>Ga0137404_10000410_pt1 | contig 28039 bp, 28 predicted proteins | sample CZOMad2_1_16fung_FD_108285 | JGI IMG/M metagenome (GOLD analysis project Ga0137404, IMG submission 108285) | Vadose zone soil fungal communities from Angelo Coast Range Reserve, California, USA - CZOMad2_1_16fungal (Illumina Assembly) | ecosystem: Environmental > Terrestrial > Soil > Vadose... | reverse complement strand
ACGCGCTTGTCGAACACCTGGCGCGCCGTCATGCCCTTGAAGGCGGGGTTCGTCTCCGCCAGGTGGGCGGCGAGCTTCTGCCAGAAGTCGGTCCAGAGGACGCCGGGGCAGATCGCGTTCACCGTCACGCCGTGGGGCGCCAGCTCCTTGGCGATGATGCGGGTGAGCGTGATCACGCCCATCTTGGCCACGCTGTAGGGCGGCATCGTCGTCGCCGCGATGGGCCCGGCGATCGAGGCGATGTTCACGATGCGGCCGGCCTTGCGCTCGATGAAGTGCGGCGTGATCGCCTTGCAGGTGAGAAAGACCGATTTCGTGTTGACCGCGAACGTGCGGTCCCAGTCTTCCTCGGTGTTGTTCGTGAATGGCATGCCGGGAGGCCCCGCGGCGCCCGCGTTGTTGACGAGGATGTCGATCTTGCCGAACGAGTCGCGCGTGCGATCGACCATCGTCTTGACGTCGGCGGCGCTGGTGACGTCGGTTTTCATCGCGAGGACCTTCCGGCCCAGCCCCTTGACCTCGCCGGCGACCTTCTCGGCGTTCAGCACCTGGATGTCGGGAATGGCGACGTCGGCGCCTTCACGCGCCAGCGCCAGCACGATGCCACGGCCGATCCCGCTACCGCCGCCCGTCACGACCGCGACCTTCCCGGCGAGCCGCATGGAGACCCCCTCGATCTATAATCGGTGCCCCGGAGGGACACATGACAGCACACCAGCTCAGAAGCCGCAACTGGTTCGGGCGCAACGACCTCGATGGCTTCGTCCATCGCTCGTGGCTCAAGGCCGAAGGATTCAGCGACGCGGTCTTCGACGGCCGTCCGGTCGTCGGCATCGCCAACTCCTGGTCCGAGCTCACGAACTGCAATGCCCACCTGCGCCAGGTCGCCGACGCCGTCAAGCGCGGCGTGTGGAGCGCGGGCGGCTTCCCGGTCGAGTTCCCGACGATCTCGCTGGGCGAAGTGCTGATGAAGCCCACGACGATGCTCTTCCGAAACCTGATGGCGATGGACGTCGAAGAATGTCTGCGCGCCTACCCGCTCGACGCCGCCGTGCTTCTGTCCGGGTGCGACAAGACGACACCGGCGATGCTGATGGGCGCCGCGTCCGCGGACATTCCCGCGGTCATGGTCACCGGCGGGCCCATGCTCAGCGGCAAGTGGCGCGCCGAGGAGCTGGGCTCCGGGACGGACGCCTGGCGGCTCTGGGCCGAGCGTCGCGCGGGACGTCTCACGGACGAGGAGCTCTGCGAGGCAGAATCGTGCATGTCACGCTCGAGCGGCCACTGCATGGTGATGGGCACCGCGTCCACCATGGCCTCGGTGGTCGAGGCGCTCGGCATGACCCTGCCGGGCAACGCCGCGATCCCCGCGTCGGACTCGCGACGGCTCGCGATGGCCGAGATGGCCGGTCGGCGCGCCGTCGAGATGGCGCTCGCCGGCGGGCCCAAGCCTTCGCAGATCCTCTCGGCGCAGGCGTTCGACAACGCGATCCGCGCCGACATGGCCATCGGCGGCTCGACCAACGCGATCATTCATCTCGTCGCGATCGCCGGTCGCGTCGGAGTCCCGCTGCCGCTCAAGCGCTTCGACGAGCTCTCGAAGACGACGCCGTTCCTGGTGAATCTAAGACCGTCGGGCAAGTATCTGATGGAGGACTTCTTCTACGCGGGCGGCCTGCCGGCGGTGCTCAAGCAGCTCCTGCCGCTGCTGCACGGCGGCGCGCTCACGGTGAACGGTCACTCGATTGCCGACAACGTCCGTGACGCGAAGTGCTACAACGAAGACGTCATCCGTCCGCTCTCGATGCCGCTGGCCGGAGAAGGCGGCACGGTGATCCTGTTCGGGAATCTCTGCCCCGACGGCGCGGTGCTCAAGCAGTCGGCCGCCTCGCCGCACCTCCTCACACATCGGGGCCGTGCCGTGGTCTTCGAGGACCACGCGGACCTCCATCGTCGCATCGACGACGAAAGCCTCGTGATCGACGAGAGCTCGGTGCTGGTGCTCAAGCAGGTCGGTCCGCGCGGCGCCCCGGGGATGCCCGAGTGGGGCGCGGCGCCCATTCCGGCGCGGCTCCTCAAGCGCGGCGTCAAGGACATGGTGCGGATCTCGGATGCCCGGATGAGCGGGACGTCCTACGGCACGGTAGTGCTTCACGTGGCGCCCGAGTCGGCGATCGGCGGGCCGCTGGCGCTCGTGCGCGACGGCGACGAGATCGAGCTGGACGTCCCGCGACGCAGTCTGATCCTGAAGGTCAGCGACGACGAGATGGCGCGACGGAAGGGCGCCTGGAAGCCCCGGCCGCCCCACTTCACCCGGGGCTACGGCAAGCTCTTCCTCGACCACGTGCTCCAGGCCAACGAGGGGGTCGATTTCGACTATCTGAAAGGCCGCACACCCGTCAGATTCGAGGACACCGCCGGTCCGTCGCACAGCTAGAGCGCCGGGCCCGGAAAGAAAGCACCGGCCAGGCGGTCTAAATCTTACCGTCTCGCCGCGAACACATCTCGGCGATGAGTGGATACGTCCATAATTTAAGCTATTTACAGATCACTCTCTCCTGGCATTGTCCGTGCTTTAACGAACGGCATGAAAACGGCCTGGACGCGGCTCAAGGAAAGCGAGTTCTGGAAGAGCAGCAAGTTCTGGCTCACCGTCGCGGCGATCGTTCTTCCGTTCGGCTGGGTGCTCTTCGCCCTGAAGTTCGAGCCGGTTCGGGTGCGCGCTCGCTACTTCCGCCGGAACTTCTGAAGCACGACGCGTAGCGACCCGCCCGCGGCTCGCAAGGCGCGGGTGGCCTCGGCAGCATCCCACCCGTTCCGAGCAATCACGACCGCAACCCGTACCCGACCACCCGACGCCTCGAACGCCTGAAGCGCACGACCTCGCGAGACCCCGGCCAGCTCGGCGATCAGCCTCAGCGCACGCTCCCGAAGCTTGGCCGACCGTGGCTGGAGATCGACCATTCGATTTCCGTAAATTCGCCCGAGCCCCGTCATGCTCGCCGTCGTCAGGGTGTTCAGGACGAGCTTGGTCGCGGTACCGGCCTTGAGCCGCGTCGATCCCGCCAGCACCTCGGGCCCAGTGGTGGGCACGATCCGCACCTGGTCGGCCAGTCTTCCGAGCCCTCGAGCGTTGCAGGTGATCAGCACGGTTCCGGCGCCGCGTGTTCGCGAGGCCGCGAGCGCGGAGCGCACGAACGGCGTCACGCCGCTGGCCGAGATCCCGACGACGACGTCGCCCTTGCGCACGCGCGCCCGCACGGCGCGACGGGCCGCCGTCTCATCGTCCTCGGCGCCTTCGCGCGAACGGAACACGGCGCCGCGCCCGCCGGCCATGATGGCCTGGACGAGCCGAGGCGGCGTTCCGAACGTCGGGGGACACTCGGCCGCCTCGATCACGCCCAGGCGCCCGCTGGTGCCGGCACCGACGAAGAAGAGACGGCCGCCGCTGCGTAGCGCGGCGACGATCATGCTGACCGCCGATGCGATCGCGAGCCGCACGCGGCCCACCGCGAGCACCACGCGGCGATCCTCGCGGTTCATCAGCGCCGCGATCGCGCGCGGGCTCAGAAGGTCGAGCGCGCGGCTTCGCGGGTTCGCGCGCTCGGTGGCGAGCCGCGCGTAGCGGATTCGCGACGCCATCTCGCCCGCATGCTACTACTATCGAAGCGTGCCTCCCGTCGAATCCGGCCTCGAGGTGCTCGTGCGTCGCCGGCGGGCCCTCCTGCGGGGCCAGCGCGTCGCGCTGCTCACGCATCAAGCGTCGATCGACTCGCGCTACGAGCACGCGGTCACCCTCGTGCGCGACGTGCGTGGCGTCAAGGTCCGAACGCTGCTGGCGCCGGAGCACGGGCTCTGGGGCGCGCCTCAGGACCACATCTGGATCGACGGCACGCGCGACCCGGTGACGGGCCTTCCCGTGTGGAGTCTCTACGGCGCGCGCCGCGAGCCGACGGCCGCGATGCTCAAGGGAATCGACACGGTCGTCGTCGACCTTCAAGACGTCGGATCCCGCTACTACACCTTCGTGTGGACCATGGCGCTCGCGATGCGCGCGTGCGCGCGCGCCGGCGTGCGGGTCGTCGTGCTCGATCGCCCCAATCCGCTGGGCGGCGCGCTCGTCGAGGGCAACCTCGCGGATCCGACCTTCGCGTCCTTCGTCGGCCTCTATCCCCTGGCCATCCGTCACGGCATGACGATCGGCGAGCTTGCGGGCTACCTCAACGAGCGGCACGGCATCGGCTGCCGACTCACCATCGTCCCGATGCGGGGCTGGCGACGCGCGATGCTCTGGGAAGATACCGGCCTTCCGTGGGTGCCGCCGTCGCCCAACGTGCCGACGCTCGATACCGCCCGAGTCTACCCAGGCGGATGTCTGATCGAAGGCACGAACCTGTCGGAGGGGCGCGGGACGACCCGGCCGTTCGAGTGGATCGGCGCGCCCTACCTGGACGCCCACCGGTACGCGGCCGCGCTCGAGCGCGAGCGACTACCCGGCGTGCGCTTCCGTCCCGCGCGCTTCCTGCCGACGTTTCACAAGTGGGCGGGGCGGCTCTGCGACGGGGTTCAGATCCACGTGACCGACGCGAGCCGCTTCAAGCCGTTCTTGACGGGCCTGGCCGAGATCGCGGTCGCGCGGCGGCTGGCGCCCCGCACCTTCGCATGGCGCCGGCCGCCGTACGAGTTCGAGAAGCGACGCATGCCGATCGACATTCTGTGTGGGACCGATGCGATCCGAAAGGCGATCGAGAGGGGGACGCCGCTCCCAGCGATCGAGCGCGCCTGGCAGCGCGATCTCGAGCGCTGGAAGCGGCTGCGCGCTTCCTACCTGCTGTACTAGCTGCCGAAGACCCGCGAGAAGAAGTCCTTGATCGTGTGGCCGCTGTACTTCGCGCCTTCCACGATCGTGTTGCCGATGCCCTTGGCCGTTTCCTTCGCGCCCGAGCCGACCTCCCCGTCGCCGATTTTCCTGGCACCGGTCTGAACCTGCTGGGTCGCGGCTTTTACCTTCGTATCATCGGCCGCGCGGGCCGGCAGGGCCGAGCCTGCCAGCACCGCCGCGGTCAGGATCGCTAATAGAACCTTCATCACGCCCTCCTTCCACTCCCAGTGTACCCAGGGCGTTCGGGCCGGGTCGACTCGTCACCCGGTGTAACCACGCGAGCGCATGCAGCTCGAGTACGCTTCCCGGTACTTCTCGTCGTTCTTCTTGTTCTCGTTGAGGCCGTAGAGCGTACCGCCGCCCACGCCGACCACGCCGCCGATCGCGGCGCCCTTGCCCGCGCCCTTCCCGCCTCCGGCGATCGCGCCGCCGGCCGCTCCGACCGCCGCGCCGACCACGGCGCCGATCGCGGCGTCCTTCACGACTTCCTTGGTCTTGTCCGTCTCCCCGACCTGCGCCGACGCGTATCGGTTACAGGCGTCGACGACCTCTTTCGTGGGCACCGCCGGTCCCGCCTGTACCGTCCGGGGCGGCGCGGGCGGCGCACCCGTGGGCCGCGGCTGTTGGACCAGGCGAGTGTTGGCCGGCGCCTTCTGCTCCGCGTCCTGGTTCGAGCCCGACCAGTTCGCGACGACAAGCCCGGTGATCAGCGCCGTCGCCATGACCAGTGCCATGGCGAGCGCCGTTACCTTCCAGGGATTCCACTTGTCCATCACTTCCCTCCCTTGACGACACCGTGAACCGCGCCGCCCGCGGAGCCGGTCGAGCCGGCTTCGTAGGCGTTAGATCTGATTCCGCTCGTGTCGCTGGCCAGCAGACCTGGAGTCGCGTCCAACGTCTGCTGGTACCGGGCGACGACCTGGCCGAGACTCTTTTCGTGCACGAGCCCCTGAGCCTTCAGCTCTCGGAAGATCTGGCCCCACGCCTCCCCGCGCCCTCTCTTCGCCGCAATCTCCTGCAAGGTGAGCGGACGGCCCGCGGCCGTCGTCCCGTTCGCGGAGGCTCCAGTGCTCTGGGCGTAGTAGAGCGCGGCGGCCACCTTCTGGTTGCCGAGCGACAGCCTGTCGAACGCGCCTTTCGACGCGGAGGTGGCGGAGGTTGCGGGGGTCCCGGGCTTCGTTTGGGCCCCTGCGCCGGAAGCCGCGAAGATCGCGACGACGCTCACGACCATTAGACGGCGAACGAGGTGTTTTCCTCGCATACGCGTTCCTGTAGAGATTTGCAGCAGCCATGCCAGGTCGGGCCCGGCCGAAAACCCTGGGATTGTCGAACTTTCTCGGCCGCGACGAGCCGCCGGCTCGGCACGTCGGTGTCAGCCTTCTGACAGTTATCGTGCATCGCAGGTCGCGGGTGGCGACGGGACGCCAGCCTATAATCGTTGTGTGAGAGAAGACCTCGAGACCCTGGTCGGCGAGCAGCTGGTGTTCGGCCTCGCCGGCCCGAAGGTGACGGATGCCGACATCACTCTCTTTCGCGAGACACGCGCCGCCGGGCTCATCCTGTACCGCCGAAACTTCGAAACGCCAGAGCAGCACACCCAGCTGCTGAACGACCTCGAGTCTGCTCTCGGTCGGCGCCTTCTCGTCACCACCGATCACGAGGGCGGCCGCATCGTCATGCTCGGCCAGGGGACGACGATCTTCCCCGACAACCTCGCGGTGGGGACCGCGGGTGACGAAGCGTTCCCGCATCGTCAAGGCGTCTTCGAGGCGCGCGAGCTGCGCCGACTCGGAGTGGACGTGAACTTCGGCCCCGTCCTCGACGTCCTCACCGAGCGCTACAGCCCCAACATCGGAATCCGGTCGTACGGCAAGGATCCCGCCGTGGTCACCCGCTACGGTCTGGCGCGCATCAAGGGCATGCAGAAGGGCGGAATTTCGGCCTGCGCCAAGCATTTCCCCGGCAAGGGCCACTCGCCTCTCGACGCCCATCTGAAGCTGCCCACGATCGACTCGACCTTGGCGGACATGAAGGCGATCCATCTGCCGCCTTTCCACGCCGCGATCGCGGACGGGATCGATTGTCTGATGACGAGCCACCCCGTCTATCCGAATCTCGACCCGACGGGCGTCCCGGCGACGTTCTCCCGCCGCATCGTGCGCGACTACCTGCGCGACGAGGCCGGCTTCAAGGGCGTCATCATCTCGGATGATCTCGAGATGGGGGCGATCGGCGAGACGTGCCCGATCGGCGAAGCGATCATGCGGACGGCCGCGGCTGGCCACGATCTTCTGCTCGTCTGCCACACCGAGCCGGCTCAGCGTGCCGCGGCGCGCGCGCTCCTGGACGCGTATCGCTCGCGAACGCTCCCCGTGCGCGATCTCGAGGCCTCGGTGGAGCGCATACGTCGCATGCGAGCGCGCCGGGCCTCGCGCTTCGAAGGCGGGCCGCCGGCGGCCGAGCCGGATGCCCTGCCGCTCGCGCGGGCGATCGCGACACGCGCGGTCACGGTGGTCGCGGCCGGGCGTCCCGAGCTTCGGCGCGCGCTGAACGGCCGCGTCGGCGTCGTCTTTCCGCGTTTCTCGGCGCTGGCGCCGCGGATCACGATCGAGCCCGAGGTGGCCGCCGAGACGGAATACATCGCCGGCGCGTTCCGACCGGCCGGAATCACGCCCGAGACGAAGGTCGTCGGGATCGAGCCCACGGACGCCGAGATCGCCGCCGCCGGGGCCCTGGCCGAGGCGTCCGACGCGCTCGTGCTGTTCCTCTTCGATGCTCACCTGTACCCGTCGAACGCGAAGCTGCTCAAGGAGCTCCAGTCGCGGGCTCGCGCGCTCGCCGTCGTGCTGCTCCGTGACCCGTACGACGCGGCGATGCTCTCGCCGGGCGTCCTCGGTGTCACCGCGTACGGCTTCAGGAAATGCCAGCTCGACGCCGTCATCGCGCGTCTCGTCCAGGGGTGAGCCGGCTCCGCCGACTTCCCGCCGAGATCCTCGCGATCGACTGGGGCTCGACCCCGGCCAAGCGGCAAATGTGCCGGGCGGTCCTGCGCGACAGGCGCTACGTCCTCTCGCCGCCGCGGCCCGTGGAAGACGTCGCCACCCTCGAGCTGCCCGACGGCACCCTCGCCGCGTTCGACTGTCCGATCGGAGTCTCGCGTGACTACGCGGCGATGGCCGAAATCGGATCGTTCCGAGCGGCGCTGGGGGTCTTCGGCACGGGCCGGTTCGGACGCTTCTACGAGTTCGCCGACTGCGCCGCCGACATCGCGACCGAGCGGCCGTTCTATCCGGCGCGAGGGGTGAAAGGGGTCTCTCGGAGCGATCTTCGGGCGGTGCTCGGAGATGCGGCGTTCGCGCCGCGCGTCTGCGACCGGCTGGCTGGGGCGGGGCCGATCTTCTGGCTGGTCGGCCCGCGCCAGGTCGGCCGATCGGCCGCATGTATCTGGCGCGATCTGATCACGCCACGCCTCGACCGCGTCGCCCTCTGGCCATTCGACGGACCGCTGGCCGACCTGCTCGGCGATGGCCGTCCGGTGCTCGCCGAGATGTACCCGGCGTTTCTCCTGCGGACGCTCGGGGTCACCGTCGCGCGCAAGTCCGAGTGCGCGGCGCGCGCGGCGTGCGGCCGCGAGCTGCTCCGACGCGTCGGCACCGACACTCGGCTCGACCTCGACCCGGTCCGTGCGCTCTTGCGCGACGGCTTCGGCAGGTCCAGGTCCGGCGAGGATCCCTTCGACGCGACGATCGCCTGTATCGCGCTGGCGAGACTCCTGCTCGACGACGCGATGCCTGAGCCTCCTGATGACGCGCGCGACGTGGAAGGCTGGATCCTCGGTCTGCCGAGCGAGGGGCGCTGACAGAAAACGGGGGCGAGTCCCGAAGAACCCGCCCCCGTCTGGGCAATCGCGTGGAAGGCGCCGGGCGGCGCCGATCGGCCTAGAGCTTCTTGCCTCCGCGCTCGGCCACGTTGGCCTCGAAGCTCTTCTTGCGCATGCGCTCGAGCAGGGCCGAGTAGGACTCGGCCTGGATGATACGGTCGAACTGGCTCCGGTAGGTCGACACGAAGCTCACACCATCGATCTGCAGATCGTAGACACGCCACCGGCCGTCCCGGAGATGGAGACGGTAGTCGAGCGTGATCTCGCTGCGGCGGTCGGTGAGGATCTTCGACCGCACGGTGGCGTAGTTCGCGTCGATGGCCTCGCCGACGTAGGTGATGTTCTCGCCGGCGTAGGCTTCGACCCGGTTGACGTACGAGCGCTCCAGCAGCTCGGTGAAGAGCGCCACGAACTCGGCACGCTCATCCTGCGTGCGTGCGGCCCAGTGGCGAGACAGCGTGCGCCGCGTGACTTCCTCGAAGTCGAACAGGTCACGCGCGACCTTCCGGATCTCGGTCCGCTTGTCGGAGGACGGCTTGGGCGCCGACTCCGGCTTCGCTGCAGGTTCGATGTCCTGCATGAGATTCATCACCCGGATCACGGCCGTCTCCACGGTTTCCCGTGGACCCATCGCGGGCGCCGCGACGGCTCCGGCCATCATGATCCAGGCGGCGAGTGCCTTGCCCATGGCTCTGTCCTCCGGCCCCTGTTTGAGCATCCGGCATGCCAGTGTCCGAATAAGCGGAAAGCCTGTCATTTCAAAGGCCTCGGGATCATCGGGCGGCCTCATAATGGACAGAGTGGCAACCACCTCTGCGGAAAGACACGCGGCCAAACGGAAGGCGGTATGTGTGGGCGCGGACGTCGGCGGCACCTGGATCCGCATCGCTGTCTGGGCCGAGCAGCGCGTCGCGACGACGGTGGTTCCCGCCGACCGCGATCTGCAAGAGCTCGCGTCGGTCTTGCGCACGGTGTGGCGCCGGCGCCGGTGGAATCGGCGCCGCGTCGCCGCGCTCGTCGTGGCCTCGCGCGGGCTCTGGACCCCCGCCGAACGGCGAACGCTCGCGCGCCATCTGCGCGGGCTCGCGGCGCGCGTCCACGTCATCTCCGATGCTCAGGCGGCGCTGCTCGGCGCCCTCGGAAAGCGGCCCGGCGTGCTCATGCTGTCGGGCACCGGATCGATCGTGGTTGGACGCAACGCGCGCGGCCGCTGGGCGCGCGCCGGCGGCCTCGGGCCGGTCCTCGGTGACGAGGGCTCCGGCTTCTGGCTCGGCCGCGAGTGGCTCCGCACGAGGGTCCGCGACGGACACCTGCTGCCGACGCTTCGCGCCTCTCACGCGCGCGATCCCGTGAAGACGATCGCCGCGCTCGCGCGGGACGTGCTCGCGCGCGCTCGTCGCGGCGACCGGCGCGCGCGGCGCATCGTGACGGAAGGCCAGCGGCATCTGGCGGCGGGCGCGCTCGAGGTGGCGCGGGCGCTGAAGCTCGGGCGGCGAGTGAACGCGAGCTGGGCCGGCAGCGTGCTCGCCGACCGGTGGTATCGAGCCGGGTTGATCCGCGCGGTCGAGCGCGCCGGCCTGCAGGCGCGATGGCACCGACCGCTCGAGGAGCCCGTGGTGGCGGCCGCGCGGCTCGCCGCGGCGCTGGCGCGCGCGTGACGGCCCGAAGGCTCGTGATCACGGTGTGCCCGCGCGAGCCGGGCGTGGTGACGCTCCCGGTCAGTCGCGGTGGGCGGACGATGCGGCTGAACGCCGAGGCCATCCTGAAGTCCTTGCGTGAGCTCGTCGCCGAGCGAGGGCTCGACGAGCGCGTCCGGCTGCGCGAGGGCTGCGCCGGCGGCTGCTCGGGCCCGGGTCCCAACGTCTCGGTCGAGATCTTTCCGCTGGGACGCCCGGGCGAGCGCGAGGATCACGTGGCCGTCGACTGGAAGACTTACGTCTACTCGCTCGGAACGCTCGACTGTCTGGCCGCCGTGATCGAGGGCAACCTCGGGCGGTCCCGGCGGTGAGCCCGGGTCAGAGCCAGCCGGAGCGCTTGAACTTGTAGTAGAGAAATCCGCAGGCGCCGACCATGATGGTCATCGCCAGCGGGTATCCCAGGTGCCAATCGAGCTCGGGCATGAACTTGAAGTTCATGCCGTAGATGCCGGCGATCATCGTCGGCACCGCGACGATCGCCGCCCATCCGGCCAGCCGCTTCATCGCCTCGTTCTGCGAGACCGAGATCAGCGAGAGGTTCGCCTCGAGGGCCGTCGTCAGGAGCTCCCGCAGGGTGTCGACCATCTCGTTGATCCGGATCGCGTGGTCGTACACGTCGCGGAAATAGACGCGCGCGTCGTCGGGGATCAACGTGAAGTCGGCGCGCACGAGCCGGTTGCACATGTCGACCATCGGAGCGACGGCCCGCTTGACCTCGAGCAGATCTCGCTTCAGCTGGTAGATGCGCTGGGTCGTATCCCGGGTGAAGGTCTGGCCGAAGATATCGTCCTCGAGCGCCGCCAGCTTGTCCTCGAATGTGTCGACGAGCGGAAAGTACTGGTCGACGATGAAGTCCATGAGCGCGTAGAGGACGAAGCCGGGGCCCTTGGCCATGAGATCCGGGGTCGCCTCGCAGCGTGCGCGCACCTCGTCGTACGGGAGCGACCCTCCGTGCCGGACCGAGACGATGTAGTTCGACCCGACGAAGAGGTGCGTTTCGCCGAAGTCGATCTCGCCGGTGGTGGGGTCGACGTGGGCGGTGCGCAGGACGACGAAGATCGAGTCGCCGTATCGCTCGAGCTTCGGGCGCTGGTGGGCGCGGGCGGCGTCCTCGACCGCGAGGTCGTGGAGCGAGAACTCCTGCTGAATCTCCGCGAGCAGCTCGTCGTCGGGCTCGTGAAGGCCGACCCAGACGAACCGCCCGGGCTGCTTGAGGACCTCGCTGATGTCCGGGATTGCCACCTGGCCGACGCGCAGGCCGTCCGCGTACGCCACGCTGTTGACCAGCCCTTTCATGCCCGTTTCTCCTCGACGAGCACGGGGCGCCGGCCGAGCACGCGGTACGCGAGCGGGCCCGTGAGTGCGGCCGCGACGCCGGCGATCGTGTTCGTCCACCCCGCCGTCGCCATCGCGCCCGCGCAGAAGAGCGCGGGGAATCCGACCACGGCGAACGCGCCGGCGAGGCCACCCGGAACCCGCCAGGGCCGCGGCATGGCCGGCGCGGCGACGCGCAGCCGCACGAACGCGGCAAGCTCGACGAGCAGGCTCAGCGAGTAGAGCCAGATGTTCAGGACGATCAGCTCCTTGAAGGAGAAGACGGCGAAGGCGGCGTAGAGCGCCGCCGAGACGACGACCGCCGTCCACGGCGTACCGAAGCGCGGATCGACGGCGCCGAGCCACCGGGGCATCACGTGGTCGCGCGCCAGAACGTAGGGCAGCCGCGAGTTGGTGAGGAGCAGCGACATGAAGAGCCCGGCCGTGCTGAGCACGGCGCCGGCCGCCACGGCGTGGCCGAGCCACTCGCCGCCGACCGAGCGCGCGATCGTCGGGAGCACGCCGGTCGTCCACTGGCTCCACGGAAGCGCGCCGCTGGCGAGCGCCGCGCCGACCGGCAGCAGGTACGCCGCCATTAACACCGGGAGCGTCAGGAACATCGCAGATCTGAACGCCCGCTCGGGCGCGCGCGTCTCGCCGAGAATCGTCGACGGCGTGTCCCATCCGGAATAGTTCCACATCAGCACGGCGAGCCCGAGCCCTAGCGTCTCCAGCCCCTGCCCCGCCGGTGCCAGCGGTGTCCACGGCGCGACCCAGGGCCCGATCAGCGCGGCCACCGTGAGCGCGGCGACCGGCAGGAGCGCGACGACGGCGAGCGCCAGGGCTGCGTGGCCGGTCGGACGCACGCCGAGCAGGTTCAGACCGGTCAGCACGACGATGAAGGCGACGACGAGGAGCCAACGCTCAATCGGCGCCAGCGACGGAAACCAGAACTGGAGATACTCGACGAACAGAGCCGGGTACACGGCGACGTCGACGAAGCTATCGATCCAGCTCCACCAGCCGACCTGAAACGCCCAGTACGGCCCGAAGGCCTGGCGCGTCCACGTGACGTAGCCGCCCTCGTCCGGCATGGCTGACGCGAGCTCGGCCATCACCAGGGCAACCGGCGCGCTCCAGAGCAGCGGGGTGAGCACGAGCAACAGCAAGGTCATGCCCGGACCGAGCGTGGGGACCGTGTCCTCGATCCCGTAGGGTCCACCGCTGACGTTGAAGAAGACGATCGCGGCGAGCGGGAAGAGCCCGAGCCCCCGCCTGAGCCCTGCCGTCAGCTCACTTCCCCTGGGCGGCGGCGATGAGCCGCGGCAGCTCCGTCAGCCATTCCTCGATCGGGCGCGCGGCGTCGACCGTGATCTCGAGCTTGCCGCTCGGCAGGCGGCGGACGCGCCCAGGGGCGGCGGGCCCGAGCGGGATCACGAGTTGCTCGCGATGGATGCCCAGGCCGTCCGTCACGGCGAAGATCGCATCGATCTCCTTCATCGTGACGACCTCAAGCATCGACGCCGACCCCGGCGGCACACGCCGTGATCTGCCGCCACGTCTCGTCGTCGATCGGCACGCCGCCGGCGCGCCGCTCGCGCGAGGTGCGCTCCTCGGGCTCGCCCGGGATCAGGATCTCCTCGGCGCCTCCGGCCAGCGGCGCCGAGCGCACGAAGCCGAAGAGCGTGGCGACCTGAGCGTGAAAGTCGCCCGGCGGCAGGAAGCGTCCTGGGTCGATGCACATCATCAGGACGCCGTTGCTCACCGGGCCCTTGTCCGGGCGCGCCGTTCCCGTGCCCGACAGGATGCCGCCGAGGATCTCCACGGCGAGCGAGAGCCCGTAACCCTTGTGCTCTCCGGCGGTGATCAACGAGCCGGGCGGGTCGGCGTAGTACTCGCGCGGGTCGGTCGACGGCTCGCCGCGCCCGTTGCGCATGATGCCGGGCGCGACCTTCTCGCCGCGATTGAATTTCACCTTCAGCTTGCCCTCGGCGACGACGCTCGTCGCGAAGTCGTGCGACATCGCGACGGTGGCGTTCGGGCCGGGGACGGCGACCGCGTGCGGATTGGTCCCGAGACGCCGCGCGGCGCCGCCCCAGGGCGCGACGTTCAGCGCGGTCGGCGCGTTGACCCAGAGCATGCCGATCAGCCCCTGAACCGCGGCCATCTCCGCGTAGTCCGCGAGCCGGCCCACGTGGTTCGTGCGCCGGAGCGTGACCGCCGACAGGCCCTGCGCGCGCGCCTTCGCGATCGCCAGGGTGATGCCGTGGCGCGCGACGACCTGGCCGAAGCCCTTGTCGCCGTCGATGCGCGCGATCGTCGGGGTCTCCAGCTCGGTCTTGATCGACGGCGTCGGGTTCACTTCCCCGGTCTTGAGGGCGTGGACGTAGTGCGGGATGCGGATCACGCCGTGCGAGTCGTGGCCGCGGAGGTTCGCGCGCACGAGCAAGGACGCGATCCAGGAAGCGTCCTCGCGGGGCGCCTTCCAGGCGACGAAGATGTCCCGCGTGATCCGTTCGAGCGTTTCGACGTCGACCATCCGCATAGCGTGACCTCCCCGGGTCCCGATCGAACGCCTGCTAGACTAATGGACCGAATGCGCGAAGGCGAGACCCAAAAGATCCGGCTCGGCGTGTCCGCCTGCCTTCTCGGCCAGACGGTGCGCTACTTCCTGCTCATGCAGGCGTTGTCGATCCGCGCGACCCGCGCCCGGCACACGAACGTCCTGCAGCACCTGGCCGGGTTCTTCAAGCGCCAGCTCGAGGATGACGCGCGCGCCGAGCTGGCCGACGTCATCCACGACTATCGTCGTGGCCTCGTGCCCCTGGCCGTGCCGCTCACGTTGATCAAGCATCATGGGCGCCGGCTCGGTGTCGCGGACCTCGCCGACCAAACGTATCTCTCGCCGCATCCCAACGAGCTGATGCTCAGAAACCACGTGTAGGAGACCGCCCATGCCCGGCTCTGACGACCCGCTTCTCGCCGGTCTGACCGTTCTCGACTTCACGCGCGTGCTGGCCGGCCCGTACTGCACGCGGCTGCTCGCCGATCTCGGCGCCCGCGTGATCAAGATCGAGCGCCCGGGGGAAGGCGACGACACGCGGCGCGGCCACGCTCAGATGGAAACCGGACGGGCCGACCAGGCCACGTACTTCATCCGGATCAACGCGGGCAAGTCGAGCCTGGCGGTCGATTTGTCCCATCCCAAGGCCCGCGAGGTCGTCCTGGACCTCGCGCGTGCCACCGACGTCGTCGTCGAGAATTTCCTGCCGGGCGTCGTCGCGAAGCTCGGCTGCGACTACGCCGCGCTCTCCGCGGTGAAGCCCGATCTCGTCTACTGCTCGATCTCGGGCTTCGGCCAGAGCGGCCCGCTGCGTCTCCAGCCGGCCTTCCACCACATCGTCAACGCGATGTCGGGCATCATGCACCTGGAGCAGCAGACCGACCCGGCGCCGCGGCCCGGATATCTCCAGGCGGCCGACGTGCTCGCCGGCACCCACGCCTTCGGCGCGATCCTGGCCGCGCTCTGGCGGCGCACGCGGACAGGCCGCGGCGCCTATCTCGACGTCTCGATGCTCGAGTGCATGGTCGGCGCGGAGGACATCAACTACGGTGGCATGCTGAACGCGGGCCCGGAGTATCCAGGTCCGCGGCCCGGGATGATCGTCCACGGCATCGGCGGTCGTCACGTGGCGATGCAGACGGTCGGAGCGCCGCAGCTCTGGGCGCGGCTCGTGGCGATGATGGACCGGCCCGACCTGGCCTCGGACGCGCGCTTCGCCACGCCGGCGGGGCGCCGTGAGAACTGGGGCGCGCTCCACCCGATCATTTGCGCGTGGCTCGACACATTCAAGACCGTCGCAGAGGCGGTCAAGACGCTCACGGCCGCACGCGTTCCCGCCGCCACGGTCCTCTCGCCCGCCGAGGTCGTGGCGCACCCGCATCTGGTCGAGCGGCAGGCGTTTCCGGAGATCGAGCATCCCGGACGCGGCAAGGTCCGCATCACGGCCGTGCCGTTTCACGTCGACAGCCGACCGGTGACGCCACGCGGCGGGGCGCCGTACCGGGTCGGCGAGCACACCCGCGCGGTTCTCGGCGAGGTGCTGGGCTATTCGCGGGAGCGGATCGAGGAGTTACGGAAGCTCGGAACGATCGAGATTGTTTGAATGGGGGGCCTCGATGGGCCCCCCAAGCCCCCCATCGCCCGGAAGCGTCCCGGCACAGCCGTGGCGCTCCTCGATCACGCGCTCGGCCGCGGCTTCGCCCGATCTCACGCAGTCCGCGATCCCCACACCTCGGTACGCGCCCCCGGCCAGATGCAAGCCCGGCAGCGCCGCGGCGCACTGCTCGATCGCCTCGACGCGGCCCACGTGGCCGACGTGATACTGCGGCATCGCCTTGGTCCAGCGCGCGACGCGCGTGAGGACGGGCTCGGCGATGATCCCTAGCGCCTGACGCAGCTCGTCCCGCGCTCCCGCCACCAGTGCCGCGTCGTCCGATTCGAGCACGCGCTCGTTCAGGGCGCCGCCCACGAAGCACCGGAGCAGGGCGTGCCCCTCGGGGGCGCGCCCTGCATATTTCACGCTCGAGAACGTGCAGGCCAACACCGAGCGGCCTTCCACGCGCGGGACGACGAAGCCGAAGCCGTCGAGAGGATGCGGCACGTCCGCGCGACGATAGCCGAGCGTCACCGTCGCCGAGGACGCGTACGGGATCTCGCCGAGCAAGGTCGCGAGCGCCGGGTCGACGTATCGCACGAGGCGGCTCGCGGTATACGACTCGGCGGCGACGATGACGTGATCGGCCTCCAGCGCCGGGCCCAGACCGCCGAGCACGCGCCAGCCGCCGCCGTGGCGCTCGATGCCGTCGACACGGTGCTTGAGCAACACCGAGCCCGGCGGCAGGCGCGACGCGAGCGCGGTGACGAGCTCCTCCATGCCGTTCTGGAAGGTGACGAAGAGGCTCCAGCGCGCCCCGCTCGTCCCGGCCTGCGGCGCGCGGCGATTCGCTCGCCAGAGCCCGAGGATGACGGATCGCTCGCGCCGCTCGAGCTCGCTGAACCGCGGCATCGTCGCCGTCAGCGAGAGATCGTCGGGGTCGGCCGTGTAGATCCCGGCGACGAGCGGCTGCGCCACGCGCTCGAGCGCCTCGCGGCCGAGTCGGCGGCGCACGAACGCGCCCAGGCTCTCGTCGTCGCTCACGCCCCGCGGCAGCACCAGGTCGAGGGCCATGCGGAGCTTGCCCGGCCACGAGAAGAGACCTGACCTGACGAACGGTCCGAGCTTGGTAGGCGCCAGGAGCTGGAATCCATCAGGCAGCGGGTGCAGACGCCCGGCCCGCCAGACGAAGACCTTTCGGAAGCGATCGTCCGTCGGCGCGAGCCGGTGCTCGACGCCGAGCCGGCCGCAGAGCGCCAGCGCCCACGGCTTTTCCGAGAGGAACGAGTCGGGGCCCGTCTCGAGCAGGAACCCTCCGGCGTGCTCGGTCGCGATGGTGCCGCCGAGCCGGTCGCGCGCCTCGACGAGCGTCAGCTCGAGGTCGATCGATCGCTCGCGCGCGAGCTCGACGGCGCGATGCGCCGCGGCGAGCCCGGTGATTCCGCCGCCGACGACGACGAGCTTCAGTCGCGTCACCGGCGCACGCCGCGGACGAGATCGGCCAGCATCGCGACGAACTCGGGGTGATCGTTCACCGCCGCGGCGCGATGAAGCTCGAGCCCGGCGCCGGCGGCCACCCGCCGCGCCTCGACGTCGAGGTCGTAGAGGACCTCGACGTGATCGCACACGAAGCCGATCGGCACCACGACCGCGTGACGCTCGCCGTCGGCGGCCAGGCGCCGGAGAACGTTGGTGACGTCAGGCTCGAGCCACGATTGACGTGCGCTCCCACTCCGGCTCTGATACGCGATCGACCACCGCGTGTGGCCCAGACGCCTGACGACGGCGCGCGTCGCCGCGGTCAAATCCGACACGTACGGCGAGACGTCGGCCATCGCGACCGGGACGCTGTGGGCCGTGAACACCAGCGGGGTCGACGCGCGGGTGTCCGCCGGGACCTCGCCGAGGGCCGCGCGGGCCCGATCGGCCACCGCCGCCACGAAGCGCGAGTTCTCGAACCACGCCGGCGCGAAGCCGACCTCGGGTGCGCCGGCGACGCGCGCCCGCGCCTCGGCGACGTCCTGCACGTAGCGATCCCACGAGGCCTCCGTGCGAAGCGGCGAGAGGATGATCGCGAGCGTCCGCCGGGCGCCCTTGCCCCCCATCTCGGCGAGCGTCTCGTGCAGGAACGGATGCCAGTTCCGCATCCCGACGAACACGGGCAGCGCCGGCCCGCTCTGCGCGAGCACGAGCTGCAGCGCGCGCGCCTGGGCGAACGTGAGCTCGGCGAGCGGCGAGCGGCCGCCGGGCATCTGCTCGTAGTGGAGCGCGACCTCCTCCAGCCGCTCCGCCGGAATGCCGCGGCCGCGCGTGACGATCTCGAGGAAGGGCCGGATCTCGTGCGGCGCTGTGGGCCCGCCGAAGGCGACGAGCAGCACCGAGTCGACGGCACTCATCGCCGGTCGGAGAGCTCGTGGACCATCTCGATCAGCGCGCGGGCGTGCTCGACCGGCGTCTGCGGGAGGATTCCGTGACCCAGGTTGAAGATGTGGCCCGGGCGCCCACCGGCTCGGTCGAGGATGTCCTTCACGCGCTGGCGGATGTACGCGGGCTTCGACAAGAGCACCACCGGATCGAGGTTCCCCTGCACGGCCACGTCGTGGCCCACCGCCGCCCAGCCGAGGTCGAGCTCGACGCGCCAGTCGAGCCCGATGACATCGCCGCCGGCGGCGCGCATCGAGGGCAGGAGCGACGCCGTGCCCGTTCCGAAGTGGATGACCGGGATCCCGGGCGTGAGCGCGCGGATCAGCGCGCGTGTGTGCGGCAGGACGAACGTGCGGTAATCGTCGGGCGCCAGCACGCCCACCCACGAGTCGAACACCTGGACGGCGTCGGCGCCGGCCGCGATCTGGCCGTTGAGATATCGCGAGGTCGCGTCGACGAGGATCCCCATGAGCCGGTTCCAGCCCTCGGGCTCCTCGTACATGAGGCGCTTGGTGTGCAGATAGTCGCGCGACGGCCCGCCCTCGACGACGTACGAGGCCACCGTGAACGGCGCGCCCGCGAAGCCGATCAGCGGCACCTTGCCGGCGAGCGCACGCTTCACGCGGCGTACCGCCTCGAACACGAACGGCACCGCGGACTCGACGTCGACGCGCGGCAGCTGCGCGATCGCGGCCTCGGAGCGGACCGGTCGATGGATCACCGGGCCCTCGCCCTTCGCGAACTCGAGCCCGACGCCGAGCGGCTCGACGATCAGGAGGATATCGGCGAAGAGGATCGCCGCGTCGACGCCGAGCCGCGCGATGGGCTGGAGCGTGACCTCCGCGGCGGCCTCGGGGTTGCGCGCGAGCTCGAGGAACCCGTAGCGCTCGCGCATCGCGCGGTACTCCGGCAGGTAACGTCCGGCCTGCCGCATGAGCCATACGGGCGTGTACGAAGTCGGCTGGCGGCGCGCGGCGCGCAGTACCGGTGCATCTGGCAGTGACACGAAAGAGAGCTTATCAGAGGGGCGTGCAGCGGGTTTTGCGATCGCGCCGCTCGTGCCCGGCGCTCGTGTCAGATCCAGCCAGAACCGGGGTTCTGCAGGAGGGTATAGTCCCAGACCGATACCCGGTACGTCGCCGCCGCCGGCAGCGGCGCAACCTCGAAATAGGCGCGCTGGAAACCGTTCACTCCGCCTGGCACCCACGCGATCCGCTGTCCTACGACAGCTCCAGACGAATCGAGCGCCTGGGCCAGAATGCGCACTGGCTCGGCCATTTCCCCGTACTTGCTGTAGATGTAGCCTCGGACCCGACGGGACTGCCCCTGCTCTGGGTCGACGGCCCAGTCAAGCGTGAAGCGGTGCTCCCATCCGGCCATCAGCGTGACGGTCGAGCCGGACGGGCTGATGTAACCGCTGGCGGTCCCGCAAGCCGTCAACGCGACGACGATGAGTCCGAGTCTCGCCAGGGTGACGACTGACGTGGGCCGCAAGGTCATATCCGACGCATCCCGATCCTTCGATCGCACCTTTCGTAACCGATGCTTGTGAGCTTATCATCTGCCACCATGGCATACATCACTGGCAAGCAAGCGTTCCTCCAGATCCTCAGGCAGGAAGGCGTCTCGGTCATGTTCGGCAACCCCGGCACCACCGAGCTGCCGCTCATGGACGGGCTCGCGCGCGAGCCTGGCATTCACTACGTGCTGGCGCTGCAGGAGGCCGTCGCGATCGCGATGGCGGACGCCTACGCCCAGGCCAGTGGCGGGCTCGCGGCGGTGAACGTGCACGTGTCGCCCGGGCTCGGCAACGCGATGGGCATGCTCTACGACGCGGCGAAGTCGGGCGCGCCGATGCTGCTCACCGCGGGCCAGCACGACCAGGGGTTCAACGTGACCGAGCCGATCCTCTGGTCGGATCTGCCGCCGATGGCCGCGCCGCTCGTGAAGTGGTCGACCGAGGCGCGACGCCTCGAGGATCTTCCGCGCATCGTGCACCGCGCGGTGAAGACCGCGTTCGCGCATCCGAGCGGACCCGTTTTTCTCTCGCTGCCGGTGGATGTCCTGAACGCCGAGCGCGATCTGGATCTGGGCGCGCCGACGCGCGTCGCGCCGCGCATCGTCGGTGATCGCGCGGCGATCGCGCGCGCCGCCGAGCTCCTGGCGAGGGCCAAGAACCCGGTGATCATCGCCGGTGACGCCGTCGCCCACGGCGACGCGCTCGCCGAGCTGGCGGAAGTCGCCGAGCTGATCGGGGCGCCCGTGATCACCGAGGGTGTGGCCAGCACGTGCTCGTTCCCGTTCACCCATCCGCTCTACGCGGGCTCGATGCCGCGCATCGGTCCGCCGATCCGCGCGCTGCTGATGCGCCACGATCTGCTCTTCTCGGTCGGCGGCGATCTCTTCACGCTCTCGCTGCCCGACGATGTCGATCCGATGCCGCCGGGGCTCACGGTCGTCCACCTCGACGTGAACCCGTGGGAGCTCGGCAAGAACTATCCGGCCGAGGTTGCGATCCTCGGTGAGCCGAAGGCCACGCTGCCCGAGCTAGCCGAGGCGATCCGTCGCAACACCAGCAGGAACGGACACCCGCAGGCCGCCAAACGTACCGAGGCGGTCACCACCGCCTTCGCCGCCGAGCGCGCCGAATTGGTCAAGCGCGCCGAGGCCGAGGCCGCGCGCGTGCCGATCTCTCCGCTGACGCTCATGCACGAGGTCGCGAAGGTGACGCCGGCCGACGCGGTCATCGTCGACGAGGCGATCTCGTCCTCGCAGGGCATCCGTCATTTCTTCAAGTGCGCCGACTCGAAGAGCTTCTTCGGGCTCAGAGGCGGCGGCATCGGCTGGGGGTTGCCGGCGGCGCTGGGCGTGAAGCTCGCATTGCCCAATCGACCGGTCGTCGCGCTGGTCGGTGACGGCAGCTCGATGTACACGAACCAGGCCCTCTGGACCGCGGCGCGTGAGTCGCTCGCCGTCGTTTATGTCATCTTCAACAACACGTCGTACCGGATCCTGAAGCAGCGGACGAAAGCGTTGAAGGGCTTCTCGGCCGAGGACGATCGCTACGTCGCGATGGATCTCGACCGGCCGCTGATCGATTTCATCGGCTTGGCCCGCTCGCTCGGTGTAGCCGGCACGCGGGTCGAGAAGTCGTCGGACATCGGCCCGGCGGTCAGCAGGGCGCTCGCGAGCGGCGGCCCGCACCTGGTCGACGTGAGGATCGACCCCTCGTTCGTGTGAGCCGAATCGTGTGAGCCGGAGCGCGACCGGCCCCGCGGGTTACTTGAGCCGCGGGATCACGCGCTCGGCGAAGAGCCGCATCGAGGCCAGGACACCCTCGGGCGGGATGCGCGAGCCGACGTTCATCCACACCGCGAGCTTCGTGAAGCCGATGGCGCGGCGCAGGTCTTCGAGCCGGTCGGCGACGCGCTCGGGCGTGCCGTAGACGGCGAAATCTTTCAGGACCTGATCGAAGCTCATCCGCCGCAGGCGCTCACCGACCTCCGCTCGTGGCCCGGCGCTGAGCGCCTTCCCGACCGAGCGATAGAAGTGCATGGCGCTGGCCTCGGTCTCCTCGCGCGCGCGGCGATCCGTCTCGGCGACGTAGACGGGCAGGATCGCGGCGACCTCGCCGCGGCCGGGGTGGCCGGCGTCGCGCCAGGCGGCGTGGTACGCGCCGACGTAACGCTCGAGCTCGCTGATGCTGGAGGTCCGCACCGCCAGGAAGATCGGCAGCCCCCGGCGTCCGACGGCCGCATACGATTCCTCGGACGTCGCCGCGACGCGCAGCGGAGGATGCGGCTTCTGGTACGGTTTGGGGACCGCGCAGACGTCGTGGAACTGGAAATACTTGCCCTCGTACGTGAACCGCTCCTCGGTCCACGCCTTCAGGAGGATCTCGAGCGTCTCGTCGAAGCGCGCCTGGCTTTCTTCGTACGGGATGTTGAAGCCCGTGTAGTGACCGGGAAGCCCGCTTCGGCCGACCCCGAAGTCGACTCGTCCCTTGCTCACGTGATCGAGCGTCGCGACGTCCTCGGCGAGGCGCAGCGGATGGATGAGGGGCAGGACCTGAACGGCGAAGCCGATCCTGATGCGCTTGGTCCGTCCGGCGATCGTCGCGCCGACGACGAGGGGTGAGGACAGGACCGAGCGCTCCTTCTGGAAGTGCAGCTCGGCCAGCCACACGGCGTCGTAGCCGAGGTCCTCGGCGTCCGTCACCTGGGTCAACGAGTCGTCGAAGGCCTGCGCCTCGTCGACACCGGGTCGCCACTCGAACTCGGTGAAGAGCCCGATCTCCACTGGTTGGCTAGCGGGCAAGCGCCCAGTGCCTACGATGCCGCCGGGCTCTTCGGGTCCGATCCGGTCGTGTAGCGGCCGAACGTCTTCTCGACGAGCTGCCGCGCCCGCATCGGGTCGACGTGGTTCGCCGTCTGGCACGGCGTCGACTCTTCCAGGACGCGCTCGGGATCCTGCCAGAGGCGGAACTTTTTGTAGCGATCCTCGAACTCGATCCCGAGTCCGCGCGCGAACACCGAGAGATAGTGCTCGATCGTGATCGGGCGCTGGGCCTCGAAGCCGCAGACGAGCCGCTGGCAGCCGTGATAGATCGTCGCGAGCGTCTGGGCCCCGCCGGCGCGCGCCCGGTCGATCTCGTCGAGGATCAGCGCATCCCAAACTTGTTGACCGAGCTGCGCCTGGACGTCCACCGTGCAGAGACGGCCGAACCGCGGCTCGGATCCGACATCGACGAGGCGTAGCCCCGGAACCGCCTCCAGCAGGCGGCGGCCGGCCGCGCCTTCACGAAGACGCGGCTCGCTCTGACTGTGGTAGTGCAGCGCGACGGACGCGTCGACCCGCTGCGTGAACTCGATCGAGGGCAGCCGACTGGCCAGGAACTCCGTCGTGTGTCGCACCGGGAACGGCCATTCGAACTTCTGGATCTCGTCGTAGAAAAACATGCACGACGGGCACCACATCACGACCTCGTCGGGCTTGTAGCGCTGGAAGAGCTCGACGGTGCGCTTGTTCATGCCGCCGGACGCGGCGGTGTCGCCGTTTCGGTGATGCACGATGCCGCAGCAATAGGTCGGGCCGCCGACCGCGACGTAGTCGAGGCCGAGCCGGTCGAAGATCGCCGTGACCGTGCGGATCATGTGCGAGGTGCGCAGCACGTTGCAGCCGAGGTAGAGCACGATCTGGTGCGGCTCGGCGTCGCGCTCGGGAGCCTGGAGACGCCACGTCCGCTCCTCGGGCAAGGTCGTCAGGTCCTGGGTCAAGGTGATCTCGCCGAAGTGCTGCTTGTAGTCGTAGGCCATCTCAGGTCTCCAGTCCGCGCCGGCGGCGTTCGAGCTGTCGCAGGTCGGCGCGCCGCACCTTGCCCGTCGTCGTCACCGGGAGCGCCTCGATGAATTCTATCTCACGTGGGTACTCATGGGCCGAAAGCCGCGTACGCACCCAGGCCTGGAGATCGCGCGCCAGCTCGGCCGTTCCCGCGCCCCCGGGGTGCAGCTGGACGAACGCCTTGACCACTTCACCGCGGACGGGATCGGGCGCGCCGATGGCCGCCGCCAGCTGGACTGCCGGATGGCCCTGCAGACAATCCTCGATCTCGCTCGGGCCGATGCGATAGCCGCCGCTCGAGATGACGTCGTCCTTGCGTCCGACGAACCAGAAGTAGCCGTCGGCGTCCTTGCGGGCGAGGTCGCCGGTGAGCGCCCAGTCCCCGATGAATTTCTCGCGCGTGGCTGTCTCGTTGTTCCAGTACCGCAGGAACATCACGGGATCGGGACGGCGCACGGCCACCTCGCCGACCTCGCCGGTCGGGATCGATGCGCCCGCCTCGTCGACCACGTCGACGACGTGGCCGGGGATCGGGCGCCCCATCGAGCCGGGCTTCACCGGCATCAGGAGCGAGCAGTTGCCGAGGACGAGGTTCACCTCGGTCTGGCCGAATCCTTCATGGGGCGTGACGCCGAGCGCCTCGCGCGCCCAGCGGATCACCTCTTCGCCGACCGCCTCCCCACCCGTGAACATCGAGCGCAGCTCGAGCCGCCAGCGTCCGCGCGGGGCACCGACCGAGCGCATCATCTTCAGCATCGTCGGCACGAGAAACGTGTTGCGGACCCTGTGCCGGGCCAGGACGTCGAAGGCGCGCTCGGCGTCGAACTTCTTCGGCCGGTGGGCGATGACCGTCACGCCGTAGTGCCAGCTCGGAAGCAGCACGTCGAGCAAGCCGCCGGCCCACGCCCAATCCGCGGGGCTCCAGTGGCGATCGCCCGGCTTGGGAAAATACTCGTGGTAGAACTCGATCGACGGCAGGTGGCCGAGAAGCACGCGATGAGCGTGAAGCGCGCCCTTCGGCGGCCCGGTCGTCCCCGACGTATAAATCAGGATCGCCGGATCCTCCGCCGCCGTCGCGACGGGCTCGAACGAGTCGGGGACGCTGGCGATCGCCTTGCCGTACTCGGTGACGCCGTCGGCGTCCGCGCGGTCGACCGAGATCACGCGCGAGAGCGCCGGTAATCCCTTGCCGACGGCCAGCACGCGCTCGAGGTTCTCGCCGTCGGTCACGACGACCTTCGCCCCGGCGTCGCGCAGCCGATACTCGAGCGCCTCCGGACCGAAGAGCGTCGAGAGCGGCAGCGCGACGGCGCCGAGCTTGTACGCGGCCAGATGGGCGACCGCGGTCTCCGGCCGCTGCGGTAGCACGATCCCGACGCGATCGCCGCGCTCGACACCGAGGCCGGCGAGGACGCGCGCGAGCTGGTTCGAGCGGGCGCGAAACTCGGCGAACGTGTGCTCGCTGACCGCGCCCGCGTCGTCCTCGTACACCATCGCCACCCGCGAGCGATCGTCGGCGTGGCGGTCGCAGGCGTCGATCGCGATGTTGTAGACGGGCGGGATCGTCCAGCGAAAGCGGCGGTAGACGTCGTCGTAGCTCTCGCCGCGCGGCAGCAGCGTATCCACCATGAGCCGGTAGCCTACCACCCTTGACGAAGCCCAGGCGCCTGCGAGCCAGAGCCACACGTGGGGACGCGCGGGCGCGCCATGACAACGATGATAAGCTCCGCCGCATGTCACGCCGCCGCGTTACGCTCCGCGCCGTCACCGCGCTCTTCCTCGAGCGCCAGCACCTGGCGCGGCCTCACGCCACCACGCTGACCGCGCCGCGATTGCGCCGGTTCGTGGAGGACGTGGGCGGGATCCAGCTCGACTCCATCAACGTCCTCGATCGCGCCCACTACCTGACGGTGTGGAGCCGATTCGGGCCGTACGACCGGGCGTGGCTCGACCGGCAGGTCTACCAGCGCCGCCTCCTCTTCGAGTACTGGGCGCACGCCGCCTGTCTCGTGCCGGCCTCGGACTTTGCATGGTGGCGACGCGCGATGCTCGACTACCGGAGCCGGCACACGGGCTGGTCTGGCTGGCTGCGACGGAACGGCAAGATGCTGCAAACCGTGCGGGAGGCCGTTCAGGCGAATGGGCCGATGGGCAACGGTGATTTCGAGGGGCGGCGCCCGGCGGGCCGCGGCGGCTGGTGGTCGTGGCGTCCGGTGCAGCACGCGCTCCATCACCTCTGGATGACCGGCGCCCTCACGATCCACTCGCGCCAGCACTTCCAGAAGCGCTACGAGCTGCTCGAGCGCGCGATGCCGGACGCGCTCGGCATCGAGCCGGTCACGGCGGTGGAGTTCCAGCGCTGGCACCTCGAGCGGTCACTGCGCGCCATGGGCGCGGCGACCGAGCTCGATCTGGCGCGCTATCTCACGTTCCCTCGCTTCCAGCCAGGCGTCCGACGCACGGCGCTCCGCGGAATGCTCGAGCGCGGCGAGATCACCGCGATCGAGCTCGAGGGCTCGGCCGGCCGATGGCTGGCGCTCACCAGCGATTTGCCGGCGTTGGCGCGCGCCGAGAGAGGACCGGCGCTCTCGCGCGGGACGACCTTCCTCTCGCCCTTCGACTCGCTGATGTGGCATCGCGACCGGGTCGCCCGGCTCTTCGGGTTCGACTACCGCATCGAGGTCTACACGCCCGGGCCCAAGCGCGTGCACGGCTACTACACGCTTCCGATCCTTCATCACGGTCATCTCATCGGCCGCGTCGACGCCAAATCGCACCGCGCCGACCGGAAGCTGGAAGTGCGCCACGTTCACTTCGAGCCCTGGTTCGCGTCGACGGGAACGCCGCCGCTCGGGCCAGACCGTCTCGATCAGGACGAGGCGATCGCCGGCGTCGCGAGCGCGTTGGGCTCGCTCGCGAGCTTCGTGGGCGGGGACGACGTGGAGCTCGGGCGCGTGACTCCTCGGCGGCTGCGGCCGGCGCTGGTACGACGCCTCCGCCTGCGGCGCGACGAGTCACCCGCCTGACGCCGGCGACCTGTCGGCCTCGGGAGCGGTGAGCCCCTCCATCTGGCGATCCTGAAGTCGCGCGAGCGTCAGGAGCGCCACGGCGGCGCCGAGCAGCGCCATGAACATGTCCGACTGCGTGCCCCAGGGATCTCCCTGGGAACCGAGGAATGCGTCGGCACCCTGGCCCAGCGCCAGCGCGGCCCACCACTCGACCAGCTCGTAGAACGCGCTGACTGCCAGTGCGACGCACCCGGACAGAAACGCCGCCATCCGCGGGCCGGACACGTACTGGCTCCGCAGAAGAATCTCGCACGCGATCAAGGCCGGCACGAATCCTTGCATGAGGTGACCGACCCTGTCGTACCGGCCACGATCGATTCCTGTTACCATCCAGGCAAACCAGCGGGTGGCGCGCTGCCGGCTGTCGCGGGCCGCTTGCGAGCCACAGGCCGGTCGGGGGCTGGGACTCCCGGGCTCGAGGCGAGCCATATGAAGAGGCTCCGCCGGCCGTGCCGCGACCGTACATTCAAGAGGCAGGCGATCATGGACAAGGAAGGCAGCCAGCTCATCCGGGGACTCGAAGGGGTCGTCGCCGCCGAGACCAAGCTCTGCGATCTCGACGGCAAGAACGGCCGCCTCGCCTACGGCGGTTACGACATCGACGACCTGGCGCGGCGCGCGAGCTTCGAGGAAGTGTGCCACCTGCTCTGGTCCGGCGAGCTCCCGAACGCGGCGCAGCTCGACAAGGCCACCCTGGCGCTCATCACGGCGCGCGAGATTCCCGCCGACCTCGTCCAGGCCTTCCGGCTCATGCCCAAGGCGACCGATCCGATGCGCGTGCTCCAGGCCTCCGTGGCGATTCTCGGCATGAGCGATCCCGACACCACCGACAACTCGCACGCGGCGAATCTGAGAAAGGCGGTCCGGCTGACGAGCCAGATGGCGACCGCGATCTGCGCGCACCATCGGGTCCGGAGCGGCGAGGAGCCACTCCGTCCGGCCTCCGACCTTTCGCATGCCGCGAACTTCCTCTACATGCTCACCGGCAAACGGCCCAGCGGCGTCGTCGCCAAGGCGTTCGACGCGAGTCTGACGCTCTACGCCGAGCACGAGCTGAACGCGTCGACCTTCACGACCCGCTGCATCGTCTCGACGCAGTCCGATATGCACTCGGCGGTGGCCGGCGGCGTCGGCGCGCTCAAGGGGCCGCTGCACGGCGGCGCCGGTGAGGCCGTCATGCGGACCTTGATGGAGATCGGCGAGGTCGCCAACGTCGACGCGTTCACCGAGAAGGCGCTCACGGACAAGCGCCGGTTCATGGGGATGGGTCATCGCGT
>Ga0137404_10000407_pt1 | contig 28051 bp, 26 predicted proteins | sample CZOMad2_1_16fung_FD_108285 | JGI IMG/M metagenome (GOLD analysis project Ga0137404, IMG submission 108285) | Vadose zone soil fungal communities from Angelo Coast Range Reserve, California, USA - CZOMad2_1_16fungal (Illumina Assembly) | ecosystem: Environmental > Terrestrial > Soil > Vadose... | reverse complement strand
TCATCAGCACCCAACTCGATTCGCTCGGCCTAACCCACAATTCCCAATACATTCGCGACTTGGAACGTCTATCCGGTAGCACCGACATCGAAGCCCTCAAAGTCCTGGCCGACGTCGTCGAGCCCGTCAAAGAGTACACCCGCGAACAGACCGCTCCCTACCCGGCCACAAGCCTCACCCCGCTGAACCGGCTAGTCGATGCCGTTGCGCCGGAAAGCTATGCCGCGCGCAACTTTAGCGCTCAAGTCGATTCCCTTCTCTCCTCGCCAACGCCGACGACCATCGCTGACCTCCGCGCCAGCCTGACCACTTGGCGCGACAACGATGCCAAGCTCCAACCCCTCCTCCAAAGCTCTTTCCTATTGAAGGAGGATACTGCGCTCTCTACGACGCTCGCCCAACTCGGCACCGCGGGTCTCCAAGCCCTCGACTATTTGGAACACAACCAGCCTGCCCCAGGCGATTGGAAACAGTCTCAACTTGCGACGCTGGAAGACGCCAAGAAACCTAAATCGCAACTCCTACTCATGGTTGCGCCCGCAGTTCAGCGCTTGGTCGAGGGGCGAACTGCCACTAAGTAAGCCGCGTTCGTCGCGTCAGTTCCTGAGTCAGGCCCGAGCCTGGAGTCTCCAATGAACTACGAAGAACACCTGAGGTCTCCATCTCACTAAACTTTTTTCTCCAACAATGAACCACTTCATCTCCACTTTCCGCATGTCCAAGTAGCACCCACACTAAGTTTCCCCTCGGACTGGTTGAACGTGCACAAGCGCGTCGAGCGATCTACAAACTCACGATGCGCAAACCAATTCAAGGAGAAGTCCAATGAAAAACCTCAATGTATTTGCACGTCTGGTTGCTCTCAGCGTGCTCGCCTTCACCTCCATCGTCAGCCTCAGCGGAACCAGCGCAGCCAGCATTGGTAACATCACAAAAGCCGACCTCGCCGGTAAGTGGAACATCGCCCTGCGTGGAACCACCGGCTGCGGCCCTGCCACCATGCAAATCGGCGTCACCCTCAACACATCCGGCGTGGGCACTGGAACGCTCGTCACCCACGGCCAGTGCGGCGATTCTTCGCTAGTCGCTCAAACCTTCACCATCGCCACCATGACGTCCAGCGGCAGCGGTACCGCCGGTCTCTCCTGTGGTATCGGCTGCGGATGGGGCTTTAACATTCAGGTCTCGCCCGACCGTTCCAAAATCAACCTGGTCGATGTGTTGCCGGCGAATCCGCTCAACTTCGTCGAGGGCATTGCCATTCTGGCTTCGCCGCACGGCCACATGGACATCGCCGACCTCACCGGCTCCTGGCAGATGACTTTCTTCGGCCAAACCGGTTGCGGCATCGGCGCTTCGCTCGTTACCTTCACTTTGAACAACGCTGGCACCGGCACGGCCACCGAAACCGGCCATAACAGCGGCTGTCCCGACGGAACCATCGCGGGCGTCTTCAATGTGCTGACCCTGAATCCCGATGGAAGCGGCACAGCGGGCTTGTCTTGCGGCTCCGGCTGCGGATGGAACCTCAACATCCAGGTTTCACCCGACCGCTCCACGTTTAGCGTCATCGACGTCTCTTCCGCCAACCCGGGAAACTTCGTCGCCGGCGTCGCCATCAATAATTCCACAGCGGCTAAAGTCACCAAGACCAACCTCACCGGGAAATGGCAGCTCGCACTTTACGGCAACACGGGCTGCGGCGTAGGCTCTTCGCTGGTCACGTTTACGCTCAATGCGGCGGGCGTTGCCACGAATGCCACGAACACCGGCCACACGGCAGGCTGCGGCGACGCTGTTTCCGCTCTCAACAACTTCACCGTCTCCACACTGAACGCGAACGGCAGCGGCGTAGCTGGGCTATCTTGCGGACCAAGCTGCGGCTGGACCTTCAACATCCAGGTCTCTCCGGACCGCTCCGCCTTCAACGTGGTCGATGTTTCCCCGACGAACCCCAACAATTTCCTAATCGGAACAGCCATCCATCAGTGACCCCTGTGGATGATCTGATTCGGAGTTGGGAGTCCAGCAAAAACGGGGAGCCGCAACAAGGCTCCCCGTTCGTCAATCCTGAAAATCCTGCTCTACTTCGCTGCTTTCGCCGCTTCAATCGCTTCGCTCAGTTCATGCTCCGCCATCTTCAGATGCTCTTCGGCCTTCGCGCCGTGCCCCTTCATGTCATAGTGGTTCGCCGCGCGCGCCACCTCCATCTCATGGATCGCTTCTTTCACATGATCGTGCACCGCTTCCAGGTCGTGCCAGTCGCGAACTTTCTCCGCAACGGCCATCCCGCCCACAAACGCTAAACTCGCCGACAGAATGCAAACCGCGATCATCCTCTTCATGACTTCCTCTCAAAAATCCCACAGGTTTTCCCCGATGCATTTGGGGATACCCGGCATCGTCCCAAACAGAAGAGCCCTTGTCAAAAGAAACAAGGGCTCTCTATTGCCAGCCAAGGTTCACCGGCTCTCCTGTCAGAAGCGCACCGAGCAACGCTAACTAAACGACGCTATCTATTGGGTGTACATCACGTGCACATACGTCCCTAGGCGGACGTTGTAAGCGAGGTACCAACCCACGTGATCCGGATCCTCGTAGATCACCACCTGGTCCGTATCCCAGCGCCAGTCATTGCAGAAAGCAAAGTCATATGGCGCCACCGTGAAGTAGAACCCGTGAAACCAGAAGCGCTCGCGGTTCCCGCCTTCGATTCGCCACACATGTCCCCTGCCAAAGCCGCCGGTGAAGTGCCCATGCTCCCAAGGATGCTCCACACGGTAATGGTCGTCATCGCGCCCAGTAGTGTGGCCAATCCATTTACCGTCGCCATGAACGTGCGGGGCCTCCGGGTGCCCGCCTCGATCTTGATACCCATGCGCCTCCCGAGGCGCCGGCTGCGGCTTCCGCACGGCAGCCGGACCATGCGCTGGAATATGACCGCCTCCAACTGAGTTACGTCCTTTCGCGTACCCGCCGCCGCGTTGCGCCACGGCCGGAAGAGAAAACAACACCACTGCTGCCACCAACCAGAAGAGCTTTTTCATAGGTCCCTCCAAGAATCCTGCCCAACCAGCGGACACGATTCGCGCGCCCCGCAAAGAAAGTAGGATTTCGGAGCGATGCTACTGAAGCTAACCCTCTCTGGCCCCCAAAGTCTCCCGCTTTTACACAGCTTTACGATGTTCGAAGCCATTCACTGCTCCTCCAAGACCTTGCCAATCACATAGCCGTCAATCTTTTTTGCTACCGCGCAGCCCTGCACGTCCTCCGGCGCAAGGTGAGTCTTGTGCCCGCAGCGGAAGAGTCCCCCATATTCGAACCAGCATGCGTTGTAGTACTCCCAAAATTGACCCGAATGGAATAACTCGTACGGAAACAGAAGCAGTGGCTGATCTTCGTGACCCACGTGACCCCTGGGATTCTTATAGGCCACAGTTTTGCCGTCAAGGGCCAAGACCACGTAAGTGGTCGCTCCCAAAAACTTTCCGCGCAGAAACTTTTTCACCAGTCGCGGCCCGCCCAGCAGGAGCAGGATCGCGAACATGAGCAAGTACGCCGTCAGAATAATCAACTTGCGACTCCGGGCAACAGTTTCGGCCGCAAACCTATTTCGGATACCACTCCAGCAACCGCACCTCGATCCCCGTTCCTTCTAAGCGTTTCTGGAACACACCCAGATCCGACCCGCGATAGTGGTAAGGAATCACAATCTTCGGATGAAATGCCTTCACCGCGTCCGCCGCTTCCTCCGGAGGCATCGTGTAGGGCAGATTCATGCACACGAACGCCACATCAATGTCCTTTAGCGCACGCATTTCCGGCACGCCCTCGGTGTCCCCCGAAAAGTAGAAACGTTTGCCGCCGTAGGTCAGCACGTAGCCATTGCCGCGCCCCTTGTCGTGAAAGAGCTTTCCCGGTTCCGGCCCGCGCGTCAGGTTGTAAGCGGGAATCGCCTCAATCGTCCAACCGTTCCAGCTCGTGCTTTCGCCGTTTGTGAGCGCTTTGGCCGCTGTCACAGTCTTAGCCACTGCAGCCGACGAAATAATCTCCGTCCCCGTCTTGCTCACCGCCGCCACCGAGCCTGGATCCATGTGATCCCCGTGAATGTCGGTAATCAGAATCAAGTCGGCCTTCGGCGCTTTCGAAAAATCTACGGGCTTAACCGGATCCAGGTAGATGACCTTCCCGCCCGCCTCGATGCGCGTACTCGCATGATTCAGCGGCGTAATCAGCACAGGCCCCGCCGACGTGGCAAAAGTTTGTGTGCCGCCCTCTGCCAGCATGATGGATGACAGGATCAGAATGGAACAAGCAATCGTTAGAATGAATTTCATCTTCGCCTCGTTTTAGTCTTGAATTCTGAGTCTTGGCTTTTCTCGCCCATCCCGGGACAGATGGGCCCCCCACCCTTGCGTTCTCTGCAAGGGTGGGATGGCGATGCTGCCGATATTTTACGCGGGCTTAACGCCTCTGGCCGTAAACAACGCTACACTTCCGACAACCCGCACAGATGACTCCTCAAAGTGCTTCTCCAGTTCAGTCTGCAACCCTTCCATCGAATCCGACCGGTTGCTGAAGATGCCCTTCGCGTTGTAAATGTCCATCAGCTTTCGGGCCAGAAACCCATGGTTCACGCCAGAGCCCAGAATGGTTGCGCCAAACAACACTCCATCCGGTCGCAGCCACGGCTTCAGATTCGCAAATACCGCGCTCTTCGTAGTCATCGTCCCCGGCAGGCAATGCAGTAAGTAGTTCACGCCAATCGAACTAAACATCGCCTCGCCCAACTCGCCCGGCTCCAACACATTCGCCAAATGGCATCCGGCCAAATCATAAGAGGGATGATGCCGCCGCAGCCGCTTCTCCGTAACCCTTAGACAGTTCGGATTCAGGTCGACTAGCGTCAACCTCGGGGACGCTACGGGAATCTTGCACCTGTCCAGGAAATACCCGGTACCCACGCCAATATCGAGATGGTCCGCAGATACATTCTGATTATAGAACTCAACCAGCACCCGCGACGGACACTTCCAGGCAAGGCTATTGGAAAACCCCAGCACAAAGGCATCGTAGGCCATGAGTGCCGCCCGGCTGTAAACAGCAGCTCCCTTGGCAACGTCCGCCTGTGTGTGCCCCATTGCCGAAATGCGTCCTCAGAGCGATTTATACTCTACGCAGCACCCTTCCAAAGGAGCAATCATGATCCGCATGAGCCTTCTTCTAGTCCTGACCGTCGCCCTAACACCCCTGCTTCACGCTCAAGACGCCTCCCCACAGGCCGCGCCACTCCCCAGTCCGCACGCCGACCCCCACTCAAAGATGATGGCCGACATGCACGCCCACATGATGGCCATGCACCAGCACGAAATGGAAACCATGAAGGCCGACATCGAAAAGATGAAACTCTCCCTGGCGACGATCAAGGCCAACCTCCCCCAGATCACCGATTCCGCCGAGAAGGCCCGCTGGCAAAGCAACGTCGACCTTTGGGAAGTCATGCTGTCCCATATGGAGAACATGCTCCAGCACATGGATTCGATGGGCCCCGGCATGCCCGACCATGGCATGGGCGCTCCGCGTCCGCCCGACAAGAAACCGGAATAGCCAAAAGGCAGTCCGCCACTTTTCAACTTTACCGGGATCGGTAAATTATGTACCATGTTAGGAACAACCCAGGCAGCGCGGTAACGCCACTCCAGCCATCCGACGGAAGTCTCAGGCGCGGCTCTGCCCGAGTTCCTAGCCGGTCAGCGTATAGCGGGCTCTTTTCGGCGGGAGACCTTTTCCCCTCTCGATGTGTGTCTTGCCAAGGGGCAGCTTGCCGTCTTTGAGTGGGGCCGACTCTTGGCGCGTGCGCACATCCGCGACATACCGGCTCTGCGCCGCTTCGACCAGCGCGGCGGCGTTTGTGGCTTCTTTGGCGACAGGTTGAACAGCCGCCGATTTCCTCTTCTTGGTCACTTTTCGCTGGCTTGCGGGCATAGGTTACTCCTATGCCCACGAGCCTAGCCTAAGTCCCCAGCTCGGTCAAACCGAAGAAATTGCCTCCTCAGCTCCGAGCCCAGTTGCCAAAACCGCAGTCGAAGGTAAGGCGCTGCAAATGCAGTTCCCCATTCTTCTCGGTCACCATGTGGGTCTTAAAGTTGAAGGCATGCTTCGTCCCATTCTCCGGATGCGCGTGTGTTCCCACCTCCACGTGCCCCCTCTTGAAGATGTCTTCCGTATAGATCTCCGCCGCGCTCTGCGCCGATCGCGGCTGGAGAGGTCCCTGCACAATCGACGACGCCGTAACCGCATACCTCTTGGGATCGGGAATGGCATGAACGACCAGTGTATTTTGCTTTAACCCAAATTGCGCCGCCGGAATCGATGCCACTCCTAGCGCCCCTGACTTCGTGGCTAATGACTTCGTGGCAAAGTTTTCCCGTGCCGCACCCGCCCGCCCGCCTTTCCGCTGAACGGACAGATTCGTGGCTGATTGCAACGAGAGAATCCCCTTGCGGATAAACGCGCTCTTCATCGCATCCCGATACTTTCCATTGTAGGGGGCTTGCTCGGCAAACTGAATCATCTGCGCGGCCACCTGCGTGAAGTAGTCCGGCACCGCCGGCGCGGCCAGAATCCCTCCCACCAGGATGTTGCCAGCATCCACCGTCGCCGCCGCCAGGGTATCGGCCGTCGGCGACGATGACAAGGTCGCGACCATGCCCGCCAGCGCGTCCAGGAACGCGCCGGTAAACACACGTGAGAACGAATGTGGCTCCGACGAGAGTTGCGATGCAGGGGCGCTGGGGGGCAGTGCCTGAGGATCGCTGTAGAAGAAGGAGTTGCTGGCGTTGCGCAGGCAGTCGTCATCGACCGCATCGGGATGGCCAACCCGGATCGCAGCTCCCAACTGCTCCGCCAGCCGCGACAGGCGCGACGCCCGGTTGATCTTGCCTCCGGTATCGGTAAGCACCGTTTGGCGCAGTGTCGGCACTTGCAGGCCGGACAGGATCGCGCTCATGTCGCCAAACGATTCATGGAACGCCGCCGCCTCAATGAACTGTGCATCGAACAACTCGGGCCGTATGGCATCCAGTACGGCGTGGCCCATTTCGTGGCAGGCCACGTCCGGGCTTTCTCCGGAATAGAACACGCGCCCATTGACGGAATCATGGAAGAAGTGAAGGCCGGGAGTGTCGCCGCCACCACCCCGTGTATAGAAGGCGTTCAAATCCACGCCGCTGTCGACGTCGACGGGCAGGGTTGCGCCGACCTCCCATTGGGTCTTCGGCGCCACAATACTTCCCCAAAAATTGGCCGTACGGCGCAGCGCGGAAGCCGCTGCGTAATAAAGAAACCCCGGCGAGCCAACGTTGTAGACTTGCGGGGCCGGCGCTGGGCCCTTCAGTTTGAAGGGTAGTGGAGCGGCCGCCTGTTCCGGAACCGGCACCGCAATGGTCACGAGGACCGGTACGGACTGAGGATCCCCAGGGTCATCTTCCCAACACGCAACATTCCCTGAGACCGGGGGGGGCGGCCGACGCCGCTTTTTCTTGGCTGCTTTTTTGAGACTCACTTTCTCTGCTGGCATGGACTTCCTCCTAAGCGAATTGTGCCTGGCATTGCCCGCAGCCGCAAGGCCGCCGACGAGAATGACCTCGACCTCTTAAGCATGCTTTTACGGACTTGGAACCGGTTTTTGCCTACGCCTCCAGAACGCAACGGAGCATAGGCTGAACCAAAAGGAGGGAAGGCCAACAACTTAACTCTGGGTTCCGGAAGAATCAACAAGAATCTGCAGGATTGGCGTAATGCGGAAAACTTCCAGGCATTCGGAAAATGAAATTCCACTCGGGCGCAGCTTACTCAGTCCCCGACATAATCCCGCGCACCGCCGCCGCCGGATCGCTAGCTCCAGTAATCGGGCGCCCTACAACGATATGCGATGCCCCGGCAACAAAGGCCTCTTCCGGCGTCACCACGCGCGCCTGATCTCCGACGGCAGCACCAGCAGGCCGCACGCCCGGAGTCACAAGCAAAAACTCATTTCCAAACTCAGCCCGCAATTGCCGCGCCTCGCGCGCCGACGCGACCAACCCTTGGCACCCATCGGCCAGCGCAACCGCCGCCAGCCGCATTACTTGATCCAGAACATGCCCACGAACCCCAATCTTATCCAGGTCGTCGTCCTCAAAACTCGTCAGAACGGTCACGGCGAGCACCGCCATCCCAGGACGCGCCTTCGCCGCCTCCACCGCTGCACGCAGCATCTTGCCGCCCCCCGAGGCGTGGACCGTCACCATATCCACTCCGAGCTTGGCGGCTTCGCCGACCGCGCCGGCAACCGTGCTGGGGATGTCGTGGTACTTCAGATCGAGGAAGACCTTCTTGCCGGCAGCGGTCAACTCGCGCACCACCTGCGGCCCCTCGGCCGTGAAAAGCTGCTTCCCTACCTTGTAGAAAACACCGGCATCGCCCACAGCGGCGACCAGTTTCCGAGCCTCCGCCGCCGTCGGTACGTCCAGGGCAATGATGAGCTGATCCTTGCTCAGCCCATCCACACCGCGCCGCTCACTTGCGGGAAGCGTTTCCGGCATATCCAAATTGTAATGAGTTGCTGGCTGTGAAAGCTACGGCCGAAATACTACGGTTGCAGCATAGCCAACGTTTCAGTCTGTGGAGTCGGCTTCTGCGCCGTCCTCAGGCTGCGCGCCAGGATCTGCCGCTGTAGCGCCGGACTGATGGTCGCATGCTGGATGGCCGCCTGAGCTTCCTTCGTCCGCCGCTCCGGAGCCAAGTCCAGACGTACGCGCTGAATTCCGGTCCCGCCCATGCCCAGAATCTGGGCCGCGCCATAGGAAACATCAATGATCCTTCCATCCACCACCGGACCACGGTCGTTTACCCGCAGGATGACCGCCCGGCCATTGCGCAGGTTGGTAACCCGAATCCTAGTGCCTAAAGGCAGCGAAGGATGTGCCGCCGTCAGATCATTCATATCGTAGGGCTCACCGCTCGCTGTGGTCTTGCCCTGAAAGTAGTCCCCGTACCAACTGGCGGTGCCAACCTGATAAGGATGGCCGTTACGGCCAGACATGCCCCGGCTCCCGGCCAGGGTCTGTTTCGGCAGCAGGTTCAGCTTGTCTTTCGTAATGCTGGCTTCCGATAAATCCGGGCCGCGCGTGGCTCCCAGGCTGGTCAATCCTAAGAACAGGGCCAGTCCGTAAGCGATAAGTCTCTTCATGCACTCACCTCAGTCGTTCTAAAGTCAGCAGTCGACTGCGTGTCCCGACTGGTTGTTTGCTTAGTATTCTCAAATGGTAAAGGGGTTGCGCGAGCGAAGTCAAGGCTAGATCGTAATGGCTGTACGCATTACTTTTCAATGATCAGTAATATGTTACTTAATGTTTTACTTTATATAATGTACCTATAATACTTATATGATTGATGTTAGCTGCGAATTATACGTCTTGTAAAACCTGCACTCTAAGCGGTATCTATATGATTACAATACTCTTATGCCCATGCACTGGCATAACAGGAGTCGAATCAGCAACTTGACCCCGTTTTCCACCGCTTTGGTGGTTACTAGTGAGTACTGATGGGCGGGCTCGAATTCTATGGATGGGTACCTCTGTACCCTCCCTGTTCCTCGGCTCACCCCTGCCTAGCAAGTCTCTTGCCGATGGTGGAATTTCAGGTAGAGTCATCCGTAGGCTCTGAGAATCATGCCGCCCAACCCAGCACCGTCACCTCCCGTTGTGCTGACGATCGCCGGATTCGACCCCTCTTCCGGGGCCGGAGTCACGGCAGATATAAAGACGATCGCGGCACAAAGTTGTTATGGCGTAGCCTGCATAACGGCCTTAACGGTCCAATCGACCAGCGGCGTCCGGAGGACCGAAGCGGTTCCAGCGGACTTGGTAGCAGAGACGCTGGAAGAGCTGGCCCGGGATATCACGATTGCGGCCGTGCATATCGGCATGCTCGCGGACTATAAAGTAGCCGCCGTAGTCGCTAGGTTCTTGGAGGAACAGAGGCTGCCGAATGTTGTCCTGGATCCCGTGCTGCGATCTACGTCCGGGGCGGAGCTTTTGGAGCCCAAAGGGGCGGCTATCTTATTAGAGCGCCTGCTGCCGCTGGCCACGGCAGTCTCGCCGAATATTGACGAGGCGGCTTATTTGACCGGACTCAGCGTCACAAACCCAGCGGAAATGCGAGCGGCGGCGCAGCATTTGCATGGTCTGGGAGTTCCCAATGTCGTAGTAACAGGGGGCCATCTCGACCGCGCCATCGACGTTTTGGGGTTCACGACTCCCGCTGGGACGTTTGAGTTTGAGGTCTTTCAGTCCCCCCGTTTGGCTACGACTTCTACACACGGGACCGGCTGCGCCTTTGCCACGGCTCTGGCCTGCCACCTGGCGCACGGACGGAGTCTACCGGAAGCCGTCTTACTGACAAAAGCCTATGTGGCGGCAGCCATTGCGAACGCCCACCCTTTAGGCAAGGGCCACGGGCCGGTGCATCATCTATATCGGATGACCGAGCCGTCGCGCCAACGGGCTCGGGCGGCGGATGTAGCGGGAGCTACCCACGGCAGTTCCTCCGACCAAGGCTAACGATCCGCTCTAGAAGAAACCTTCAAAAAATGCTTGACGCGATATCCTGCCTGTAATACAGTGATTGCCATACACTGTCTGCCACACAGTGTATGGGAGACAGGATGACCCTAGCCGACAGCCTCTTCGAGAATCTTCGCCTGGAACTCCGGCGCGGCTGCCTCACCCTGGCAGTTCTGGCGCAACTTCGCCACGAGTATTACGGCTACACGCTGCGCAAGTCCCTAGCCGACCGCGGTCTGGTCATCGACGAAAGCACACTCTACTCTCTGTTGCGCCGCCTCGAATCCCAGGGATTACTGACCAGCGAATGGCGCGAAGAGGACAAGCGCCAAAAGCGCTTCTATCGCCTCTCCAATACCGGCGAACAGATCTTCAGTCAGTTGCTCAAGGAGTGGCACGACATCAATGCCGCTATCAACGGCATTCTTTAAGGACGCAAGAGAACACAGCTAGGAGACCAACCATGGAACTTCTCGATCGTTATCTGCAAGCCGTGAAAAAGCACCTGCCTTGGAAGGGGCAGGACGACATCCTCGCCGAACTCCGCGCCAACCTGGAGGCGCAGCTTGAGGACAAAGAGGCCGAGCTGGGCCGGCCGCTCACCACTTCCGAAGCGGAAGCCTGGCTTAAGCAAATCGGACCGCCGATGCAGGTGGCAGCGCGCTATCAATCGCAGCAGTATCTGATCGGACCTGCCGTTTTCCCCACCTATTGGTTCGTGCTGCGGACGGCATTTCTCTGGACCTTCGCCATCTATTCCATCGTGAGCGTGGTACAGATATTCTCCGCGGAGGTGCCCTCCGCGACCGCAGTACTGGATGCGGTGCTTCGCCTGCCCGCCATTTTCATGACGACGGCCGCTTGGGTCACTCTCGCCTTTGCGGGACTTGAGTTCGTTGTCACCCATTACCCCACGAAATGGCCCTTGGCGCCTGGCTCCTCCTCCGCTGGATATTCTCCAGACTGGTCCCCTGGCAGCCTGCCCCCACTCGAGAAGCAAGGTGTTCCCGGAATGAAGCAGCGCACCTTTGCTCACGCGGCTGCGGAAGTAATCTTTGGCGCTCTCCTTCTCGCATGGCTCTTACTGATCCCCCAGCATCCGGCCGTCCTGCTGGGACCTGGCGCCACCTACCTGCATGTTTCGCCGTTCGCGTTGTCCCGCGTCTGGGCCCTGTTTTATTGGTGCGTGGTCGCGTTGAATGCGCTCCAGTTGACGTGGCGATGCCTGGATCTGTGGCGCGGATCATGGCAACAGCCGCCGCCCTGGCAGCAGATTGCCATGAAGCTCCTCGGCATCATTCCACTGCTGTCGCTGTTCACCGTCCCTGATCATGCCTGGGTCCTGCTCAAGCACCCCGCAGTGGACCAGGCCCGTTATGGCGAGACCCTGAGCACAATCAACCAGGGGATCTACCGGATGCTGCTATTTATCTGTGCCATCACCGTGCTCCAACTGCTCTGGGACGTCGGGCGGATGACTCAGGATCTCTACCGCAAGCGCGTGGCGGCGATGTAGTCAGCGGATGGGCATCAACCAGAAAGTGGCGCAATCGGGCCTTACAACCTTGGATCCACCGGTTCGCTCTCAAGTGCAAGCACTCCGAACACACACTCGTGAACGCGCCGCAAGGGCTCCTTGTGGATAAGGCGTTCCAGCGATTCCATTCCTAGAGCAAACTCCCGAAGAGCCAGCGAGCGCTTGCCACCTAGGCCTCGGCTTCTGAGCCGGCTCAAGTTCTCCGGCAGAGTGTACTCGGGCCCGTAGATGATTCTCAGGTATTCGCGGCCACGGACTTTTACCGCAGGCTGTACCAACCCTTTCCGCCCCTTGCTTACGAATTCCAGCGGCTTCACTACCATGCCTTCACCGCCCGCTGCGGTTAACTCCTCCCACCATGCGATGCCCCGCTCCTGATCCGCGGGCTGAGTAAGGTCTACAGTCAGAAAAGGAGTCGCCAGCAAGAGTTCGGGATCTACTCGGCAAATACTAGCAAGGGTCTCCATGTGCCACACGTGGTCTTTGGCGCTGTGAACCGTTCCCTCGCTGGCAAGAATATGGAACGGCGCCAACTTCAGATCGCGGAGCGAATTCACGGTCCAGCAATAACGGCGGTATGCCTCGACGTAAAGATCTGCGGCGTCTTTTCGCTCGCGATATTTCTCCAAGAGCCCTGCAACCTCAGGACTGCCGGCGTGCGCCGTCAGCGCCGCAAGCGCAGCCGGAAGCGCCGCTCGCGCTGCCGCTCCAGTTGGCGCGTACTGTTGGCGCAACAATTCCTGCGCCTTCGCCGACCACGGCATTAACTCGCAGTCCAGGCATACCCAGTCCGTCTTCAGCCTCTCCCAGATGCCAGCCAAACCCACTGCCCTGCGGATCCGTTCGAGAAACTCTGACTCAAGACGCAAATCATTGAAGAAACGCCGCCCTGTTCGCGTGTAACAGGCCCCCACCTCGCCTTCCATCACTCCGAAACGCTTTCGTGCCGCATCCGCATCGCGGCAGACTACGACCACCGCCCGCGATCCCATATGCTTCTGTTCGCAAACGACCTTGTGTATACCTTCGTGAAGAAAATATGCGAATGCCTCTTCCGGATGCTCCAGCAAACCCTCCCTTTGGCTGGTTCCGCACGGAGACATCGTGGGCGGCAGATAAATCAACCACTTCGGATTCGCCGCCCAGCGGCTCATCACTTCCAACGCCGCAGTTGCATTCTCTTCGCGGATCGTGACGCTGCGTTGCAGACGCGTCTGAATGATCCGCTTGCCGATCACGTCCTCTATATCGAGCAGATCATCGAGCTGTTGTTGCGCCGTCAGTGCAGGCGCCGTTTCCGCTTCGGGCAGAAAGGGTTTTGCCGGCGCGTAGTAAGTGCGTTGAGCGGGAACCGAAAGCAGTTCACGTTCCGGGTAGCGAAGTGCGGTCAGCTTGCCGCCGAATACACAGCCCGTATCAATGTTGATCGTGCCATTCAACCACTCCGGCTCCGCGACAGGCGTGTGCCCGTACACAACCATCGCTTTGCCCCGATATTCAGCAGCCCAGTTGTAGCGCACCGGGAGGCCGTATTCGTCGGTCTCGCCAGTGGTTTCCCCGTAAAGTGCAAATTCTCGCACCTTACCTGATCCGCGCCCTTGCATCTCTTCTTTCATGCCGGCGTGCGCGACCACGAGCTTGCCGTCGTCCAAAACATAGTGACTGATCAACTTATCGATGAATTCCGCTGCAATTCGAGAAAATCCGTGGTAGTGGGTATCACGCTCCTTGAATTGTTGTAACGAATCACCCAGCCCGTGCGTGACCTGAACGTTTTTCCCCCAAACGGCCCGCATGAACTTGATATCGTGGTTGCCAGGAATACACAGAGCGTATCCAGCTTTCACCATCTCCATTACCAGCCAAACAGTGTCCGGAATTTTCGGACCACGATCTACCAAGTCGCCGAGGAAAACGGCCTTCCGCCCTTCCGGTGGTTTGTAAAAGCCACCAGATGTCTTTTCGTATCTCAGGTGAACGAGAAGCTGGATCAGCTCGTCGTAACAACCGTGCACATCGCCGACAATATCGAACGGCCCATGTTCCTGCTTCAAATTGTTCCAAAGCGGCTGTCGCGTAATCGTCGCGCCAGCAACCTCTTCTGGCGACGTCATGGTAAACACGTGCCGAAACCCTTCGCGTTCCAGTCCTCGGATTGAGCGCCGCAGTTGTTGCGACTGGTTTCTCACCACATGAGGACCGAACTGCCGCTCCGGCCGATTCTGGTTACGCTCGTGACAGAGCTTCTCCGGCAGATTCAGGACGATTGCAACCGGCAGAACATGGAATTCTCGCGCCAATGCCACCAGGGGCTTGCGCGACTCGATCTGGACGTTGGTGGCATCCACCACTGTCAACCGCCCGGCAGCCAGCCTCTTGCGCGCCACGTAGTGCAGCACATCGAACGCGTCACCGGTCGCCGCCTGATCGTTCTCGTTGTCCGAAACCAAACCACGGCAGTAGTCAGAAGAGAGAACTTCGGTGGGCTTGAAGTGCGTGCGAGCAAAGCTCGACTTCCCGCAGCCGGACGGGCCGATCAGCACGACGAGAGACAGCTCCGGCATCGTGATGTTCACAGGCTGAAGACCCCCATCTGCGTCGGTGCGCCAAGCTGGCAATCTTCTTCCCCGATGGGCAAAAATCGGACGGCATATCCAAACCGCTCACCGATCCGTTCCGACCACTGCTGAAACTGTTCCCGCGCCCACTCGAAGCGGTGGTCCTTATGACGAAACTGCCCGGCGGGGAGCGTGTCAAACTTCACGTTGTACTCAGCGTTAGGCGTGGTCACAATCACAGTCTTCGGGCGCGCCGCCTCGAAAAGCACTCGCTCAAACGCCGCCAGCCGCGGGGCATCCAGGTGCTCAATTACTTCCACAACCGTCGCCGCGTCGTATCCCGCCAAGCGCTTGTCTCGATACATCAACGATCCGTGCATCAACTTCAGCCGTTCCCTCTGTTTAGCAGGCATGCGGTCGAGGCGAAGGTTTCGGCTAGCAATTTCCAGGCTTCGATACGAAACGTCCATAGCAACAATTTCGGTTAGCGCCTTCTCTTCCAACAGAGACTTGAGCAGCTTTCCTTCGCCGCATCCCAAATCGAGAACACGTTGCGCCCCAACTGACCGCAGCACAGCCATCACGGCGCCCATACGCTGCTGCCACAGGCGAATCGGCGCCTCCATTTTTGCTTCCTCTTCCGCGCGCGCCTCTTCCCGCGCATCCGGATCTGGGTTATCTCCTTCCGCCAGTTGCGCAAGCGCCTCCCTAGCCAGTTGCCCCTGTCGCGGCAGGTAGCGCTTTACAATCGCTTCCTTGTGCGGATGGGTCGCGAGCCATCCCTCCCCTTTTCGCAGGAGCTTGTCCACTTCGTCTTGCGCAATCCAGTAATGCTTTTCGGCGTCGAGTACTGGCACCAGAACGTAAAGGTGGTTCAGCAGATCCTGCAGGCGGAGGTTCCCCTCAAGCTGTACCGTGTAGTACGGCCCCTCGCCCCACTCAGGGAACTTGTCGTCCAGCGGGTGATGTTCGGCGCTGACGTTGTATCCAAGAGGCTCGAACAGTTCCCGCAGCAGTTCTTCCCCGCCCCTGCACGACACCACGGCCAAGTTCGCTGTCAGCGGAATCTTCTGGTCCGCCAGTTCCTGCCTTCCCTTGCTCCGGCCGGTCATCGCGGTTCCCAAGGCACGACCCATCGCCACGCTTAAAAACGACGAGAGCACGTAAGGCCGGTCATTTACATACTGATCCAGAGTTCCACCCTCATGCTGCCCACGTTTTCCCCGCACCAGTCCAACGGGATCGACGTCGAGCAGCAATGCAGCGGTGCAGCGCTCGTGAGTAGCTTCGGGATAGAAGAGATGCGCCTTGCCAAACGACAACTCGAACGAATGCATCCTCTCTGGATTCTTGTGGAGGAGGTAGCCCAGATCCGTAGCCGGCTGGTGGGTTGTGGTTATGGTCAGCAGCATAAGGGGGGATTATACGGGCGTACCCCCCGAGGTCCGTCTGCAGTCGTGGTCAGCTCAAACCATCGGCTTCCTCGTTACCCGATTTGGACACTATGCCCTTCGCCTCCGGAAATTGGGTTAGGAGGCCGGAGAAACTTTGCCATCGACCCGTCGCTCTACCGACCGGTCGTTAGGTATTTTCTTGTCAGTCGAGTGTTCCGATCCTAGGCGTCTCTCTAGTCAATGTGCAAAATTTCGCATCTTGACACCACCGCGGTCGCCTGTCAGCATGCGTTGTGCAGTTTGAGGTGTATAGTTCCGCAAACTGGGCGCCAAACGCCGCTTTCCAGCGGTTCTTGCTTTACCGACCCAGTCCCGGAATCTCACCTGCCACTCTCCTGGAGGTTCTTTGATGCGCAGCAAATCGCTCGTATTCGTCTCTGCTCTAGTGCTCACTCCAACCCTGCTACTGGCGGGCCCCAACTCCGATAAAAAACTTCACCAACCCAAAATCTCACGCACTGCGCTAAAGACCTCCACGACCCCTTCACGGACTTCCATCCAGAGCTCTGCCGCGAAAACCTTGGCGGCCCGCCACCTGCAGATGATGCGCGAAGAATCTCTTCCCGGCCGCTTGAAAAATGGCGGCGAACCCTCAGGCGGCCCTGTCAGCTATGAGATGGAAAAGTTGGCCAACCGTGCTTATCCCGGCAAAGACATTCCGCTCTCTTTCATGCAAAATGCGAAGCAGCATTTTGCCCGCGTCCACGCTGAATCCGCAGCCGGAATCCGCGGCCCCCAAATCGCCACCGGATGGACTTCGCTTGGTCCAACGACGGCGCTCTACCCTGCCGTCCTTGGCCGCACCGGGGCTGCTTACATCACCTCTGGACGCATTTCGGCTCTCGCCATCGAGAACTCCTGCACCACCACCCGTTGCCGCCTGTATGTCGGCGCGGCCGGCGGTGGCGTATGGAGAACCGATAAGGCGTTGAGCACGACTCCGACGTGGACCAACATTTCCGATAGCTTCTCGACCAATTCCATTGGGGCAATCACGATTGATCCGACCGATCCGAGCGGCAACACGATTTACGTGGGCACGGGAGAACCCAACGCCAGCGCCGATTCCGGCGCCGGGCAAGGCATCTACAAATCCACCGACGGCGGCGATTCCTGGTCCCTGTTGGCCGGCAGCGATTTTGCCGTGAATCGCTCGATCAGCGACGTCGTCATTGATCCAACGAACACCAACACAATTTACGTTGGCACCACACGCGGCATCCGCGGCTACAGCGCCGTAACCGGCGGCGCTACAGGCAACCCGCCGCCACCAACCGGCCAGCCCGCCGGCCTGTACAAGTCCGTCGACGGCGGCAACACCTTTACCCTGGTCTTCTCGCCGATCGATCTGATCGGCTTCAGCGAAGGTGTGAATCAGGTTGCGCTCGATCCCAGCAACTCGCACGTCGTGTACGCCGCGGCGTTTGGCCTGGGCATCTTCCGCAGCGCTCCCTTTGACCACGCTGGAGCCTATCTGCAAGTCTTCGTGTCGCTCGGGTTTGTGCCGACGCAGGGCGACTTCTTCTCGCGCTCGGCCTTCGCCCTGACGACCAAGGGCGGACACACCCGCATGTACGTGGGCGATGGCGGCGGCAATGGTGGCCCTCCGGGACAGCCAGGTGCTGGTGTCTGGCGGAATGACAACATGAATCAGCCCGCATCAGCGTTAGACGTGGCCGACACCAACGGACCGAGCTGGAAGTATCTGACCAGTTCGACCGTGGGCGACCCTGGCTATGCCACCTACAATTACTGCACAGGCCAGTGCTGGTATGACAATGCCATCTACACTCCACATGGCCAGCCGGACACGGTCTTCGTGATCGGGTCGTTTGTGTATGGCGAAGCTGGTTCGCTGTCCAATGCTCGCGGCGTTCTCCGTTCCACTACCGCCGGTGATCCGGATCCCGCTAACAACAACCGCACCTTCACGGATCTCACATTTGACGCTACTTCGGCTTCAGCGCCGAATTCCATCCACCCCGACCAGCATGCCTTGGTCTTCAAACCAGGTAACCCGAACGTTTGGTTTGAAGGCTCCGACGGTGGACTGGTCCGTTCCAGCGGTGTCTATACCGACATCTCCAGCCAGTGTGGCAGCCGCGGCCTCAGCGCCGATGGCACAACTGCTTGCCAACGGCTGCTGTCGTCTGTGCCAACGAAGATCTCCAGCCTTAACACTGGGCTGAATACGCTGCAGTTCCAGAGCCTTTCGATCAATCCCAACAACCCGACCGGCGAACTGCTGGGCGGCACTCAGGATAACGGTACCTTCCGTTACCACGGAACTAAGACCTGGCCCCAGACCATCGGCGGCGATGGCGGCCAGTCCGGCTTCAATCCCAAGTTCCCCAGCACGCGCTTCCACACCTACTACGCGCCGCAAGTCGACATCAACTTCCACGGCCAGAATGCCCTGGGCTGGGATTGGATCTCGGACCGCTTCTTCGCTGCGCCGGCCGAAGGCTGGGAGTTCTATATTCCGATCATCGCCGATCCCAACCCTGCCAAAGCCGGCAGCATGTTTGCCGGGCTCCAGGGCGTGTGGCGTACTCGTGACAATGGGGGCCAGTCAGCTTCACTGGATCTCCACTGCAATGAGTTCTTCGGCGATTTCACCATCACCTGCGGTGATTGGGTCGAACTCGGCAGCGCCACGGGCTTGTCCGATGCGAACGGCAACCTGACTTCCGCCACCTACGGCGCCGACAAGGGTGGAGGCGCGATTGCCAACATCGCTCGCGCGACCACCGACAAGAACACGCTCTGGGCTGCCACCAGCACCGGCCGCGTGTTCGTGACCAAGAACGCCGACGCCGTCTCCAATGTTCCCGGAGCCGACGGTAGCAACGTGGCCATGACCCGCATCGATTCTCTATCGACGGCTGCGCCGAATCGTTTCGTAAGCGGAATTTCCGTCGACCCGGCCAACCCCAACCATGCCTGGATTTCCTACTCAGGCTACACAGCGAGAACGCCAACCACGCCCGGCCACGTTTTCGATGTGACCTATGACCCCGTCGCTGGTTCCGCTACCTGGACCAGCATCGACGCTAATCTGGGAGATATTCCTGTGGCCGCCCTCGTTCGCGATGACGTCACCGGAGATCTCTACACCTCCAATGACTTTGGCGTGCTGCGCTTGTCCAGCGGCACATCCACCTGGAGCACCGCGGCTGCCGGCCTTCCTAACGTTGAAGTTCCTGGGCTGGTGCTCTCCAATTCAGCCCGCGTCCTCTATGCGGCAACGCATGGACGCGGCGCTTATGCCCTGAGCCTTCCGGCTGCCCCCGCTGCGGCGGCGGTCGCCAGGAAGTAAACCCTAAACCGGCCGTGAGCCGGGTGCCCCGTCCTCGTCGCGATAGCGACAGGGACGGGGCTTTTTTATTCCAGTCTTTCCGCATTACCCCTCACTCGCTCGAGAAGCATGCCTTCCCTGTCGCGCAACCCAAAGCCGAGTCCCTGAATCGAAGGACTAATCTGCCGTGGGCCGCACCTTTCGCGCTCAGTTCGTCTTCGGAGGCAACCTTGAATACAGAGCACGGAAAGGCCGCTGTTGCCAGCACTATCCTGGGCGCAATCCTTTGCTTCGCCAGCGCTCCGCTAGCTCGGGCCGACGAAGATCGCTCGAAGTGTCAACACCACATCGAAAAGGCCGAGGCTAAATTGAGTCGTGCCATATCCCGCCACGGCGAGCGGAGCTCGCAAGCCCGCAACGCCCGCGAACACCTCCGGGCTGAACGCCAGGAATGCTGGGGCCGCCATCACGCGTGGTACAACGCGCAGGAAGGACGCTGGCATTCCGAGCAAGATTGGGATCGCGACGACCATCACTAGGTTCCGGGTTTCGCTTTCCCGATCAGGCCTCTTTCCGAAACTGTGCGGACTCCAACGAGTTCGTCACGTCGGATGGGGCCTGTTTTTGATCGCGTTCGACCGCGGCCCAAGAGCACTCCGGAAGGGCGCGCGCGCCACAGAGGCTGATCCGCGAAGGCTCAGATAAGGCGGGGAGTCGCGCATTCCCCCCCAAGAAATAAAAAAACCAGAGGACAAAGCGTCCTCTGGTCCAAGTGGTCACCCCATTCAAAGTTATGCGGTGTGCCGCTTCTTGAACTCGTCAATTGTTTCCTTCGCCCTGTCTTTAGCGTCGCTCACCGCCTGGCTAAGCTGTCCGCGCTTCTCATCCATTTCTTCCGAAGCGGCCTTCTCGCGAGACTCATGGATCTCCTTGGCTGCATCCTTCACGTTTCCCCAAGTTTCTTTCGCCGCGCCCTTCACCTGCTCGGAAACACCCTCATCGGCAAGAGTATCGCTCCCCGCCGCTTCCCCAACCCCTTGCTTCGCCTTGCCTACAATTTGTTCGATCTTGCCTAGAATCTGATCCTTGTTCATGAGTGCCCCCATTCATCGGTGCCCCGAGTAGCAATCACTCAGTGTAAGGAATAGCAGCACCTGCCCGGCGCAGGCCATCCAGCGAATTCTGTAGAACACGACCAGAAACCCCTGCACGAGCCTGTCAATGCGGGCGCACTCAGACTCGCGCTAAATCATCAGAGTCGCGCGACTGCTTTGCCGGAGCTTTCTCTCTGGGGCGCGATGCGGAGCGGAATGTTGACGCCCGGATACGTGCTATTGCACAGGTAGTATTCGCCCTCAATCTGAACCACAAAAACGCCTTCCGAGGGAAGCCAGTTGGTGGGCCACTCGTCAACGAATCCGAAGGAATACCCACCGTACTGGAAGCGCCGATCCTGACCATAGGCGTCTGGCTTGAGGTGGAATTGGTGTTCAGGACCAAAATGAGCGCGATAGCGGTCGTTGGGTATAAGGCCAACACCCAGGTTGTTGCCGTTCGGCAATCGCGTTCTCAGCGAGGCCTGCTCGGGCCTCGAACTCTTATCGAATCGTCCTTTTCTCTCTGCCTGCTGCGCCTGCAAGGTCATAGAGCACGCAACTGTGAGAGACAAAACGGCAGTACCAATCACTCCGACTGATTTCATAGTTCTGACCTCCATGCTTCTTCGAGCACGTTGAGCTTCTTAGAACATTTCTTAGCGCAACCACCGGCTGGTGGAATTCGTACGACAGGCAAGAAATACCAGCGCCCACCGTCCCCCAGCCATCAGGCAAACACCTTAGAGGACTAGTCTGAATTACCCGATTGCCTTAAGTCAAACCGGTAAGGCAACGCGTCGTCTTGGTTCCAAGCCTCCAGGGAGTACGAGCACCAGGAAGCAAACACCCCCTGCCCAGGCGGTTACCCAGCTCAAATTAGGCGGTGTGCCGCTCCTTAAACTCGTCAATCTTCTCTTTCGCCTTCTCCTTGGCCTCCGTTACGGCTTGGCTAATCTGCCGGCGCTTCTCGTCCCCCTCGTCAGAGGTAGCTTCCTTACGGAAGTCCTGACTTCCTTGACCCCATCCTTCAAGTTCCCCCAAGTCTCTTGGGCCGCGCCCTTCACCTGGTCCGCGACACCTTCATTGGCCAGCTTGTCGTTACCGGCTGCTTCGCCAACCCCTTGCTTTATTTTTCCGGCAATCTGTTCCAGCGTCCCAGTAATCTGGTCCTTATTCATAGGTTCCTCCTTGGTACAAGTCATCACGAGTAACGGTTCGCAGAGTTTTTCGGCTCAAGTCATCCTGCCAAACCCAGCGGGAATGCGAACTGCAAGCCCGCAAGCCACGGGGCAGCAATTTAGATCCTGCCTAGCACAAGCAGAATGACCAGGATCAATACGACTAGTCCCAAGCCGCCGCTGGGAAAATAGCCCCAGTCCCTGCTATGCGACCACCTCGGCAACGCACCGAACTGTGCCAGAATCAGAACAACAAGCAAAATGGTTCCTAGCATGGTGAACTCCTTCAGTTCCTAGATTGTGCAGGGTAAAGCTGACCGCGAACCGGCCCCTTACAGCGAGAGGCTGATGGCAATACCGGAGCGCGGGTAACTGCCGCAAGGAGATCGTGTGAATGCAAAGCTTTTGATTGTCGGTCTTACCCTAGCTGGAGCGGAGGCTTGCAGGTCGTTCGGATACTCGCTCCCATCCCTTACGCGGGAAACGGCGGATGGCTCTCGAGTCCAAGAGCCATCCGTCGTTCCATTCCGGCCACACAAAGCAGCGGGTTCGCGTCTCCAAGCCTAGTACTTGCTTACCGTCGCACTCGAAGTATTGCTCGCCCAGATATTCGCGCCATCAAAGGCAAGCCCAAGCGGGAACGAGCCCGACGCAGGAATCGTAGCCAGAACCGCGCCATCACTCGGTATTTCCGGTTGGGCGTCCAAGCCTCTCGTCGCGTCACGCCTTCAGCTTCCGTCGCAGGTCGGAGTTGCGAGCGACTTGTATCACAAATTTCTTCCCGCTTCCCCCCGTTCTAAGTTATGATCTCGACCCGGGGGCGCGCCCGTGATTTCCCTCAGCTTCTTGCAGAGCCCGGCCGTAGCTGGCCTCATCAGCGGCATCCTCGTCGCCCTCTCCAATCACATCCTCACGAGGAAAAAGACCGCTGCTGAAATCGAAAAGCTGCAGGCCGAGGCCAGCCTCTCGCGCGCCCAGGCGCAGCAAATCACCGATAACCTCACCAATCTCTCCGACAAAGTCGGCTACAAATTGCCCGACGTTACCGAAGACCGTGAGTTAACCCTCTACAGCAGCACCAATTCCGACAACTTCGACTTCCGGCTGGCCAAGATCGACAAGGCCGACGGTGAATTGCAAGTAAAAGACGGACTTCTTTCCCTCCGCCGCGCCAACAACCTAGGCACACTCCAGATTTGGCTGGAGAGCTATCGCTCCGGCAAGGACAATCAGCGCACCCTTGCCAAGAACGAAAACATTTCGGGCGATCGGAAACTCCGTGCCGCGTGCGAGGTAAAGGCTGTCGGCGCGGAGCACACGTTGCTCTTCATCCTCAAGGGGGAAAACACTCCCAGTGGCGTCCATATGGGCGAAAAACGTCAGCGCATTACCAGCAACGAATGGACGCCGATGGAAGCCTATTTCCGCGTCTCTCCGGGCCAGAACTGCCATTTCCGCATCGACGACCGCAGCGTCTCCGCCTCCGGCAGCACCCTGCAAATCCGCAACCTTGTCCTGGCCGAAAGAACTTAGAACCGAAGGAGGGATCCATGCAAAATAAACTCGTGCATGAGCAAGCGCTGCACGAGGTCATCGACAAGCTCGATCTCGATGAGCATCACAAAGAATGGCTGAGCAAGCGCTGGCTCCACTACGTACGCTGGTGGGACGCACGCGCAGCCGAGAGCAAACGCAGGTACCACCTTCTTAGAATCATTGTGATTGTAGGCGGGGCCACCATACCGGCTCTCGTCAGTCGGAACCCCTCCAGTCCAACCCAGTCCGCTTACCTCCACGCGATCACAATCGTCGTCAGCGTGTTCGTCGCCATCGCCGCAGGTCTCGAAAGTCTGTTCGGCTTCGGTGAGATTTGGCGCGAGAAGCGTGCCGCCGCGGAAATGCTAAAAGTCCAGGGCTGGCGATTCTTCCAGCGTATTCAACCCTATGCGGGCAAGACTCACATCGACGCTTACCCCGATTTTGCCGATGCCGTCGAAACCATGATCGAACACGAAGTGAAGGACTACTTACTTGCGGTACAGAGCGATAAGGGAAAGGGTGACCAGGAGAATGGCTCCGCCCCACTGCCTACCCCGCAGAAACCCTAAACCGCGGTAGGGCGACGGGGACACCCCACCTAGCTCCATATTATCCGTTGTTTAACCCGCTTACTTAGGCTAACATTTCACCGCCCGGAACATTCACCGTTCCGTGTTGCGCCACCGAAACGAGCGCACCACGCCGCCGGAGGAACCCCCATGCTGCCTCACTGCATCGCCAACTTCCCTTTCTTGCCGCTGGCTCTCATCACCGCCGCCCTCGTCGCCTGCGCCGCGCTCTTGCAAAAGCAAATCGGCGCCATCAAAGCCCCTGATGTCCCCTGGCGTCCCTACAACCAAGGCCCCGGCCTGGCCATGGAACTCGCGAACACTAAGGCCTTCGTCGATCGCGTCCTGGACACGAGCGAATCAGAGAAGGGCAAAGATAACCGCAAAGCAGTCCGGGTTCTCCAGTACCTGGATTTTGTCTTCATCCCTCTCTACACCGCTCTCTTCATCACTGTCGCCGTCCTCCGCGCCGGTTGGTCCCACTCCTGGATCGTCGTCGACTTGGCGATACTCACCGCACTCTTCGACATCATCGAGGACGTTCACATCCTGCGCCTGATCGGCCCCAACCCTGCCCGATCAGTCCGCCCCTTCGGCCGCCTCAAGTGGCTGTTCTATTTCGCCACCCTCGCTGCCGAGGGCAGCCTTCTCCTCCACCGCCCCGACTCCTTCCGGCCCTTCGCCGGGCTCGCCCTCGGCATTCTCCTGATCTTGAACGGAGGTGGCGGAATCCTTTCCTCCCTCAAGCTTAGCTTCACCGGCATCGCCTCCGCCGCCAAACTTTCTCTGCTTGGTCTACTTGGCCTCGCCCTCGCCCCCTATGCCGCTCTCGTTCCCGCTCCCTGGCGCGAGGTCGCGGAATACGCCATCCTTCTCCGCGTCCCCCTGCTGTTAGCTCTGTTGCTCGTTGTGCTGCCTGTGATCGCCTTCACGGCTGCGAAGTCCCTGCTGCAAGGCCTGTTCGATCTCACACCTCTGAGCCTCTTCACGGTCGCGCTCACTGCCTTCACCGTCGCCGGAACCTGCTGTATGACCGCCTATCTGGTCCTGGCCCACGCTCCCGAACGCTTCGCAGGTCTGCAATGCATCCCAGGGTTGCCTCTGCCGCTCTGTGCCTGGCTCGTCATCATGGCCGGCCTGAGTGCCCCCGTCACTGGCACTGCTCTAGTCTTCTCCGTCAAACAGACAGGCCGAAGCCTCACATATATCGCCGCTGCGCTTGCCGGCACCGCCCTCGCCTTGACCCTGGCCTCGGCTATCATTCTCAACCGCACCGGTCTTGAAAACTACATACTGCTCTGCCTGCGCAGTTACGGCGTCGAGGCTTGCCTGCAACACTTCGGTGTTTTCCAAGGCTACGTAACTTCTCCGAATGGAACAGGCGACCCACTCCTCGACCACGTGCGAGCCTTCCTCGGCTTCGGCGCCGCCCTGATCCTCTATCTTGCCGTCGGCCTCTGTGGCTGGTTCTGTCTCGGGAAACGCGGCGGTACCGTCCCCGCCCTATCCTCCGCCCTGATGCTCATGATGATTCTCGGCTGGATGCTGTCCGCCACCACCTTCTTCTTTGACGCCTGGCATATCCCCACCCTCCTCATCGTGGCTGCCGCCGGAACCCTCACCACCTTCTCTACCCGCTCCGATCACTACTACGATCTTCGGGACCCCGCACCCGACCGCGCTCCCACCCCGGTCGAAGCCGTTGCCAAAATGAAGCCCGGTCATTTGATCGTCGCCGCCGCCAACGGCGGTGGCATTCAGGCCGGAGCATGGGCCGCTCAGGTCCTGTTCGGGCTCTGCGATCCCAAGATCGATCCTGAGAACAAATTCCGCCCGTCTTTGCGCTTGATCAGTTCCGTCTCAGGCGGCAGTCTGGGAAGCGCCTGCTTCATGCACTGGCTCGCCAATCCGGACGACGCCAAAACCCCGGATGTCGCCGCCTCCTCCTCCAGCCTCGACGAAGTCGCCTGGGGCCTGGGCTGGACCGAACTTCTCCGAGCCCTTCTCCCCTGGTTCTTCTCCGGCCTCATCGGACGCGGCCGCGCCCTCGAGCGCGCCTGGTGCCGCAACAGCTCCCGCACTCCCAAGGGCTGCCAGCAGATGGACCTTCCCCTTAGCAACTGGAACGCGCGCGTCACTTCCGGCGAACTCCCCGCCGTAGTCATGAACGCCACCATCACTGAAACCGGCGAACGCCTCCTGCTGGCCACCACAGCCCTCCAGGATGAAGAGGGACGTGCGCGCGTCAACGGCTCCACTCTGCACACTTTCCAGGACGAGAATGGCGTACCCATCCCCAAGGACGTCGGCGTCGTTACCGCGGCTCGCCTCTCCGCCAGTTTCCCCTATGTCACACCAGCGGCCCGGTGCAAGGTCCCCGGCGCCCAGCCCCACGTCGTCGACGGCGGCTACTACGACAACTACGGCATGGCCACCCTGGTCGAGTGGCTCGACGAGGCTCTGCAAGGCGCCAACGGCAAGTTCCCCAAAGTCCTGGTCCTTCAGATCCACGGCGCCAAAGTGCCTCTCGAGGTTAAGAACGAGCGCTACAAAGCCAACCATGGATGGTTCTATCAAGCCATCGCTCCGCTCATCACCCTCGACAAAGTCCGCGGCGCCGGCCAAATCGCCCACAAGGAAATCGAACTCGAATTCCTTCAGCAAAAGTGGAAGGCCCAGAACGTGCACATCGAGGACGTCCTCTTCGAGTTTCCCGACCTGGACACACCCCTCTCGTGGCATCTGACTTCGGACCAAATCAAGAAGATTCGGTATGCATGGGACAATGGCCCAGCCGTGTCGAAAGCTAAGCGCCAAGTACAGGAATTCCTGACCTAGATGCGGGTGCCCGGCCTGGCCGCGTGAGCGAGAGAGCCTGCCCTGAGCGAAGTCGAAGGGGCGGGCATGATCGCGAAGAGCGTCGAGAAGGCGGCTTGGACCTAATCGCCGACAAAAGACTGGTGGTCGAAAGAAGCTCCGCCGTCGCAACGCATCGCGCTTCCATGATGAACGAACCACCCACGAACAAGCAGATTCACTGGACCGAAATCCACATCTACAGAATCCGCGATGGCAAGATCACGGAACACAGGGTCGAGATGAGCATGCTGGAATTGCTGAAGCAGATTGGGGCAATCTAGGCGTCGTGGCGGCCGGCCCCACCCCAAGATTGCGCTAGCTCATTTCTTCAACGTCGCCTGCCAATTCAGCACCACCGTAAAAGGTACGGAAGCGCTCTGCGCCACCGGCACGCCGATGAGAAAGCGGCTGCCGTCGGCTGTCACATCGCCGCCAATAAAACCCGCAGGTAGCCGGAACAAAGCCTTCGGCTGTCCCGCTGTAAATACGGGCTTGGCGCTGACGTCCACAGACATCATCTTCCCGTCGGAAGCCGCATAGAACAACTCTTTGCCGTCTGCGCGCCATCTGGGATTAGCTCCGCCGCCCTTGGAAATCAGCCACTTGCCTGCGGCATCCCAAGATCCTGGAGCAGCAGCGGAGGAAAACTCACGAACGTAAATCTCATCGCCGCCCGACTCGTCGGATGTGTAAGCGATCCAACGGCCATCGGGAGAAAACTGACCAGACCTTTCGTTAAACTCGGTGCGCAAGAGCGGGATCGGCTTATGGTCGCCCTGCAATGGGAGAACCCACAGGTCACTTTTTGTCTCTGGACTCTCCAAGGTGTATAGGAGGAAGCGTCCGTCCTGGGACCAACTGGTGGGAAATTTTGATCCATCGGGGGACTTCAGCAAGAGCCGTTGGTCGCCGGCACCGCTCGCCAGCTTGAGATACAGGCTCTCCTCGCCCCCTCGGACTGAACTAAAAATTACACTGCTGCCGTCAGCGGACCAGACAGGGAACAACGCCCGGACCTGTTCGTACGTCAACCGTGTGCTCGTGTTCCGCCCTATGTCGAGCAGCCACACATCCCAATTCGGTCTATTCTCGGGATTGGTGCGGGAAACGGCGATCCGCTTTCCGTCCGGGGAAAGAGCCATGCTGGTGTAACCGCCGGGTTCCGCCACGTTACCCAGGAGGCTCCCTTGCCGGTCAAGCCACGTGAGTTGGTAATTTTGCCCCGCACCGCTGGTGTAAGCCAAGACACCGTTGCCCGAAGCCGAGAACAGGCCATAGTCGAGGAAGGAGTCAATCTGTTCTGCGACCGGAACGGCTTCGCCAGAAGGTTCCAGCCGATGGGCATCCAACGG
>Ga0137404_10000405_pt1 | contig 28084 bp, 25 predicted proteins | sample CZOMad2_1_16fung_FD_108285 | JGI IMG/M metagenome (GOLD analysis project Ga0137404, IMG submission 108285) | Vadose zone soil fungal communities from Angelo Coast Range Reserve, California, USA - CZOMad2_1_16fungal (Illumina Assembly) | ecosystem: Environmental > Terrestrial > Soil > Vadose... | reverse complement strand
GGGTGAGGCGGATGGTGGGAGCACGCCTTGAAGAGGGCGCCTTCCTGCGGCTGATCCGCACGTGGCGCAAGGCGGGCGGGATACAGATGGGCACGTCCTGCCTCCAGGGACGGGGACACCGCACGGGGGTATTCACTCACCCCTCCGCGCGCAGGTGGACCTGCACTAGGCGCTGGACCGGTGGGTTCACCAAGGGGTCACGCCCCGCTGGGGGGGCGACGCGGGCCTGATGCGCGACGCGGATGATTGCGTGGGCGCGTGCCCCTAGCAGGCCGACGCGGAGCGGTGTGACCGGGCGTGGGGCCAACGGCGTGGCCAGGTCGGACGGGAACGGGCCGTGGGTCAGACGCGGGGGATCCCGTGCACCCGGCCGCCGGTGCCCGGCCATACCAGCGTCGACGTTCTGGGCTGTGCGTGTCGCGGGGGGCGAGCCCGGGCGGGCAAGCCCCACCGCAAGCACCGTCCGTCGCGCCAGACGCGGCGACACGCGCGCAAGCGGGGAACCGACGGGGGCAAGGCGCAGGGTCGCGAGAGGCGGCAGGACCGGTGCAGGGAGGTAAACGCCCAGTGGCGGGGAGACTCCCACGACTCTGGCGTCCACGGGCACTCGGCCCGCCTGCAGGCGTGCTGCACCGGTGTGAGACGCCTCCTGTGCACATGGCGCCATCGTCGCAGCCAGCGGCGGAGCTATCCGTGGACCGGGGTTCGGGACCTGTGGCACCACTGCCGGGTGGCGCGTCCTCCCCGCGTCGGGCGTCCGCCTCCGCGATGGGCCGCTGGGCGTCCCGAGGCCGGACTGCGGACGCGAGTCTGCCTGCAGCGCCCGGTGCGGGAACACCGCCCGCCGGGATCTGTGCGGGGGCGGTTGGGCAACTGGCCGTCCTACCGCGATGACCTTATTTGAGGGGAACATCAAAGCTTTTGCTGAGATGAAGGCAGGGAAAGGTCGCACATTGGCATGGAAGGCAACAGATGGGAAGGAGGAACCATGTCCTCACAAGAAGAATGGGTCACAGTCGTCCAGACAGAGTCCGAAGCCCCCCGAGCGCAACGTGCTTTTGTGCGACTGCTGCTTGCCATCGTGTGGGTCCTGCTCGCAAGCTGCACGAGCGCTCTGGCACAGGAAGCACGCCGCGGACTCGACGCCATTGAGCACGTCGTGGTGATCTACGCCGAAAACCGCAGTTTTGACCATCTGTTCGGACTGTTCCCGGGCGCAAACGGCATTGCACAGGCCACCCACCCAACACAGGTCGACCACGACGGCACGCCGTTACCGTACCTGACGGTCTGGAAAGGGGGCAACCCCGACCCTGCATTTCCGACACAACTGCCCAACAAGCCCTTTCGCCTTGACGGCGACCCGGTCTATCGGCCGATGTCAGTGCCGACGGGCTCGATCGTCCATCTCTTCTACCACAATCAGGAACAGATCAACGGTGGCAGGAATGACAAGTTCGTGGCAGTCTCCGATGCTGGTGGCCTCGCCATGGGCTATTACGACGGGGCGCAGCTGGCGATGTGGAAATGGGCGCAGGAGTATACGCTGGCCGATCACTTTTTATGGCGGCGTTTGGCGGGTCGTACCTCAACCACATGTGGCTCGTCTGCGCGTGCACACCAGTGCACCAGGACGCTCCCGCGTCGATGCGCGCCCAGCTTGATGAGCAGGGTCGGCTCAGGCGCAAACCCGAGGCACCAGCCTCGGCGCTGTCAGGGCCACCGACCTTCTTCGATGGCGCCGTGACACCGGATGGCTATGCGGTCGATACGTCGCAAGCACCCTATCAGCCGAGCGGTATTCCCCCCGCTGCTAATGGGGATCCACGCTTGGCAGATCCCGCCAAACATCCCACGCCACCGCAAACCTTCAAGACCATCGGTGATACGCTCTCGGCCAAGGGCATCTCATGGGCCTGGTATGCCGGGGGATGGAACGAGGCGTTGCGCGATGGCATGCAAGCTCCTGAGGCCAAGCGCACGGTGATCTACAACCGCGACAGCAGTATCATGTTTGCGCCGCACCATCAACCGTTCAACTACTTCGTGCGCTTTGCGCCGGGGACGGCTGATCGCGACCAGTATTTGCAGGATGGGGTGGATTTCCTGGCGGCTATTGAGCGTGGTACCTTGCCGCACGTGGCGTTCTACAAACCGGCGGGTGCCCTCAGCGAACACCCGAGTGTCACCGACCTCTTATCCGGCGACAATCATATTGCGGAGGTGGTTGCCAAGATCAAGGCCAGCCCCCTCTGGTCAAGTACCGTGATCATCATGACCTACGATGAAAATGGTGGCTTCTGGGATCATGTGCCGCCGCCCAAGGGCGACCGCTGGGGGCCTGGCACACGCATCCCGGCGATCATCATCTCACCGTATGCCAAGCGCGGGTATATCGATCACACGCCGTATGACACGACGTCAATCATCAAGTTCATCACGCTCCGCTTCGCGCTCGAACCGCTGCCAGGGGTGAGGGACGGGGCGGGGGATTTGCTGAACGCCTTTGATTTGGTGCGATAAATCTCGCGTACTGAGCCTAGGGACGGGGGCATCGTGATCCCAAGGGGCCTTGGCGGTCTTGGGCTTGATGACCAGTTCGCACTGCAAGAGCACGGTCTAACCAAGGCGTGCAGGCGCGGCAGCCAGCGTCCGCTCGTGCGTCGCTCAAGAACATGCGCCCAGTGCAGTATGCCTGCTTAGGATGCGCGTACTGTTATCCTGCGGTGGCCCAGAACGCGTTCGCGCAGGCTTTTCCTGCTCTCGGCGACGCTGCCGACGTGCAGTGCGAGTTCCGCATTCGTGATGCAGGCTGGCCGCCCGTCGTGGGGGAGTACTTTGTCCTGGATAAAGACCGCACGGTGGCGGTTTCCACCCTCGCCAGCCTTACACTTGCCGAGGAGTTGGCACAGCGTAAGCCGCACGGACTGGCTATCGTCGGCAAGACCGAGACGGAGAATATTGGCATTGATAAAGTCATCAAGAACATCGTCACGAGCCCCACGCTGCGGTATCTCCTTGTCGCAGGCCTTGACCCCAAAGGGCATTATCCAGGCAGAACGCTCGTCGCCCTGGCCCACCATGGCGTGGATGACCGTGGGCGTGTGATCGATTCGCCTGGCAAGCGCCCGATTCTCCGCAACGTCTCAGTAGCTGAAATACAGGCATTTCGTACGCAAGTACACGTCATAGATATGGTGGGGTGCGACAGTGCCGACGCGATTAGCGCTAGGGTCGAGGAACTCTCGCAGCATGTCGCGGCTCCGTGCGGGTGCAATACCGGTGGTGGACCGTCGCCGGTGTCCATCACGACCATGCCCAAGATAGTCGTCGCTGAACCCGGTGAAGCGGTGAAGCTGGACTAGGCGGGCTACTTTATCATTGTGCCACTGCCAGGCAAGGGCGTTATCGACGTCGAGCATTACGCATACGACAATACACTACTGCGCGTCATCGAGGGCGCAAGCGCACGCGCCATCTATGCCGCGATCATCAACGGCGGATGGGTGACGGAGTTATCCCACGCGGCCTATCTGGGCAAGGAATTAGCCAAAGCCGAATGCTCTCTTCGGCATGGCTGCAAGTATGTCCAAGACGGGGCGTAGAAGTGCTGTCGCCACGGCAGCTAACACGGCACTGCACCTGACCGCCTACAGCGTCCGCTCCTGCGTCGCTCTCGCTTCCGGCGGCAGGTGAGTTTGGGCGTTCGGCGTCTGCCCCAGGTAGGTACAACAGATACGCGTCAGAAAGGAGGAACATATGCACAAGAGACAGGATTACTCATCGCCGGGGCTCCCATTGCAATGCAACATGCGCTGTACTGTCTTCTTGTTTTTTGTATTCGTGCTCTTGGGCGGGGTCCTCTCTCCCGGCGGAGGCACTGCCCAACCTACGCGCTTTGAGATCGGCTTCATCGGGGATCTCCCCTACTCCCCCGAGGACGAAGCGCAATTCCCAACCTGATGCAGGCAATGAACGAGGCCGACTTGGCCTTCGTCGTGCACGTCGGTGATATCGAGTGGAGCCCTCGTGGGTACAAGGCCAATCAGACCGGGATGATGCCGTGTACTGATGAGGCCTTCACCCAGCGCAAATCGCTGTTTCACACTTCAAAGCACCCCTTCATCCTCACCCCCGGCGATAACGATTGGACCGACTGCCATGAGGCGGAGCCGCCCCTTGATCCGATCGAACGCCTGGCGAAACTCCGAGAGGTGTTTTTCCAGGGGGACCAGAGCTTCGGCCAGCGCACCTTCCCCCTGACCCGGCAGAGTACCGACCCACCGTATGCCAAATTCCGGGAGAATGTACGCTGGACCTATGGTGAGGTGCTCTTCGTCACTCTCCACATCGTCGGCAGCAACAACAACAACCTGGGGCGTACGCCGGAAGGCGATGTGGAATATGCCGAGCGAAATGCTGCGAACCTGGTCTGGCTGAAGCAGGCGTTCGAGCTAGCCAAACGCAATGCCCATAAAGGGGTCATGGTGCTCATGCAGGCTAATCCCCACTTCGAAGACCATTGGCAGCGACGTCGTCAGCAATCCTTGCACATCGCCCCACCAGATCCAAAACCCACCGGCTATGGCGACTTCCTTAGCGCCTTGGAAGCGGAGGTCCTTGCCTTCGACAAGCCTGTGGCGCTCGTGCAAGGAGATACCCACTACTTCCGCCTCGACAAGCCGCTCTTTAGCACCACCAAGCGGCGCCTGATCGAACACTTCACGCGGGCGGAAGTTTTTGGGACCCCGAACGTCCACTGGGTGCAGGGAATCATCGATGCCAACGATCCCCAAGTCTTTACGTTCAAACCCGAAATTGTGCAGAAAAACCTGGTCAAGCACAGTCCGCAATGAGCAGAGGTTGGGGGTGGGACGTACGCGGAGGCATTATCCTGAGGCTGAGGAGGCACCCCGCGCCGAACCAAGGCGTGCAGGCGATGGCTTCCAGCGTCCGCTCGTGCCTCGCTCCCGCTTTCAGCCGCGCCTGACGCCCAGCGTTGATCAGTTGGGCCATCACCTGGCGTTCACCAAAAGTGCGCAAGAGCCCAATGTTTTTACGTTTTCATCTTCATCCCAGTTCATCGTGCCCATCGGCAGAGCCGGAGCCAGGAAGACACGACGGTTGATCACGCGGATCTCCGTGGGTTGGCGACCACCTGACGTGGGTCCGTCGGGTGCCGGCCTCATTCTAGGAACGAGGATTTTGAACCTCTTCACGCTCACGAGGGTGACCCCACACCGGGGCTGTGCCGCTTCCGCTAGACATTGGAATTCTTGGGGATGCGCCATCCAGAGCCAAGACGGCCTCAGTTTCTCGGAGGTTACAGGGACCTGCTTGGCCATGGCACACATACACGCGATCAGCGCACGGGCAATCGCGACCACAACCTGATGGGGCTTTTTGCCCCGTGCGCTGAGTTGCCGATCGCGTGTGCACAGGCGCACCTGTGCCTTCCAACGGATGTCCTGGATCGCCTTGGGGAGTTTTTCCAGTCGAAGTTGCAGATGCCGACTGACTTGAGCCGGGTCGCGAGAGGCCCAGGCGCCTTCGACCAAGGCACGACGGGCATGGGTCTTACCGGTCTTGGTGATGCCCCCCTGACGGCGCCGCTCTCCCGTCGAGTATTCCGCTCGTATTAAGCCCAGGTAGGTCATGAGCTGTCTGGGATTCTCGCAACGGGTGAGGTCGTCCAGTTCGGCCACGGTCGTGACCGCCGCCGTGCACGGCACTCCGCGCAGGGCTTGGAGGGCGTCGACCACCGGGGCCAGCCGCCAGGTCTGCCCCTCGTCGTGGAGTTCTGGTTCCAGACGCGCAAGACATTCGGTCTGTTCGGTGACCGCGCGGACGTATGCCTGGAACACCATCTGCTGCGTTGGGGTGGGACAACCCACCTCGCTGAGCCGCCGCAGGTGGGCTGGGCCCCAGGTGGCCCGGCCCGTATCGCGGATCTCAGGCCGCAGCCGAAACGCTTTGAGCCGGCACATGGCGGCCTTGAGATCCCGGATGGCATCTTCACGGGCCCGGCACAGGTCACGAAGGGCTTCATCCTCGCCCAGCGGGACGTAGACAGGGGTGAGGTCTCCCGAGCGCATCAGGCGTGCCAGGTTGATGGCGTCTCGACGGTTGGTTTTGACCCGATCCCCTGGCTTTGTGGGGATCAACGAGGGAGCGACGACCCAGCAGACGTGGCCTTTTTGGGTGAGATCGCGGTAGAGCCAAGACCCGCAAGGGCCGGCTTCATAGACAACGACGAGGTGCGTGCGTTTGGACTGCAGCTGCCGGATGAGTTGAGCGATGTCACATTGGCGGGTACCGATGGTCCCCAGGGAGACGACCTCGGCGTGATAGTCTTGGGCGACGTAGGCCACCGCGATGGTATCTGTGTGGACATCCAAGCCAATGTCAAGCGTGCTAGACTGGCGCATGGCTGACCTCCGAGGGTATGTCAGGTGTCGACCTGATGCGGCGCTGGCTTCAGGCACGCTCACCCGCGGTGGCACCGGAGGTCAGCCGACCCATCGGAAGTCATTATGTCTGATCTGATTTGCATTGCCAACGATTGTGCCAAAATGATTTGTAAAATTCGACTTTTGGCGCAAGACTTGCGTAAATCATCAGACTTTTTGATTTGCATGCAGGGCAAATCATAAGGTCTAGACCAATTGGCTCATGATCCGATTCCTCCTCATGTTAGGCTCTGTTTGCCATCTTATCATCCGAAGCTGTCGACCGGCGACTCGGGAAACTTCACACAGGAGATGAGAATTTTTGGCGCCCTTTGGCTTTGCCGCATCAGTTTGCATTGACACCACCTGCACATACCTTGTACCATCTGGGCTCAATCCCAGGCTGTTGTCTGTCCCTAGGTGGCTACACCCCTATCTGGCGCTGGGCCGTCACCACGTCAGCTGGGCATGAAGGAGGTTTGCATGAGCACACACACCAACTGGCCCGCGAGGTTCGCCGAGATGCTCGACCTCGTGGGCCTCTCAGAGGAGGACCGGCAGCTGATCAAGGCGAGTAACCCACTCATTATGTCGCACGCCGGACGGCTGAACGATCTCGTCTATGAGCAGCTCTTACAGCATCCGCAGTCGCGGAAGTTCTTCGTCACGGCCGACGACAAACCTGACGCGAAGCGGATCGAGGACAACAAGCAGACGATGATCACCTGGCTACGGGCCACAGCCACGGCTCCCCTCAACGAGGGCTTTGTACGTTATCTAGTAGGCATCAGTCAGATGCACCGGAACATTCCCATTCACCGGCCCCACCTGTCGCCGGTGGCGCCGCGCTATATCATCGGCACGATTTCGTTCTATCAGACCGCTATAGCCGACATCCTGCACCAACAGATGCCGGATCCCGCCTTGGCATCCCGCACCAGTGCGGCCTGGAACAAATGGCTTATGCTGGGGCTGGAGCTGCTCCTGGCGGGCTACCTGGCCCACGATGGAGACGACTGATACCAACGGCTCACTGGGCACAACCGAGTCGTGTCCTAATTCTGCGTTGCTGGGCAGTAAATCAGGGGGGTGACCCACCCCAGCAACTCACTTTTCGGACACTACCCACTACCGGAGTCTCTTGCTCACCGGAAAGTTTTAGGATAAGATAGCACTCCGCTGCGATAGGAGACGTGCGGCATGTCATTTCGCCAACCCCTGTCGAATGGAGGAAGCACCCATGTTCTACGAAGTCCGAACCTACACTTTCCGACCCGGTACGCTGGCTGAGTTTGTGGAGCGCTATTCCAAACGCTTGCCCCTACGCGAGAAACACTCCAAATTGGGGGCCTTCTGGCAAACCGAGGTCGGACCACTCAATCAGGCCATCCACGTCTATCCCTATGAGAGCCTGGAGCAGCGCACAGCGGTACGCGAAGCCATGGCGAAGGACACCGCCCTGGCGCAGCTCCCCGGCGGACGGGACTTGATCGTGGAGCAGCAAGCCGAGATCGTGGTCCCGGCGCCGTTTATGCACCCCCTGGGCAGCCGCGACTACGGCACCGGGAACGTCTACGAAATGCGCATCTATACCTTTGCCCCCGGCGATATCCCGAAGGTGCTGGATGGTTGGGGCAAGGCCATTGAGGCGCGGGAGAAGTTCTCACCCCTGGCGGCCTGCTGGACGAATGAGCTCGGTGGGCTGAACAGATTCTGGCACACCTGGGTGTACAAGGACCTCAACGAGCGTGCGCGCATCCGTGCGGAAACCCGTACGGCTGGGGCGTGGCCTCCACAGACTGGAGTGCGGCCGATTCGCCAGGAAAACAAAATCCTGGTGGCGGCGCCCTTCTCCCCTGTGCGGTAGTCGCCCGATCTGAACTTCCACTCATTTGTCCGCCTGGACGGGCCTGGCCACTGGGTCAGGGACCCCGCCCAGGCACCTGCTGAGCCTTGGCGTGCCCACCGGCGCGTCATCCCTCCGGCGTTACGTCACGTCACAATACCTAACTGCTGAACCGCTAGGTATCAGCGACCAATGGTCAGGCGAAATGGAAACACATGCGGTGGCACAGCTTGCACTTCCGGTATGATTGCTGTTGACGCCACATGCAAAATCAACTACCGTAGGGCCAGGCTAGAGGCATAATACCCTTCTGCAGAGAGGAGCCGGATCAGCGGGGTGCGCAGAAGAGCGATGGTACGTTGGCAGAGGCACAGCCGAGAGCAACCTGTTGATGCCGCGGAGGATGGGTCAGATGAAATTTTACACCTTTGATGAAACGACCTACCCTGGCATTCCCGACTACGTTGGCCCGGAGACGAGACTTACCAATCGCTTCTGCAACCCCGAGTTGGCGGCCCAGACATACGGGGAGCACCTCGACGAGTGGGCCCTCTGTGAGGAGCTAGGGTTTGACGGCGCCTTGGTCAATGAGCACCATTTCACCTACTTCAACATCAACCCCTCCAGCACCGTCCTGGCCGCTGCGCTCATCATGCGATCCAAGCGTATGAAGGTGGGTGTGATCAGACACGTGCTGCCATTGCGACACCCTATCCAGACGGCGGAGGAGTTCGCTCAGCTCGATATCCTCTCGGGAGGCCGGTTTATTGGCGGGATCGTGCGGGGCGTGCCGCAGGAGTATGTCTCCTTCAACGTCGACCCGTTCACCAGCCGCGAGCGCTTCGCGGAAACCTATGAGATTCTCCACAAGTGTTTGACCGAGGAGTTGTTTGACTACCAGGGCAAGTTCTATAACCTGAAGGCTGTCTCGGTATGGCCTCGGCCACTACAGAACCCGTTCCCCATCTGGATGCCAGCAGGCTCGAGAGAGGAGAGACTTGTCATATGGATCTGCAACTGAGCGATAAAGTGGCCATCGTTGGCGGCGCGAGCAAGGGGTTGGGGAGGGCCTGTGCGGAGGTGCTGGCCGAAGAAGGGGTGAAGGTCGCGATCTGCAGCCGGACCAAAGTTGATCTGGAAAAAGCCGGGCAGGAGATTCGCGATACGACCGGCGCAGAGGTCTTGGTGTTTGCCGGTGATCTCGATCAATATGAGACGATTCGTGACCTGATCGCCAGCACGGTCAACCGCTTTGGTCGTCTCGACATCCTGGTCAACAATTCCGGCGGCCCGCCCCTGGCCAGAGCTTACAACGCGACGGAAGAGCAGTGGGCGGTTGCGGTACAGCGCTCCCTGCTGTTTTTCGCCCGCATGTGCAGGGAGGCCCTTCCCCATCTAAAGAAACAGAGTGGTGGCCGCATTATCAATATTCTGGCCAGCACCGTCTACCAGCCCATCCCCAACCTGGCGCTCTCGGGCGCCACCCGCATGGGCGTTGTCGCGTTCGCCAAGAGCCTGGCCGATGAAGTGGGTCGTGATGGCATCCTGGTCAATAACGTCTGCCCTGGCTCCATTCTGACCGAACGCATGCTCTCCAACGTGACAGCCCGATCCAAGGAACTGGGCATCCCCGTTGAGGAAGGGCTGGCCCAGCGCGCCGCCGAGACCGCCGTCGGTCGCATTGGGGAACCCGATGAGCTGGCCCATCTGGTGGCATTTCTAGCCTCGGGCAAGTCCAGCTATATCACCGGCACCACCATTCTAGTCGATGGGGGCCTGGTGCGCTCGGTGTTATAGCGCCCTCGCGAAGGCGGGAGGCAAAGCGACAGCAGTAGGGATCTCACTGCGATCGTGAGCGGTTTGAGGGCTCAGAGGGTGTCGCGAATTGGACCTCCAGGACGGGGCGAATCTCCCAGCGCGCTGTAGTGTCCTGCGACTGTTTCCCCCGTGAAGGCGCAGCAGGGGGCGCGGTTGGATTCGACAGCTGGCCGGTCAGTTGCACAAAGATTGGACGCTGCATGACCGAGCCGCGCGACGAAGGTTCTTGCTGCCGAAGCAGTTGCTGCCTGATGAAGGTCCGCACCGTCTGGAGCTGCGCCTGCACAGCTGGCGAGCCCTGGTCCTGGTCTGGGGGAGGTACCGTGGCGACCAGAGTTCGGGCTCCAGGGTTTCGGTTTGGGCTCACGTGCAGGCGGTACGTGTTGTCGGGGGCACGGAAGACCCGGTGGACCCATCCAGTCAGGAGCAGCACGTCTCCTGCCTGTATGTCTGACGCGGCTGGCCCTGGAGAGATCCCTGAAGCGAGCGCACGTGATGCCTGGTCAGTCTTCTCAGGTAGGCCTTGCAGGGCAAGGAGGTCGTTCACACTGACGGCTTTCGGCGCCTCCGCCGAATCAATTGGGTTCGACGCGCCGCCCTGCCCGCTAACACTATTGCGGCTGGCTGTGCTGCTGGAGGGGAAGTGAGGGACGCCCCCCGGCTCCTTCGTCGGTCGTCGGTCGGCGACCAGGGGGGGCGGGCTCCCTGGCGGTTGTCCGCTGCCAGTCCGCAAGGTATGCCCCCAGATCCCATAGGCCGCGACAACTGTGATGCTGATCAGGGCGGCTAGAAGGATGTACCATAGCCTAGACTGCGACGGTGGCTGGTCGTAAATCGCAGAGAGGACGAGATATTCGCGGAGCGCGGCACAGCGGGTGAAGTGTACATCCACCGCTTCCTGAGCTAAGCTGAGCCGCCAGTCTTCGGCGTCCCAAGGCTTTGGACTACCCTGCCGCACGGGGGGCGTACGCTCGACGAAAATCGGGAAGAATGCCCCCTTAATAGTCTTCCCCTGGCGTAAGACACAGCACCGATACTGCCACGCCCGGCGAGTGACCAACGTCGTCCGGACCTTGTATTCCCCTTGTTGACCGATGGCGTGGCTGAGCACCCCATGCTCTAAGAGCTCGATAACCGATCGCTCCTTCAGGTCATCCTGGTGCGGACGCTCGTCGGGCGATTCCGCTTGCGCCGCGGGTGACCTCTGAGATGAAGGGCGCTCATCGAACGGTACGACAGTCATTGCGACAGCCTCCCTGGGCGCCAAGTATTGCATAGATGGGGCTAGAGAGCCGATAGAAGACCACCTCGGCCTTGAACACTGTTGAGTGAGGCCCCAGAGGCGGTGGAGGGCTGGGAGCACCTCAGCAGTTTGGTCTGACCAAGAAACGCGAGTGGGCCGGTAAGACCGGTAGAGCCGGACGTTCAGAGGCTGGAGAGAGGCTGGCTTTCCTTTTCCGCATGGCAAGCTCCTTGTCCGTAGCAGTCCCAAGCACGGGGCGCATGAGCAGCCCAGGAAAGGTGAAGTAGAATTAATATACCAAACCAAACAGGAGGGTCAAGCACAAGATGAATATATAATTAATCGCCTATTAATATGAAACATACGTTTTGAACTATAAAAATATGATTTATATATCAATCATACCCTGAATTATTTATTATTCCTGGTGTGTCTACTATTGATGCGGCATGTGCCAGGGGCCCCATAAAACACCCCAGGACCTCCGCCCCTCATGTCCCCTCATGCTTCATCACTAAACCGCTGCCGTGCAAGGAAATGCTGTCCAGGATGACCTGCACCTGCACGACCCTGGTGCTAACGGGTCACATCGCAGTGTAACCCCCATCGACGGGAAGGACAATGCCTGTGATGTAGTCGGAAGCAGCGCTGGCCAGGAAGACCGCAGCGCCGGCGAGCTCATCCGGCTCACCCCAGCGTCCATGCGGAATGCGCGATTTAATGAAGTTGTAGCGCTCAGCGGACGCGGAGGCCGTCAGGTCGGTGTGAATCCACCCAGGGAGAAGCGCATTGACTTGGATATTATCCTTTGCCCAAAATAGCGCCAAGCTTTTGGTGAACTGTACCACCCCACCCTTAGTCGCCCCATAGGCTGGAGAGACGTTGCTGCCGAAGATGGATGTCATGGAACCGATATTGATGATCTTGCCTCCCCCCGCCTGGACCATATGTGGATATACAGCGCGCGAGCACAGGAAGACTCCTGTGAGGTTGGTGTTCAGGACCTCCTGCCACTCCGTCAGGGTATAGTCCTGTGGAGCCTTACGGATGTTGATACCGGCGTTATTGATCAGAATATCGATGCCGCTGAACGCCTCCACGGCGGCGTGCACCGTCGCCTGAACCGAGGCCTCATCCTGCACATCCGTCACGACGCTCATGGCCTTGGCGCCCGTCGCCTGCAGGGCTGCGACCGCCTGCGCATTCTTCTCCGGACGACGCGCCGCGATGACGATGCTCGCACCGGCTTGCGCCAGCCCTCGCGCCATGCCATAGCCAATGCCACCATTGCCACCTGTCACAATCGCCACTTTGCCGGTCAGATCAAAGTTTACTGCCATCATGGGACTCCCGATTTTGACTTTCGTTGCTATCAAGGCTACAGTAGGACCTCCCTTGCGCTGACGTGAGACAGGATGAAACTATGGGTAGTCCTGGCACGTCAGGGGGTCGGTGCGTTAACCACTGCCGCGTGGATGTCTGTCTCTGCAGAGAGGAGCCTATCCACCAGCCAGTCATCCAGCCTGTGCTGGGTCGGAGGATGCCATGGCATACGAGTATATCCTAGTCGAGAAGGAAAGCGGTGTGGCGATTCTCACCATGAATCGCCCAGCTCAGCTCAACGCGATGAACCGCCAGTTGAGCTCAGAGTTGCATGATGCCGTCACGCAAATGGTGGCGGACGACGACATTGGTTGCATCGTCATTACCGGGGCGGGGAAACGTGCGTTTACGGCGGGAGGTGATATCCACGAGCAACGCGAGAACGATCGCACCTTCACTCAGGAGGAATTGGATGCGCGCGGCGCCGTCCGTAGCCGAGGCAGCTATGAAATCAGCGCTTGTCCCAAACCGACAATCGGGATGATGAACGGCCTGGCCTATGGGGGGGGCGCGGTCTTAGCGTCGTCGCTGGATATGCGAATCGGCTGTGAGAACAGCCGTTTTCGATTTCTGGCGGCTGCCTACGGCCGGATCAATAGCACCTGGACCCTGCCCAATCAGGTGGGCTGGCCGATCGCCAAAGAGCTTTTGTTCTCGGCGCGTATCGTCGAGGCGGAGGAGGCCTATCGCATTGGGCTGCTGAACCATTTGGTGCCATACGCTCAACTGCGGGAGAAAACCATGGAGCTGGCGACGATGATCGCCGGCAACCGGCACGATGCGGTCATGGGGATAAAGGATTTGCTGCTCCGACATATGGGCCGCAGTCTCGAGGAGCAATGGGCCCTGGAACGCGACTACACGAGGAACGTGGTGCGGGGCGCCAAGGCTGAGGAGGCGTTTCCCGAGTTCATCGCTCGTAAAGGCAGACCGCTACCACCTCAGAAGCCGTAACTCTGTCAGAGCCGTACGTCGCAGGACCTGGTCTTCGACGGATGCGTAGCACCATGATTAGCTGTGAGACACCAACGTGAGTACGCAGCGTCGGAAAAGTTCCGGCCTTGTCATCCGGCAGTGCGTTGTCTGTTGGTCTCCATTGAACCAGGATGAAGAACTCTAGCGTTGTCCGGCTGAACTCCACGCTGCCGCCAACTTCATGGCCCGCCAGGCGGCCTTGCAGTATACGCACCAGGAGCGGGACACGGCGACAGACAGGCCGCCAAGAGAGCAGTGTAGGCAGTTCCAATACGAGTATGGTCGCTTCAGGCAGTGCGGCGTGGAGTCTCTCCCTTGGTAGCATGAACTTTGAGCAAGATGATTTATCGCATGGTAGATACAGCCCTCTTGCCTACTCAGACTGCGTCCAGTAAAATCCTCGGTAAATGATGTTTCGAGAAAGGAACAGCGTGTGCCATATCAACATGATACCTACGATCGGCGCATTCAACTCGGTGCTTCGCGTAGGCGACGGGAAGACGCGGAATCACTACACGCCGCGGGTCGATGGGCAGGAGCCATTTATCTGGGGGGGTATACTCTTGAATGTTCATTGAAAGCATTGGTATGCTACAACGAAGGGAAAGATAACGTTAAAGATACGAGGATGTTCAGAAAAGGAGTTTCAGGTGTCACATTACATGACCTGACTCACCTGTTGGCTGAATTACCTGTAATCCAACGTACGATCACACTCGACCGAACAGGTAGATACAAAGAGGCATGGAATATAGTGACAAGTCTCTGGCATAAAGATGGATTACGTTACTGGGATAGAGTCGGTAATCGTCAAGATGGTGAGCGATTTATGAGTGCCATACAAATGTTACATAATTTTATATTGGGACAACAAGGTGAGACGTAATGATGCACGACCCGGCGATTTCTCAGAATGTCAACGCTCTACTGGCGCGCACGCTACGATTAAAAGATCCCGATGTTGATGTCCACATTAGGCGAACTTCGTTAGGCTGGTTGCAGTTACGGCTCGTGACGACCTGTTTTCAGGACAAAGGGATAGACGAGAGAGAGCAGCAGGTAGATGATATATTGGCAGAATTGCATTTGAATTTAGGGCAGTATCCACTTTCCAGCTATGTTCTTTTAACTCCCCAAGAAGCCGCCGCGCAGCCTCCGATTATGCCAGTACAGTTGCCTCTCTGGTCAGAAATTCTCATGGCACCAGAACCTGATTCTCCTATTCCAATTGAGGAGGACACCACAAGACGTCCATTTGTGGTTACCTTTTATTCGTTCAAAGGAGGGGTAGGGCGGACCACGGCATTGGGCTTCGTTGCTAGTATTTTAGCAGCCCGTGGGAGTCGAGTGCTGATGATTGACTTCGATCTAGAAGCACCAGGCCTTTCGTTGATGTTCCCATTGGTCTCAACTGATGTACCTCGATATGGTGTACTCGACTATATCCATCAACGTTTTCTCACCCCTCAAGACCAGCAACCCGCCATTAGCGATTGTATTCACCAGATTCCTCTTCCCACACGCGGCGAGCTATACTTGCTACCCGCAGGTGAGTATGATGAAGGATATATTCATCGGCTGGCCGATCTCGATATCCGCCTACTCTATCAGCGAGACAATAATCCTATTCATCAGCTATTAGATGATGTCAAGAATCACCTTGACCCAGACTTCGTCCTTATCGATGCCCGCACTGGTTTCACAGAAATGGGAGCTGTGGCTTTATTTGACCGAGCCGACTTGGGGATTATCTGTTTCTCACCCACAGATCAGAGCTTTGCTGGGCTACGATGGGTAGTTGAGGCGGCTAGCAAACAACGCAAGTATCATGGCATTCCCGATTTGCGATTCCTGCTCACGCCGATGCCACCAGTTGATCCTGGTCAGAAGGAAGCTTGGCTGGCGCGGGTTGCAGACTGGATTGCTGAAACATGGGGGATACCCCCTGCTATGACCGTAGGAGAGTTGTATTATGTGGTTTCTTACAATCCCTCAATCACCACATTGGAGAGCTTGGTGGATAACGTACCACCGGGCCTGTTGGAACCGTATGTGCCTGTAGCCGATGCTATCTCTACAAGTCTCCCGGAAAAAAAATCTAGCCTTATCCCCAAGGTGTCTGACAGCCGTGCCGCCATTTTGCGTGAGCTCGCGTTTCGCGCCGCAACTGCACAGGAGATGGAGTCAACAGAAATCCCCAGAATATTTCAACGCACTGGAGATTTTCCCAGGTTCTTAGATGACCGCACTTGGTTGGTTCGTGGAGCAAAGGGAACGGGTAAGAGCTTGCTCTTCCGGCTTTTTGTCGATCGTCCAGATGATGCCCGAACACTCGCCAGCCCTCATGCAGATCTACAACGTGTGTCTTTTATCCCCGGGCATGGACTACGCGGTTTAAGGAACACCCTTCTGGTGAGCACCGATTTGGCAAGTTATGAGCGACAAGTGGGTCCCGCAAGCTGGCAGCTTTTCTGGATCAATTATGCAATTTTACAGCTTGGCTCGGCACAACATGAGTTATTGACCCTCGCTAATTTGGATCCTAAGCTTGTGTCACTTTGTCAACAAGCAGAACCGCAACACAGGGACATCATCGAATGGCTGGTCAGTCGTACCCAATTGCCACAGGCCGCACCTCAGGCGAGTGATGAGCTCCAGGCAATAGACAATTGGCTACAAACTCAGGGGCAGGGAATGTGGTTGCTGTACGACGAGCTGGATCTAGGCTTCGGGCAGGACTATGAGCGTCGTAAGCGGGCGCTGGAAGCACTTTTTGGCTGGTGGATAGAAGTATATCCAAGTCTGAAAAATATTACAGCCAAGATATTCTTGCGTGAGGATATCTGGGACGAACTCAACTTTACCAACAAAGCCCATTTTGCCGGTCGTTTCGTTCAGTTGCGTTGGGTAGAGGACGATCTCTGGAGACTTGTCTTACGCCAGGTTTTACTTACATCAACAACCCTGGCCGAGATTCTGCGTGAGAAGTTTGGGGTTGATATCAAATGGTTGGATAGTATTGAGACAGGACAATTGCAGAAGGTCTTGTACCCTCTGTGGGGGGAGCGTATGGGCCGCGGTAATAAGGCATACACCCACAACTGGATACGCAATCGGATTACTGACACACAGGACAACCGTTTCCCACGTAGCCTGATTCTTCTTCTGCAAAAGGCTGTTGAACTCGAAAGAGGCCATACGGCTTCCTACGAAAGTGTCTTGCGCCCACGGACATTGATCGACGCGCTCCCCTTTGTCTCTGAACAGCGAGTCGCTGAGGTTCGCAATGAGTATCGTGAGTTTGAGCAGTATCTGGCCAAACTCGCGGGCGAACGTTCGCCCATAGCGCTTGAGCGATTGGGTGAGATATGGGGAGTATACGATAGAGAACTAAATGATTTAGTAAATAGCATGTTGAAAGCAGGCATTTTACAAGAATATCTGCGGCAGCGGCAACCAAGAACCGAAATTCCACGACGATACCAAGTGGCCGAGTTGTACTTATACGGACTGCATATGACTCGGCTGGGCCAACGATAGCGGCTGTAACTCAATGTGGTCTGGTTATATATTAGCAGCCGCGCCATGCCTGGCCGCAGCATGGCTAACCCCATTGTATCTCCATAGCCAAACAGCGACCCTCCAGTTGTAAGGTGGTGCTACCACAGGGAGCTTCCTTGTCATCTTCAGTCTGCTGTTTGATCGGACGCCATGGGTGCCTGGGCCGACCAAGCGACTCATTGGCCAGCCCAAACATGCTCTGATCGGCTCTTCCTACCCCCCAGCCCCCTCGTCGAAGCGCGACCGGCGGGCCTCCAGATTGCTATGGATGTCGAGCAGCACGGTGCGACCTTCAGCGTTCAAGCGCTGGGCCTGCTTGAGCGCGGGAGCTATTTCGTCCGGTCGCGTGACCGTAATGCCGACCGCGCCCAGGCCTTCGGCGATCTTGGCATAGTCGCCGGTCATCTTGGTCACTTGGAACATTTGGCGTGCGGTTGGATACCCACCTGGGTAGGTGGCCATGTCGCCATTGTTGAGGAGGATGGTCGTGATCGGCACACCGGCGCGGACGGAGGTTTCAATGTCTAAACCGGACATGCCGAAGGCGCCGTCGCCCATGAAGTTGAGGCAGAATTTATCGGGTTTGGCGAGCTTGGTGCCAATCATTAACGGGATACCGTAGCCCAGGTGCGTCGTCTTCCCCCAGCCGATGTAGCTGTGCGGCACGGTAGCAGAGTAGAACGGCATGATCGTGTCACGGGGCGCGCCGGCGTCGTGCGTGACGATGCTATGTTCCTTATCGAGCGTGCGCTCCAGCTCGCCGATCACCCGATAGGTGTTGATGGGCACCTCATCGGAGTGAAGCAAGGCCGTCCACTCGGCCATCCACTTCTGCTTGATCTCGGCGATTTCGGCGGCGACGTGGGTCTGTCCCTTGCGTCCGTTCGAGCCGAGCTGGGCCTTGACTTCATCGATGAGCATGCGGATGGTCAGTTTGGTGTCACCCGGCAGACCGACATCGATGAAATAATCCTTGTCGATGTCCTGCAGGCTCTCCGTGTTGTGGATCATGATTTTCCCAGCGGGGATGGGCTGACCGTAGCTGGTGCGCGTCAAGCTTGAACCCAGGGCTAGCAAGAGGTCAGAGTCTTGCAGCCACTGACGGGCTTGCAGGCTGGTGGAGGAACTGCCCGAACCCAGCGCCAGGGGGTGACGTTCATCGAAACCAGATTTACCGGGCATTGTGCAGTAGACCGGGATCTCCGTTAGCTCCGCCAGCTCTTGCAGCTCTGCCGAAGCCTCCGCCAGCAGTGTACCCATCCCGGACCAGATGACGGGCTTGTGGGCCCTCAGCAACAGCCGAACAGCATCCCTGACATCGCTTGCCGAAGGCGTTTGCGGATATCTCTTGGGGGGCTGATAGTGCATGGCCGCTTCGGAGACTTCCTGTGTGGCGACATCGGCGGGGATCTCGACGATCACCGGTCCCGGACGCCCGTTGCGCAAATGGTGGAACGCCCGTCGCATCACACTGGCGGCCATATCCGATTTCCAGACGACCTCGCTGTAGACGGAGACGGACTGATACGTGCGCACTGGGGAAAAATTGGGCTGCACCGAGTGTTGGGCCAACGCTGGGCCGCCTGGCAGGTACAGGATGGGCACGTTATCGCCGAAGGCCTGCGCCAATCCGCCCATGGCGTTCTCAGAGCCGGGGCCACCTTGAGTGATCACGACGCCGAACTTCTGACGGTTGCGCATACGGCTGTAGCCGTCGGCAGCCATGAGCGCCCCACGCTCCTGCCGGAACATGATCGGACGGATGCCTTCCTTGGCGACAGCCTCGATCAGATTATTCGACGGGAAGCAGGAGATCCACTCGACGCCTTCCGTTTTTAAGATACGTGCGATGACCTGCTGTGTATTCATTCAGTGTCCTCCACGATCTGGTTGCGTAACGTCCCACAGTTCACCGGTACTCGTGATCTTGTGCTTTGTTCAGGCCGTCAGCATCATAGCAACAGCGCGCAAAAAAGTGAATCGCTCCGTCATCGGGCAACACCTCGGGGCATCATTTCATGCATGGCCAAATAATGCGCACGCCGCTTGACGACACAGGAGCAGAGAATAGGCGATTTAATAGCACTTTGCAAGCGGAGCTGCTTTCTGAAGCGCAACCAGAGCGCTACGAATGGCTATGAGATAGGGCATACTGTAGAGGGCCCAAGAGGAGGATCGCCATGAGTGCTGCATTTGTGTTATGCTGAGGCCGTTTGCTCTCTTTGCCCCTGGCAAACAGTGAGAGCAGTCGAGACCTTGACTCTGGCTCCTAACAACGATCTTGCGTGCCTACAGGAGACAACGATGACGGACATCGGTATTGAAGAAAATGTTGTCGTCCATAACGTTGGAGGGCGTGAGCTCAAAGTCGATATCTTTCGTCCAGCGAACACCCCGGGCCCTGTCCAGGGCCTGCTCTTCTTGCCAGGGGGCGGCTGGCAGACCGCTAACCGCGCCCCGCTCAAAGACCGTTATTGGGGTGCGCATGGCCGAGCGTGGGTTCGTCTGCGTCGCTGGGGAGTATCGTGTGATGGATGAGGCACCATGGCCGGCGCAGATCCAGGACGTAAAGGCGACGATTCGCTGGATGCGGGCCAATAGTGAGAGTCTCGGCATCGATCCAGCGACGATTGTCGTGGGCGGCAAATCTGCCGGTGGACATCTGGCCTTGTTGGTGGGGGGTACCAGAGGCCTTGACGCCTTTGAAGGCAACAGCGGCCATACCAGCGTCAGCAGCGAAGTGGCGGGCGTCATTGGCGTGGCACCGGTCGCCGACCTGACGGATTGGGCCCGCCGGCCAACGATGGCCAAGCTGTTCGGCGAGAATCCCGCGGCGAGGATCGTCAAGGCGGCGAGTCCGATCGCCCATGTCAACGGCGACTATCCGCCGACGCTATTGGTACACGGCACTGCAGACACGCGCGTACCGCACGCCATGACCATGCGCATGTACCAGGTGCTGGAGCAGGCGGGGTCCCGGTAGACCTGTATCTGTATGCCGGGCAGGACCACTTCTTCGACCAGGAGACGCAGTTCTGCGACGCCATCGCACATGCGATGGCCTTCTTCATCGCCCGGTATGTGCCTGTCCAACAGCCTGTGACAACCGCATAGCGTCAATCCGGAGGTGCAACATGGCATTGCAATTCGGTGTCTTCGACCACATCGAACCGGTTCCAGGCATGGACCTCGAGCAGATCTACTCCCACAGGCTCATTCAGATTGAGCAACTGGATAAGGCTGGATTCTACGCTTACCACCTGGCGGAGCACCATACCCCGGCGGTCCACAGCCTGGCACCATCGCAAAATGTCTTTCTGGCCGCTGTCTCCCAACGTACCAAGCATCTACGCTTCGGACCCTGTGTCTATGTGCTGCCGCTGCATCACCCAGTACGCCTCATCGAAGAGATCAGCATGCTTGACAGCCTCAGCGGCGGGCGCATGGAGATCGGTGTGGGCCGTGGCGGTGTCCTCGAAGCGTACTTCTGGGGCCAGGAATCCGACGTCGAGGTCAATTACGCCCGGTACCTCGAAACCCTGACGATCATACGCGAGGGCTTGAGCCATGATGAGCTCACCTATCATGGCCAATTCTACGATTTCGACAAGCTGCCGATGCGCATGCGCCCGAAGCAAGCCCCCCACCCACCGCTGTGGTATATGTGCAATATCGAGACGGCAGCGCGCCATGGCATGAACGCCGTCCTCGATGTGCCGCTGAGCGTGTTCGATGCCTATGTCAAGCGCTATCACGAGCTGTGGGAAGAACATCAAGGTGTCGATGCGCTGACGGAGCAAGGCGAAGCGCCGAAAATCGGCCTCATTGTACACATGCTGCTCGCCGAGACGGACGACGCAGCCGTGGCCCAAGCGACACCCGCCTGGGCAGCGTATCGCTGGAATTTAGAAAGCCCGCGCCGTCTGGAGGCGGAAAAACGCGGCCTGACCCAGTTTCTTGGCGATCGCATGCGAGCCCGCCCATCTTCAGTGCCGTCCCGCGAAGTGCCGCGCGAGTCGTATGCTACCATGGTACTTTCGGAGGAGCAGGAGCGTCGTCGGATGAATCCAGGCGGTCTGAGCAGCCGGGTGATCGCCGCCTCCCCAGCCTCCATGCGCGCCTACCTGGACGAGTATATGGAAACCGGCGCCAATTACTTTATTTGCTCCTTCCAGTGGGGAGATCTCAGCCACGAGCAGGCGCTACGCTCCATCGAGCTGTTTGCGACCGAGGTCATGCCCCATTACGTCTGAGACCCGGACGCAACGAGGAGGAGGCCTGTACCATGAGCGTGAAATTTGGCATCTTCGACCATCTCGAGCGGCGGCGGGATGTCTCCCTGGACCAGCAATACCGAGACCGGCTCGAGTGGGTGACACAGGCGGAACAGGCCGGGTTCCACTGCTATCATGTGGCCGAGCACCATCATTCGCCGCTGTGTCTGGCGCCGAACCAGGCGATCTACCTGGCCGCGGTGGCGCAGCGCACCCAACGGCTGCTCTTTGGCCCGCTAGTTTATGTGCTCCCCCTACATCACCCGGTCAGGCTGGTGGAAGAAATCGCTATGGTGGACAACCTCAGTGACGGCCGCTTCCAGATCGGCATCGGCCGCGGAACCGGGGGCGGGCAAGAGTTCGCCATGTGGGGAGGAAACCCTGCGGAGAACGACGAGCGCTTTGAGGAGACGCTGCAGATCCTGCTCCAGGGGCTGACCCACGACTTTCTTTCCTTCGAGGGGAAGTATTATCAGTTCCGGGAGTTGTGGATGGAGTTGAAGCCGAAACAGATGCCATACCCACCGTTCTGGTATGCTGGGAACCCAGTGAATGCTGGGAAATACGGCGCCAATTTCATTTGTTTCAGCCCGATCGAGAAGCTACCAGAGATGATGGCACGCTACCTGAGCAGTTGGGAGACGCAGCGGGAGCAAAAAGACCCGACGTGGCCGCATGTGGACGAACCGCTGTACGGAGGGAGCATGCACTTCTTCCTGGCCGACACGGATGAAGAAGCCGCGGCGCGCGCGCGGGTGGCGTACCAAGTGTACGGTACCAACTTTGACAAGCCAGTCCCGGTGGGTGCGACCCCACAACCGAGGCCAGCTGGGCCTCGCACCATTTATAATCCAGGCGTCGCGGACTTTGACACGGTTCGGCAGTGGGAACGATTGATTGTGGGCTCACCGCGAACAGTACGGGAATATGTCGAGCGCTATGTGGCCGAGAGCACTTGTAACTACCTGGTGGGGTCCTTCCAGTGGGGCGACCTCACCCATGCCGAGGCGTCGCGCTCCCTGGCGCTCTTTGCCACGGAAGTGATGCCACACTTCGTTGATGCTCCTGTGTCAGCCAGTGCGGAGTAGGGTCGATCTGCGGAGCGCCAATACCCCTCGGGGCTGTCACCTTTAAGAACTTGCCTGCGGAGGTTAAGCATGACTCAAGCACAAGAGGCTCATCTTAGTCCGGAAACGGTCATGGGAGAAATGAAGAAAAACGGGGTCACCCATGTCGTCTGGTTGCCCGACAGCGAGACCAATTGGTTGTATCTGCTGATGAAGGCCGATCCATCGCTGCATCTGGTGGCGGTGAGTCGTGAAGGGCATGCCTTCGCGACGGCCGCCGGACTCTCAGTGGGCGGGAAAACTCCTATTATCCTCATCCAAAACACCGGCTTGATGGAATCAGGGGATTCTCTGCGGGGCTGGGGGCTGGGCCTGAACATTCCAGTCGTGTTGATGGTAGGTTATCGGGGTTGGACCCGTCACGGTGTCACCCAGGACACCGCTGCCACCTATACCGAGCGCTTCATCAACGCCTTTGGCATTAACTATTATTTGGTGGAAAATGACGAGGACGCCGCGCGGATTTCGGTGGCTTTTGAGGAGGCGAAGAAGACCAAGAGGCCAGTCGCCGTACTTGTAGGCGACGAGTATCACGGCTTCAATCGCTAAAGCAAATTTACACGGCGCATGGAGATCTGAGATGATCCAAACGGCAGAGTTGCTCAAAGTCTTCCAGCAGTATCGTGGGGATGCGATCGTGATTCCAGGCCGAGGCGGCCGGCATTGGGTGAATGTCAGCACCAGTCCTACTCTCGATGCGCCTCTCGGCGACCCAGCGATGGGGGGACATGCGTCATTTGGTCTGGGTCTGGCGTTAGCGCAACCGAATAAAAAGGTCGTTCTCTTTGATTCTGAGGGCGACGTGCTGATGGGGATGGGCGCGTTAGCAACCATCGCTGAGCAGGCGCCCGGCAATTTTTATCACTTTATGCTCGACAACGAATGCTACGCCACCACCGGCGGGCAGCCCGTTCCAAACGCCAAGAACATCGCTTATGATGTCATTGCCCGTGGAGCTGGATACCCGCATACCTTCGCCTTCGATACCCTGCAGGGTTTTTCCAACAACATCAAGGCCATCTTAGATTTACCCGGTCCGGTTTTCGTGGCGCTGAAAGTGGACCCCGAGATTGAAAATGAGCCAATCGGTCGGCGTGCCCGCTGGCAGACCCGCACTCGGGATCAGGCGGTGAAAGATTTGCAGAGGGAGTTAGGAATTACGGGGTGAGCGTCTTGAAGTTTGGCGCGAACGTTCTCGTGCGCTGAATCACTCGTCAATGATGCCATAGCGCCTGGCGACCGTTCCATGACCAACTACGGCATTGGTAGGCACCAGGGGAGCCTGTCAGGCTAGAAGGGTGATGAGCACCGGCGGCAGCCCTTGATGGCATGAGCGGATACCACGGGCTCAGGTGGTATCCGTCCCGCTCCGCAGGTTCAAGACCAGGGCGACGGTGGGCCAGAGCTTGCGTGTCACCACAAGATGGTATTGGAAGATGCCGAGGTTACGTTGAAGCTGGGAACGGGGGCCGAGGGCACGATGCACTGGTTCACAGTGTGGTCTCGGCCCGCTCCACGAGCACTGTCTTGTAGCCGTATGTTAGCGGAAGTGAGGCATAATCTCCGTGGCGAAGGACTCGAATTGCCGTTGCGTCTCATCCCATGACATGAACCCCTGGTCAAAGAACCAGCCAAACCATTCGAGCTCACCACCGCTGCCGTAGAGTGTTTGCAACGCTTCAACTTCCGCTCGCACTTGGTCCGGTGTCCCTGCCAGGGCATACTTTACCCGGCGCAGCCGCTCCACCGTCAGTTCCTCGAGTGGCAGGGGCGTCATCGGATATTTTTCGTTGTCCTCAGCCGTCCGGAACGCCTCCCCGAAGCCGAACCCACTGAAGTATTCTTTGAATCCCCGGTAGTTCGTGTCGCGCAAGAGTGCCACGGCTTCAGCTTCTGTCTTGCCAAAATGGACTGCTCGGAAGGCACCGACACTTTCGCCCAGTTTGAGGGAGCGTCCCGATGCTTGCGCGACCTCCTGATAGACTTGGCAGAGTCGCTGGAAATCTGGCGGGTTGGAGACGAGAATCCAGGGCACAATACTGGACCGGGCCGTGTAGCGAATCGTATTTTCACTCACCGAAAACGGCTGGAAGAGCGGTGGGTGTGGCTGCTGATAAGGCTTGGGAATGACGCTGATTTTGCGCACCACACCCTGCGCATCGACCTCGCCGGGCGCACCGTACTGCCGTGTCCATTCCGCCGCCGGCCAGCGTTGAATCCCCTCCTCGTAGGGATAGGGAATCTGATAATACTTCCCATTGTACGTGATACTATCCTCCGTCCAGGCCTTGCGAATGATCTCGAGTACCTCTTCGTAGACCTCACGGTTATGCTGGTCAATGGCTGAGCCATCCATCGGCGCACCGGTGGCGTGATACTGCTGCCCTAGGACGTTCACCCAGCGGTCCTGGTAGCCGCGGGCAAAGCCGGCGTAGAACCGCCCCTTGGTCAGATGATCCAGGACGGCAATTTCCTCCGCCACCCGCAGCGGGTCCCACGCTGGTAGGACCAGCCCAAGCGAGGCAAACTTAATGCGCTCCGTGCGCGCCGCTAAGTCTGTATAGAGCAGCAGGGGTGCGACGGACGCCTCATATCCCTCGGAATGAAAGTGATGCTCGGTCGTAGAAAACACGTCGAACCCCGCCTGCTCCGCCAAGACGACGAGTTTGCGTAATTCTTCCAGCATCTGCTGATAGCGTTCGTTGTTTCTGCCAATGGGACGCAGATTCCTGCGTTCTTCGAACGTGCCCGGAATCGTGGGTAGAACAAACAGCATGAACTTCATGACCCCCCTCCTTCCACCCCACTCTCATCGTCGCGCTCAAATGGCAATGGGCGTAAGTTTGAAGACACGGGCAAGCTGCGCTGCTTGCTTGATGTCCATCATGAACTATATGCAGCTTTCCCGGCAAGAATGTTTAGGCATCATGGTAGGTTGAAGATCTCCATCGGCAATTCGCGACTTCACGACGTCTACCAACTCTCTTGAAGGCAAGGGAGGAAATTCGTCTGGCAGAGATCGGATTAGCGGGGATAGGATATATTCGGGTGAGCCTGGAACATTCGGGACTGGTTTCAGGGTGGGCCTAGTGAGGTCTGTGAGCCTGTAGAGCAGAGCACACACATGGGCCAGCATACATTGCAGGTCATAGCTGTCCTCCGTTTAGGGATATGCATACCGGGTGCATGGATGGAGAATACGCGAGCACCCACACCGGAAGGTAACGCCCACTAGGGAAATGCACCGTCAACAACCCCATCCTGATCGCTTCTGATGCTGGACAGGATGCCTGTGAATGGGGTATGGTGGGGGAAATTTTGGGACCGGATAAAAGACTGCGGAATCCTACCGCCTGAGACAACCAGCACCGCTGTGCCCACAGGGGCGGGCGCGTCAGGCTCGGGGCACGTCGCACCCCACATAACCAGAGGAGGAGTCACATGGCAAAATTCATGATCGCCACACCAGCTGGGGCTAGTTTCTCGGTGGCGGGCGTCGGGTATAAGTTGGAATTGGAAGGACTGGGCGCGCTCGACGCGGAGATTATCGAGATCCCGGGTGGGACGGAGGAGGAGTTCGCCAGAGCGGCCCGTGACGCCGACGCCCTATACGCCAAGGGTCGCCCCATTACCAAGCGTATGATCGATGGCCTCGAGCGCTGCAAAATCATCGCGCTTGGTACGGTAGGCGTCGACTCCGTCGATATCGCAGCGGCCACGGCGCGCGGCATCCCGGTCACCAATGTGCCCGACACGTTCATCGAGGAAGTCGCCGACCACACCATGATGCTGATCCTGGCCACCTATCGCCGCTTGGTCGTCATGGACAGGCTGGTCCGAAATGGGCGGTGGGCCGAGGGGCGGCCAATGCTGTCCCAATTCCCTCGACTTATGGGTCAGACGCTGGGATTCATTGCCTTCGGACATGTGGCCCGGGCCGTGGCTGTGCGTGCCCGTGCTTTCGGCCTGCACTTGCTGGCCTATGACCCCTACGTTGAGGAGTTGGTCGTGAGTCAATATGGCGTGGAGCCGGTGGACCTGACCGAACTACTGCAGCGCTCCGACATCGTCTCGATGCACGCACCGGCGACGCCTGATGCCCACCATCTGCTGACGGAACACCACTTCCGACAGATGAAACCGGAGGCGCTGTTTATCAGCACTGGACGCGGCCCCACGACGGACGAAGAGGCGCTCATCAAGGCCCTGCAGGAAGGCTGGATCGCTGGCGCCGGGCTAGATGTACTCGAGCAGGAGCCTCCGTCACTGACCAATGCCCTGCTGAAGATGGACAACGTCATCCTGACGCCGCACGTGGCCTCAGCTTCGGCCCGCTTTGATCCGGTGCGGAAGCGACGGGTCGGGCAAGAAATCGCGCTGGTGCTGAGCGGCCGTTGGCCCAGGAGCTGTGTGAACCCGTCGGTCCTGGAGAAGAGTGAGCTGATGCGCTGGCAACCTTACTCCATGGAGCGCGGTCCAGGCGCATAGGATCCTCGTGAACACCCAGGGAACGGTGGTCGACTGAGCAGGTGTCACAAGGTCAAAACACTCGGTCAGCCTGACGAGCGGCTCCCTGCTATTAATACACAACCCTGTTCGCCTAGCGCAGGCCTTTCTGACGTAGCAACTCATCAGCCCAGACCGCTTCGGCCGTCGGAAGGGGCGGAACAGGGTCGCCCTTGTAGTCCAGGCGCAAGTCGTAACTCGCCCGGTCATATAGGTCGTGAAGGATCTGACCAAGGTCGACGGTGGGCTCCTGGTCGGTTGGCTTCAGTGGCAGAGAGAAGGGGGAAATAGACTGGCGGACTCCAAAGGCATAGAGGGTGACGTTGGGCCTACAGTCCCCTCGGCTCACTAACGTGCGGTAAGCGCTGGCTCTACCATCGCCCATAATCGGCATCGGCTCCCCCGCCCGAATGAGGTCGATCTCAACCAGGTGGGTCCTGCTTGCCAGTACCTCCATGCGCTTGTCCTCATACAATCGTTGACCACGCCCTGGTCGCTTGTTGGTCGGAGAGAGGATCTCCAACACCGTCAGCACGTAGTCCGTGCGCGTTTCCCGTACCTCCAGGTAGGTCTCCCTCACTTCATCGGGCACGGGAACCTGTACCGTGAACACAGAGGATGCAGACTGGGTCGGGTTCAGCGCAGTCTCGGGTACTGGCTGACCGATGACCGCGAGGTCCGGGCGTCCGACAAACACTCTCTGGTCCGGCTCAGTGATATACAGCCGCTCTTCAATGGCGACGTAGTACCGCGGCCGGAGTTGGGGGGCCAGGGAGAGTTGCAACGCGGCAATGAGCCCGTTATGCACCCCGGGCCACAGCGCAGGATGTTCCAAATATGGATCCATACCGGGGAACGGAGGGGGCACAAGCAGCCTCCTGTAGTAGTCCTGGGCCGTCAGG
>Ga0137404_10000392_pt1 | contig 28484 bp, 24 predicted proteins | sample CZOMad2_1_16fung_FD_108285 | JGI IMG/M metagenome (GOLD analysis project Ga0137404, IMG submission 108285) | Vadose zone soil fungal communities from Angelo Coast Range Reserve, California, USA - CZOMad2_1_16fungal (Illumina Assembly) | ecosystem: Environmental > Terrestrial > Soil > Vadose... | reverse complement strand
TCAGGTTTGATGTCGCGATGTATCAGTCCGTGGTCGTGCGCATATCCGAGAGCGCTGGCGATTTCAGTTGCGAAGCGCAATGCATCATCGATAGCCAACCACTTCTGGCGGATGATTCTCTGCCGAAGTGATTCACCCTCAATGTAAGGCATGACGTAGAAGGGCTGATCATCAACCACTCCAGAATCGAATAAAGGAAGAATGTGTGGATGGGTTAGCCGCGCCGCAATCTCAATCTCACGCAGGAACCGAGTTGTACCTATGCTGGCTCCGATGTCGGAGTTCATTACTTTGATCGCAACCTGCCGGCCGTGTTTGAGATCGTTGGCGAGGTACACTGATGCCATTCCACCCGCGCCAATCTTCGAAAGGATTTCGTAATGGGAAACGGTCTTGCCCGTAAGTGTCACTTTGGTTGATTACCTGAGTTCAAGTTTGCTGAAGATCAGCGGATTGCTTCCAGCTTAATTGGATTAATCCAGAACGCGCACATTTTATCCGAGTTGGTAAACATCAACTACCCGCAGAGGCGAAGCCTCAATGAATTCGAGAGTCTGACGGAAAGCCGGCTTTCCGACACCGCCTCCCCACCATTGAGGCTACGCCTCCTTTCAGCTACTCTATCGACCAAGCTGTACGAATACTCACATTGAAAGGATGCACCTCATGTTTCGCATCTCTAAAGACTCGCCTGCTTACTTTCTCACCTCCGTCGCTCACGATCGTCTCCCGGTTTTTCGCACAGACAAGATCAAACAAATCACTTGTGATGCAATCGATGAAGCTCGGAAGTCCGCCGGATTTCTGCTCTTTGCCTACGCTGTAATGCTGGACGATCTGCACGCGATCGTTGGTTCAGAGTTGAAGCCATCAAAAGTGCTTCAGTTCATAAACGGGATTGTGAGTCGACGCGTCATTCAGTATCTGAAGGACCAAGACCATGAGAGATCATTGCAGAAGTTGCGACATGCCGATCGGCGTCGCAACTACCGATATTCACTCTGGGATCATCACCCGAATGCCAAGCTATTGCCGAATGAGGAAATGTTTCTGCAAAAGGTGAGATACGTGCATCAGAATCCTGTTCGCGCTGGCTTGGTAGAAACTTGGCCACAGATTAACGCAGATAACGCAGATCAGAACCGATAAGGAGTTAAAAAACCTACGAAGTTTACTATTCGGTTTTGATCTCCGTTCTCTGCGTTAATCTGTGGCTAATTTTTCACGGTTACTGCCGTGTGTGGGATTCGATTCATTGCCCATACGATTTCAGATTGCAAACATCGCGATCGGTCTAACGGCGATGTATGATGTCGCTCACTTAACCTTCACACCACCGAGGTGCATAATCTCTCAAACATCTCGCCGACTTTGGTGTGCAGTCATTCTTCATCTCAGGGTGGAAAGGAGAACCACATGAAGCGTGTAGAAACATTCGACGTCCCATCATTGCGACCTGAACAGCTCAGCGCTCCCTGTATCATGGTCATCTTCGGCGCTTCTGGAGATCTGACTAAAAGAAAGTTAATCCCTGCCCTCTATAATCTCGCCAAAGAAGAGTACTTGCCGCGCAGCTTTGCCCTGGTTGGTATTGCCCGCAGCCCGATGAATTCCGAACAGTTTCGAGACAAGCTTACCGCGGACATGCAGAGTCTCTACGAGACGACCCTCGACCGCAACACCTGGGGAGATTTCGTCAGGCGTCTACATTACCTTTCCGGCAGCGGAACAGACGAAAATACCTATCTGCAACTCAAAGACTTGTTGACCACGATAGACGCTGATTCCGGGACTGGGGGAAATTACTTTTACTACCTGGCCACCTCGCCCGACCTATTCTCACCAATTGTTCAGAACCTCGGTCGGATGGGTCTTGTGCGGGAGGAGGACAATTGCTGGCGGCGCATCATTATTGAGAAACCTTTCGGTCATGACCTTGAATCCGCCCGTACCCTCAATCAGGAACTCCGCGACGTCCTACGCGAGAATCAGATCTATCGCATCGATCACTATCTTGGTAAAGAGACGGTGCAAAACCTCCTGGTTTTTCGTTTTGGCAACGGCATATTCGAACCGGTCTGGAATAGAAACTACATCGACCATATCCAGATTACTGCTGCAGAGAATCTCGGCGTGGAAGGGCGCGGGGCTTATTACGAAGGTGCCGGCGCTTTGCGCGATATGGTTCCCAATCACATCCTGCAGTTGGTTACTCTGACAGCGATGGAGCCTCCAATGTCTTTTGCGGCGGATGCTGTGCGCAACGAACAGGCAAAGATTCTGCATGCTATCCAACCTTTGACGCCAGAGCAGGTCATAACAGATACAGTGCGCGGACAGTATGGACCAGGTAGCCTTAACGGAGACAATGTGTCTGGCTATCGTGCGGAGAACAAAGTGGCAGCGACCTCCCATACCGAGACCTTCGTGGCGGCGAAATTCTCGGTGGACAACTGGCGTTGGAACGATGTGCCGTTCTACCTGCGGACGGGCAAACGACTGCCGCAGCGGCTCACCGAGATAGTCATTCAGTTTAAGCGCGCACCATTCATGCTTTTTCGAAAGACCTCTGTCGAGCATCTAACCAGCAACCGGCTTATTATTCACGTGCAGCCCGACGAAGGTATCTCGTTGCGGTTTGGCGCGAAGGTGCCTGGTCCGATCGTTTACATGGGGGCCGTGAACATGGACTTTCGCTATGCGGATTATTTTGGGACTTCGGCAAGCACGGGCTATGAAAGATTGCTTTATGACTGCATGATCGGTGACGCCACCCTGTTTCAACGCACGGACATGGTTGAGGCTGGATGGAGTGTGGTTGAACCCATTTTAGACGTCTGGAAGGCGCTGCCGCCGAGGAGTTTTCCCAATTACGCGGCGGGAACCTGGGGACCAAAGGAATCGGACGACTTGATTGAGCGTGACAAACGCCACTGGCGAAAGATTGACTAGGGTGTGTCTCTAAAATCCGCTGAGAAAAAACTGACCGCGAAAGAGTCCTGTTGAGCCGTCGGAACAAATGAAAGTAAGCGCATTGACTGCCGGACGTTTCACTCCGGTAGGAGTGAGATGTATATAGCTGCCGGATCCAAAGGGAGGATCATGCGCGGTACGGAGGGGCGGAATGAACCTGGATGACCGCTATCAACTTGAGTTCCGCCCCTCCGAACCGCGCAGGAGCTGGGCCGGAGCTCTAACGACCTATAAACATTTCACCCTCTCCGGGGTGAAGACGAGCGGGCATTGTCAGCGAACTTTAGAGACGGGCACTAGAGCCAATCTAACTCTTACCTATAGCATGTTCACCACTCAGGGCCGCTCCGATTAGAGCTGTTTCATCACTCGTGGGCACAGCTTCGAACGTACTCCCTTGAAGAGGGCTCATCTGGACCATTTCCCTTAAGTACTGGTCAAGTAGACCAAGCTGGACAAACTTTGCATTGGGTCCCGAGATGTAGAACTTGCCTGGGCCGTCGATGTGGATGTTGGTGGCAGTCGCCGCTGCCAGGGCGCGGTGCCAGAGCTTCACAAAGTCTCGGCAACGCCTGTCACCCACAGCCGCTTCTGCAAAGACCTCTTCAGGCTCCAGGTCCAAAAAACGCAGCCGCATCGCGCGATGACCAATCAAGCCTTCAAGATGGCCGATTCCACCACAGCCACAGAGGTTTTCCTTAGCATCCAGGGTGACCACAAAATGTCCAGCCTCAATGAAGCTGCTTGCCTGCGGGTATCGTCCTAATCCGATACCCACTCCGAGAAACCAAACGCGTAGAAGCCTGTCGAGCTCACCCCGTGTCGCGGCAATTCCAGCTGCCAAAGCGGCAGCATCATTAAGCAGATGGACCGGCGCGGTTATCTGCTTGCGCATTAGAGAAGCGGTTAATAACTCTGTGAATCTTAGTCCCTTCGTCTGTTTCAGGTTGGGAGATTCTTCGATCAAGCCGTTACGACTGATGCCGGGAAAACCAACGCCTATAGCTTCTATTGACTGACCTTGAGCTACCGACTCAATCTCGCGGGCGATGCTCTCCACAATCTCTTCTGCGGGCATGCCCTCAAGAGCATCAGAAAGATTCCCTGCTTCGGGAAACCTGCGCACGGGTCCTACAATCTGATTATTCTCAATCAGGCTAACGGCAATGTGTTCCGTTACTAATGCGCCTATTGTACTTGCCATAAAAACCTCGAGTTCTCAGACACAAATTTTCTGATCCCGGGATAGCATCACGCCAGGCTAAAACCTTGTCAGCTTATTCAGACCGTTGAACGCAGCGGCTTTGTAGCACTCTGCGAGGGTTGGATAGTTGAAAACAGTGTTGACGAAGTAATCGACGGTGCCTTTCAAGATTAAGACGGCCTGACCAATATGCAGAATCTCCGAGGCGCCTTCACCAATAATGTGCACTCCCAACACCTCTTTCGTCTCCCGGTGGAATATCAGCTTCAACCGACCGGTAGTGTCCCCGCGGATCTGGCCACGGGCAATTTCGCGGTAATAGGCGACGCCAACCTCGTAGGGAACGTCTTCGTCAGTAAGTTGCTCCTCCGTCTTTCCCACAAAAGAAATTTCGGGGATTGTGTAAATGCCGTAAGGATAACTCGAAGGGTCTGATTTTATCTGCGTGCCGAGTGCATTGCCTACCGCCATTCGTCCCTGCTCCATTGAAACTGACGCCAGGCTGGGGAAACCAATCACATCACCAGCGGCATAGATGTTTGGTTGTTTGGTGCGATAGTTACTGTCGACGGCAATTCGGCCACGGTCGTCGGATTCAAGGCCCGCCGCTGACAGATTGAGATCGTCAACGTTGCCCTGCCTTCCCACCGCGTACAAGAGGACATCACCCGATATCTTTTTCTTGCTTTGCAAGTTCGCAATCACCGTGTCGTCGAGCCCTTCCTCTACGCTGGCAACCTCTTCATTGAGTCGCAAGGTGACGCGGTTGTCTCGCAAGTGATAGCAAAGCGCTTCAATCATCTCCTGGTCAGCAAACTCAAGCAGCCGGGAACGTTTTTCGATGAGAATGACGCGCACGCCCAACGTTGCAAACATTGAGGTATATTCCACGCCAATGACGCCGCCCCCAACGACGATGAGTGTCTTGGGGATGAAGGGCATGCAAAAGATCTGATCGCTATTCAGGATCGTGCGGCCGTTCAGAGGAACCTGCTGAGATTCGGCGGGCCGGGTACCGGTCGCAATCACGATCGTGTCGGCTTCATACTCTGACTGACCTTTTGAATTTTCGATCTGCAGGCGATGCGGATCCAGAAACCGTGCCGTGCCGTTCAAGACATCGATCCCGTTGCGGGAAAGCTGAGCCATGGTGACGTCAATCTCCGTTTTGATCACGTGCTGGACACGAAAGGCGAGGTCAGCGACGGTAATCTTCTCTTTCACGCGATAGTTCACGCCATAGATGCTTTGATACTGATAGCCGGAGAGATGCATCACGGCTTCGCGCATCGACTTGCTTGGAATTGTTCCGGTATTGATGCATGCTCCGCCGACAACCTCACGCTTTTCAACGAGAGCGACTCGTTTGCCGAGTTTTGAGCCTTGAATGGCGGCACGCTGTCCGGCTGGCCCGGAACCGATCACAATAAGATCATACTTCTGCATTGCTGGATGGATGCTACCAATTAGTTTATGGAGTCAAAACGTAGACGCATTCTAACGGAGATCCGGGCTGGGAGGTAAAGGAATCTTCGTGAGATCGAAGCAGAATACCACCGCGAGGTAGGCGGATTGTTCATACGCAACCTATAAAAACCCGATCCACGAAATTACACGAAATTACACGAAACTGCTCCACGAAATCACGAAACTAAAGCAGGCTTTGCACAAAAAGTCCAAATTCCACCCACGGCAGAGACTGTGTAAAACCTCAGAGGAATCTGCAGTCGCGATTGGACCACTCAAGCCAAGTAAATTCGCAGGTCGGGAAGGGGGCAGTCGTTAGGTTGAAGGTTCGGTGAGTTCAAGGCGCCCCCGCTCAAGTTGCCGAGGCTTCGTCATCGAAAAAATCACTCACTAAACGCGGAGGCTTAAGTGATAGGCATAAGCACTGGCATTCAAGCTTGAGCGGGGCGCCTTGAACTTACCGGACCTTCAACCTAACGCATGCCCCCTTCCCGACCTGCGAATTTACGCGGCTTGAGTGGTCCAGTCGCGACTGCAGATTCCTCAGAGTGCTGCCCCGCAATATCTCCTATTGCTTTCCCATACAAGACGGATTATATTCCTATGGCCACGCCATAGGAGACCCAAACACGTATGGGAACTAAAACTGAGATCTGGCAGGGGACTCTCGCATTAATGATCCTGAAGACCATTAAAACGCTGGGACCGCTTCATGGATATGGAATCGCTCGCCGGATCGAGCAAATTAGTGGAGATCGACTCTCTTTGAACTACGGAACGCTCTATCCCTCGTTACTAAAGCTGGAACAGGAGGGATGGATTGCTTCTGAATGGGGCCTCTCTGACAATAACCGCAAGGCCAAGTACTACAAGCTCACACGCTCGGGCCGGAAACAACTGGCAAGAGAAGAAAAAGGGTGGAATCAGACTACCGCGATCGTCGCCCGGTTTCTCGAACCAGCGGAGGATCAGTCATGAGAAAACTTCGCGCCTGGCTGTTGAGATTCAAAGGGCTGTTTCTGAAAGATGCTCGTGAACGCGAATTCGCCGACGAGATCGAGAGCCATCTGCAAATGCATATCGACGACAACATCCGCGCCGGTATGTCGCCGCAGGAGGCCAGGCGAGTCGCGTTGATGAAGTTGGGTGGCATCGATCAAGCAAAAGAAGCTTACCGCGATCGCGCAACACTGCCATTTCTCGAAAGCGTAGTGCAGGATCTGCGCTTCACGCTCAGACAGCTTCGCAAGAATCCGGCCTTCACCTTTACTGCTACTGTGATGGTGGCGCTTGGCATCGGCGCGAGCGTGGCGAGCTTTGCTTTCGTCGATGCAGCGCTCATCAAGCCGTTGCCCTATCAGAACCCTTCGCGTCTCCTCTTTGTCACAGAAACAACTCCAGACATTCCCCGCGCCAACTTTTCATATCCTGACTATCTCGATTGGAAGAAGCTTAACAGAGCTTTTGACTCATTAGAGGTCTACGGTCAACGCGGGCTGGTAGTAAGCACGTCCGCAGGAATGGAAATGGTTGACGGCGCGCGTGTGAGTGCAGGCTTTTTTCATACACTTGGTGTCAGCCCTTTGCTTGGTCGAGATTTTTACGCAGGCGAGGACCTGCCCGAAGCGCCTCGCACTTTAATCCTCAGCTATGCCTCATGGCAAAAGCGTTTTGGCGGTAAACAAGAGATCATCGGCCAGTCGATTACCCTCAACGAGATCCCTTACGTCATCATCGGAGTGCTTCCCCAACACTTTCATTTTGCCCCGGTCGAGAATCCCGAGTTTTGGACCACTCTTGACCCCGGCCGCGGCTGTTTTATCAGACGGAGTTGTCACTTTTTGAACGGAGTTGCACGGCTCAAAGACGGCGTGGCGATCGAGGCAGCGCTCGCTGATGTCACGCGCATCGCTAAAGACCTGGAGGCCCAGTACCCAGACTCAAATCGAAACCAGGGTGCAACCGTTGCGCCGTTGTCCGAAATAATTGTCGGAGACGTTAAGCCGATTCTGCTGCTCCTACTCGCCGGCGCCGTGTTGTTGCTTTTGATTGCCTGCATCAATGTCGCAAGTCTCCTGCTCGTGCGCTCGGAAACTCGTCGACGCGAGTTGTCTGTTCGACGTGCCCTTGGCGCAACCAGATCGCGCTTGATTCGTCAGTTTGTGATTGAGGGCCTGGTGATCGTTGTCGTGGGAAGCATCGCAGGTCTTATTAGTTCTCATTGGGCCACGCAGATCTTAAAGGGACTCATTCCGACCGATATGATGGCTGGCATGCCATATCTCAATGATCTCGGACTGAATTCTCGTGTGCTCATGTTTGCACTCGCAGTCGCTGGATTTGCAGCCGCACTCTTTTCGTTCACCCCGACATTTCGTCTATCGACTTTGGACGTGAGAGAAGGAATGGCGGAGGGTTCTCGTGGTAGTGCAGGTAAAGTCTGGAGAAGAATCGGATCCAAGCTTGTGATCCTGGAGTTAACAACAGCGATGGTGTTGTTGGTTGGAGCAGGACTTCTCGCCAAGAGTTTTTATCGTTTGCTGCGAGTAGGTGCAGGCTTTGAAACAAAGCACCTGATCACAATGAGAGTTAGAGCACCACTTTCGGCTTACGAAAAGGATGAGCAAGCTTTGGCGCTCCAACGAAAGGTGGTGGACGAGGTCAAGAGCCTGCCCGGCGTAACATCAATTGCGTTAGCCACGACTCTGCCACTGAGCTTCAATGGCAACACAGATTGGATCAGGTTTGTGGGTCGCGCATACAACGGGGAGCACAACGAAGTAAATCAACGCGGAGTAAGCTCAGACTATTTTCAAACACTGCAAGCGAATCTCTTGCGAGGCCGAACATTTACAGACGCGGAGGATATGAGCAAGCCTCAAGTCGTCGTCATCAATCAAACTCTGGCGAAGAAGTATTTTCCTGGTGAAGATTCGATTGGTCAAAGATTTGGCGATACCGATCTGAATCCCAAATCGATAAAGGAGATCATCGGCATCGTCGACGATATCAGAGAAGGGCCGTTGGATTCGGAGATCTGGCCAGCCTATTACTATCCCATCAATCAACATCCTGATATCGGTTATTCAGTCGTGGTGCGGACCTCCCAGGCAGACCAGTCACTCATACCAACGGTTAGCGATGCGATTCGTGGAATCGACTTAAGGATCAATATTTCAAGTCAAACAACGATGACGCAGAGAGTCAACGACGCGCCGACAGTTTACTTGCGTCGTTCCTCGACGTGGCTTGTTGGAGGGTTCGCGGCGGTGGCGTTACTGCTCGGAGTTGTTGGACTTTATGGTGTGATCGCGTACTCGGTGAGTCAACGCACTCGCGAGATTGGAGTCCGCATCGCACTGGGCGCACAACGCAGTACTGTTTATCGACTAATCCTAAAAGAGGCAGGGGCGTTGGCACTCGCAGGTATTGTGATTGGGATCGGATGTGCGATCATCGGTGCCTCACTGATGCGCAAACTTCTCTTCGGCACCCCGCCATGGGATATCACAACGCTTGTTTGTGTTGCGGTTGTGTTAGGAGCGTCTGCATTATTGGCCAGCTTCCTTCCGGCACGACGCGCGGCTTCAGTCGATCCGATGACTGCATTGCGCGCGGAGTAGGTTGATCGAAACATCTCATCCACAGATTACGCAGACTACACAAGCTACTTAAATTTGCAGGTGGGGGAGGGTGGCTTGCCCAGCTAAATTTGCAGGTTGGGAAGGGTGGTTGCCCCCGCTTATTCGATTGGTTCAATTTCCGTTTTGATAGCAGATTCAGTCGATAACTGAGTGTTGCGAATCAGCGGGGGCAAGCCACCCTTCCCAACTGCGAGTTTAGCTGGGCAGAACGATCGCGCGGCGGACGTTACTTCAACATCAATGCTAAAATCTTTTGTGTACCTCTCACTGCGGCAGAGTTTTCACTTGTTGTGTGTGACTATGAGATGCCGGAAGGGTTCAGACAAAGGTACCCTGAAAACATATGGGCGTTGAAGATGGCAGCCTGGGCTCATTAGATGAAACTAAAGATTGTTCAAGCAGGCGATCCGGTCTTGAGAAGGACCAGCGGGCTTCTGACGGCGGATGAGATCAAAAGCGCATCCGTGCAACAGCTAATAGAACTGATGCGAGACACGATGCGGGATGCACCAGGCGTTGGCTTGGCAGCACCTCAAATTGGCGAGTCGATACAACTCGCTGTAATTGAAGATCGAACGGAATACATTCAGGGGCTTGCGAAGGATGAAGTCTCAGAACGTAAGCGATCTGCAATCGACTTTCACGTCATCATCAATCCGACGATTTCCATTTTGGGGGACTCGTCCGCGGAGTTCTTCGAAGGCTGTCTGAGTTTAGCTGGGTTCGCCGGCGTGGTTCGGCGCAGTCTGAAGATCACCGTCGAGTGCCTAAACGAACGCGCCGAACCAACTATTATTCAAGCTGAGGGTTGGTATGCTCGCATACTCCAGCACGAGATAGATCACCTGAATGGCACGCTGTACATAGATCGGATGGAGACGCGTTCGTTCGCTACGACAGAAAATATGAGCCGTTTCTGGCAGGGCCATACCATTGAACAGGTTCGCGCGGCCCTGGGTCTGCGAAAGCAGTAAACAGATAGAATGGAACAGCATGGGCAGGAAGGTTCGTAAGGCAAGCAAGATCATGTTGATACGGCACGGTGAAAAACCGGCGCCGCCTGCTCCTCCGCACGGGATACACCCCGAGGGGAAGCCCGACAAGGAGTGCCTTACAGTTCGAGGGTGGCAAAGAGCCGGCGCGCTGGCTGGTTTTTTTGCACCGCCAAATGGCTCGCTGCAAATTCCAGACATTGCGAAGCCCCACTTTCTATTTGCTTCCAAACCTCTCAAGCGCGGCGGGAGCCAACGTGCGGTCCAAACTCTCACGCCGTTGGCAGAGAAATTGGGAATAGAGATCAACATCAAGTATCGCAAACAGCGACTAGAAGAAATGCTGGAAGAGGTCTTCTCTTGCGATGGAGTAGTGCTAATCAGTTGGCAACACGATTTCCTTCCCCTCATCGCCAATCACATATTAGGCAACAGCACAGTGGTGGCACAAAAATGGCCGGTAGGCAGATTTGATATGGTGTGGGTCTTCGATCGAAAACCCAAATCTGACACTTATCAGTTCAAGGAAGTGCCGCAGTGTTTGCTCAGCGGAGATTCAACAACTCCAATCAGTTGATTGAGAATAGTCCCGCGCGACGAAGTTGGAGACAGTTCGTGTGTCTTCGTTTCGTGTTCATTCGTGGATCTGACTTTTTATCTCGCCCAAGAAAAACGATCCACGAAATCACACGAACCGAAGACACGAAATCACACGAACTTGCCCGGCAGGCATTAAATTGAAAACCTTCTCTTTACGCCGCCGCTGATTTCTCCCCCTTTAAGAACGCCAAAAGGTCGGCATTGATCTGGTCGGCGTTGGTGGTGGGCATCCCGTGCGGAAAACCTGGATATACCTTTAGCTTGGCATTCTTCACAATCTTCGCGGACATCAGCCCCGCTGCAGCGATCGGCACGATCTGATCATCGTCGCCATGAAGAATGAGCGTTGGCACATCGAACTTCTTAAGGTCCTCAGTAAAATCCGTCTCAGAGAAAGCCTTGATGCAGTCGTAGTGGGGTTTAATGCCTCCCATCATGCCCTGCAACCACCAGCGCTCCCGGATGCCTTCCGAAATCCTGGCGCCGGTCCGGTTGTAGCCGTAGAACGGGAGCGTAATGTCTTTGTAAAACTCCGCCCGATTCGCCACAAGTTGGGCTCGGAGCCCGTCGAAGACCGAAATAGGCGCGCCGCCGGGATTCTTTTCCGTCTTCAGCATCAATGGTGGCACTGCGCTGATCAGCACGGCCATAGCGACACGTTTTGTGCCATGCCGCCCGATGTAACGGGCAACTTCTCCGCCACCGGTTGAGTGGCCCACATGGATTGCGTTCTTCAAGTCGAGTTTTTCCGTCAGAGCGGCGAGATCGTCGGCGTAGGTGTCCATCTCGTTACCATCCCATGTCTGGGTGGAACGTCCGTGTCCTCGCCGGTCATGCGCGATGACTCGATAGCCGTGCTCGCCGAAGAACATCATTTGTGCATCCCAGTCGTCCGCCGTTAGCGGCCACCCGTGACTGAACACTATGGGCTGGCCCGTTCCCCAGTCCTTGTAATAGATCTGCGTGCCGTCTTTTGTGGATATCGTTCCCATGATTGCCTCCTTACCTTTCTTTTGAATTGTCATTGTCCACCGATCCAAGTCGATGTATCACGCAATCGGAGTCTCTTTTAAATACCTCCGATGGATTATCAAGTGGTACCACAATGGTGTTAATTCCATTAGAACAAGGAGCCATGAGAATCACATCGGGCTGAACCCTTGTTCTTGGTACCAACGCAAGAGTTCTAGTTCAGGTCGTTGGTCTAAGGCTTTAGCCGCGCCAGGCTTTCGAAGCAACTTCTCTTTCGCCATTTTGCAACTTTGGAAGTCGGACCTCAAACGTGGAGCCACATTGTCCAGTCGCTCGATTTGCTGATTTTGATTTCAGTTTAGGCTTGCGAGTCATTGGACACGGGGGAAAGAGAGACACGGAGAAGGGGGACACGGGGAAGGCGGTGCTTCTACGTGTCGCCGCGTCACCCCTTCGCCACGTCGATCACAGCCCGTAATTGACTCGGTAACCCCTCTAGCAGTCTTCGGTGAACTCATCTACAATCGAGCCAGGTGATCGTTACTACGAGCTCTCGCTAAAATACACAGCTATTTTTTTGTTTTCCTACTGAATATGAGCATTGCCACCGGCACACTCCTCGGACGTTACGAGATTCGCTGCAAGATTGGCGCGGGCGGTATGGGTGAGGTGTATCTCGCTAAAGATACGACGCTCGAACGAATTGTCGCTCTAAAGATACTGCGTACTGAAGTGGCCTCTGACGAGGACCGGATGCGTCGCTTTGTCCAGGAAGCTAAAGCCGCGGCCGCTCTTAATCATCCTAATATCGCTCACATTTACGATATCGGTGAGGCCGACGGCGCTAAATTCATGACTATGGAGTTCATCGACGGTGTAACACTGCGTGAAAAGATCCACGGCGATAAGACCGAACTGAGGAAATTACTCGAATATTTAGCGCAGGTCGCTCGTGGTCTGGGAAAAGCCCACGAGGCTGGAATTGTTCACAGAGACCTTAAACCGGACAACGTCATGATTACCGGCGATGGATATGCGAAAGTACTTGATTTCGGTCTGGCGAAACTAGTTGAGCCACAACACCTATCAAGCCTCGGGGCAAACAGTGCCGAGGTTGATACCTTGCTGATTTCCGCGCCGCAGCACTCAACGCCGGGTATGGTTCTGGGCACGCTGGGCTATATGTCTCCGGAGCAGGCGCAAGGAAAAGTAAAAAAGGTAGATCGCAGGTCAGATATCTTCTCTTTCGGTTGCCTGTTGTATGAGGCGGCTACTAAGCACCGGCCATTCGAGGCTGACTCCGCCGTTGACACGTTGCATAAGATCGTTTACGAACCTGCGCCTCCGATCAGAGATTTCAATCCAGTGGCTCCGCCGGGTTTGCAAAGGATTGTTCGCCGGTGCATGGCTAAAGACCCGGAGGAACGGTTTCAAAATATAAGAGATGTGGTTCTGGAGCTGGAGGACCTGCTGTTGGAGCGGGACAGTGGGTTAGGTGTGAACCGGCATTTACAGCGCCCGCTTGAAAGCAGGGCCGCTTCCGGCGCGACGCCAACATCTGTCATCACACCCCGTGGTCGCGACTCCCAGCCAAATCATGGAGATACTAATCACGTTGTTGAACCTGTTGCCGGAGTAACGGGATCACAGGGTTCGTCGGACACTTCCGGGATTCACGAAGCGGACTCGCAGGAAATTAAGCAGACGAGCGGCGCCGTTCCTCTCAATTCCAACTTCTATATAGTGCGTGATACCGATGCGGACTTCCTGCAATCAATAAAGCGGCGCGATAGCATCGTTCTGGTCAAGGGCGCGCGTCAAATGGGGAAGACATCACTGCTGGCTCGAGGGCTGCAACAAGCTCGGATGGAGGGTGCCGCAGTCGTCCTCACTGATTTTCAAAAGCTGAACGCTGCTCATCTCGAATCCATCGAGAACTTCTTTCTGGCCTTATCGGAGATGATTTACGATCAGCTCGATGTTGATACAGAACCCGAAGACGTATGGAGTCCGCGGCGCGGGCCCAGCATTAATTTCGAGCGCTACATTAGACGCGTGGTATTAAAGCAGATCGGCTGTCCGCTCGTGTGGGCCATGGATGAGGTGGATCGCCTTCTCACATGTCAGTTTGGTAGCGAGGTCTTCGGACTGTTTCGGTCGTGGCATAACGAGCGCTCACTCGATCCCTCTTCACCCTGGGAACAATTAACGCTTGCCATTGTTTATGCTACCGAGCCTCATCTTTTTATTACTGACCCGAACCAATCGCCATTCAATGTAGGCACTAAGCTGGAACTCAGGGATTTCACTGTCGAGCAGACTGCCGACCTTAATGAGCGTTACGGTGCACCACTTAACGACGAAACTGAGGTGTCCCGCTATTACCAGCTTGTCGGCGGCCACCCTTATCTTGTACACAGCGGCATTTTCGAGATAAAGAAACGCGGCTTGACCCTCCAGGCGTTCGAAGAATTAGCAGACGAGGACGAAGGTCCGTTTGGTGACCACCTCCGGCGAATTCTAGTTCTTCTCGCACGCGATCCCGCTCTCACCGAAGCCATGCGGGAGGTATTGCGTGGCAAGCCTTGTCCCACGACAGATACCTTTTATAGGCTTCGCAGTACCGGCCTGGTCTCAGGCCATTCGGCGCGCGAGGCAACGTTGCGCTGCCCGCTCTATGCAAAGTATCTCGAGCGCCAGCTTTTATAAGTCAATAGCGAAATGTCCGGCAAACTTCAGTTTGTCGAGACCTTTGAGAGCAGCTCCTGGCTCTGGGACACGACAAACTGAAGTTTGTCGGACATTTCGCGAATGAGCCGTCATTGTTAAGCAAACCGCAATGAGCGTCACTGAGACGAGTTTCTACGTAACCGGCGGCACACTCCGCCGCAATGCACCCTCTTATGTTTCGCGACGTGCCGATACGGACTTGTACGAAGCCTTATCACGACGTGATTTCTGCTATGTGTTGACGTCGCGCCAGAGAGGCAAGTCGTCCCTTATGGTCCGAACCGCCGTACGCCTGCGCGAAGACGGAGGAGCCGTGGCCGTATTAGACCTTACGGCGATTGGACAAAATCTGACTGCAGAGTACTGGTACTCCGGCTTGCTTGGCCGCGTCGGCGAACAGCTCGACATTGAAGATGAGCTGGAGGATTTCTGGCTTGCTCACGAACGGTTAGGCCCATTGCAACGGTGGATGCTGGCTATCAGGGAAGTTGTGCTGAAAAAGTTCAGTGGCTCCGTCGTGATCTTTATTGACGAGATAGATGCTGTTCGCAGTTTGCCTTTTTCAACCGACGAGTTCTTTGCCGGCATTCGCGAGTTCTACAACCGCCGCACGGAAGATCCGCAGCTCGAACGACTCGCTTTTTGTCTACTCGGAGTCGCGACGCCTTCCGATTTAATACGGGATACCCGAACCACGCCGTTCAATATAGGCCAGCGGATCGAGTTAACCGATTTTACGGAGCAAGAAGCCGAGCCACTGGCTGCCGGACTCGGTCGAGCTGAAAACGTAAACGCTTCTTTGCTGCGCCGAGTCATTTATTGGACGGGTGGACATCCGTATCTGACGCAGCGACTGTGTCAAGCGGTCGCGCAGGATGTAGGCGTCAATAGCGCGCGGGCTGTTGATCGCCTGAGCGAAGCATTGTTCCTCTCGTCACGCGCGCGTGAGAGTGATGACAACCTTTTATTCGTCCAGGAACGCCTGCTTCGCTCTGAGGTTGACCGGGCCACTCTGCTCGATCTCTATGCTCAGGTGCGACGGCACAGGAGCGTGAGAGACGATGAGTTTAATCCCACCGTCAGTATTCTCCGGCTCTCCGGCATCACGCGCGTGGTCAGCGGTTACCTCCACGTGCGGAATCGGATCTACCGTCGCGTCTTTGACCGCGATTGGATAACGGCGAATATGCCTGATGCCGAGCTCCGGCGGCAACGAATCGCCTACCGTCGCGGCCTGGTGCGAGCGGCGTCTGTCGGAACCGTAATTCTGTTGGTGATGGCTGGGCTCGCTTTCGGTGCCTATAGACAAAGGAGAATCGCCGATCAGAATAGAGAGTTCGCTGAACAGGAGCGCGTGCGGGCGGATCAAAATGCAAAACGGCTTGCCAGCACATTGGAAGAGCGCGAAGTGGCATTAGGGGAAGCCAAAAATCAGCGTTTGATTGCCGAAAAACAGCGCGAGCGGGCAGAGGAACAGCGACAAGAGGCGTTTAAACAGAAACAGATTGCGGAAGCCGCGACCGCGCGCGCGTTGTTGGCCCAACGAGCAGCCGAGAATCAGAAGCAAATTGCAAACCAACGAGCGGTCGAGGCCGAACAACAACGGGAACGGGCTGAGGGTCAGACGAAGCTGGCGACATCGACCCTGTTCAACGTGATACGGTTTCTCGTCGGCTCAGGCGAGAAGCAAAGAGCAGTGGAATATCTTAAACAGTTGGCTCAGGTTTACCATCAGTCGAACAAAAATGTCGAAGAGGCCGAGACAATCCTCAATATTAGCGAGATTTACCTGCAGCTCAAGGATGAGTCGAAGGCCGAGGAGCATTTTAATCAAGGGCTAAATATCTTTCGTAATAAGAAAGACGTCGCCGAAGAGGGTCACACGCTTCTGAAAATCGGCGATCTCTATAAAGCAGCGGGCGAGCAGGAAAAGGCAAAGACCTATTACAACCAGGCGCTCACACTCCTCCAGCAGGCCCTACCGGCGTTACACGACAATCAGAGGGAAGCGTATGCCCTTTATTATCTGTCACTCACGTACAGCGCGGTAAATGATGACCGCAAAGCTCTGGACTACTCGAACCGCGCGCTTTCAATTTTTCAGTCCTTGCGGGACAGTGTAATGGTAGATATTATCGGCATCCGTATTGAAGAGCTGTCCCAATCCATCAAAGAGAAGTAATACCTCGTCCTAGAGGGAACTCATGCTAAGCATCAACAGGAAGACCTTTCGAATTGTTCTTTCGTGTTTGGTATTTTTTGCGCCCTCATATTTGCTGCCGGAGACAACTGTACACGGACAAGCAAAAACAGAGCTTGCGCAACCAGCTAAGCCTGGGGATAGCAGTACTCAGACCGGATCAACTGCTGCGATTCCGGTTCCTTCGACCACAACCGGACCAACCGACGATTCAGATAAGGAAACGATCCGGCAAATGCTCCGGCGTATCGAGGATCTCGAGGGACGAATCCGAGAGCTTGAGGCACGGCAAGCGCAAACCGCGGCACCGACCGGAACCGGGACAGCGACCGCCCAGCAAAACGCTGCGACCGAGGGCATTGATTCGCCGGCGGCTTCCCCAACCAACACGAATGGCGGCCAGGGAGCCATCCCGCCTGTCGCTATCACACACGACGATCATCAGGATTTGCCGAATGGTCCGCCCCGCTTGCAAATACAGGGGTTTGCCGATGTCAACTTTCGCGCAACTAATGAGAAGGGTAGAAATAATTCATTCTTTTTGGGACAGCTTGACCTCTTTCTGACATCGCGCTTGTCAGAGAAGTTCAGTGTCCTTAGCGAATTAATCCTCGAAGCCGGTGAGGATAATGCGTTTACATTCGAGATCCACCGGTTACTCTTGAAGTATTCAAGGAACGAGTACTTTAATCTGAGTGCTGGCCGGTACCATACTTCGATCGGTTATTACAACACCGCCTTCCACCACGGATCATTTTTTCAGACGACCGCCAATCGCCCATTTCTCTTCGCCTTCGAAAGCAGAGGCGGTATTCTCCCGCTTCACAACGTCGGTCTATCGCTGACGGGACGCATCCCTTCAGCCCCCCTTGGGCTGCGTTATGTCGCCGAGATCGGCAACGGTCGCGCAGCTCGTCCAGGGGCTCGGCCGGTTCAGACCGTAGTTGACGAAAACAATGGTAAGTCTTTCAACCTCGGAATTTTTGCACGTCCTCGCCAGGTGCCAGGACTGCAAACTGGATTCTCTGTCTACCACGACCGACTGACACGCCCCGGGGTTCCCACGGTTGATCAGACAATAATGGCGGGGCACCTCATATACGTGAACGACCGCACGGAATTGTTGAACGAAGCAATTGTTTTTCGTCACGCGCAAGCAGGGAGAATTTTTTATATACCGGGCTTTTACACACAATTCTCGCGACGATTTGATAACTTGCGACCTTTTTTCCGTTATCAGTATGTGAACGTGCCTGGCGACGATCCGATCTATCGTGCTGTCGGTCGTCGAAACGGGCCTTCTGTTGGAGTCCGCTATGATTTGAGTGACTTTGTGAATTTCAAAGCCCAATACGATCACACGGGTCGCCGTCGACTGAGCGCGCTTGATGAACTGATACTGCAACTATCTTTTACTTTCTGAGTCGGAGACCAACGTTGTTCAGGGCCAACCGGATTCTTAATATTTTGCTCATCCTGATGTTGATGAGTGTACCGATACTAGCGCCTGCAAATGCGGTCGAAGAGCGATTGCTTTCACCGTCACTTCTTCTGCGAACGCTACAGCGCGGCGACTTGGCGATCATCGTACATAAATCAAATCCTGTTCAGAATCTCTCGATGGGTGAACTACGCGAGTATTTCCTTGCAGAGCGGAGTCACTGGTCAACACAGCAGAAAATAAGAGTTGCCATGCGGGAACCTGGGTCACCTGAAAGAGAGGCTGTGTTACGCCTGATATGCGGGATGAAGCGGGATCAGGATTTCACCACATACTTCCTGCGTGCAAAATTCAGTGAGCAAGTAGTCGATGAACCTCGTAGTCTGGATTCAACGCCAAACATGATCAGGTTCGTCGCCAATGTATCCGGCGCAATTGGCTACGTACGAGCCGACGAAGTCGACCCTTCAGTGCGTGTAATACGAGTGGATAACCTTTTACCGGGAGATCCGGATTACAAGCTCGTTTTACCCTAGACAACTCAAGCTGCGAATTTACGCAGCTTAAATTGTCCAAATCCTCAGCTTCAAAGCTCCAAGGCATCCTAAGAGTTTTCACAGTCTCGGCGCTTCTTAGAGAAGATCTGAACAATCCACACACTTCCGTGTGTGGGATTCAATTATGAGAATCACATCTTGAAGTCGAGTGTAACATCCGGTCGCTTCGCTCCCGGTACTGTACAGACCATCGCATCTTTTTGTGCAAAGGTTCAACGCGGAGCGAATTGTCGCCCCGCAGTAGAAAAGTTCAGTTAGGGGAAATGCGTTCCCCGATTACGCTCCCGGGAACCTGAAACATGAAGTTACCCAATGGGTCATAGAAATCCAGTGTGAAGGATCCGTTGTGGGTGTTGTCCCTATCGCCAAGGACCAGCGTCTCGTTCAAGTTGATCGTGCCCAGGAAATTTCCACTCGCATCGTAGGACCATACTCGGTGAGTGAGCTTGAAAGTCCGCGGCGCCGCCTCTTTCCGCGCGCCAAGGCAGATGCTTCCGGTCCTTGGATCGACATTCGGATTGTGAGCTTCGGTGCCGCCAGTGTTCCAGATCTGAAATGCTTCCTGGATGGTCTTATCTCCAACCAGGAAACGGATATGCCAGAGTCCAACGATGGAAGGGTTGACTTACTAATGCGCAATTCGGACGGAAATCCTCTATCGCTTCGCTCCCGGTACTGTACTGATCGCGCTCCACGTCCCGATAGTCAGGACTCTTTGTGCGACGTGTAAGGGGATGCCATGTTTGTTGGTCACTACGGTATTTCATTTGCAGCCAGGACTGCAGTGAGACGAGTGCCGCTCTGGGTCTGGTTTATCGCTGCGCAATGGATGGATATCGTCTGGTCGATCCTCGTGCTCTTGGGCATTGAGAAGCTGCGGATCGTTCCTGGCTACACACAAGCCAACGCGCTCGATCTTTACTACATGCCATATACGCATAGCTTGCCGGGATCGATTGTGCTCTCGTTGGTCCTCGGTGCGATTGTCTCGCTGTTTATCTCAGGACGCCGGACAGCGACTGTCCTTCTCGTGGCGGCGGCGTCATTCTCGCACTTCGTCCTTGATCTTATCGTGCATGTGCCGGATCTGCCGCTCTACGACAATTCAGCCAAGGTCGGCCTGGGTCTCTGGCGGCATGTTATTTTGAGTTTTCCGCTCGAGCTGATCGTGCTCGGTCTCGGTGCATGGCTTTATGCCCGTATGATGACATTCACCAGTCTCAAAGGACGATATGTGTTTTGGGGCTTCGTGGTTTTCCTGGCAGCTATCCAGGTCTATGCGAACTTCGGTCCACCGCCTTCTTCGCCTGAAACCATGGCCATCATTGCGCTGGCGTTCTACCTGGTGTTTGCCTTGTTGGCCGCATGGACCGAGCGGGTTGCGACTGAGTAGTGTCCTAATTTGTAACGCAAACTGTTAGTTTGCGATGATTGAATGGCATTCAACGTTCTCGCAAGCTAACAGCTTGCGTTACAAAAAACGAAATCAGGACACCTTGCGACCGTCTCGACTTGACGCGAACCAGAGCGCGCAAGACGCCCTCTGGGCCCAAGGTTGTTGATGTTCGACCAATTTCAAGGAGGAATTCACCCATGAGTCCTTCTCTAGTAATGCTTCTGGCGTTTCTCATTGGCGTAATCGCCGGATTGCGTACCATGACCGCGCCTGCCGTCGTGGCTTGGGCCGCTAACCGGCACTGGCTCAATCTCCACAACTCGCCGCTCTCTTTAATGGGGTCGACTGCGGCCGTCGCAGTCTTCACTGTGCTGGCGCTCGGTGAGTTAGTCGTTGACAAACTTCCTTCGACCCCGAGCCGTACAAAACTTCTCGGACTCATTGGCCGCAGTGTGCTCGGCGCTCTGTCCGGCGCGGCTGTCGCGGCGTCCGGGGCGCAGTCGATCGCACCAGGCGCCGTTCTTGGCGTGGCCGGTGCGATCGTGGGTGCCTTTGGGGGCTACGAAATTCGCCAGCGCCTCGTGCGAGCTCTCAAGGTTCCGGACTTCGTCATCGCTCTCATCGAAGACACAGTAGCGATTGCCGGAGGACTTCTAATTGTGTCACGGTTCTAAACTCGATGAGTGGTGGCGTGAAAACTATCGAGAGAGAGTCATTCACTTCGGAGTCAACCGCGGCGATCGTCGCGGCGATCATTGGCAATCTGGCTATCGCGCTGATTAAGTTCGTTGCGGCCGCCTTCACCGGCAGCTCTGCGATGCTTTCGGAAGCGATCCACTCGCTGGTCGATACGGGCAACGGGGGATTGATGCTTCTTGGTGTCCACAAAAGTCGCGAGCCGCCCGACGACGAGCACCCTTTTGGTCATGGGCGTGAACTCTACTTCTGGACGCTTATTGTCGCCATTCTTGTCTTCGCCGTTGGTGGCGGCATGTCCGTCTACGAGGGAATTACACACCTCTCTCATCCAACTCTGCCAGGCAGTCCTTTGTGGAACTATACGGTGCTCGGACTCGCCTTTGTCTTCGAGGGCACCTCATGGTTTTTCGGCTGGAAGGCGTTTAACGCCGAGAAGGGAAGTAAAGGTATTCTGGAAACGATTCATGATACTAAAGACCCGACGAGTTTCTCCGTGGTGCTCGAAGATTCGGCCGCATTGCTCGGGCTATTGTTCGCTTTCCTTGGCATCTTTCTGGCCAGGCTACTGGATCTGCCTTATCTCGACGGCGCAGCCTCAATTGTCATCGGTCTGCTGTTGTGTATGGTCGCGGTCTTGATGGTCTACGAGAGCAAGGGCCTGCTCATTGGTGAAGGGCTTGACCATGAGACGCTAAACTCCGTGCGCGCGGTGGTGGAAGCAGACTCTGCGGTTGAGCGGGTTCAACACCTTCATACATTGTACCTTGGCCCGCACCAGGTGCTGCTCGCCATTGAACTAAGCTTCCGCAGCACTATCTCAGCGCTCGAAGTGAGAGAATCGGTCGCGCGCATAAAGCGGAAGATTCGGGACCAACACCCTGACGTGACGCACATCTTCTTTGGCGCGGAGTCTATCAGCGGCGAGGACGACCTGTCCTGAATCCACGAAATCACACCAACCGAAAAACAAAATAACACTAAATGTTCCTCTGTTTATTTCGTGTGATTTCGTGGACCCATGTCTTAGCTGGGTGTTTTCACCAGAATGGGTTTTTTTGCCCGCGCCACTAACTGTCCGTTAACGTACTTCTCTCGCGCGATGGCAGCCGGATCGCCTATCCAAACGGCGTCGAGCCCGTGCCGAGAAAGCGAAAAGGAACAGAAATGCTCTCGTATGACTCGGTGGCCGGAATTCGCGAATTTGAGCGTCTCAACCGCGCTGTCATGGATGGGAATCTCGAGGTCCCAATCGCTGGAACTTACAGTCTCGCTAGCGCCGCGAAAGCACACAAGCGAATTGAGAAAGGGCACGTTCTCGGCAAGATTGTACTTCGGATCAACTAGGCTCGCTGAGCGCTCCCGGCAAATTTTAGTGGGCAAACAGTCTGAACAAAGATGTTTAACCGACAATTACTCAAGATACAGAAATTAGCAGGTTGGGAAGGTGGGCTTGCCCCCGCTCAAGATCCGCACCTCCTCAACTCTGAATTGACAGCCCAACCTGAGGACCTTTTTCGCAATTTTTAGTGTTGCGTGGGTGCGGATCTTGAGCGGGGGCAAGCCCACCTTCCCAACCTGCGAATTTCCGTTCCTTGAGTGGTGGCAAGCTCCACCAAATAGAGATGTTAGTGACGGAAAAGGTGCATACGACCGGTGCAACTGAATCAGGAGTTCGTGAATCTTATAGTCGGTCGTTTGATACGAAGTTTAAATTTAGTGACTACCTCAGGTAGTTGCCTTTTTTCCCCGAAATCAAGTAATCCACTGAGTGTTGTTCGATCAAAGGCCTGGACGCCCGATTATTAATTAACCCTGTGTTCGACTACTTGAGGAGATTTTAAGATGAATTTTATTAGAAAGTTTTCGCCCGCGCCTATCGCCGCAATGGCGCTAATTCTGGCCCTTTCCTCCTTCTCCTTTGCAAAGCCAAAGGATACCAATTTTCCCAACATCAAGATCGATAACTTTGGTCAAATGGATGAGCAGTTTTATCGCGGCGCCCGGCCCAAACCGGAAGACTTTAAAAACCTCGCGGCTCTGGGAATCAAAACCGTCATCGATTTGACTGACAATTCCAGGCAGCGCGAGGAACCCGCCGTTGTGGCTGCGGGAATGCGCTACGTGAACATCCCCATCGTTGATAAAGCCTATCCAACCATGGAACAAGCTAACGAGTTTTTGAAGGTTGCTAACAATCCGGCCACCGGCAAGTTTTACGTGCACTGTGCGGGCGGACGGCATCGCACCGGCGTGATGGGCGCGGTATACCGTTTCAATCACGACCACTGGAACTATGACCAGGCATACGCCGAGATGAAGCAGTACGACTTCTACACCAGCAACGGTCATGGCAAGCAGCTTGATTTCGTTCAGAACTACTGGCAGCAATTCAAGGCGAACAGTGCAGGTGTTTCTGCAGCTGCTACTCGCTAAAGAGAAACGACAGGATTTCCATGAGGGCCGCTCAAGCTTGGGCGGCCCTTTTTATTAGGAGAAATAGGAGAAATAGGACCTATAGGACCGATAAGACCTATTCAGCGCCAAATGCCGGCCGAATTGTCTATCGCTTTCCTACGGACACCAGAGTGACAGGGTTTGTTTTACACCGTCGCTCAAGCATTGCTCTTGCCATTCGGGTGAAGCTGACAGGTGATCCCAGATTGGCAGGCCTGCTTGAAATTGTTCCTTGACGTAAGCGCGCCAGCGATAGTGCTCGTAAGTAGCAAGGCAGGCAACGGAATATGCTTCGGCGAGTGCCTTGTTTCCATGAATCACTACAAAATTCTCGTCGTTTTTCTCGCTGGCCGCTTTCGAGAAGTTGTGCGAGCCCGTGATCACCTTGCAATTGTCACTGAAGGGATCGATGACAATCATCTTCGCGTGTGTGATGGCGTGCCCAATACCTTCGTGGTGGTCGGTCGTAAGAAACTCCCGGCGCGTCACTTCCTCTACCCAGGCCGAAAAGCTCTTGCCGATCCCCTCAGGTTGAATCAAAGCTGTTTTGTATTCCTTTGATTCCCGGTCTACTCCCAGAAGCGTGAATTGCTCTTGGTTAGTGGACGTCACCGTGCTGACGACTCCCTTTACAACCATGTTTGGTTCCTGGGCTCTTAAGAGGATACTCGCGAGTGGCTGCAGGCCCGGCTGAAACATGATGTAAAGAATAATGCTCTGTGCACTGTTCACCAGTTCGATCAAAGTCTTAATGTCTGCACCCGGCTCAGCATGCGGTGGCGAGGAATTCCTGACTCGCGTGAACCAAACGTTTATGTTGTCGACATTCTGCGGCGACGCGGCATTGGCACTCACTAGGTCCGCTGGAAAGCCATTTCCTGCTATAGCCAGTCTGTCCCATTGCGAAAGATAAGCCTGAGCAACGGCCTCATTCTCAATGAGAATGCCATTGTTAAGCTGGGTGCAAAGTCCTGTGGACGCCCAGTTGGTGCTGCCGGTCCAGGCCTTGAGCGCCTTCTTGCCAAGCGTCCGGACTACTACAGCAAATTTGTTATGGCCCAGCCCCTTACTCCCCAGCATCCGATTATGCACGTCGACGTCGGCAGCATTGAGTGTTGCTCGCGCTGCCGCATTTTCGTCGCCACTCGTATCAGACCCATTCGACAAGACTATATGCGCCCGTCCTCGCAGCAGCTGCAGGCGTTGAATGAGCTCGTTATCAGAAAGCTCATATAAAGCAGCATAAAAAGAGAGGTCAGGGTTCTCTATGACTTCATCAAGCAGCCGCAATAGCTCAATTCGCAGTTCGCCGGCGAGAAACCGTCTTAGGGGTTCCTCGAGTTCGGCAATGTGTTCTTTAATCTCTACCGCGCTCCAATCGTTCTTGCGGGCGATACGCGCTACATACTGCGACATCACGGTGCCACGGTTGAAATAAGCTGAGATACCATTCTCAGAGTTAGCATCAACCCTGATTGCTTCAGTCCAGCCGGAGTCGGCGATTGGTTGGAGTTCAACATCGCCTGGTTGACCTTGCGGCAATCCCACGGCAGTCACTCTATACATTACGGTCTGACCACTATTCGCTCCGTGATCGGTCCAGTCATAACGCTGAAAGGGCCAAATTGAAGATGGCTTGGTCAAGTACTGTGGTAAGCCGTCTGCGCCAACCGGTAGTTGATTGGAAAAGCCAACGCGGTTACGTAGTACTTCTGTTGCGCCCCAAACATCGGCCGAAGTTTTCCGGCGCCGCGCAATGGCGAAACCCAGGCAACCGGGAATCGCGACGTCCGGCTGACCATTGACAGTGGGTCGCCAAAAGAGCTGAACGTCGTCGCAGTTATGATAAGCAGTTAACTTGATCCCGATACCGTTCGTAAGATTGGAAGTCGAAACTGGCATAACACCTCCCGGCGAATTTGATCGAATTTCCAGAAAGATTTCAATTTGCGGTTGCTGCTGGAGTAAATCCGGAGCTCTGCGCGCAACATCACGAGACTATTGAAACGGCGCGAAGAAGCAATAGATTGATTAACAATACAAGGCTTGCTCGATGCGTGAGAAAACAGCGCGAGGGAGTCAAGCCAGTCGGTGACGAGGACGCGCGAATATTAAATCGGGAACAGAGCGGAAAGCAATCAGTAGACAGCAGCGTGGCCCTTTTTTCTGCAACCTAAAGAAGCCGATCCACGAAATTACACGAACCAACGCCAGGGTTTTCGCGCCGTTTCGTGTGATTTAGTGGATCGGCTTCTTTGGGTTGCAGAAAAAACGGCTACGCTGTGTCTCAGTGGTGAATTCATCCCGCAATCACTCACCAACCGCGCGGCTGAGCTTAATGTAGCTGCCTTGAACTGCTGATACTTGCAGACTATCCTTCCACGCAACCAGGGTCGGCACGGCACAATATGAGCAAGATACATCAGGGAGAACTGGCGATGAGAAAAGCAAAGGCGTTGCTATGGTCCATCGGTCTTTCCACGCTGGTCCTTGCAATGTTGGTCTTGGCAGCCGGCGTGCTTGCGCAACAACCGGCGGCAAAGCCGGCTTTCACTTTCGAAGAAGTGATGATCCCGATGCGGGACGGCGTGCGGCTTCAAACCGTGATTCTCGCACCGAGCAATCAGAACGGTCCGCTGCCGATCCTGTTTCGTCGCACACCCTATGGCGTACCCGCGGGGCCACTGCAGCAGGTGCCGCTGAGCGTCAAGGAACTGGCGCAGGACGGCTACATCTTCGTGATCCAAAATCTACGCGGGCGTTTCAAGTCGGAGGGCGTTTTCAAGCTGACATCACAGGTGAACCTCAGCGATCCGGCTTCGACAAACGAAACCACCGACGCCTATGACAGCATCGACTGGTTGGTCAAACACGTGCCCAACAATACCGGCAAGGTGGGCATGTACGGTGTTTCATATGATGGCCTCACCAGCGCGCTGGCCTTACTGCGGCCGCACCCTGCTCTCAAAGCGATCAGCGAGCAGGCGTCGCCGGTCGATCAGTGGATGAATGACGATACTCATCGATATGGCGCGCTGCGCGAGAGCTATGCGTTCGAATACGCCGTGCTCGAGCAGGCTGACAAGAACAAGAACACTCACTTTGTCTTTGACACCTATGATTCATATTCCTGGTACCTGGCGTTGGGGCCGCTCACGAACATCAACGCCAGGTATCTGCATGACTCTATTCCTAACTGGAGCGATATAGTTGCCCACCCTGACTACGACGAGTTTTGGAAAAAGGAAGCGTGGATCAGGCAACTGCACGGCACTACCGTTCCGCTTTTGAATGTCGCGGGCTTTTGGGACCAGGAAGACCCCTGGGGACCATGGCAGATCTTTCGGCATGCTGCTGAACACGACCCTGAGCATACGAACTTCATGGTTGCCGGTCCGTGGTTTCACGGTCAATGGCATACACCGAAAGCAGACAGCATCGGGCAGATCACTTTCGGCGGTCACGAAACGGCACGCGAGTTTCGTGAAAACATTGAAGCGCCGTTTTTCCGCTACTATCTCCACGGCCGCAGTGAAAAGCCCTCGTGGAAAGTCTCCACCTTCCAGTCAGGGGCAAACCGCTGGCGCACTTACGATGAGTGGCCGCCCCGGAAAGCAAAGTTAACGAACCTCTATCTACATGCCGATGGCACGCTGTCATTCGAGGTGCCGCGGGCGAGCGCGCACGGGCAAGCCTATCGCGAATACGTCTCAGATCCGGCGAACCCGGTTCCTTATCGACAGCGTCCTATCTCACCGACCTATCCCGGCGGCGACTGGCAGACGTGGGAGGTCGGAGATCAGCGTTTCGTGGAAGGCCGACCAGATGTGCTTACATTCACCAGCTCGCCGCTGAAACAAGACCTGACAATCACTGGCGAGGTGTTGGCCCAGCTATTTGCTTCCACATCGGGCACTGATGCAGATTTTGTCATCAAGCTGATTGACGTCTATCCGGAAGATGCCCAGAAGAATGGGTGGGATCCTGATTCGGGGCCGCGGGCCGGAGACTACGCGCGATCATTGAATGGCTATGAGCTGCCGATTGCGATGGAGGTGCGTCGCGGGCGTTACCTGAAGAGCTTTGAGCAGCCACGAGCGCTCGCGCCAAATGTACCGGTCGAATGGAAGATCCCCTTGCGAGATCGCGACCACGTTTTTCTCAAGGGACACCGGCTTATGGTCCAGGTGCAATCGACCTGGTTTCCGCTGATCGACCGGAATCCACAGCGGTTCGTGCCCAGCATCTATCAGGCGCGGGCGTCCGATTTCATCAAGGCAACACAACGTGTTTACTGTTCCGCGTCAATGCCTTCCCGCGTAGTGCTGCCTGTAATGCCCTAGAGTAATTAGCCACAGATAAACGAGATAATTAGCCACAGATGAACACAGATAACGCGGATCAGAATAAAATAGTGAGCAATAGCTTTGCCTCAAAAGACCGAAATCCCAGCAACTGCGGAGACTGTCAAAACTCGGAGGAATCTGGCAGTCGCGACTGGCAACTCAAGCCGAGTAAATTCGCAGGGTGGGGAAGGGGGCAAGCGCAAACTCAACCATGCGGACACTCAAGATTCAGCGCGCGCCCCCGCTCAAGATTAAACAGGCACACCATTGAATCAATCATTCACTCTTTTTTCTTTTGTGAAAACCATACCAGCCCAACTTCATTGCTGCGGACAACTTTTCTGAATCTTCCGGCCACCACCAATCATGATGCACTGCTAACGGCTCATCACCCTGTGAGTAGAAACAGCGAAAGCTCGACCAGTAATAGACTCTGGCAGATTTTACCAACCCAGAGATCTTCAGTGAAGACTGGGAGTCGGTTAAGGAAGTTGCCGGTGAAGTAATGCAAAGCTCCGTGGAGGTTGAGGGTTGACCATTTGCGAGCCATTGTGAGGAAGCTCCTTTTCTTAGCAGTGAGATTAACAGGGGAGTGATTGGTTCAATGTTGAGTAGCTTGGTTTATTGAGCGGGGGCGCGCGCTGAATCTTGAGTGTCACGATGGTTGAGTTTGCCCTTGCCCCCTTCCCGACCTGTGAATTTGCGAAGGTTGTGTTGTCACTTCAAGGTTGAGTGGCTATGCAGCTTGAGCGGGGGCGCGCGCTGAATCTTGAGTGTCACGATGGTTGAGTTTGCGCTTGCCCCCTTCC
>Ga0137404_10000387_pt1 | contig 28718 bp, 23 predicted proteins | sample CZOMad2_1_16fung_FD_108285 | JGI IMG/M metagenome (GOLD analysis project Ga0137404, IMG submission 108285) | Vadose zone soil fungal communities from Angelo Coast Range Reserve, California, USA - CZOMad2_1_16fungal (Illumina Assembly) | ecosystem: Environmental > Terrestrial > Soil > Vadose... | reverse complement strand
GCTATTGATTCCCGAGAAATTGTACGGGCGAGCAGGCGAGATCGATACCTTGCTCGCCTCCTTTGACCGCGTCGTCGCCAGCGGCCCGCCGGAGTTGGTGCTCGTGTCCGGATATTCTGGTATCGGCAAGTCCTCCGTCGTGAACGAGATCCACAAAGTGCTGGTTCCGCCCCACGGCCTTTTTGCATCAGGCAAGTTCGACCAGTACAAGCGCGACATCCCGTATGCCACGTTAGCGCAAGCCTTTCAGAGCCTTATCCGTCCGCTTCTGAGTAAGAGCGACGCAGAGCTGCGCAACTGGCGCGAGGCGCTTCGTGAGGCGTTAGGTCCGAACGGACGGCTCATGGTGGATCTCGTCCCCGAATTGAAGCTCATCATCGGAGAACAGCCACCAGTCCCTGATCTACCGCCACAGGACGCGCAAGGCCGCTTCCAGCTGGTGTTCCGGCGATTTATCAGCGTATTCGCACGGCCGGAGCAGCCGCTGGCGCTGTTCCTCGACGATTTGCAATGGCTCGACGCGGCAACGCTGGACCTGCTCGAGGATTTGTTGACCCGGCCGGATGTGCAGCACTTGATGTTGATCGGTGCCTACCGGGACAACGAAGTCAATTCCGCCCATCCACTGATGCGCACGCTCGAAGTGATCCGCCAAGCCGGGGCGATCGTGCAGGAGATCATCCTTGCACCCCTCGCCTGTGAAGACTTGGGACGGTTACTTGCGGATGCTCTTCACTGCGAAGCGGAGTGCGTCACTCCGCTGGCGCAACTGGTCCACGAGAAGACGGCTGGCAATCCATTTTTCGCCATTCAGTTTGTTTCTGCGCTCGCCGAAGAGGGGTTACTCACCTTCGATCATGGCGAGGCGCGATGGTCCTGGGACCTGAATCGCATTCACGCCAAGGGGTATACCGATAACGTGGTGGACCTCTTGGTTGGAAAGTTGAATCGCCTGCCTGTCGAAACGCAGAAGGCCTTACAGCAGCTTGCCTGCATGGGCAACAGCGCAGAGTTCACCCTCCTGGCGATGATTCACGAGGATTCGAAGGGGGACATGCACGGCGACCTTTGGGAAGCGGTCCAAACGGGACTCGTGTTCCGCTCGGAAGGTGCCTATGGGTTCCTCCATGACCGCGTCCAGGAAGCCGCCTATTCACTGATCCCGGCAGACTTGCGCGCCGCGGCCCATCTCCGGATCGGCAGGCTGCTCGCGGCCCATACGCCTTCCGAGAAACGGGAGGAGGCGATCTTCGAGATCGTCAATCAGCTCAACCGCGGCGCAGCCTTGATCGCGGCACGAGAAGAACAGGAGCAACTCGCAGCGTTCAACCTCATCGCGGGCAAGCGCGCCAAGGGATCTACGGCCTACGCCTCAGCGCTCACGTATCTCACCGCCGGCGCGGCCCTATTGGTGGAGGACTGTTGGGATCGCCTGTACGAGCTCGCCTTCGCGCTGGAATTCCACCGCGCGGGATGCGAGTTCCTGACCGGCGACGTGGAAGCGGCGGAGCAGCGGCTCGACGGCCTGTGGGCGCGAGCCGCCAACGTCGTCGACTGCGCTGCGGTCGGCTGCCTGCGCGTGGATTTCTACACGACCCTCGATCAGAGTCGCGCCGTCGCGGTCGGGCTCGAGTGCCTCCGCCACCTCGGTGTCGAATGGTCGCCGCACCCGACCGAAGACGAAGCGCGGCGCGAATACGAGCGCGTCTGGTCGCAGCTCGGAAGCCGCACGATCGAGGAGCTCATCGACTTGCCGTTGATGAGCGACCCGGCGTCGCTGGCGACCCTTGACGTACTGACCAAGATCGCGACGCCAGCGCTGTCTACGGACAGCAACCTCCACGTGCTGGTCGTGTCCCGGGCGGTGAATCTCAGCCTGGAGCGCGGCAACTGCGACGGATCGTGCTTGGCGTACGCGCGGATGGCGGTCGTCGCCGGCGCGCGCTACGGCGACTACAAGGCTGCGTTCCGGCTCGGTCGCCTCGGGTACGAGCTGGTCGAACGACGCGGATTGACACGCTTCCAGGCCGGCACCTACATGATCTTCGGGCACGTCGTGATGCCGTGGACGGGGCACGTAAAGTCGGGGCGCGAGCTGGTGCGTCGCGGCTTCGAGGCCGCACACCGGATCGGAGACGTCATCTATGTCGGCCAAGGTCGCGCCAATCTGATCAGGAACATGCTCGCCGCCGGCGATCCGCTCGCCGAGGCGCAACGCGAGGTGGAGAATGGACTCGAGTTCGCGCGGAAGGTCCGTTTCGGCCTCGTCACCGACCTCATCACCCCGCAGCTCGGGCTCATCCGGACGCTCCGCGGCTTGACGCCGACGTTCGGGTGCTTTGACGATGGGCAGTTCGATGAGCGGGAGTTCGAGCGCCACTTGTCGGCTGATGCGTCCTTGGCGCGGCCGGAGTCATATTACTGGACCCGAAAGCTCCAAGCGCGTTTCCTGGCCGGCGATGTCAGGACGGCCCTCGAGGCAGCACTGAGGGAGCAACCGCTTCTCTGGACGTCAATGTCGCCGTTGGAGGCGGCGGACTATCACCTGTACGCCGCGCTCTCGCGCGCGGCCGCGTGCGGTCCCGCAGCAGCCGACGAGCGGCAGCAGCACGTCGAAGCTCTGGCTGCGCATCACGAGCAGCTCCGGGTCCGGGCGGAGAATTGCCCCGAAAACTTCGAGGACCGCGCGGCGCTCGTGGGCGCTGAGATCGCGCGGATCGAAGGCCGGGAGCTCGACGCCGAGCGTTTGTACGAGCAGGCCATCCGCTCGGCCCGCGCCAACGGGTTTGTCCACAACGAGGCGCTCGCCAACGAACTGGCCGCGCGCTTCTATGCGGCGCGGGGTTTCGAGAAGATCGCGCACCTGTATCGGCGGGACGCCCGTTACGGCTACCTGCGCTGGGGAGCCGACGGCAAGGTACGGCAACTCGATGAGCTCTATCCGCACCTCAGGGAGGACGACCCCGTGCCCGGTCCGCGGAGCACGATCGGGGCCTCGGTCGAACACCTGGATCTCGCGACCGTGATCAAAGTCTCACAAGCGCTGTCGGGCGAGATCGTCCTGGAGAAATTGATCGACACGCTCATGCGGACAGCGGTCGAGCACGCGGGTGCTGAGCGGGGTCTGTTGATTCGTCCGCGAGGTGTTGAGCCGCGGATCGAGGCGGAAGCCACGACCGGCCGCGACACGGTCCTGGTCCGTCTCCTCGGTACGCCCCCGACGCCTTCGGAGCTCCCCGACGCGGTCCTGCAGTACGTTATCCGGACGCAACAAAGCGTGATCCTGGATGACGCCTCGGCCCAGAACCCGTTTTCCGCCGATGCGTACCTCCGTCAGCATCACGCCCGTTCTGTCCTCTGCTTACCCTTGATCAAGCAGGCCCGGCTGATCGGTGTGCTCTACCTCGAAAACCACCTGGCCCCCCACGTCTTCACGCCCGCCCGCATCGCGGTGCTGAAACTGCTTGCCTCGCAGGCGGCGATCTCACTGGAAAACGCTGGCCTCTACACTGACCTGCAACAAGAGAACAGCGAGCGCCAGCGAGCCGAAGAGGCCCTACGACAAAGCGAGGTCTATTTATCCGAAGCACAGCGACTCAGCCACACGGGCAGCTTCGGCTGGAGGATTGCCACCGGCGAGCTCCTCTGGTCGGAGGAAACCTTTCACATCTTCCGATATGACCGAACCACGACACCGACCGTGGACCTTGTGCTCCAACGGGTTCATCCGGAAGACGCGGCCTTCGTGAAACAGACCATCGAGCACGCGTCGCAAGAGGGCAAGGATTTTGATTTTGAACATCGATTGCTGATGCCGGATGGTTCCGTCACACATGTCCATGTGGTGGCTCATGCCTTAGGCGATGCATCGGGCCGTGTCGAGTTTGTTGGAGCGGTGATGGATGTGACCGAACGCAAACGGGCCGAGGAGACGCTGCGCCACACGCAGGCAGCACTGGCCCACCTCTCGCGGGTCATGACCATGGGGGAGTTGACGGCCTCCATCGCCCACGAGGTGAACCAGCCGCTCGCCGCCGTCGTCACCAACGGCAATGCCTGCCTGCGCTGGCTCGCCCGCGCGGAGCCGGATCTGGCAGAGGCACGGGCCGCCGTCGAGCGCATCATCCGAGATGGCCACCGGGCGAGCGAGGTGATCCGGCGCATTCGCGCGCTGGCGCAGAAAACCGAGCCGCAGACCGCCTGGCTGGACCACAACGAGCTGATTCGCGAGGTGATCACCCTGGTGCACAGCGAGGTGCGCACGCAGCGGGTGTCGCTCCGGGCGGAACTCTCTGCCGCGCTGCCGCCGGTGCGTGGGGATCGCATCCAGTTGCAGCAGGTGATCATGAATCTGGTGATCAACGGCATCGAAGCCATGCAGGCTGTCACCGACCGGCCGCGGGAGTTACAGATCAGGTCGCAGAGGCACGACGCGGACAACGTGCTCGTGGCGGTGCAAGACTCTGGCATCGGGCTCGACCCGCAGAATATGGCCCGGCTCTTCGACGCCTTTTTCACCACCAAGGCTGGCGGCATGGGCATGGGGCTGGCGATTAGCCGTTCGATCATCGAAGCGCATGGTGGGCGGCTGTGGGCTTCTGCCAACGCTGGCCCGGGCGCCACCTTTCAGTGCACCCTGCCCCTGCACAGCATACGTCAGTCATGACCCGAGGCAGACGCCATCGGGTTCATGGTGGATGCTGGTCTAATCTTCTAAATAATTGGCTGCGGCTTTGTGAAGGTAAAAAGCCGCCTATCACAAACCACAGCCATGATCCCCAAAAATGAGCTATTCGGTATCAGAGCTATAACGCGCCTTTCTCCATGTTTTCCCGCAAATTTGTTTTCACTAGATGGACATATTTATAGGTGATTTCAAGCTTCCGATGACCTAAAATCTCCTTGAGTTGTGGTAAGGGCAAGCCACCCGCGATTTGATGAGTTGAAAAGGTATGCCGGCTAAATACTGTGGACGAATTCAGTGCTATCCAAAGCGGCTATGCTACATCCATAGTTTTTTCGCCTAAAGTCAGCAGCACCTTGAACGAGAAGGTTCTTCCCCAAGAACACCTAGATGATGCTTTCGGGTCAAGGCTGAGGCCTTCAATTCCTCCGACCGTCGTTTTGAGGGGTGTGTCTGGGAAGTTGAGGGCGTGGGTGTTCTCTACCCCGGAACAGATATCCGCTGGCCAAGCCTCATCTATCTCCCAGAGGTATATCCCGACACGATGATTTTGGTCCATTGGGTGAAGCTGTTCAGCGCATCGAGCCCACTCTACGGCAAAATTCGCTGGCAACGAGATCAAGAACCGCCCTATAAAATATCGATCCACGGGTTTGAAGATTCGTACAGCGAGCAGGACTTTAAACGTGTCCTGAAATGGCTCCGGGCCTACCGGAGACAAAGCGCGAGCGGCCGACCTCTGGGGACGGGCACTTATCGGAACGCCGCAGAGTTTCGGAAGGCTGCCAGTGACGCGGTTGCGACTGTGCGCCTGAGGGACGTCGCAGTGACACCGCAGGCAGTGGCAGAGTTACTTACAGCGTCTGGAATCCGCCAATTCAGACGATGGCTTACGAAGCCGAGGCCAAACGGGGTGACCAGCGCCGCGCGCTCGCGGTCGAGCCCTGTTTTGTGCCGCTGCGGGTCTGGGGGCTGAGCCGCTGGCAGGGCACCCAACTGGCCTTGGCCCTCGATGCCACCACCCTGGGGACACGCTTCACCGTGTTGGCGATCAGCCCAGGCCGACGCGAGAGACCCGCCACTCAAAGGGCAGATTCTATGCAGAAGAATGTTCGCTAACGTAAGGTGACGGAGCAAGGGACCGCAAGATTGCGGCCATCCTCAGTGCCCATGTGTAAGTCTGCATCCGCCCAATGGGCGAGGGTGAAGGTGCGCGAGGCAACGGCCACCACGCTCGACGGCGGGTTCAACCTGTTGGTGAGGGAGGCCACCGACGAGCCGTGGAAGACTATGCGTCGCTGGGGACCACATGACTAAGGCGGCGCTGTCAGCTCCTCGGCAGACGGCAAAACGCTCTATATCCGCGGCAGCCACGACGCCAACCCTGCCTACCTGACAACCCCTGTAGGCATTCCAGCAAAGAACCTGCCGACGGTGCTCTTGGTCCACGGCGGTCCATGGGCGCGCACACCCGGAAAACCGACTCCATTTCGTCGCCAAGAAGGCGGAAGAATTTCGTAGCCACGGCCGGCTGCGCCATTTTGCTGGCTCAGGCGTGCGGGCCATCCTATACATCGCTTTTGACCCCGGCCGGGCTGGCCCTCCTGCTGCGCGGCATCCCGCTCGCCCTCCTGGGTGCGGAAGCGCTGAGAGAGAATCCCAAGTGCGCAGCATCGCAGTGCAGTGGCTTAGTTCCATCCGGGACGGTGTTGCTGTGGGAATCGGCATCGGGCAAAGTTACAGAGCCGTCTTGTGTACCTTTCGAAGTAGGCGTACAATATCCTAGAAAATAGGCGTAAAACACCCCAAACCACATGATCTCTCAGGAGGTGAGCCATGGCAGAACTGCAATTGATCTCCTCCGACTCGCACGTCAGCGAGCCACCAGATCTCTGGGTGCAGCGCATCGACACCAAGTACCGGGACCGGGCGCCCCACGTAGTACTCAACCCCGAAGGCCAAGAGGGCGCCTATTTGGTCTATGAGGGATATCCGCCTCACAACCTTGCCGTCGGGTTGGGGGCGGGCAGGACCCCTGAGGAGCTGGCCGCATTTCTCAAAACCGGCACATACGCCGACGCTCGCCCGGGTGGGTGGGACCCGGCTCAACGGTTGCCGGATATGGAGTTGGACGGGGTGGAGGCGGAGGTGCTGTACACCACCCTGGGATTCCGGTTGTTCTGGCTCAAAGATGCCGGGCTGCAGCAGGCCTGCTTCCGTGTATACAATGATTGGCTTGCGGAGTATTGCAGCTATGCTCCCAAGCGCCTGAAGGGCCTCGCTCTCATCTCCCTGTACGACCCCAAGGAGGGTGCCCAGGAGTTGGCACGGTGCGCCAAGCTGGGCCTCAAGGGCGCCATGATCTGGTGCTCCCCTCCGGCAGACCAACCCTATAGCTCTCCGCTCTACAATCCGTTCTGGGCTGCGGCACAGGACCTGGAGATGCCCGTCAGCCTGCACGCCATCACCGGTATGGAGCGTATTCCGTGGGAATACGGCGCCGAACAACGGGCGATGCGCCCGACCGTGACCCCCCACGAAATCGAAAAATCCTTCAGCATCCTCATCCTCTCCGGCGTCCTGGAACGGTTCCCACGCCTGAAGATCGTCTCGGCCGAGAATAACTGTGGCTGGCTGCCCTATTATTTGCAGCGGGTGGACAGGGCCTTCACACGCTTCGGCCCTTCGGGTACGGCGACTCCATGGCCGACGAAGCTCACCCTCAAGCCCAGCGAATACTTCCAGCGCCAGATGTACTGTACCTTTATCGATGATCCCTTCGGGGTCGCGAGCCGGCATTGGATTGGAGTCGACAACGTCATGTGGTCGTCTGACTACCCGCACACCGCCTCTACCTGGCCGCGTTCTCGCGCCGTGATCGAACGCGACTTCAAAGACGTCGACGAGGAAGAGAAATGGAAGATCGTCAGAGGCAACGTCGCCAAACTGTACGGATTTGACCTGGGCTAACCGAAAGTCTGTCGCACAACTGTGGCGTCACAGCGGGCATCAGCGGTGGAGGGCGATGATGGTTAGCTTGGCGCCACATCCGTGGTGTGCACTTCCATGCCAGAAGCCTACTGCACTTCCGGAACGAGAGCCTTGCAAGGGAGAAATTCCGTCTGAGGCGCACTGGTTTGGACATCGGCACGGCCCGTCGATTCAGGAGGTTGACTCTTATGTCGCCTGAGGCGTTCATCCGCGAGTTGTGGAGCTATGCTGAAGAAGTCCCAATGGTGCAACATCCTTGGTTCCAGGGCATCTTCCAGCACCGTTGGTCGCGAGAGCAGATCATTCTCGGCGAAGTCCAGCATTACCTACGGGTGCGCACCAATCCTATCCACTGGGGCTACATCATGGTCAATTCCGTAGACGAGAAACGGTACGAGCTGATCGACGTGGTGATGGAAAACTTTATGGAGGAGCTCTCGACCCCGAGAAGCCACGTGGACGTCATGCTCCAATTCCTTGAGGAAGGGGGGATCTCTCGTGAGGAGGCCGACCGCACCGACCCGGCTCCAGGGACCATGGCCGCCATCGAGATGATCACCGGGTGCTGTCAGCGGCGGTCGGCCCTGGAAGGCTTGGCGATGTTGAGCTTTGTAGAAGCACAGCATGGCGGCGCAGAAGGCGTCGCCGCCAAGGTCTACCGAGAGCTTGTAGGCTTCTATGGCTTTTCCGAGCGTGCGGCTGAGACCTACAGCCTCCACGCCGAGCAGGACGTCGGGCATGGAGGGCGCCAGATCGAGGCGATTCGCCGCTTTGCGACCGACCAAGAGACTCAGGAAAAAATCAGACAAGCCGTCAAGTTAGGGGTGACAGCCTATACCCTAGAGTGGGATGGACATGTCCAGGCGATGACTGGGGAGCGGGTATTTTGGACCGGAGTCGCACCCCTCACCTTGAGGCAACCTCGCGTCAAACTTCCCGACGTACGGCGCCAGTAACCTGGCCGCTGCATGATTTACCTTACAGCGGCCACTCCTCCGGGAGGGCCCGACGGAGTTCCTGATACTCAGGGTCTTCGCGACAATCCCTCTGCAAGCGGCTCAGCATATCCAGAAGTTCCTGGAGTGCCATATCAAGGCTGTTCGAGACCATGCCCGTGGTCTCCTCGAAGTCACGCCTTCAGTTGCTGCGTCAGCCGAGCATCCGCTGCATCACGTAACGCTCGTGTTCATCCATTCCCATGATATTCTCCCGGAACTACGTTGTGACAGCCCAGTGCGCTGCCATGAGGGAGCCTACTCAGGCGTAGCTGCCTTCACACCTCCACCTGTATGGAGCGTTACTCAGGACGAGAGAGCCTACTGACCTATGCAGAGGAAAAGCCAACTGGCTGGGTGGTGATTACCTCAGTGATGTTCTCCGGCACACTGTGCTGATCGAAGACCACCCGCAGCCGTGCAAATATCCGCCATGCCCGTTCCCGCCATAATACCCGCAAGATTAGGAAGGCGTTCTCCACTACTGTGCCTGCTGGCTCACGGCAGGCGACTGCTAGCGCAAGTTGAACACTCTCAGCCGGTAACAGCTGCGGGGCCGGGGACAGTTCTTGCTCCTCGCTCCGAAACCGACTGTGGGGGAGCCCGGCGCCCAGGAGCTGGAGAGGCTCTTGACCGAGGTTTTGGATGCGCCAGGTGCACAGCCAACCGCCACAGACGGATGCTGTGCAGCGGCAAGCCGATTCGACGACCACTGTTGGTCCCAGAACGCTCGCAGTAGCCACGGACACCGATCCCCTCGTTCACCTCACTGGGGAGGCAAGGGCAGTTTCGACGCACGGAGAATACCCTGGCATTCCCCCCGTTGTCAAGGTTGGTTCTCGCAGAAAGTGTCGAGCCGACCTCACGCCTGCGCCTGTTGGGCCTGGCAGGCCCACCGCACAAAAGCGCCCGTGGCCAGCGCCAGGCTAGCGAGTAACATCTCCCAGCGATACGTGATGGGGGTGAAATTCTGGCCCTTAGTGCTTAGCATACGGTGGCGAACTTTGGCTCTAGCTGAAATTTTTCCTTGACGAGCGGGAAGATACAGGCGTATGGAAGGGGCGATTCCTCAGTTCTGTGGGCGGACTTCTGCCGTTCGTTTGGGATGCGGTAATGGATAAGGGTGCAGCTGATGCAGCCAGCAACCACGTCCTCGGCCTCAAAGCGTCCGACCATGCGTGGTGTCGCTGAGCGATCCTTTTTCCTCCAAAGGCCCCAGCTCCTAAGCCGCCTCTAGTCCCTCCCAGTGGGGAGGGACATCCCCCCCTTCCCCTGTCCGGCGGGCTCTGAGGAGACACCGCCGCCTGCGCGCCAGCTGCTGACGGCGAGCAAGCTACGCACCGGGTTGGCCGGCCACACCCTCGACTCAGACCCCATGCAGATGTTTCCCATCCTCGGCGGCGGGCATCTCACTCTCTTTGTGGCGGCCGACGTCGTGCTGTACGGCACATTGAAAGCCGAGCCTGACCGCGGCACATGGCACGACGTCGTCCGGTGGCACATCACGCTGGACGGCCAGTTTTGCAGCCAGTGGCATGTCTGAGACGGCCAGCGGGAACGCTGCTTCACCGTATACCGGGAGGGCGAGACCTTTGAACTGGAGCTGAAAGACCGATTCGCCAAAAAGGTGTACCGACGCGTGCTCGGCAACCCGGAGGGCTATTGAGCCTCGCTTGGCTCCTGAGCCTTAACCCCGTCAGAACCTTCTGACAAGCCGGTGCGGAGTTAAGCCGACGTTCCCGGGGCCTGCGCGCGCTGGAAGATCCTCATAACCAACGCTGCACCCGTACAGTCTTCCGCATGTGGTATCCGCAGGCGGGCGCGTAGTGGTCGGCCAACGGCAGCTGCCCCTGGCTCTCCGCCGCAAGTGCGTTTACAATGCCTATCCACTGACAGGGATTAGCGACTGCAGTTAACAACACCCATGGGGATTTGCGACCCGAGGCCAAAGCGCCGCTGGGCCAGGGTGTTATCGCCTCAGGCGAAGTGAAGGAGGGCAGCCATGGCCAGACCCACGGCGGCGTTTCTATCCGTTCTGCTTTTCACCATGCTGTCCATCTCGGCGAGTGCGCAACCGAAAGGGCCGACGCAGGCCGAGCTGAGCGCTGCGGCCGCCAACGCGGCCGACTGGCTGCACCCCAATCACGATTACGGCGGACGCCGGTTCGTGGACATCGCCGAAATCAACCGATCGAACGTCCACAGTTTAACCCCTGTCTGCCGTTTCCAGGCGGGCGACATGCATCCGTTCCACACGAACCCCCTCGTCTATCACGGCGTCATGTACGTCACGACGACCTACTCGACCATCGCCCTCGACGCGGCCACCTGCGGCGTCCGTTGGCGCCACGACTGGAAGCCGAAGGCACAGGAGAACTGGCCTCAGCAGCGCGGCATTGCCTTCAAGGACAGTAAGGTTGTCCGAGGCACACGCGACGGCTATCTGTTGGCCCTCGACGCCGAGACTGGCCAGGTGCTTTGGGAGCAAGCGGCGGCTGACGCGGCAACGGGCGAGACGTTCACCATGCCACCGCTAATCTATGAAGACCTCGTAATCATCGGCCCGGCCGGCAATGAGGCCGTGGTCAAAGGCTGGGTCGGCGCGTTCCGGCTGGACACTGGCGAACCGGTGTGGCGATTCCACACTTTTCCCACCCCAGATGAACCAGGCTCGGAGACCTGGAGCACCACCGATGCGCTCACCGCCGGCGGGGCCGTGTGGACACCGTTCTCCCTCGATGTGAACGAGGGCCGCGTGTACATTGCGACCGGCAACCCCGCTCCCGATTACTATGGCGACGTCCGCCAAGGGGACAACCTCTATACCAACTCCTTGGTCGTCCTCGACGCCCGGACCGGCAGGCTCGTGTGGCACCATCAAGCGACCCCACACGACACCCACGACTGGGACCTCACCCAGGCCAGCCCGCTCTTTACCGCCGAGGTGAAAGGCCAGTCGCGGAGGCTGGTCACCGTGACCGGGAAGGATGGCTTGCTCCGCGTGCTCGACCGCGAGACGCGTGAGCTCATCTACGAGGTCGCAGTCACACGCCGAGAGAACGTCACAGCTCCCGTGACCATCGATGGCGTGCACATCTGTCCCGGGCCCCTCGGCGGTGTGCAGTGGAATGGCCCCGCGTTCAGCCCGCGGACCAACATGCTCTATATCCCTGCCGTTGACTGGTGCGGCACATACAAGAAGGCCGAGGAACTGCGCCACGTCGAGGGGCGGCTTTATATGGGCGGATCATTCGTGCCTGACCCGGTGGACCAAATGCACGGCCGGCTGACGGCCATCGACGCCTCGTCGGGGACCGTCCAATGGCGGTACCAGTCGTCGCGGCCCATGGTCGCTGCCGTCACCGCTACCTCGGCAGACCTGGTCTTCACCGGCGAGCTCAATGGAGACTTCATCGTGCTCGATGGCCACAACGGCAGTGTGTTATATCGCTCCAATACGGGAGGCGCCATCAGCGGCGGCATTGTCACCTACCAAGTCGGCGGCAAGCAATACGTGGCGGTTACCTCGGGAGCCGCCACGAGATTCTGGAGGGTGCCTCCTGCCTCCGCGACCGTTGTGGGCTTCTCATTGCCTAAGATCGAGAACTAGCCTGGACTTCCAGGATGATCGACGAGGAAGTCCGCCCTTGGTTCACTGTATGTGTACAGTGCTTCACTTGCGGAAAAATTTTATTATCTAACCCCTCCCGACGGGGAGGGACATCTCTACGTGCCCTGCTATGGCCTCTGGCTGGCACACATGGCATCTCAGGCTACCAGGCGAAGGGCGTCAAAACGTCGGGCCACAGGACGACTTTGAAAGACAGGCACTGCAATACCTGCGGCAACACCCAGATCAGGCCTTTACGCGCTTTGGATACTTCAAGGGCCGCCCATCATTGCGCTATGCCAAGGCGGACCTGATGCGAGCGAGTTGTATCGATTGTCATAACACGCATCGCGATAGGCCCAAAACCACCTGGCAAGAAGGGGACGTACGAGGGGTGTTGGAGGTCATCCTGCCCTTGGATGCAGCTGTCGCGCAGACCCATGCCAACCTGCGAGGGACGTTTTATCTGGTGATCACCATGACGGTCTTTGGGCTGTTCGGTCTGATGCTCCTGATGGGTGCGGTGCGCCGCTCCACGGCGGAAGCGCAGCGCCTGGCCGCGGAGGCAGCGCGGGCCCACGAGCTCACCCAGCTGAAGAGCGAGTTCGTGACGCTGGTCGCACACGAGCTGCGGAGTCCACTCACCTCGATCACGGGGTACGTCGTGCTCCTGATCGAGGGGCAGGGGGGCCCTTTAACGGAGGTACAACGGGAATCCTTGGGGATTGTGCAGCGCAACGGCGAGCAGCTGGTCGCCTTGATCGAAGACCTCCCGGATATCTCGCGTATGGAAGCCGGCAGGCTCGAGCTGAAGCGCACGACGCTTGAGCTTGCTCGACTGATCCAGGAGGTGGCCAGCTCGCTGCGCCCGCAGATCGAGGCTAAAGGGCAGCGGCTCACCCTCGAGCTGGCCGAAGCGCTGCCGGCCGTCTCCGGCGATGCCGATCGCGTCATGCAGATCCTCACCAATCTGCTCTCGAACGCCCATAAGTACACGCCGCCCGCGAGAAGCATCACCCTCACCGCCCGCGGCGAAGAGGGTCTTGTGCGCGTCAGCGTCCGGGACACGGGGATCGGCCTCTCCCCCGACGACCAGGCGTGCCTGTTCACCGAGTTCTTCCGCGCCCAGAATAGCGTGACTCAAGGAGTGAGCGGCACAGGCCTGGGACTGACGATCACGAGGGCGCTGGTGGAGCTGCACGGCGGGGAAATCACAGTGGCCAGCGCCCTGGGGCAAGGCTCGACGTTCAGCTTCACCTTGCCGGCCATGCCGGTGATTGGGGATCGCCATGGTTCTCCTGGCAAACAAGGTGAGTCAGTGAGGGCAACAGAAAGGAGGAAGCGATGAAGCACATCCTGGTGGGAGGCCTCGCGATCATTGGTGGCCTGGCGATCCTGGTGGTCGTCGTGGGACTGGGCGTCGGCGTGGTGTACTGGATCAGCAAGGGGCGCGTCCCAGCCAAGACGATCCTGGAGGCGGACTTCGAGCGGGGTCTCATTGAATACGTGCCCGACGACCCGGTAGCACAAGTGATGCTGGCGAAGACCCCGATTGTGCGCGACAGGGTGGAAGCGCTGAAGAGAGCCTCGGAAGACGATCGGGTGGTGGCTTTGGTCGCCCGGGTGGGTGTGGCAGAGATGGGTCTGGCGCAGATCCAGGAGGTGCGCGACGCCATCCTCGCCTTCCGCAGCAAGGGGAAGCCCGCTATCGCTTACGCCGAAACCTTCGGCGAGGCTGGGCCGGGAAATGGCGCGTACTACTTAGCCACCGCCTTCGACGCCATCTACCTGCATCCTTCGGGCGACGTGAACCTGACCGGCCTGATCTCCGAGCACCCCTTCATCCGGGGGACCCTCGAAAAGCTTGGCATCACCCCACACATGGACCACCGGCGCGAGTACAAGACCTTCATGAACCTCTTCACCGAGCGCAAGTACACCGAGCCCCATCGGGAAGCTACCCTGAAGGTCATGGAGTCCCACTTTGGCCAGATGGTGCAGGGAATCGCCGCAGCCAGGGGGCTCTCGGCGGAAAAGGCCAGAGTGCTGATCGACCGTGGGCCCTTCCTCGGCCCGGAAGCGATGGAGGCGAAACTGGTAGATGGGCTCGGCTACCGGGATGAGGTTTATGCGAAGGTGAAGGAGAAGGCCGGCGCAGGCGCCAAGCTCCTCTACCTGTCGACGTACCTGGAGCGTGCGGGACGCCCCTACACGAAGGGGAGCACCATTGCCCTGATCTACGGCGTGGGCGGGGTCCAGCGGGGCAAGAGCGAGTACAACCCGGTGTTCGGCGGTCTCACCATGGGCTCGGACAGCGTGACGACGGCCTTCCGTGAGGCCATCGAGGATAAGAATGTCAAGGCGATCGTCTTTCGGGTGGACAGCCCGGGGGGGTCGTACGTGGCCTCGGACGCCATGTGGCGCGAGGTAGTCCGCGCCAAGCAGGTCGGCAAGCCGGTCATCGTATCCATGGGGAATCTCGCTACCTCCGGCGGCTACTTCGTGTCCATGGCAGCGGACAAGATCGTCGCCCAGCCCGCGACCATCACCGGTTCCATAGGTGTCTTGGGCGGAAAGATGCTCACCGCTGGCTTCTGGGAAAAGGCCGGCCTGTCGTGGGATGAGGTTCATACCAGCGCCAACGCCACCATGTGGACCGGCACCCAGGACTACACCCCCGAGCAGTGGAGCCGGTTTCAGGATGGGCTCGACCGGGTCTATGACGACTTCACGAGCAAGGTCGCCCAGGGCAGGAACCTCCCCAAGGAGAAGGTGCTGGAGGTGGCCAAGGGGCGGATCTGGACCGGCGAGGACGCCAAGGCCCTAGGCCTAGTGGACGAGCTCGGGGGCTTCCCAGAAGCGCTGCGCCTGGCCAAGGAAGCGGCTGGCATCCCTGAGGACGCCGACATCCGTATGAAAGTCTTCCCGGCGGAGAAGACCTCAGTGCGGAGAGTCCTGGAGAAACTGCTGGACAGGGGAGAGGACAGCAGCGAGGGGCAGGCGGCCATCGTGGCGCTGACGCGAACCCTGCAGATCGTCCAGCCCCTTGCCCCCCTGGCTAGGGCGCTGGGATTCGGCCTCGACTCCGGCGCGCTGGCTGTGCCCCCGTTGGAACCGCCGCGGTAGCCCGCACTGCCCGAGGTGGGACCGCCGTGAAGCGGTGAGCCAAGGGGAACAACTTCCACGCGAATGCGGTGGTGGCCCTACGCGCCTCGACCGGCCAAGTGGTCTGGTATTTCCAGGTGATGCACGATCTGTGGGATGACGATGTGGCGTCCCAGCCAATGCTCGTCACAGTGATGCGCGACGGCTGCGACATTCCCGCCGTGGCGGTGGGAACCAAGATGGGCCATCTCTTTGTGCTGCACCGCGAGGCGGGCCAGCCACTCTTCCCCGTCGAAGAGCGCCCCGTGCCGCCGAGCACGGTGCCGGGAGAACAGGCCTGGCACACGCAATCATTCCCAACGGTGCCGCGTCCTCTGGTGCCGCAAAGGCTCACGGCTGAGGATGCCTGGGGCCAGGCGCCCATGACCTATATTCCGGCGCCCATCACCCACGAGGCAGTGAAGCAGAAAGGCTACACCCCGCCCCGCAAGGCCAGCACTTCCCACTCCCACCCGCTAGCCGATTATGCCGGCACTTACCAGCACCCTGCATACAGCGCCGTGACGATCACAGTGGACGGCACCGACCTCAAGGCGACCCACAATCAGAAGACGGTTCCCCTCAAGCACTGGCACTACAACATCTTCGAGGCGTCTGAGTGGCAAGGCGCCAAGGTCACCTTCTTCTACAACAAGCAGGGTGACATTGACCGCCTCGCCGTGCCTATCGAACCCGGTGTGAGCGATATCGTCTTCACCCGCATGGTGGACGAGGCGATGCGGCAGAGAAGCGTCCTGGAGCCGTTCATCGGGCAGTACGAGCTCGAATCCACGACCGTCACCATTGCGCTCCGAGGCAACGACACCCTGACATTCACCGCGCTCGGCGAACTCACCTACAAATTGGTCCCCACCCGCGGGACAACGTTTGACATCAAAGGCCGAAATGGGTTCAGCGTGGAGTTCAAGCAAGACGCCGCCGGTGCCGTCACCGACATGGTCGTCTACCAGCCCAACGGGGCACCTTCGTGGCCGAAAGGAAATAGGACTGTTGGGGCGAGGTGTGATCGGAGCCCGGCGCTGGGGGCTAGCTAGAACCGCAACGGTGCAGAGATCGGCGTGTGAGATGGTTTACGGGTGCGTCTTACACCGCGTCCAGCACGGCAGCTACCGCCACCGTGAAACCCTCGAGCAGTGCCGAGCTCGCCTGCGTACCGCGCGTAACGACACCATGCTCGACATACGTGGTCCCTGCCAGGCGTAGCACAAAAATCTGCTCGCTCGCTGGGTTGACGATCCAATATTCGGGAATCCCTGCCCGGGCATACTCCCGGCGTTTCCGCACCAGGTCGCGTTGCGGGTCGTCAGGACTGACCACTTCCAGTACGAGGTCAGCACCAGTCCAGTACCGATTGCTGCGGCGAGGATCGTTGGCGGATAACAGTAACAGCAGATCCGGCTCACGATACCGACCCGTTCGCAATCGCAGGCGCAACGGAGCCACGAGGACAATGCCAAGACCACGCGCAGCAAGGAAGGCATACAGGGCGCGGTAAAGAAAGAGGACTATCCGCAGATGTTCGTCTGTGGGCATCGGCAGAACCTCGACGTGTCCGTCTGTAAACTCCACCATGCCTCTGGTGCGGTCAGTGAGCCACAAATAATCGTCCTCGCTCCAATCGCCCTGGGCCGGAAACAGGAGGGCAACCTCCCAGGCTGGCTCGGCGTGATCGTCCGGGATATGCACCGTAATTGTTTTCGTTGCCATGGCGACTTCTCCCTCGCTCTGCGTTGTTCCTCAGTATAATGTTCCTCCGCTGCAAGGTCAAAAAATCGGCCATGCCGCCGACGCGCTCTAGCGTAGGCATGCGGCAGTGCATACACACAGCATCGCACAGCTGACTCTGACCCTGGTTCTATGATGGCCAACACGCCGGCCGGTCACCGTCGCCAGCGCGGCGGCAAGTGCGCATTGGGGGTCGCGCCGGGCACGATCCTCATCCGCGCCGCGACCCAGCAACTGGTCGAAGAGGAGGTGCAGGCCGCCGCCGAGAGCACCCTCGCCAGCGATGGGAGCCCCCTCCCGGTCCCCGTCTATACGGTGCAGGGGCTGGTCCAGCCGCGCGCGGGCGTGGCAGGGCGTGGCCGCAGGCATCGCACTCCTTTTGTGGGGCGGGAGCGGGAACTGGCGCTCTTGCATGGCCGCCTGGCCCAAGCATCGCAAGGCCAGGGACAGGTGGTCGGCATCATGGGCGAGGCGGGGATCGGCAAGTCGCGGCTGTTGGAGGCATTCCGCCGCAGCCTGACAGAGCAACCAGTGACATCCTACATCGGGCACTGCCTCCCCTATGGCCAGACCACACCCTATCTGCCGGTACGGGACCTGCTGCGCCAGCGCTGTAGCATTCCGGAGACGGACGACGTCGCCGTCGTCACGACAAAAGTGCACCAGTGCCTGCGCGAGACCGGCCTCACGCCAGAGGACGAGGCGCCCTGGCTGCTCCAGCTGCTAGACGTGCCCGGCGAGGTGACGCATCTGGCCCTTCTCGACTCCCAAGCGCGGAAGACGCACACGTTTGCCCTCTTACACCACGTCTTCCTGCACGCCTGTCGACGCCAGCCGCTCATTCTTGCGGTCGAGAATCTCCAGTGGATCGATGCCACTTCCGAGGCATGGCTGGCGGCGCTGGTCGAGCGCCTGGCTGGTGCCTCTCTCCTGCTGCTGGTATCGTATCGGCCGCCATGGTTGGAACAGTCCCTGGCCACGCAGGTCGCGCTGCCAGGCCTGCTGCCCCAGGAGAGCCTGACGGTGGTGCACTCTGTGCCAGGGCCAGGACGACTTCCGTACGCCTGGCCCATCACGCCCTGCGGGGGGAAGTGTGGGACTAGGCCCTCGTATACTGCCGACAGGCAGGGGAGAAGGCCATGGCGCGGTCGGCCCACCGGGAGGCGGTGGCCTATTTTGAGCAGGCGCATCGCCGACGCTGTGGCGCTACTCACCAAGGCGCTGAAGCAGAGCACTGCGATGGCTAGAGCACGAAACCAGGTGCCATGCCATCTCGCCCTGGGAGAGGCGTTGACGCTGGCTGGCCGCCTGCAGGAGGCGCAGGCCCTGGCCGAGCAGGCGCTAACGCTCGCCCGACAGCACAGGGAAGGTGGCCTCCAGGCGTATGCCCTGCACCTCATCGCCGACATTGAGGCGCGGCGTAAGCCTACGGAGCACGAATTGGCGGAGGCATACTTCCGCAAAGCCTTCGCCCTGGCCGAGGCACTCGGCATGCGCCCGCTCTAGGCCCACTGCCACCTCGGCCTCGGGACCCTGTATGCCAAGAGCGGCCAGCGGAAGCAAGCCGGCGCCGAACTAGCTGCCGCGATCGAGTTGTACCGCGCCATGGAGATGACCTTCTGGCTGCCCCAGGCAGAGGCCACGCTAGCGGAGGTGGAGGAGCGCTGATCGCATGTACTGGTCTTGGCTTAACGATATCCCTCCGCCTGTAGCACGAAGAGTGTGGCATACGGACCGCCCTGCGCCACCAGCATAGCGTGCGTCTCATCTTCGACCGCTGTACCATTTTGAAGTACGATGATGCGGTCGGCCATATCAATGATGAGATTGCGGACCCAGAGCGTGGCGAGTGGAATGAATGCGCGAAACAGCCGCAGTACAACCATGGCAATGGTGTGGCCCCAATCGGTTTGCCACATGAGCTGATGAGCAACGGCACATAGCGGAGTATAGCAAGTTGCGCCTGCCACGGAGAAGCTTCGGTAGTCTGACGCCTTGATGCCCGCATCGGTGAATGGGCCATATGGGACCTACAGGTGAGAGCGTGCGATACGTGGCAATAGCGTATGCCATTCTTCATTCAGCAGATTCCATCCCTGAGCGTCTGCCTGTCACCATCAGTACCACTCCCAGAAGACAGACACCGGTGGCGACGAAGAAGGGGGTCCGGGGATTCAGCCTCCAGAGCATACCCCCAACCAGGCCTGCTGGCATCACCGCGAGGCCGCGTGTGAAATAATACACCCCGGCCAGGCGCCCTCGTTGGGCGACATCCGCTAGATCGACGATCATGGCCTTGCGTGCAGGTTCCCCCATTTCCTGCAGTCCTGCGCACACAAACGCCGCTATGAGCCCCACAGGCCCGTGGGCGCTAGCGAGGAGCAAGGGAAAGCGGGCGAAGCATATAAAGCTCAGCACCACAAAGGACGTGCGCCCACGCTGGTCCGCCAGCATCCCGCCCGGATAGGGGTAGAGTCCCTCTAAGAGATCCTGGAGGGTGCCAAAGGCGCCGATGGCTAGGACACTTGCCCCCAGCGCCTCCAGGTACTTTGGCAGAAACCGGGCCCACAGCTCTTCGCCTAGTCCGACACAGAAGATGGCCAGCGACAGGATGACAACGTTCCGACGAAGCCCCAGAAAGTCGACAAAAAAGGGGAGTTGCCTGCTGACCGCTTGGCTGACCCACACCCCTTTACCGCCATGGCGCCTGGCTGCTCCCCTCTTACCCTCGCCGAGCGACAGAAGGAGTGGATGCCTTTTACACCTGAGGCCAGACCTGAGTGGCCAGTGCCTCCATGTGCTGCAGCATGTCGTCTAGGTTGCGACTCAGGCGCGCCAAATCCAGCACCAGGGACCCGACGCCCATCGCCTCAAAACGTCGGATGTCGGCGGCGATCTCTTCAGCGGTGCCGACAAAAGGACGGCGCCCCCCGGCGGAGGAAGCCGCTCCCATTCCGTCTTTGGTGAGCTGATAGTCGGGCGTCCGGTAGATGACATCGATTTCTGCCGGATCTCTGCCCGCCTCCTTGGCAAGAGCGGCCAGCCGTTGCAGTCGCGCTGCCAGCTGCCCTGGCTCGCCAAGCGGGAACTGGGGATTCACACTGATGGGATACCAGCCATTGCCCAGTTCGGCGGTGCGACGCAGGGCCCGACGGCTCTCCCCACCCACCCAGATGGGCGGGTGGGGTTTCTGCACCGGCTTGGGGAGGAACGAGATGTTCGAGAACCGGCAGTATTTGCCCTCAAAGCTGGGATTGTCGCTGGTCCAGAGCTCTTTGAAGGCGCGAATGTATTCGTCGGTGACCACGCCCCGTTCATCGAAAGGCGGCAACCCTAAGGCTTCAAACTCCTCCCGCATCCAACCGACGCCCACCCCAACGACCAGGCGACCTTTGGAGAGGACATCCAGGGTTGCCAATGCCTTGGCTGCCACCAGTGGGTTGCGGTGCGGTACGATGATGACGCTGGTGACCAACCGTATGCTCTGCGTCTGGCCAGCGAGGAAGGCCAGCACGGTCAATTGCTCCATGGCTGCACCGGAGGCGGAGCCGGGGAACTCCCCGCTCTCAGTGTAGGGATACTGCGAGACGATCTGCCTGGGTACCACGATGTGATCCCCGAACAACACAAAATGATAGCCCAACTCATCACCACGTCTGGCGATGGCGGCGAGGTTGTCGGGTGTGGCCAGGGGACCGCGACCTGGTAGCGTAAAGCCATACCTCATACGAGCACCTCCCTGATTCCTGCGATGATTCTAGCCTTGTCCGGTATGCAGAACCTCTCCATGACCGGGCTATAGGGAATGGGCACGTCGGGCGCGCAGACGCGCTTGGGTGGAGCTTTCAAGGCACGAAACGTGGCGGGGTCTTCGGTCAGCAGCGCGGCGATCTCGGCGGCGGCGCCACAGGTAAGGCAGGCTTCATCGACGATGACCACCCGCCCCGTCCTTTGGACTGAAGCGCGCAGCGTACCCTTGTCCAGTGGAGCTAGCGTTCTGGGGTCCACTACTTCAACCGCGATGCCTTCGCTGGCCAGCTCTTCAGCGGCCGCAAGCGCTTCCAGCACCATCTTGGCGATCGCCACCACGGTGACGTCGCGCCCCTGGCGTTTGACGTCGGCCACACCGATGGGAACAGTATATTCCTCTTCCGGTACAAGGCCTTTCACGCCCCTGAGGGCCAGCATTTGATCCTCGAAGAACACCACGGGGTTATTGTCCCGGATGGCGCTCTTCATCAACCCCTTGGCATCGTATGGGGTCGTGGGCATGACCACCTTCAAGCCGGCCAGGTTCATGAACAGGGGATGGGGGCTTTGTGAATGCTGCGCCGCGGCAGAGCGGCCACCGCCAGTGGAGGCGCGAAACACGATGGGGAAGGCTGCCTGTCCTCCGAACATGTAGTGGATCTTTGCCATCTGGTTGACGATCTGGTCCATGGCGGTGAAGGCAAAGGTCATCATCCCCGGACTGACAATCGGGCGGAAGCCGCTACCCGCCGCGCCGATGCTGGCCCCGACATAGGCTTCCTCGGAGATCGGGCAGACGCGTATGCGCTCCTCCCCAAACTCCGGGATGAGGCTCGCTAGGGCTCCCAGGCCGCCGCAGAGGTGGAATACCTTTGCATCTCGCCGCATCTCCTCGCGAAAGGCTTCCATCAAGGCTTCAGTATAGGTGATCTCTCGCATGTGTGATTCCCCTATGATAAGGTATGGGGGATCGATTCGCTTCTATCTGTCTAGGGGGCAAAGACGTCCAGCAAGGCGTCCTCGGGCCGTGGCAGTGGACTGGCTTGGGCAAAGGCGATGGCTTCCTCCACCGCGACCCCGACCTCCTGTTCAATCTGCTCCAAAGTGGCGGCGGTGGCGACCGCTTGCTCGATGAGCCAGGCTGTGAACGATCCGATGGGGTCATGCTGGGGTCCCAGATCGATCTCTTCCCGGGGCCTGGGATCAGAGGGATTCCCCCGCTGTTCCGAATGAGCACGCCAGCGGTAGGTCTTGCACTCGATCAGTGTCGGCCCTCCCCCAGCCCTGGCACGCTGGACAGCCTGCTCAGCCACCTCATAGACCGCCAACACATCGGCGCCGTCCACGGTCACGCCAGGCATATCGTACGCCACGGCACGCGCCGCCACATCGGGCACGGACAAGGCATATGTAGCTGGCACGCCACTAGCCCAGCGGTTGTTCTCACACACATAGATGGCGGGCAGCTTCCAAATGGAGGCGAGATTCAAAGAGCCGTGAAAGGCCCCTTCATTGGAAGCTCCATCACCGAAGAAGGCCACTGCTACCCGGTCACTTCCCTCCATCTGGGCAGCCAGTGCCGCCCCAGTGGCTATCGGCAGCCCTGCCCCCACGATGCCATTGGCGCCAAGCATCCCGATACTGAAGTCGGCAATGTGCATGGAGCCGCCTTTGCCGTGGCAGTAGCCGGTACTCCGGCCAAAGAGCTCAGCCATCATCAGTTTGATGTCTGCACCCTTGGCGATGGTGTGTCCGTGACCACGATGGGTGCCGACGATTTTGTCGTCTCGGCGTAGGGCGGCGCAGACGCCAACAGCCACCGCCTCCTGCCCAATGTAGGCGTGGACTCCGCCTGGGATATTGCCGGCATGGAACTCGTCCACAGCCCGTTGATCAAATCTCCGAATCATCACCATCTGCCGGTACATCTCTAATAATTGGTGTGGCTCCAAAGGTTTGGCATTGCCGGTCATAGGCTGGTCCATCTTCTCTGCCATAGCATTCCCCTAGCGACGCCGTGGCGCTGCGGCGATGACGCGCGCCACCATGTCGGTGTCGATTCCGCGTGGCCACTCGCGCTTCAACGGATCGCGAATGTGGATCACCAGCACCGGTCCTAACCCCTCGAATTCCATGAGGAACAACATCGCGTGCGCCTGGCCGCAGGCATTGCTCATGGACGCGCTGGCTCATTATCGTGTGGAGCAACATGGCTGTCAAGAAAGTGGGCGATTGACACAGCCTCCAAGCCCCGCTATGCTGGCGCCGATTCGCTAGCATGGGCGCACGCGTCTAGTCTACGGAGTAGTGGGAATCGACAATCGCAGGCAAGAAAGGAGCGGTCCATGGCACAAGCTAAGGTTCGCGTCGGAATCGTTGGCGCCAATGTGCATTATGGCTGGGGGAGTCGAGCCCACCTGCCAGCCCTGACCCATTTGCCAGACTATGAGCTCGTTGGGGTGTGTACGGCGCACCAGGAGACAGCCGAGGAGACCGCCAAGCAGTTTGGGGTGCCGCTCGCCTTCCACGATCATCAGGAAATGTTGCGCCACCCCGACATCGATGCTGTAGCGGTGGTGGTACGCGTGCCGCTCCACTACCGTTTGACCATGGACGCGTTGAGGGCCGGAAAGCATGTCTTCACCGAATGGCCCCTAGGAGCGAACCTCCGCGAAGCACAGGAGATGGCCGATCTGGCCCAGGCTCAGGGGGTCCACACCATGGTGGGACTGCAGGGACGCTTTGCCCCGGCCTTTCGTCGCCTGAAGGAGCTCATCGAAGAGGGCTACGTGGGTGAGGTGCTCTCCTGTCACCTGACCCAGATCCGTCCCGGCGTCCTCAACCGCACGTCGGGTCGGACGTGGCAGCGGGACCGCACCCTGGGTGCTAACACCCTCACCATCCCCTTTGGCCATGCCGTTGACTGCATGTGCATGTGCGTTGGTGAGTTTACCGAAGTGTCAGCGGTGGTGAGTACACAGGTGCCACAATGGCATGAGACCGACACCGATCGTATGGTAGATGTCACCGCTCCCGACACTATTCTGGTCAGCGGTAGGCTTGCCAGCGGGGCAGTGGCGTCGGTGCAGGTGGCCAGTGTGCCCTGGCATGGCAGTGGGATGAGGCTGGAGATCTACGGCAGAGAAGGCACCCTGGTGGCCTCGACCGGGCTGAGTGCGCAGATCGATCCGATCCGCCTAGAGGGAGCCAAGGGTCCCGACCGGACGCTCCAGGCGTTGCCGATTCCGGAGCGTCTCACCGCGATGCCAACGGGCGTGCCGACAGGTGAACCCTCCAACGTTGCGGGGGTGTATCGGGGCTTCGCCGAGGCCATCCGCAGCGGTCGGAGAGTAGAGCCCGACTTCACCACCGCGGTCAGGCGGCACACCCTGGTGGAGGCGGTCCAGGCTGCGTCGGATCAGGGTCGGCGTGTGCCGGTGACGCTGTCGGAGGGGCCGGCGATCTAGGACGAGAGGGTCGCGGGCTGGTGCCTGGCCCGGACCCGCACGCGAGACCTTGGCAACAGAGTCGACCGATCATCTGTGTCACGCGGAGTGCTGCTGCTGCATGCCTGATCGCGACAGGGCGTCTCAGGGTATGAGCGGCAGCACTCACCAGGGAGGGACAACGATGACAGGGTGCAGGCATCACACGGGGGTTCTCCTCTTCCTCGTGGGCTTTCTCCTGCTGGCGCCGCTCACCGCCTGGACCCAACAGCCGAAATCGGGCGGGACACTACAGGTGGCCTGGGAGGCGGATGTGGCGGGGTTTGACCCGCGCCTTTCCCCCGGCGCTCAGGCTGGATACGTCATGGGTAATCTCTTCAACAGCCTGGTGAGTATCGATGCCGAGTTGAATTATGTGCCCGACCTGGCCGAGTCTTGGGAGATTTTGCAGGACGGCAAGGTCTATGTCTTTCATCTCCGCCAGGGGGTGAAGTTCCATGATGGCACCGACTTTGACGCCGAAGCGGTGCAATGGAATTATCAACGCATGATGGATCCCGCCGAGAAGGCACTCGACGCTCCTTCTTACAGCCTCGTCGACAGCGTCGAAGTGGTCGACACACACACGGTCAAGTTTATCCTCAAATATCCCAGCGCCACCTTGCTGCCAGTGATGGCCGCGCACGCATTTGGGTTTTTACAGATGTCGCCAGCGTCGTATGAACGCTGGGGGAAGGAAGAGGTGCGACTGCATCCGGTCGGAACGGGGCCGTTCAAACTCGCCAAGTGGGAGCAGAACCGGACCATCGTGCTGGAGAAGAACCCGCACTACTTCAAGCCGGGGCTGCCCTATCTGGATCGCATTGAGCTCCGCATCATCAAGGAGGGAGTGACGCGAGTGACCGCGCTGCGGACGGGGGAGGTGGACTTCGCTAATGCGGTGCCCTTCGAGCACGTCGAGCGCCTAGACAAAGACGTAAAGGTCCAGGTCCTCAGGGGACGAGACACGCTCCGGGTCAATAGCTACTTCAATCAAGCGCGAGCACCCTTCAAGGATTCCCGGGTGCGGCAGGCTCTGCTCGGGTACGGGATCGACCGGCCGGCCATCGTCAAGACGGCGCTGTTGGGGCTGGCGCATCCGCTATGGAGCTTCGTACCGTCTGGCGGCAAAGGTCACATCGACTTTGCGGAGCAATTTCCCTATGACCCCAACAAGGCTAAAGCGCTGCTGAAAGAGGCTGGCTACGATGAACAGCATCCCCTGCGCTTCACCCTCATGACCCATAGCGCCGAGGCTGCGCTGCCTACCATCGCAACGATTCTGAAAACGCAGTACGCCAAGCTTGGGGTGGATCTGACCGTCGAGGTGCTTGATCGACCGATCTTCCTGCGACGCTGGCAGCGGGACCGAGACTGGGATCAAATCCTGGGGGTGTCCGGGGCGGCGTTTGATTCCTATCAACTCTCACGCGTTCTCGACACTCGGGCCGGGAACAATACCCTCAACCATGACGACAAGCAGGTCGACGCCCTGATCGATCGGATGAAGGAGGCGCCGACGGAGGCAGCCCTCTTGCAGGCAGGATATGACTTCCAACGGTATGTCACCGAAAGGATGCTGACCTGCGGCATCGCCTCACTCCCCTTCTTGCAGGCAGCCCGCGCGGATGTGAAGGGGTACGTCCACTTGCATGGTTACAAGGTTCAGTTTGAGACGACGTGGCTCGACAAGCCGTGATTTCGTGATCGGGAGGCCATGGACATGCACGGGAAAGCTGCCATCTTCCACACACCGAGAGGCCGTATGGAAATTTGTGATGTCACCTTGCCGGCCGTCGAACCAGACGGTATTCTGGTGCGCATCACTAGAGCCAATATCTGTGGATCTGACCTGCACATCTGGCGTGGGGATACGCCGTTACGTCCGGGGAAGCACATTATCGGCCACGAGATGGTGGGGCGGGTGGCGGAGCTCGGCGGCAACATCAAGACCGACTCGCAGGGGCAGCCTCTGGTGGTAGGCGATCGCGTGACTTTTCTGTATTTTTACTTTTGTGGTCGCTGCTACGCCTGTCTGGAGGGCTATCGCTCGGCCTGTGTGAACATGATGCGCCACCCATACCAGATGGACGATGTGATGATCTCCATGGGGGCCTATGCGGAATACTACTATCTGCGACCTGGACATTACGTCTTTAAGGTGCCTGAAGACCTGTCCGACGAGATGGTGGCGCCGGTGAATTGCGCCCTGGCACAGGTCACCTATGGGTTGCAGCGTATCGGCCTGCACATCGGCCAGTCCATCGTCATCCAGGGGGCGGGAGGGCTGGGGATATACGCCACTGCCGTAGCGCGGGATATGGGGGCAGCGAAGATCATCGTCATCGATCGCTTCGAACCGCGCCTACAGATGGCCGCTGCCTTCGGCGCCGACCACCTGCTCAACCTGGAGACCTATGACAGCGAGGAGGCGCGGGTACGGCTGGTACGCGAGCTGACCAATGGCTGGGGGGCCGACGTTTGCGTGGAGGTGGTGGGCTCGCCGTCGGTCATCCCCGAGGGTATTCGCATGTTGAAGAACGGCGGCCACTACCTGATCATGGGTAGCATCAACCCCAAGCAGACCGCACCTCTGGAGGCTGGCCGCATCGTCTTCGGCCGCATCACCTTGATGGCACTTGCCACCTATGAGCCGTGGGTCATCCCACAAGCCTTGGATTTCATGCGGCGCAACCTTCAACGCTATCCGTTTCAAAAGCTGATCTCGCATACCTTCCCATTGACAGAGATCAACGAAGCGTTCCAGCAGGCGGATGCTGGAGCGGTGATTCGCGCGTCGTTAGTACCGTAGAAAGTACCAAGTTATAACTGATAAGTGCTGAGAATGCTCTTGGCTCATATTCAGCACTCATTACTCAGCACTTAGCACTGGTTTCTTCGTCCATGATGGCTATTCTCGAAGTGCATGACCTCGTCAAGACATTTGGCGGCCTGATCGTTCTCAACCACTGTTCGTTTCAGGTGCGGCGGGGAACCATCACTGGCTTGATTGGCCCGAATGGCGCCGGAAAAACGACGCTCTTCAACGTGCTAACCGGCTTTTCCAAACCCGATAGCGGTCGGGTGTTATTCCACGGCCTGGACATCACCGGCCTGGCGCCGCACCAGATCTTTCACCATCGCATCTGTCGCACCTTTCAGATACCACGCGAGTTTCGTGACATGACGGTGCTCGAAAACCTCATGCTCATCACTCCCGGACAGTTTGGGGAGCGGCTGTGGTATCCCTGGTTCCGCCCCGCCTTGGTACGCCGACAAGAAGCGCAGATCCGCGACAAAGCCCTAGAAGTGCTGACAGCGGTCCGCTTGATCGGCCTGCGGGACGAGTATGCCCGCAACCTCTCCGGGGGTCAAAAAAAACTGCTCGAATTGGCGCGTACCATGATGGCTGATCCGCAGCTGGTGCTCCTCGACGAGCCTGGAGCCGGGGTCAACCCTACCCTGATGGGCGAGCTAGCCGAGTATATTTCGCATCTGGCCCGCGAGCGGGGCGTGACGATCCTGCTCATTGAACACGATATGGACCTGGTGATGCGTCTGTGCGACCCGGTCATCGTGTTGAGCGAGGGGCGGCCACTGGTTGAGGGTTCCTTCGAGACGGTCGCAAAAGATCCGAGGGTCTTGGAAGCTTACCTGGGGGGAGGCTAACCGCCGTGGCTTTGCTCGACGTGCACCACGTCAACTCCGGCTACGGAGAGATGACAATCCTCCGTGATATCTCCATGCGGGTTGATGCCGGGGAAGTGGTCACCCTGATCGGCCCGAATGGTGCCGGAAAGTCGACGCTATTAAAAACCATTTTCGGCCTGCTGATGCCCACGGAGGGCCGGATTCGCTTCGGGGATGCCGACATCACCGGCTTGACGCCACCGGCCCTGGTGCGCCGCGGTATGTCATTCGTACCGCAGGTTGACAACGTGTTTCCATCCCTCACTGTGCAGGAAAATCTGGAAATGGGCGCCTTCGTGCGCGGTGACGGTTTCGCTGGACGCCTCGAGGAGATGTATACATTCTTTCCCGCTTTGCGCCTGAAGCGCAAGCAGCGCGTCGGCGGCCTGTCTGGAGGCGAGCGCCAGATGGTGGCTATGGGGCGGGCATTGATGCTTGATCCACGGCTGTTGCTGCTGGATGAACCATCCGCTGGCCTGTCACCCCGACTCGTGGGAATGGTCTTCGAGAAGATAGCGGAGATCAATCAGGCGGGCGTGGCGCTGCTCATCGTCGAACAAAATGCCCGTCGGGCGCTACGGCTGTCGCATCGCGGTTATGTCTTGGCCGGCGGACAGGTCCGT
>Ga0137404_10000383_pt1 | contig 28804 bp, 17 predicted proteins | sample CZOMad2_1_16fung_FD_108285 | JGI IMG/M metagenome (GOLD analysis project Ga0137404, IMG submission 108285) | Vadose zone soil fungal communities from Angelo Coast Range Reserve, California, USA - CZOMad2_1_16fungal (Illumina Assembly) | ecosystem: Environmental > Terrestrial > Soil > Vadose... | reverse complement strand
CGCCGAGAGTCGGAAATCAAAAGACAATCCGTATCGCGATTACTACGTTTGGCGACCCGCCAAGGCGGGCAAAGAGCCGAATAACTGGGTCTCGTACTTTTCCGGTCCAGCCTGGAAGAAAGATGCGGCAACGGGCGAATACTACCTGCACCTCTTCGCCGAAAAGCAGCCCGATCTAAATTGGGAGAATCCCAAAGTGCGCCACGAAGTCTACGACATCATGAAGTTTTGGCTTGATAAAGGGGCGGACGGCTTCCGTATGGACGTGATTCCCTTTATCTCAAAAGATCAGAGCTTTCCGGATTTTCCTAAAGACTACGACGGCAATTTCGGCAAAGTCTATGCTTCGGGGCCGAAACTCCATGATTACATTCAAGAAATGAATCGTGAAGTATTGTCAAAATATGATGTGATGACTGTCGGTGAAGCTGCGGGCTGGACGCTCGAGAAGACGCCTTTGCTTGTGGACGAAAGACGCAATGAATTGAACATGATTTTTCAGTTCGACGTCGTCGGTATTGACCGTCAGCGATGGCGAAAGAAACCGTGGACCTGGCGCGATGTTAAGGCGATCTATACTCGCTACGACAAGGCTCTGGACGTACATAGTTGGAATACGGTCTTCTTGTCCAACCATGACAACCCGCGCGTGGTTTCTCACTTCGGTGACGACTCCCCAGGGTATCGCTTAGCTTCGGCAAAAGCGTTGGCGACGATACTGCTGACGCAGAAAGGCACACCGTTCATCTATCAAGGCGATGAACTGGGGATGACCAACTATCCTTTCACGAAGATCGAAGAGTTTGATGATATTGAGGTGAAGAATGCCTGGAAGGCTGAGGTCTTGACCGGACAAGTAGACGCAGCCGATTATATCGCTCACCTACGGAAAACCAGCCGCGACCACTCCCGCACGCCTATGCAGTGGGACAACTCCGCAAATGCAGGTTTTACTACCGGCGCTAAAGCATGGCTTGCGGTGAATCCAAACTATAAAGAGATTAACGCCAGTCAGGCTTTGGCCGATCCGAATTCGGTTTACGATTATTTCAGAAGAATGATCGAATTGCGGAAAAGAACTCCTGCCTTGATTTACGGCGACTACAAGGACCTCGACCCGCAACACCCTTCGATCTTTGCTTATACGCGCACGCTCGGCCCGGATAAGTATCTCGTTGTTCTAAACCTTTCAAAAGAAAAGGTGGCGTACACGCTGCCCGCAGGCGTGAAGGCTGGTCAGTTGGCACTTTCAAACTCAGACGCCAAAGAAGAGAATGTCACGGTCGTGAATTTGAGCGGTTGGGAAGCGAGAGTTTACAGACTGTAGATCCTTAAAATTCGAGGGTGAATTATTGGTGATCCTAGACATTAATATCGAACCCTCAGCCTTTCATCCCGATGGCTCAGAGTCTATATTGAATACCGGAAGCGTAATGATTTTAAGGAGAAGAATGAGCGTGACAGAGAAACCAAAGGCCAGGAAACATTTCCTCTTTCTCATAACAATTCTTTTACTGATCTCTTCTCCCTTAGCCTTATCCGAGTCTGCGCCAGATAAGGCATCCGCGGACCAGCTTCGGGCTATCCAAAAATATATCAAAGAAAGCTGGCGTTCATTGACACGATCGAGCGCACAACTTGCCAGGGCTGCCCCTGATCCAAAGTTCAAGCCTATGGCCAATGGGCGCTGGCCTGTTTATGTTTCTCGCCGCGAGAATATCAAAAACATCGAGCAAACGTTACAGGCTCAGATGTCGCCCGAAGACTTTGCCACGATTGAAATTCGGCAGCTGCCTGCGAACGCGGGTGAGATTCGAGAACACGGTCTGCTTTACCTGCCTTACCCGTATGTCGTGCCTGGTGGGCGCTTCAACGAGATGTATGGATGGGACAGCTACTTTACGCAAGTGGGACTAGTCCGAGATGGCGAGGTAGCATTGGCAAGGAATATGACTGATGATTTTCTTTATCAGATTGAACACTACGGCAAAATACTGAACGCCAATCGAACTTATTACCTGTCACGCTCTCAGCCTCCGTTTTTGACGCAAATGATCCTTAACGTTTACCGGAAGCAGCGAAGTGTCGCTTGGCTGCGAACAACCGTCCCGGCCATCGAGAAATACTACCGCTTCTGGATCGAAGAACCACACCTCACAAAGCAGACAGGGCTTTCACGTTATTATGACCTGGGTGACGGTCCAGCACCGGAAGTTCTATCGGGTGAGCGCGACGACAAAGGACGAGACCATTACGATCTCGTCAAAGACTATTACCGCACACACGATGTCAAAGACTACGATCTAAGCCAGTATTACGACAAAGCGAGGGACCAATTAACAGATCTCTTCTACAAGGGCGACCGCTCGATGCGCGAGTCCGGCTTTGATCCCTCAAATCGATTCGGACCCTTCAACATCGATATCATCCACTACGATCCAGTGTGCCTGAATTCTTTGCTCTACCTGATGGAGACGGATACGGCAGAAATTCTAAGAATCCTTGGCCGTGGTCGGGAGGCACGGGTCTGGACGAATCGCGCTCAAGAACGGCGTAAAAGGATCAACAACTTGATGTGGGATGAACAGGACGGTCTTTACTACGATTATAACTTTGCCGAGAAGAAACTGCGGCGCTATCCCTTCGTGACGACTTTCTATCCCCTGTGGGTTGGTGCTGCTGATGAAAGGCGGGCGGCGCGGATTGTGGCGAACCTTCATCTTTTTGAACGACCAGGCGGGCTGCTAACAAGCACTTCCGTCAGCGGTAGTCAATGGGATGCTCCTTTTGGCTGGGCGCCGACGGAGATGATAGCCATCCAGGGACTGCGCCGCTATGGATATAACGAAGAAGCTAATCGCGTCACTGCGAACTTTCTTTCGACAATTCTGAAGGAATTCATCCAGCACAACACGATCGTGGAGAAGTATGACGTCGAGCGACGCGAATCGGAGGTCAGCGCGGGACTGAAGTTTGGATACAAGTCTAATGAGATTGGGTTTGGCTGGACCAATGCCGCTTTCACAGAGCTCTATGCTCAATTGCCTGAAAGAGAGAAGCAGAACGTGTTGAAGCTGGATGGCACGAAATTGACTCGATAAGCCATAGACCAGCCACCCGCGTTAGAAAAACGAGAAGCCCAGAAAGGCTTCTCGTTTTTGTTAGGTACGTCGTTGGCGTTAGTTGGCTAAGTACCGCCAACTCAGATTCGCAGCTCAAACTCGCTAGAATTTGAACTTCAACGCAAATTGGAAATTGCGCTGCGGGTCTCCACCGCCGTAAGCCGTGTTCGAGATAACTCCCGCATGGGCATTGGGGCTGGCCGGATTCCCGATAAATGAGTCGGGTTGGTCGAGGTTAACGTGATTGTAGAGATTCACTACCTCAACGCGGAACTCCAGTTCCGTGTTTTCAGTGAAGCGGAATTTCTTGAATAGCGAAGCGTCAGTTCTCCAATAACCCGGCCCGCGCAGCGCGTTTCTCTTCAGGTTGCCAAAAGTTCCTACGGCCGGTTTCGCAAAGACAGTAGGATCGAAGAAACGATCTCGTGGTCCACCCGTCTTAGCATCCCCTACTATGTTCGGTCGATTGGGGCCTGTGTCTGAGATTCCGCTGGTATCGTAGCCAACATTGAAGGGCAATCCGCTTTCAATGAACGAATTCGAGTTGACTTGCCATCCACCAACAAGATAGTCCATACGTTTGGAGACATTCCCGAAAAATCGCTTGTTGCGCCCGAACGGCAGCTCCGACACCTGCGCAATGACAAAAACGTGGGTACGGCTAAAATCCGCCGGCCCATAATTGACCTTTCGGTCGATGAAGAAGTAGTCGCGGTCGTAATTGGTCGCCCGCTGCAATGTGTAGTGAGCCAGAATCGAATAACCGTTAGTGAAACGCTTCGTGAGTTTAGCTTGAAGCGCGTTGTAGTGGTCATCGCCGCCATCAGAGTAGAGAAGAACGTCTTGCGTCCACCCGAACCTGTTGAAGAAGACACGGCGGTTATTTCTCGGCACAGTCCCAAACCCTGCGAGAGTCGCCTGGTTGCCTTCACAGTCCGGGTTATTACCGCAGAACACATGGGTGCCCTTATTCCCAACGTATGCTGCTTCAACCGATATGCTATTGGTCAGTTGGTGTTGCACGGTCACGTTCCAGGCATCGACGGTGGGAAGCGTTTGTTTGAAATTCACGACACGGGGAGTGACTCCATCCGGGAGGAAGAACCGCCCGTTTGATGGTAGCGACGCATTCGGCACGCCGCCCCGATTGGGAGGCGCAGTCAGGCCGAAGAAATTCGTGAACCCTGGCGGGCCTTGCGCCAGAGTGAAGACAGCTTCCTGTCCGTTGTTGCCTGAAAGATTTTGGATGGCCAGAACCGGCAGGTTCTGTGTAACGGTATGGCCGAAGACAGAGCCGAACACGCCGATGTCATAACTGCGACCGTAGCCAGCCCGCACCACCGTCTTCTCACTTAGCTGATAAGTGATCCCGAGGCGAGGCGCCCAATTCAAGTTATTTTTGACGCCACCATTCAGGTTGTTTCCCCCTTCTCCGGCTACGATGACTTCTCCAGTTGTTGTGTCAGGGAAACCACCGTTGCCTGCTGCATTAACCTTCTGTGGGTTGATGACGTCTAATCGCAGACCATAGGCGAGAGTGAGCTTCGGGGTTACGCGCCAGGTGTCTTGCGCATAATAAAAATGACGCCACTGCCGCTCTGCCGCTGTGGTGCTTGTGCTGACGAAGCGCTTGAAGAAAGTCACATCTCCGATCAGGAAGGTCGCAATCCCAAGCCCCTTTGCCTGAAGTTGGCCATTCACTACCTGGCCCGTGCGATTCTCGCTGAAGGACAGCTCCCCAGATCGATGATTGTCGCTTGGCACTCGCAAGTTTAATGCGCGGCGGATATCAATGCCGAACTTAAAGGTGTGATTGCCCCAAGACTTCACGAGATTGCCGACAAATTGGTATTGTTTTTCTTGCTCATTCAAAGGACAGTTACAACGTCCGGCGAATTCATCCAGGCCGGAACCGAAAGTGAAACCTCGGTCGCCTTGAACAAAACCTTCAAACAGGCCCGATGTGAAATTCTCGTCGAGATTCAACCCAGGAACGCCTGCATCCGCCGCCGGCTTCTTGCCGAAATCGTTGGGCAGAACATTGACTCCGTACTTGAAGAAGCCGAACCGGAAGTCGACCACGACAGTAGGAGAAAGAGTGTAGTCAAAGCCAATCGCCACGCTGTGATTGCGAACCTTCGAGGTGCCGCCCAGCGCCACTAACTGCTGGCCGCCACCCGCTCCGAAAGCTTGTGCACCATTGCGCTTGTAGTTGGCGAAACTATATCTGCCAAACAAATTCAAGTTGCCCGAGAGCCGACTGTCGATGCGAACATCGAAGGTATCGTTGTTGAAAACCTCACTCCCGGAAGCGACATAATTGTTACGAGTGCCATTGTCCGTCCCTGGTGCGTTAGGTGCAGGGATCAGTTTCAAGAGATTCTGAGCCTGCTGTGATAGACGGCCGGCTGGAATCATATTGCCGGGGAACTGCAGACCAGTCTGCGGGTCATAGATGTTTACACCATACCCACTCAAGTCGCCAGTGCGCGCTGCATTTGTCGGAACCGTCAGCAAGCGCGATCCGCCGGTCTTGCTGCGCGTTCCTTGATAGTCGCCGAAGTAAAAGAATTTATCTTTTATGATCGGACCGCCAATCGATCCTCCAAACTGGTTCTTCAAACTATCGGGTATGAACTTGCCAGTAAGTGGATCCTTCTGGAATTGGGTGAAGGGATTCCGTGCTTGCAGCACATCATTCTGCCGGAACTCGAAGATGCTGCCGTGGAGCTCGTTCGTGCCCGATTTGGTTTGCACCGAAACGACGCCGGCGATTGCCTGGCCGAACTCAGCATCATAATTCTGCGAAGTAATCTTGGTCTCGCCAACCGCCTCGAAGTTCGGGTTGATGACGATGATGCCAAGAATAGGGTCGCGGTTCTCAGTGCCATCCAGTTGGTAGCCGGTACCGCTAAAGTGCTGACCGTTGACCATGATCTGCGTCGAACCTTGCGGGTTTTCGCTCGCCGCGTGTTGCCATTGAAGCTGCTGCGTGCCCGGTGTGAGCAGAATGAATTTTGTGAAGTTCCGGTCGACGATTGGTAAATCGGTGATTTGGCGCGTTTCGAAGGTTGTCGCCACATCAGCGCGGTCGGTCTTTAGGTCTTGACCTTCGGCGGCCGTGATCGTCACTGTTTCGCTGACCTGCCCGGCTTGGAGCGTGACGTCAGTTTTGGCTTGAGCATCAACATTCACCACAACCGAAGTTACAAGCCCTTGCTTGTACCCGGACTTTTCGATTGTGACCTTATAATTCCCAGGCAGTAACCGGTCTTTGACATACAGTCCGGAGTCGTTCGTCTTAACAGTATCCGAGGTATTTCGGTCGATGCTCGTGATTGTCACGGTGGCATCTGGGATCACCGCTCCCTGGGCATCGGTGACGATACCAGAAATACTGCCATACACTGCTTGCGCACGAATATCCAGGGCGAATGTGACGACAAGTAACAGGCTAAGAAGGAATAACGTGAGTTTGCTTCTGCGCATAAAGTGCTCCTTAGGTGTTGGCTTTTGAGAAAGCGGTTACCACGAACTTTAAACCCGCACGTAGAAAATTCTGTGAGCCGGGGCTTCGAACTTCTTTAATAGCGCAAGAAAGACGATGCAGACTAGGGGGTTGCTGATTAGATCGCTTACGGCTCACGCAATTTAGACGCCGCTAACGGTAAAGTCAATGTTTTCAGACGTCCCTTAACGGTAAGGCCAAAGCTTTAATCATCGAGACGCTATAATACAGCTTGATATGAAAGGAAATGGGGCTTAGAAATACCGATGCCTCACGCAGACAGACCTTCAAACTAGCCCCGGAACAACGCAGGCTTTACGAAAATTTGGATTTAATCCAATTTCTAAAATACCAAGGAATAAAAAAGCCTAAGTCGAATGTCGACCGTCGATTTCTCGAACTTTGCAGAGAATGAATCCTTAGAAAAAGACCTCGTTAACGAGGCTAGAAACTAACACCCGCTGGTCGAGCGACTCAAGCGATACTCTAGCGGCTAACCTGACGCGCCGAGCAGTTGATTCAATTTTTTCCTGTACGCATCCGGGGCGTCGCTGTCCCTGTGTGATGATCAAAGCCCTCTTCGCCGCTTCATTAATCATCTGACCCACTGAATCAATCGGAACCTGAATGGACTTATCAGTGTCAGGCATATCAGATTTATTGCCTCGTTGTGCGCCTCCACTGTGCTTAACAAGCGACTTATATTCTTCTCGCTGCCCAGTGTCAACGGAAAACGAAGAAGGGAGCCGGTGTGTTACCATTTCGCACTACAGCTAAAGAGTACAAGTATGATCAAGTCTGCCTTCCAGGTGATGTCGACCAACCTGCTGGTCGCTATTTTTGCGCTAAGCGTCGCAAGTCAAACGCAAAGCCAGTCAGTGTCAAAGACTCAATCAGACGCTCCAACGGTCGCGCAAGCGCAGTCGCTCATAAGTGTCGGTAGGATTGACGATGCCATAGGGATGCTGAGAGGCCTGGCAAAGTCCAGTTCAAACGATACGACAATAAATTATCTTTTAGGGCTCGCCTACTACCAAAAGAGCGACCACGTCCGAGCGATTGAGCATCTTTCGATAGCCGTGAAGCAAGTGCGGGAAGCTAACCCTCAGTACCAACAAGGGGTGCAGATGCTGGGGCTATCTCACTACCTGATGGGACACTTTAAAGAGGCGATTCCATATCTCGAAGAAGTTAAACACTGGTCACCTGATAGTGTGGAGACAGGATATGTATTAGGACTCAGCTACATTCAAACACACAGCCCAGAAAAGGCGCGCGACGCGTTCGCACGAATGTTTCGTGTCCCACCCGATTCCGCATCTGCTTACCTAATCAACGCCCAGATGCTGATTCGCCAGCAGTTCGAAGACTTAGCCGAGAAAGAACTGCGAAAAGCGCTTGAACTTGATCCGCACCTGCCACAGGCTAATTTCTTACTTGGTGAACTCGCAATATTTCGTGCCGAAATCGATCGTGGTATCGAACTTCTCCAAAGAGAGATAGCGATCAATCCAGCGTTCGGTATGGCTTACTACAGGTTGGGAGAGGCATACACGCGGCAGCTCAAATGGGATGAAGCGGTTGCACCTCTGCAAAAATCTATTTGGCTCAACCCGTACTTCAGTGGTCCTTATATTGTGCTGGGGAAGGTTCATTTTAAGAAAGGGGATCTATTGAACGCTGAAACTGTATTAAGGCGCGCGCTAGCGATGGACCCGAACAATTTCTCCGGTCATCAGCTGCTCGCTCAAGTTTTGCGACAAGCCAATCGATTAGAAGAGGCAAAAAAGGAGTTTGAAATCGCTGACCGCCTAAGGACAAGCTCTGATAAGGATAGGTAGGTAGATGGCTTAAAGATGTTCGCGAAGATTCGAAAGGGTTGCCACCCGGTCATATTCTGTCTCGCAGCCGGCGCGTTGCTTGCAAATGGACCTACTGTGTCGCCATCTGGCCCGTATGGTGCGAATACACAACACCATCATCCTGCCGGTCTAATGGTGACAGCTGGAAAGGATGAAGAAGGTTTTCCAGTCAGCTTCGTCGATGTGGCGGCATCCGCGGGGCTTTCGGAACCGATTATCTACGGTGGACTTGAACGAAAGAAATACATCATTGAAACTAACGGCAGTGGTGTCGCGTTCCTCGATTATGATAACGACGGTTGGATAGACATTCTGCTCCTCAACGGAACTCGCCTCGAAGGCTTTCCCAAAGGGAAAGAGCCTACCGTTAAGCTATACCAGAACAAGCGCAACGGCACATTCGCAGATGTCACCGTCAAAGCAGGGCTGCGGTCGTCCGGATGGGGCTCGGCGATTTGCGCCGGCGATTACGATAATGACGGGTACGAAGATTTTTTCCTCACTTATTGGGGCCAGAACGTTCTCTATCGAAATAATGGGAACGGCACGTTCACAGATACAACTACAAAAGCAGGACTCGGAACGACAGGCAATCGTTGGGGCTCGGGCTGTACCTTCGTCGACTACGATCGCGATGGCAAGCTCGATCTCTTTGTCGCAAACTATTTGAAATTCGATCTCAACACAGCGCCGGAGCCGGGAAAGGGAGCAAATTGCACATGGAAAGGCATTCCTGTGAATTGCGGACCTAAAGGTTTACCTACAGATACAAACCTTCTTTACCACAACAATGGTGACGGTACGTTTACTGATGTATCTGAGAGATCAGCTATTTCTGCAGTGAAGGGTCGCTATTCTATGACAGCGATAACGACCGACTTCAATAATGACGGCTGGCCGGACATCTACGTCGCCTGCGATTCAACAGCCAGCACGCTCTACCGCAACAACCGCGATGGCACTTTTACAGATGTCGCGCTGGAAACGAGCACTGCTTATAACGAGGACGGTCAGGCGCAGGCCGGGATGGGTGTCGCCATTGGTGACTACAATGGCGACGGCCTTCTCGACATCTTCAAGACTCATTTTTCGGATGATCTGCCCGGGCTCTACAGGAATAGTGGACGCGAGTTTTTTGAGGACGCATCCAGAGCAGCAGGTTTCGATCACACTCCCTATGTCGAGTGGGGAACCGGGTTTGCTGATTTCGACAACAATGGTTCACCGGACATAATGATCGTTACCGGTAATGTCTACCCCGAGGTCGAGAAACTCTTTCCGGAATATGCGCATCGCAGCCCGCGCCTCGTTTATCAAAATCTCGGAAATGGCCGCTTCAAAGAAGTGACCGCTCGAGCTGGACCAGGAGTGCTGACTCCTAAATCGAGTCGAGGTTGCGCTTTTGGAGATTTTGATAACGATGGCGACATTGATGTTTTAGTCATGAACATGAACGAACCGCCGTCCCTACTGCGGAATGAATACATCAATAAGCAAAGTCAGCGAACCAATAACTGGCTCCAAGTGAAGCTCATTGGGACGAAGTCGAATCGCAGTGCCATCGGTGCTCGAGTGCAGGTAAAAAGCAGCGTGCGTGTGCAAGTTCAAGAGGTGACCAGCCAATCCAGTTACTACTCACACAATGATCTACGCTTACATTTCGGCATGGGTCTAAATCAGAAAGCGGTACAAATGGAAATTCGCTGGCCTAACGGGCAGACCGAAACGGTCAAAGATGTTGCCGTCAATCAGACTGTAAGGATCAGAGAAGGAAGTGGAGTGGTTAAGAGTAGTAAGTAGTAGGTCTTCTTCTTATGATGCTCCTCTGATGTAGTCGAGGAAACAGTTAATACGATTTTCCAAGCTGTTGCGTGCCTCACCCCGCTGAACAAGCTATGAAAAAAGCGTCAACGCCTTTCACCCCGTTAGGGGGTGGCATGTTTATAGCTTGAGGAGCAAAACCCCTCCGGCGGCGTTCGGAGGAGCGGAACTGATCTCGCGTGCTGAAGGTCTAGTTGCATTCCGCTCCTCCGAACGCCGTTGTTTCAGACGTATCAACTGGGGCTATAAACATCTCGCTCCTACGGAGTGAAGAGCTTAAGTCTTTAGCGCGCAGCGATACTGAATCCAGCGCCACGAGGAAACCGTAAAAAAGGTCACCCTAAGGTTCGGGCAGCGGCTTTACTCGAGGATCAAGCTGTTTGGCTTTCTGATATGCGATGTGAGCGGCTTCTCGTTGACCCTTTTTCTGAAGGGCGTCAGCTAAATTGTAATAGGCTTGTGCATTTGTAGGGTCGAGTTCAATGGCGACGCGGAATCTTTCGATGGCCGCATCAACATTCCCCTCTTTAAGCCGGGCGATACCAGTGTTTGCCGCAAATACCGCAGCCTGCTTATCTGATTTCATCTTGTTAAGTCGCGCGGCCTCCTGAAACTCCACACGGGCCGCCTCCACATCGCCCTTCCGTCTCAACGCACTAGCGAGTGTATTGTGTATTTCCGGGGCATCAGGCGCGTATCGCAACGCCTGGCGGAAGGCCTCTATCGCACCGTCGAGATTACCTTGTTGTTGCAGGACACTACCGAGGGCATAATGCGCCTCCGCATAGTCGGGTTTTGCCTCTGTCGCCGCTCTAAACGCCGCCGCTGCGTCATCCAGCTTGGATTGCTGCAAGAGAATGATGCCGAGAACGTAGTGCGCCTCTTGTAACGTTGGTTGTAAGGCAATAGCTTTTCTCAACTCCCCGACAGCCTGATCAAGTTTATCCTCTTGCTTTAAAGCCAGTCCCAGGCCGTAGTGAGCTTCGGCGTTGTCAGGCGCCAGTGAGAGTAGCCGACGATACGCCTCGACAGCCCGGGCATAATCGCTCTTCTGAATGAGTACCGCGCCAAGATTATGCTGGGCCACCAGATCATTCGGGTCCAGCTTGAGCGCAGCATTGAAGGCACTGATTGCGCCATCGGGATCGCGGTTTTGCATTAGCGCCAGTCCAAGATCATTGTGAGCCCGCACTGAATCGGGCTGGAGCTTGACGACGGTTCGTAAGGCCTCGATTGCTGCGTCAAGATCTTCTTCTTTCAGTAGGGCCAAACCCAACGCCTGGCGGGGCTCAACCCTCTCCGGCGCCAGCTTAACAGCCATCTTCAGTTCCGCTATCGCCGTTTGCAGATCCCCACTTTTCTGCAAAGTCAGCCCTAGGTAGTAATGCGCATTGACGTGGTTTGGGATCAGTTTCACTGCTGCGGTCAGCGCGGCGAGAGCGCCTGCAGTATCATTAGAAAACCACCGTGCCGCGCCCAGATAATAGTGTGCCTCGCCAAAATCCGGTCTAAGTTTTACAGCAGTTTCAAATTCCCGGATCGAATCCAGAAGGAGGCCCTTCACGCCGAGCGCATAGCCAAGGTAGGAATGTGCTTCGGCAGCATTCGGGTTAAGCTTATTAGCTTCGCGAAACTGTTCAATCGCGGAGTCCAGATCTCTCTTCTGTTGATAGGTCCTGCCAAGTAACAAGCGAGCGTCTACGTCACCAGGTTTGAGTGCAATCGCCTGTTTAAATGCTGCAATCGCGCCATCAAGATCACCATTCTGCTGGAGCACGGAGCCGAGTCCCAGCTGGGCTGAATAAAGACGCGGATTAATCTGGATTGCTCTACGGAATGATTGTTCGGCTGCCTTGATCTCACCTTTTCTGGCCCTCGCAGTACCGAGCGCATTGTGGGCGTCAGCAAATCCTGGCATCATTCTTGTCGACAATGACAACTCCTCAATTGCCGCATCCAGTTGCTGTTTTTCTAATAGCTCGACACCTTTTTTATAGTGCTGTTGGGCGCTACCCGATGATGCTTGCCCGTACGCCCAAATTGAGAACAGCAGAATAAGAATGGGCAGGACAAAACATATCGCGTGCTTGCGTCGCGTGAAAAAAAGGAGTTGATAACTCATGGTCCAAAGGCTTTCAGCCTGCGAGGTATGTCGGAATACCGCCTTCGGCGTTATTTCGAACACTCTGCTTCCCAGGTTGAAATGCTGATGACTGAGAAGTAGAGATTAGCTCTTTCGGGGGGCTGACTCCTTGCTTTCTTTAATTCCTGGCACAATACCAACTTTCTCTTTCACAATAATTACTTGGTTAGCGGCGATGTTGTTGAGAGTGTCCACCTGCCCGCTCGGCCATCGTATCTCAATTATCTTGACTCTTTGATTCTTACCGAGTCCAAAATGGACGCGCAGATCATTTTGCGAGTAGTAGCTGCCGCCACTGCGCACTTCGTCAATCTGGCTGCCGTCTTCGGTAATGCATTTTACGCGCGCGCCTATGCCACTGCGATTCGACTTAACTCCTATCGTCTTAATCTTGATCCAATTGTTTTGATTGCCGGATTCGGCCCTGAGTAACTGGGGAAGAGCGTTCACCGAGTTGATCAGTACATCGACATCACCATCGTTGTCATAGTCGCCAAAGGCACAACCGCGAGAGGCATTCGGCTCCATGACCGCCTCTCCTGCAATATCAGAAACATCGGTAAAGCGCCCGTTGTGCAGATTGTGGTAGAGCACTTTGCGCTGCGCATAACCAGTTTCGGTTGCCAGCTTTTCGACTTCCGGGTATACATGCCCGTTGACCAGAAAGATATCAGGCCAGCCGTCGTTATCTACATCTATAAGGCCACAGCCCCAGCCCAGCCAGCGCGTGTTCACTCCAATACCCGCTGAGAAAGTGACATCATCGAAGCTGCCCTTGCCCGTATTGTGGTAGAGCGATGAAGTGTCACCGGAAAAGTTGGTCTTAAAGATATCCATCCATCCGTCGCGGTCGTAATCGCCTGCTGTAACTCCCATGCCGGCCTGGGGCTTGCCATCAATGCTTAATGCACAACCAGCCTCAATACCAATGTCTGTGAACGTTCCGTTCTTATTGTTGTGATAAAGAGCAGCTGGAGCCGAGTCGTTCGCTACATAGATGTCTGGCCAGCCGTCATTGTCGAAATCTGCTGTTAAGACCCCCAGGCCATATGTGCCATTTGTCTTTGTTATGCCGGCCTTTTCCGAAACGTCTGTGAATTTGCCATTACTCTCATTGTGGTAGAGCATATTGATTCCGCCGGTCAATCCTGGGGGACCACAAGCAACTGTTAGACCCTTGTAAAGACAAGGACCGGTTTCAGGCAGGGGCGCTGTTTTCAGATCAAGGTCGATGTAGCTGGCCACAAAAAGGTCGAGGTTACCATCGCGGTCGTAGTCCACAAAAGCACACCCCGAACCCCACCGGGTGCGGTTATTCGCGACTCCAACCTTCTCAGCCACTTCCGTAAAAGTGCCAGTTCCGTTGTTGTGGTAAAGGGCATTTTTGCCGTAACTGCTGATGAAGAGATCGTCGTAGCCATCGTTGTCGTAGTCTCCGACGCACACGCCTTGAGCCCAACCTGTACGGACGAGCCCGGCTTTGTTGGTCACGTCACTAAACTTGCCATCACCGTTGTTGTGGTACAGGCGATTCGTGGAGTTTACGTTAGGAGGTAATCCGTCGAGGCGAGTCCCGCTGGCCAGAAAGATATCCTGCCAGCCATCATTGTCGTAATCGATGAAGGCGGCACCGCTTCCAGTGGTTTCCAACAAGTATCTGTTCCGGTGTTCGTCTCCATAGATGGTCTTCGCAGTCAGCCCCGCTTGCCCAGCTACGTTGACAAACCTCACTTCGGGCGAACGGCTCGGGGCGTATGGAATGGAATTCTGACCGGTGACGGGGGCGAGACAAAGAAGCAGAGAGGCTGAAACCTGCCACAATGTTCGCCTCCGCCTCGTTAAAGTTGAGCTGGTCACAGTGGCTCCTTACCGTATATGGCGGATACCTAGCCAAGCGCGTAAAGGGCACTGGAGAGACTGGCCCAGGCCGCGAAGGCAGCGGTAAACTTACCGGCGAGGACCAGGCTAAGAGCACCCATCAGTGTAGGTTGTGATTCCAACGTGGACGGGATTATTCGTGCCGATGGCAACCCGCGCCGAACAGTTCGCTCCATGGTTTCCGTCAGCGCTTCTTCAATCAATGACCATGCGCGCGTAATCTTGCCGCCAACCACGACGGCCTCTGGACTGAAGCCCACTACTAAATTTGAAATCCCGATACCGAGATAATGGGCTGTCTCGACCAATGCGGCTCGGGCGTTTGGCTCTCCTGCAAGAGCGAGATCAACTAACTCTTCAAATCCGGTGCAGGGCGAGCCCTCCGATCTGATTAGGTTGCTATATCTGGCCAGTGCGGCGCGTTCCGAAGAGAGAGCTTCCCAGCAATCATAGTTGCCACAAGAGCAGGGCACTGGCGCGCCGGAGCCTACTATCATGTGGCCAAATTCGCCTGCTGCCCCTCGTTCACCACGATAGACCTGGCCATCGAAGACAATTCCGGTGCCAATACCTTCTCCAACCAGGACAAGTATGAAGTCTCGGCCCTCAATGACTCCCGGCCGCCCAAACCACAACTCCGCCAAAGCAACCGCATTAGCGTCGTTGTCAATCGTTACGGGGAGGCCTGTGCCCGAAGAGATCCGCTCAGCTATCGGAAGGTCACGCCATTGGAAGTAGGGGACAAAGAGCGCGTGACCTGTCGAAGGATCAACTAAACCTGGAAGGCTGACTCCGACAGATTCGATTGAGCCATTGTTCTTGTTGGAAAACTCTCGCGCCAGAGCAATTACCCGGTTAAGAGTCTTCTCCGGATCAGGATCAGTTTGGAACTCTCGCTGCCTGACGATCCGCCCGGCGAGATCGCTTGTCGCGATGATAGTCACTGTCGGCATGATTGCCACACCGAGAGCTATTGCCCCCGCCGTCCGCAACCTGAGAAGCGTCGGCCGGCGTCCGCCAGTGGACTCGCCCTCCCCCACTTCCTCAATTAAGCCTTCCTCTGTTAGACCGTCAACAATAACCGAAATCGTCGAGCGTTGGAGTTCTGTCTCTCGGGCAATCTCCGCGCGCGAGATAGGCTCTCGCTCGCGAACATAATTTAATACTATCTGCCGATTAATATCGCGGATCATGTTAAGGCGGGCCGCCTGGACCTTTCGAAGATCGATTCGTCGCAAGTGTGTGCTAACCCCAATCGGAACAGAATTTATCGACTATCGTACCCTCAGACCGAGAAACCGTAAACGGGCCACGCGAAGCATTTGAGCAAAATCTGGCAAAAGTCTGGTAGGCGCGTCAACCGTGAGAATGAAAGAGACGGTAAACTATTGATTCGATTGGTAGCGGGGGCCGGGCTTGAACCGGCGACCTTGGGGTTATGAATCCCACGCTCTAACCACCTGAGCTACCCCGCCACATTTAGAGTCAACAACTTACAAAGATATCCTGACTTTGTCTGGCGTCATTATGACGTAATTTTGCCGTAATTCGCCACATGAATATTCATTCGCTGTTTGATAAAACGATTCAGTTGCTCCCAAGGTTCAGGCTCTTCAGTCGTCCGGGAAACTCCGCAGAATTCTGCGGACTGCGACTGTGTCTGGATGATCGACGCCGTGCACGGACTCGAAGATCCTCAATGCTTCCTCTAGCCTTCCGCGTGCACCTTTGATTCCGAGGTCTCGCTCGACGTACCCGAGCTGCCTGAGGGTGCCGGCCAGCTCGAGAGGCGCTCCGGCTACGAGCGTGCGCTTGATGTCAAGGCTCCGCAGCCAAGACTGTCGGGCGGCTTTGAGATCGCCCTCCTCGTACTGCACTACGCCAAGGTTGTGATGATTCACTGCGAGGTCCCGCGGCTGGCACTGGCCGGATTCCACTCGAAGTCGTACGGCTTCCTCCAACATGGCTCCACGCTCGTGTGGCTTGCCAAGTCTGCACAGGACGATACACAGCTCGTTCAAGGTAAAGGCGAGCGAGTTCGCAGGAGGCCGATCCATCTCACGCAGCCTGCGTAGCGATTCTTCATGGGCCTCGCGAGCGCGTTCCAGGTCCCCCAGCTTCATGTGAACGCGACCCAAGTACGAAAGCGTCTCAGCGATGACCGGCGCCTTCGGGTTGGTGGACCTCTCCAGCACCTGGACGGCCTTCTGCATCTTCTCCCGGGCTTCCTCCAGCTCTCCAACACCTTCGAGTGCCAGGCCCAGGATCTCGTAGGCAAGACCCATGTCGGGATGGTCCGCACGCATTCGTCCTTCGCGCAATCGAATGGCTTCTCGGATGTTCCTCAGAGCATCGCGGTGTTTCCCCAGATCCCCTTGGACAGCCGCCAAATTGTGGTGGCCGACTGCGAGACTGAGAGCGTCCTGGCCAAGCGCACTGCGGATTTCCAGCGCCCGTTCAAATGTATCGAGTGCAAGGTCTGGAGCCCCCGCAGCTCTCATGATGGCGGCCAGCTCGTTGAGAACGAATGCGTCGCGTGCGTCCAGCTTCCGTTGCTGACTCTGGATCTCGTCGGCAGCAGTCTTGGCGAGCTCGAGGGCACGCCGGGGATCTCCGATCTCGGCCTCCACCATCGCCAGAACGAGACGAAGCTCTTCTCGGTCTGGGATGCTTTGACCGCGCGTGGCTAAGAGGTCGTTCGAGCGCTCCGCAGCATGGGCCGCCTCTTTGCGACGACCCAGGTGACAGAGGGCGCGGGCCACGAACGCGAGGGGGTGAGCCAACTCGGCAGCACGCTCGCCGAAGATCTTCTCCCTTAGCTTCACGCACTGCTGGAAGGAATCGTGCGCCTCGAGATGGAGACCCAGCTCCAGTTCCGCTTTCCCGCGATGGAGTAGGCTGCTCGCGGTTTCCCAGTGATCTGCCATACCCGAGGCCCTCCGCGCCTCGATGGCGCGATCGAACAATTCTCGGGCTTTACTGTCGTTCCCAGACGTGAGCTCGATCAGGCCCAGGTTATGATAAATGCCGCCGGTGTGCGGGTGGCCGCCCGGGAAGAGTCTCAGCTGAATGTCGAGCGCTTCGAGAGAGCGAGCGCGTGCCTCGTCGAGTTGGTCCTCTTGGTTCAGCACAGTGGATAGGAGCGTCAGTGACTCGACCATGTCCGAGTGATCGCCAGGGAAGGCCGCGCGACGAATCCCGAGCGCCTCGCGGAATAAATGTTCTGCTTGGTCCAGGTAGCCCTCGTCGCGCTCGATAGCGGCCAGCTGTGTGAGGATCGATGCAATCTCAGGGTGTTGTTCACCAGGATGGACTTGCTTGGCCAGGGCAAGCGCTTCCTGAGCGTGCTGACGGGCCTCAGGTAGGAGACGTAAGTCGTGCTCCGAACGCGCTAGGTTGCAAAGCGAAATCGCGAGGTTCGGGAAGGCTGCGCCGCCCTCCCGGCGCTGTATGGCGACGGTGCGCTCAAGAAGCCGGCGCGCTTCATCCGGCTGGCATAGATCCAGATTGAAGTTTGCCAGATTCGAGAGGAGCATCGAGAGCGAGATGTTCTCGGGAAGACGCATCGACTCATGGAGCGAGATTGCCCTCAGAATTGTGTCCCGACCCTCGATCGTCTTGCCCAAGCCGCGTAGCACGCCGCTCAACGTCGAGTAGCAGTCCATGAGTCCGCGCGTTCCGGATCCTGCCGCCTGCAGGAGTTTGATGGCCTCACGCACGTCCCGCTCCGCCTCGATCAATCGATCGAGATTCATCTCGACCACAGACCGGGTTTGGAGACAGGCTGCGCGTATCTCAGACTCCGGCTGGATCTCATCGAACGCCGCTACACACCGATCCAAGACCTCGAGCGCCTCAATCCGACGACCCAGTCGGTCCAGTGCTGCCCCCGTCATCGCACCGATCTCCAAAGCCTGGGCACTGCCATCGTCGACGGCCTGATGGAAGTAGGCGGTTAAAGCGTCGGCCTCCCATCGGCCCTCCGGGTCTGCCCAACCAACCGAGAACATTTCGGCTCGCCGCACCACGAACGCGGCGAGTTCACGCTTCATTTCTCGCATCTTGAGATCGTCACGTTCCAGGGCCCGCCTAACCAAGTCCTGCACGAGACGGTGTGCGCGGACCACTCGGGCTTTGCCGAAGACACTTTTCGCATCATGGACCAACCCAAGCCGGTGCAGGTTTGCGCAAATCTCCTCCCAAAGGTCCGGATAGCCAGGTCGCGGTCTTACGCTGACTTCAGGAAAGCCCCTCGCGACGAGTTCGCGCAGCCATGGTAGAGGTACCTGGTCCGGCGGGAGCAGTGACGCATACTCCATGGCGTGCCTCTCGGCCAGGCCTAACACTGCAAGGACAGGTTCAAGGACGGCATCGAGGCGTCGCTCGTGGTCGTGCCGGCGAAGCGTAAGGCTCCGGTCCTCCGCTAGGGTCTCGAGGGCCTCGAGGTCCTCTAGGCCGAGCCGTTCGAGAAAAGCCGCGCATGTGACCTCAGGATGCTTCGCGAGCCACGCGGCGACGAGCTCCACTGCCAGCGTGAAGCCGCCCAGTCGCTTGGCGATCTTCCGAGCAGCCTCCCGCTCGATCTCGTTGGCGAAGGGCCGGTGCTTCTCCAGCAACTCCAAGGAGGCTTCCTCGGGGAGCTCCCCCAGCGTCACCCAATCAGCATGCCTGGTCACACGGCCGACTCCCGGGTCGATCCGTGTTGTGGCAAGAAGATGCAGTGTCGGCCCGAGCGCTGTAAGCGCGTCGGTCCATTGCGGCTTGAGCAGCGTGGGGTCCGTGACGTTGTCCAGAACGATCAGGATGTGTCCAAGGCGGTCCAGCCGCTCGCGGAGAGACACGGTGATCGCGGCGAAGTAGCTCGCGCCCGTCTTGCGATCTTCGTCCCTGATCCTGTCGCGGAACAGATCTCCCAGATACAGCACCGCGTCGCGCAGGTCCGTCTTGCCCTCGCACGGCACCAGGAACCGTCCGCCCGGATAGGCGCCGGCGAATGCGTGCGCGTAGGTCAGGGCTAGCTCGGTCTTGCCGATCCCTCCGAGACCATGCACGCCGGATATGACTCCGGCCCAATCATCTTTGAGGCGCTCCCGCAGCGCGAGCAGTTCCTCGATCCGGCCTGAGAAGCGCTTGTTGTATGGTGGCAGCGTGCTTTCGGATGCGGCAGCCCGGCGCAGGTGTTCGATCCCCCCTTCGAGATCGCGGGCTAGGCGTTGGAGAACGCAGCGCAGGTCTTCTCGGCGGAGGGCAGACAGTCCTTCGCGGAAGAAATGGGTGACGTACCTGAGTTGGCGGCGACGCAGTTGCCGGATGACCTGCGTGGTCCCAGCCAGGAGCGGGGCACCGGTCGGCGGAATGCCACACAGCTCGGCGACCGTGCGAGCGACCTCATCCTCGCCATGCTTCTCGTTGTCGAACCCCGGCACCTCAACGATGTACACCGGCGCCGCCCCGGAAGACAGGATGTGCTTTGCGATTTCCGTATCGATCCACGCACGCCACTCGCGGCAGCACCATTCGCTCACGAAGTAGTTCGGAGAGATGAAGGCCAGAAACAGACGGGACCGAGTCAGCGAGTCGTAGATCCGCAATCGCCAGTCGTCGAAACTGCCGATGTCCTGCGTGTCGAAAAAAGGAACGAGGGCGCGACCGCCGGAGAACTTCCAATGCTCTGCGAGCAGTTCCTCGACGAAGCCACTGATCCAGCCCCCGAAGTTGTCCTTGCGGGCGTAAGAGACGAAGAAGTCGAACAGGTCAGGGTCACGAGGCATGCATTGACCCCTTAAGATAAGAGTATGAGTGAATCCCTTTTACATGCACGCTTTTGTTGGACGCAAGTACCTAGTTGAATTTTACGCGGCTTTGCGGGCAGACCTGAGCTGCGTTCTCAAGGCTTCCCCGACGAGCTTAATTGTAAGAAAGCCTCGGTTGGCGGAGAACACGAAATCCACTTTGACGGAATTCACAAACGCAACTCGATCAATAGTACCAATGTAAGCAACTGTGCTGGCAATCTGCCGAAGGTTTTTGGTTGATGTTTGCGAGGTGCTCGCCGTGTTTAGCCGTGGACGGCGTTATGAATCCCACGCTCTAACCACCTGAGCTACCCCGCCACGAGGGAGGTCATTATACGAAGGGGTTGGTTAAAACTCTACTTGTTAGTGGTCAGTGGTCAGTTGTTAGTGGGTAGTTGTCGGTGTTAAGGGCGGTGGTTAATTGTTGGTGGGCAGTGTTCAGTTTTCAGTTGTTGGTGCTGCGGTCAGTCGTCAAGCAGGGGTGACCATTAAATCCGCGCTGTGCCGTACCAGAAAATGAGGATCCACGAAATCACACGAAGAAAACACCAACAATTGTCCTCGACTTGCATCATTTCTTTGGCGGGTACAAAATGGGCACAAGTTCACCGTCCCCGAGCAATATTCGCCCCGAGTAATATTTACCCCTGAGTAACATTAGCCCCTGAGCCCCTTCGAGAGCAGCGTTGGCCCCCCTTCGATCTTTAGGCGTTTCCCCTGAAAGGAATTCGCAATGGAAAACAGTGATCGACCCACAGGCGTCGCGGCAGATCGACCGACGATCATGGTGGCTGATGACTACGACGACGTTCGCTCCATTCTGAAGAGCTGGCTTGAGCAACACAATTGCCGCGTCATTGAAGCAGTTACCGGACAGGAAGCCGTGCAGCAAGCCGAGCGCGAGCGCCCCGATCTGATCCTGATGGATCTGGCTATGCCGGAGGTTGACGGGTTCGGGGCAGTATTCTTGATCCGCACCAATGAGAATTTGCGCGATGTGCCGATCATCGGCATCTCGGCCTATGGTGAGCTTGGCATAGATGCGCAGTTGAAGATTGATCCCAAAGCGGTTGGTTTTAATGACTACCTGGAGAAGCCGTTTGCCGCCGCTAAGCTGTACGAGCTTGTTGATCGATATTTGCCTGAGCGGAGTGGAGTGTTACCGGAGTGACTGTCAGTTGTCAGTTGTCAGTCGCAAGATCAAATGATCTGTCGATTGGCGAAGCCGGAAAAATAAAAAAATCGGCCACAGATTAACGCGGATGACACAGCGCAGCAGAGCCGCAATCAAAAAACCTAAGGGATGATCCACGAAATCACACGAAATAAATAGAGGAACATTTCGTGTGAGTTTGTTTTTCGGGTCGTGTAACTTCGTGGATCGATTTGTTTACTCGCAAAAAGACCTGCTCAAAAAAAAAGAAATTGCCAGTTGGCTTATATTATTTGTTCTGATCGGCATTAATCTGCAGCCAATTTTCTTCTCGGGGAATGAAGACTAAAAGTCTAACCACGTTCCTGCTTTCTGGCGTTGCGCCTGACGAAATATGAAGTCGGCTGCGGCCAGATCCTCAACCGCGAGGCCGAGCGACTTGAACAGAGTGATCTCATCCGCAGATTGGCGTCCACCCTTGAGACCCACTAAGACCTCTCCCAACTCAGCCCTGATATGCTCAGGTCCGATTTCTCCTTCCTTAGCAGCCAGCAAATATTCTCCTGCTTCATTCTGTGCAGACTCGCGCCGGTCTACAAAAAGACTGGCAGCCTTCATGGTCGCACTGTCGATCTCGCGCGCCGCAGGCGAATAAGTGCCGACCGCGTTTATGTGAGCACCCGGAGAGATCCATTCAAGTCGCAGCACCGGGTCGAGAGCGTTTGTCACGGTAACAATAATGTCTGCTCCCTTCAGTGCCGCTTCGACAGTCGGCGCAACTTCTACTGGAAACGAGTAGGCGGGCGAGACCTCACGGACGAACTGCTGAGCGCCCTCCGCCGTACGACTAACAACGCGCACCCGCTTGACCGTTCTTACACAAGCGATGGCTTCAAGATGAGAGCGAGCCTGGACTCCCGCGCCGATGATGGTCAATTGACAGGCGCCCGAACGTGACAGGGTGCGTGTGGCGACCCCGGATACGGCTGCAGTGCGGATAGCGGTGATCGCCGAGGCATTAACCAGGGCCAGCAACTCTCCCGTCTCCCCGCTGAACAACAGCACACCGCCCTGATGTGCATCCTTGCCTCGGGCTGCATTCCCAGGAAAGACGCAAATCGCTTTCAGACCATAAGCCGATGGCTCGGTTGCCTTGTATGCAGGCATCATGGCAATCAGTCCAGCCGAGTTGGGAGGGCGAATTACCATTCGCAAAGGCAGATGGAACTCTCCGCGTGCCAGGGAAGCAAGAGTTTGTCCCATGAGCTCGATGCAGTCGGCCATTGGCAGGAGCTGTTCGACTTCGGCATGCGTGACGACGAGGAGTTTAGGCAAGGGTTCTTTCTCCGGCACTGGTGATTTTTCGTTTTGGTTGAGTGTTGTGTTTGTTGGAATAGTCCACGAAATCACACGAACAAGAACGATTCGATAGTCCACGAAATCACACGAACAAGAACGATTCGATAGTCCACGAAATCACGCGAACAAAACGATTCGAAGGCCACTCGATAATCGACGAAACCACACGAAGGATTACCCCAAATCGTAAGTCAAATCATTCCCATATACTGAAATCGTTGAACAAGAAAACTGGGCCGTAAGTGCTGGCGCCAATTGAATTGTGATTCTACTAGGAATCGCCGCGTTTCGCTCCGGTTTTGGAAAAAAAAGTCTGCGTGGCATAGCCATTGCCAAACACACAGGCGGAGGCTATGGAAATGAAAAAAATTGCAGCAACCGTTTTATGTCTCTTGGCCCTGACTATAACGGCAATCCCCGCGGGAGCTCAGACTCGCAGCCGTCGCACTTATGATCAACGGATTCAAACCAGTCGTTATAGCAACGATGTTTATCGTAATGGCGGAAGCCGTGACCGGAGTTATCGGAACAATGTTTATCGAGATCAGCAATACAGCAACAACGCCTACTACGATGGCTATGGATACGACAACCGATCCGTTTGGGACAAACACCGTGACAAGATCACTACCGCAGGTGGCGCGGCAGCCGGTGCAATCATTGGCGGATTGATTGGTGGAAAGAAAGGCGCAATCCTGGGTGCGCTCGGCGGTGGTGGAGGTGCGGCACTTTACACCTACAAGATTCGCAATAACCGGCGGTACTAATTAATTCACGAGTTTGGTTACTCATCTAATCGATGAGTAACCTTGTAGGGGCCCGGGTGTGAAGGGGAGAGCACACCCGGGCCTCAACACTTTTCTGCCTGCCAAACAAAAAACTCATTTTTCATTTGTCGTTTTCCATTCGTCATTTGTCATCGAACCGAGGCAAGGCTATTCAAAGACTGCACCGCAATCCATTACAATCGCTTTGATGAAGGTCGGCGCTCGCGGAAAAAAGCTCTTTCCCAAGTTACTACTACTCCTGTTCGGCATTATCGCTGGCGCGCTAATCGCCGAAGTTGCGCTGCGAGTGCTTGGCTACTCTTACCCGGAGTTTTATCAGCTCGACTACTCTCGTGGTTACACCTTGCGCCCGGGGATGGAAGGTTGGTATCGCAAAGAAGGGGACTCGTACGTCCGCATCAACAGCGATGGGCTACGCGATCGCGAACACTCCAAAAACAAACCGCTGGATACCATACGAATTGCCGTCCTCGGAGATTCCTATCCCGAGGCCCTTCAGGTGACGCAGGAGCAGGCCTTCTGGGCGGTCATGGAAAAACAACTGCAAGACTGCGGCAGCTTTGGCGGCAAGAAAGTGGAAGTGCTTAACTTCGGCGTCTCAGGCTACGGCACGGCGCAGGAGCTGATCACGCTGCGCAAACAGGTTTGGCAGTATTCACCGAATATCGTTCTGCTCGCGGTAACCACGAACAACGACATTAGCGATAACTCCCTTGCGTTGAAAAAAACGGGAGAAGTTCCTTACTTTGTTTATCGCGACGGCGCGCTGGTGTTGGACGATTCGTTCCGGACTTCCCGAGCCTTCCGGCTGCGACAGTCTTTCTTGAATCGCTTTGGGCGCTGGTTGAAGGATCACTCGCGTGTCGTCCAGGCACTCAACGAAGGGCATCATGGTTTAAAGATTCTGTTGGGTTCCTGGCGCGATCGGCTGAAGAAGTCCCCGCCACCTCCTGCGCAGACTCAACCCGCTGCCGGCATACCAAGGACCGAAGAACCGGGCATTGATAACCAGATTTATCTCGAGCCGATCAACCAGGCTTGGAGCGACGCCTGGAATGTTACCGCGGGCATAGTTAAAGCGATGGCCGCCGAAGTTAAGAATCATGGCGCGAGTTTTGTCGTAGTCACGTTGAGCAACCCGCCGCAGGTGTTTCCTAATGAAGACTTTCGCCGGGAGTTTCTGAAGCGAATCGGAGCGGGAGATATCTTCTATCCGGACAATCGCATCAAGGCATTATCCGAGCAGGCAGTCATACCTGTGATCAATCTCGCCCCAGATCTGCAAAAGTATGCTGATCAACGAAACGCATTCCTGCACGGGGTTGGAGCAAACATCGGAAATGGGCATTGGAACGCGTTGGGCCATCGCGTTGCGGGTGAGCTGCTCGCGGGGAAATTGTGCGAGCAAATGGGTTCTTTGAAACCCAAAACATGATCCACGAACTTACACGAAATTTTGTGTGATGCGCGTGGATCGATTTGCTTACGTGCTAAAACTTACGCACGGAGGCGCTGACAAGAACACCAGTACGACATTGCCAAATAGCGCCGGCCGTTCGGTTCTGTTATAGATATCCTTACGATCAAACACTTCGGAGAGAGCATGGATTACCACGAGAATGTTCTAGGTCTTATCGGGCACACACCGCTGGTCAGGCTGCACCGGTTAGCCCGGGAAACCAAAGCGACTGTGCTGGCCAAGATGGAGAGCCTAAATCCCGGGTACTCGGTAAAAGACCGGATCGGCATCGCGATGATTGAGGCCGCCGAACGCGAAGGGATTCTCAAGCCGGGTGGGACCATCGTTGAGGCAACTTCCGGGAATACCGGAATCGGACTTGCCCTGGCGGCTGCGGTTAAGGGTTACCAGTGCATCTTCGTTATGACTGACAAAGCCTCAGTCGAGAAGTCGCGATATCTGAAATCACTCGGCGCTGATGTGGTCATCACTCCCGTATCCGCCAAGCCGGGGACGCCGGACCACTACGTTTCCACTGCTAAAAGGATCGCTGCCGAGACTCCCAACTCCTTTTATCCCGACCAGTATTCACATCCGGCAAATCCGGAGGCCCATTACCGCACTACGGGTCCGGAAATATGGGAACAGACGGAAGGGAAGATCACGCACTTTGTGGCCGGGCTCGGCACGGGCGGGACGATCTCGGGCACAGGCCGCTTTCTCAAGGAGAAGAACCCTGCGATCAGGATCATCGGCGCCGATCCATACGGTTCAGTCTTCAAGACGTACAAAGAAACCGGAAAACTGGTCGAGGCCACGCCTTACCTGGTTGAAGGAATTGGTCAGGAAGTAATACCACCAAACGTGCACATCAAGTATGTCGATGAAGTAATCAATGTCACCGATCGCGAATCATTTGAGACCGCTCGCCAGTTGGGCCGGTTGGAAGGAATTTTTTGCGGGGGTTCCACGGGCACCAATCTGGTTGCCGCCCTGCGCGTGGCACGCGACCTGGATGAAGACGCGGTGGTGGTATTCATCGTGTGTGACACGGGGGAACATTACCTCAGCAAGTTTCAGTCAGACGAGTGGATGAAAGAAAAGCGTTTGCTCGAGCCTCAAAAAATCACCGCCGGTCTGATGTGTGGAACAAAAAGAGCCCAGGCGCCGGCACAAGTCATCTTCGTTGCCCCCACAGATAATGTTGGCGATGCCCTGGCTCGGATGGACCAGGTGGGTGTGACGCAGTTGCCGGTGATCGAAGATGGGCGGGCAGTTGGATCAATTCGTGAGAACCGGGTATTGGCCAGGGTTGTTCGCAATCGCGAGCTGCTGGATGCAAAAGTCCATGAGGTGATGGAAGCGAGTTTCCCAACTGTAGATGTTGATGCCAGTTCCGATGAAGTGACGCGGCGTTTGCGCACCAGCCCGGCGGTGCTCGTGGAAGAGTATGGCCGCATCGTGGGCATCATTACGCGTCATGACGTATTGGATACCACTGGGGGTTAGTGTTTGACGTTCCAGTCCGGGGAAAACTGCATTTATCATTGGACGTTGGACATTTTTCATTTGTCATTTAGAGACGATGTTTCGTGTGATTTCGTGGATCGTTCCTCTCGTGCGGAGGACAACGGATCCACGAAATTACACAAACCCTAAGAACCAAATCACACGAAATGTACGGCGTTGTATTTCGTGTTATTTCGTGGATCAGGTCTTAGGTTGGGCTGACAACGTTCGACGGTTGTAGAATTTAACAACCAGACCTTCACCAAGGTCTCTGGAAGCCGTCGAAGCAAACCCCTCTAAATAATTTGCAGGAACGTAAGTATCGGCTCCTTCAATCGTCAGCGGCACTTCGGTCACGATCCACTTTTCAATGTAAGGAAGAAACGACTGGTAGATCTTTGCGCCGCCTATCACGAATAAATCGGATTTCAAATCCCGACTGAGCGCCAGCACCGATTCGACATTGCGATGCACGACTACGAGTTCCTGCGCCTCGATGTCTGACTGACGACTCAGTACGATGTTCAATCGATTCGGGAGAGGGCGCTTTAGTGTGAGCCACGTCTTGTGACCCATCACGCAAGCATGCCCGGTGGTTGTTTCTTTGAAGAACTTCATATCGGCAGGGTAATGCCAGGGCAGCTTGCCTTCCTTGCCTATGGCCCCATTTCTGTCGACGGCGACTATGCCGATAATTGACATCGGTTATGGCACCTTTCAAACCTTGAGTTCGCGCCGACAAAGCTTTCATGCCCAGGCGCAATAAAGCAAAGAAGTCTTCTTTGATGTTTCTATTTGTTGGCGATCGAGTTCCAGCCCTCGCCCATCCCGCGCCAATATAGCCCAGCAAAGGCGCAAGATAGCCGCAAATCGCGGAATCAACAAGACTAAACATTGTTGTTGACCGCCTAAGAGCCAGGTCAGTATAATTTGAGTCGCCTCACGCCCGCCTGATATCCCCGAAGGAGCACAAGATGATGTCCACAATAGAGGTAAGGGTTCAAACCAATAATGCATGGCGTTTGCTGCTGGTTGCTCCCGTTGGAATGGCTCTGTTCTATTACTTGTTCGGGTATATGCCCGCTTCGTTTTGGATTCTCGGCGGCGCTGTCTTGCTCGCTCTTCCTTTCAGTCTGCTCCGACGAACTGGTGACGGACCCTGCATTGTATTGAGCGATGAAGGAATCCTGGACAAGCGACTCAAGGTCGGGGTCATTCATTGGCGCGACGTAAAGAGGGCGTACCGCTATTCGCTGCATGGAGTGCCTTACGTATGTCTGGACCTTCACAACCTCAAAGAGTATGAGGCACGCCGGCCCGTACTATTGCGAGTCCTCTCAAGTTTCCAAAGGCTATTCGGGATGAGTTCGATCGCAATCTGTGCCAGCGGTCTTGATCTCGATAGCGGCGCCCTGTTGAATCAAATTCAAGCAGGCTGCCAGGCGGCCTACCAAAAGTAAATAAGGGGAGATAAAGGAATGATTATTTATCGAGGGCTAGGGTTTCTCGCGCTGATTTGTTATGTCGGTGCTGGAGTCTTGATTGCCTCATTGCTGAATTGGGGCTTCGGAATCGATATTCTGATGACCAAAGCGTGGTGGCCCCTCCACCTCACCTTTGTATTTGGTGCGGCCGTTACTTTCATCGTTGGTTTCTATCTCAACCGCCAACCTGTTGAAGAAATGATTTACGAGAAATCAGGACCGGTAACCGTTCTCAAACCCCGTCATACTCTTTACTTCATTAGAATGGAATACTGGGGGCCAATTATCCTTGCCATTTATCTTTTTGCCTGCTTTGGTTACCAGTTCAAATAATTCAAACTGCAACTGGCGCGGCGATCTTGCCGTGCGATTGATAACCCACCAGTTTCAAATTCTCGTAGCTCATTGCCAGCAGACCATCCAGTCCTCGCAGGCGTTTTCCTTCATCGTTAATCTCCAGGCGAGGGAGCGGCAGCGGTGTGCGAGACAGAAGTTCGCGCACCTGGTCCAGATGGTTTTGATAGATGTGATAATCGCCGAGCGTGTAGATGAACTCCCCCGCCTCGAGACCGGTGACATGGGCCACCATATGCAGCAGTAACGCATAAGAACTGATATTAAAAGGTATGCCCAGAAAAGCGTCTGCGGATCGCTGGTAGAGCTGCAAGTGCAGTACTCGAGACTCTTCGACTTTGAACTGAAACAGAGTGTGGCACGGTGGCAGGTCCACCTTGTCAGCCTGGCTGGGATCCCAACCGGTGACGATCAGCCGGCGCGAGTTTGGGTTATGCTCAATCTCACTTATTAAGTTTGCTATCTGATCCACACCGTCGCGTTGTGGATAGTGCCCACCAAAAGAGCGCCAGAGGTAACCGTAAACTGGTCCCAGATCGCCGGCGGCGCGGCCGAAACGATCCGTGTGT
>Ga0137404_10000382_pt1 | contig 28876 bp, 23 predicted proteins | sample CZOMad2_1_16fung_FD_108285 | JGI IMG/M metagenome (GOLD analysis project Ga0137404, IMG submission 108285) | Vadose zone soil fungal communities from Angelo Coast Range Reserve, California, USA - CZOMad2_1_16fungal (Illumina Assembly) | ecosystem: Environmental > Terrestrial > Soil > Vadose... | reverse complement strand
CCTCCACCGATTGCGGTCTCGGCGGCCGCGTCCATCCGCAGATCGCCTGGGCGAAGCTGGAAGCACTCGCGCAGGGCGCCGCGCTGGCGACGCGACAGCTCTGGCGCTAGTGGCGCCCTAGCGGCCCGGCTGCTCCCTGCCGCCTCCACGGCGCTCTTGCTGTTGACCTTCGGGCTGCTGCTGCCGGGACTCGGCCCGTTCAGGAGCGATGCGATTTGCCGGCTCCCCCGGAAGCCGCTGCGGCTGAGGTCCTCCGCGTCCCTCGACTCGCTCGGGCCGCGGCGCCTGCTGTTGGGCCTGCGGCGGCGCCGGCCGCTGGCCGCGCGCTCCCTCCTGTGGACCGGCCGGCGCGGGCCGCTGTCGCTGTGCATTGGCGTCGGGACGCGGCGCGTTGCCGTCGGGGCGCGCCGGATTGTTGTCGGGGCGCCGAGTACTCCCGTCGGGGCGCGGCGCGTTGCCTGGACGTTGTGCGTTGTTGTCGGGACGCGGCGCGTTGTTTTCAGGACGCGGCGCGTTCGCGTCGAGGCGTTGCGTGTTGTTGCCATCGCGGCGCTGCGCGTTGCCGTCGGGACGTGGCGCGTTGCCGTCGGGACGCTGCCCGCCGCTGTCGCGCGAACCGCGTGTCGCCTCGGGCGGCTCCGGGGCTCCGAATTGCCGAGGCTGGGGCGGACGCTGACGCTCCACCGGACTGTTGCCCAACGTGGGCCTTGCGGGCACGGCGACAGTCGACGCCGGCTTCGGCGCCGGCACGATCCGTGGCGGTGGTGCGCCGGCACCGTTACCCGACCGCGGGCCGTCGGCGCGCGGACCTTCAGTCGGCGCGCCCTCTGCTCGAGCCGCGTCCGTGGGGCGCGGACCCTCTCGACGCGGCGCGCGCGTCGCGACCACGGCGCGCGTGATCGTGTGATCGGGCGGCCGCGTCGCGTGCCCGCTCGCCGCGACGAAGCTCGACGCGTCGGGAGCCACTCGGATCGGCGCCCGCGCCGGCTCCAGGTGGCGGGCGTCGATCTGCGCGATTCGCGCCTGCTGGACCGGACCGCGCCCGAAATGATCCTCGCGAACCGCGACGACCGCGTGCTGGACGCTGGTGTTCCGGTAGACGTTGATGTTGGTGACGTTCACGACCGTCGTGCGATTGACGACGACATTGTTGACGAAGCGCGGCCCGCCCCAGCCGACCCAGGTCGGTCGGCCGACGAATTGGGGTCTCCCCCACCACGGCACAAGCGGCTCACCCCAGCTCAACGCGACCCAGCTCACCCCGGGAGCGCCGATGGCCACACGGACACTCGGCGCTCCGAAGAAGGCAACCAGCGCCGGAGCGTAGACCGGCCTGACGATCACGGGCCCCGGCGCCCACGCCCAGTAGCCGCTCACGAAAACCCAGCGGCCATAGTGATACGGAGCCCATCCCCACGGCGCGGTATCGACCCAGGTCCAGCCGTAGTACGGGTCCATGACCCAGCGGCCGGTACTGTACGGCGCCCAGCCGGAGGGAACTGACTGAGGAACCCACACCGACCCGTACGTGGGGACGACTCGCCAATCGCCATAGTGATCGAGATCGTCGACGCCGTACACGCCACCGGGGACGTAGCGAGAGCTGATCGCATCGATGAGGTCGCCGGTGCGGGCGTAGTTCCAGCGATCCCACACGTCGAGCTCTGGGGCCACGTAGCTCCGCACCGTCGGCGTCTCCGCGCCCTCGAGCACCACTTCCTCGCTCGACGCGATCGCCACGACCTGTCCTCCGGCGGGTGTCATCGTCGCCTGCCCGGAGCGCCGCGTCACGAACGAGCTTCCGGATTGCGTCACGTCGACACGGTAGTAGCCGGCGCGCTCGATCGTGAACGCTGCCTGAGGCGTATCGACCTCCACCGTGCGCCCCGGATCGACACTACGGAGGTCGAGCGCGACGTGGCCCGCGGTGACCTTGATCTGCAGGAGATCCGGCTCGTGGTTCACGAGACCGAGCTGGGAGTCGCCCCAGGCTCGCACGTACGCGCGCGCGCCCACCTGGAGCTCGAGATTTCCCCGATTGCCCGTGTAGAGCTCGTCCCCGGGCGCCAGCGCCGTGTTGACCTGCGCGGGAGCCCAGTCCTGAGCGCCCGGGCGAAAATAAGAGACCTCACCGTCGGCGTAGCTCAGCCGGGGCGGGGTGCGAGCGATCGCCTCTTCGTCGCTGTCAGCCGCCCGGACAGCCCTCACCCCGAGAGCCATCTGGGAGACGAGCGCCAGAGCCACAACCGCCGAGATTCCCAGCCTTCCCGCGCGCCAGAACATGGGGAACCCTCCTTTCTATCCGCCGATTCATTTACTTGGACGGACCATGACCACCTTGCATTTCATGTGGGACCCGATCGCGGCTTGACGGTCCAGGTACACGCGCGCACACTCAGTAGCGTCCATATACACGAGGAGAGGTCGATGGCAAGGAAGGGCCTGATCGTCGCTGGTGCCGCGCTGGCCCTCGCCGGCATGGCGGTGGCGCCAGGCCACGCCTTGGCTCAGCGGTCCCGGGGCGCCGTGGTCAGCGGTGGCGGACGCGCCTTCGTCGGCGGCGGCGGGCGCGTTATCGTCGGCGGAGCCGGCCGCGCCGTCATCACGGGCGGTGGACGCACCGTCGTGACGCAGCCCGGATTCGGGCATCATCCGTTCATCGCGCGCCCATTCGTTCGCCCGTTCGTCCGACCGTTCTTTCCGTTTGCGGTCGTGGCGACCGCGCCGGGTGTCGTATATGCGTCGCCACCCGTCTACTATCCGCCCCCGGCGTACTATCCCCCGCCCTATTACGATCCTCCAAGCTATAGCGCGCCGGTGAGCTACAGCCCGCCCGTGAGCTACGCTCCGGCGCCGAGCCCGACAGTATCGGTCGCCCCGGCGCCGCCGACACCGAACGTCGCGCAGTTTGCGACGGGTCGGTACGAGCTACGCGGCGATGGCGTGTCGACCCCGTACACGTGGGTGTGGATCCCGAATCCTCCGACGTCGCCGCCGCCAGCGGCTCCCCTTGCCCCGCCCACGGGAGAGCCGGGCTCGAGCAGCAGCCAACTGCCGGCGCGTGTGGGCCAGCTCTATCGCTGGATCGACGCACAGGGCGTCGTGTACTGGACCGATCGCCTGGACGCCGTGCCCGAGCAGTACCGCTCGCGAGCCAAGCAAACCACACCGTCCTGAGCGGACGCGCGCTCATGATCCTCGATCCACCGCTCTACGCCCTCTTTCTGACGGCCGCGCTCCTGCTGACTCTGGCTCCCGGCCCGGACACGATGTTCGTGCTCGGCGCCGGACTCGGAGGCGGCGCCCGAGGCGGGCTGCTGGCGTCTGCGGGCATCATGACGGGGTTGCTCGTCCACTTGTCGCTCGCCCTCGTCGGCGTGTCCGCGCTGATCGCCGCCTCGCCGCTCGCGTTCGACGCGCTCCGCTGGGCCGGCGCCGCCTATCTCATCTGGATCGGCGTGCCGCTGGTCGTGCGCGCGTGGCGAGACCGGAACGCTCCGCTCGTGTCCGAGCCCATGCCTTCGCCGACTCGCGTCTACTGGCAGGGGTTGACCACGAACCTCCTCAACCCGAAGGTCGCGATCTTCTACGTCGCCTTTTTGCCGCAGTTCGTCTCGCCCGAGCTGGGCCACGCGTCGTTGCAGCTTCTACTCCTCGGATTGACGCACTGGCTGATGGGGCTTCCCTATCTGTGCGCCGTCGCGCTCGCAAGTGGCTCCACGGCCGCGTGGTTCCGGAGCTCGCCCGGCATTCGTCGGGCTCTCGACGCCGCCGCGGGATTCGTGTTCGTGGGGCTCGCGATGCGGTTGGCGTTGGTCAAGCGCAAGCCGGCATAGCAGGCCGCCGAGAAAGGTCCAGCTGCGAGGCGGCCCGCGCGCGCTACTGGGTCAGGAAATCACGGACGGCGCGGACCACCGTTTCCGTCTGCTCGAGGTGCGGCGCGTGGCCGGCGCCGTCCACCGTTTCGAGGCGGGCGCCTGAGAGGCGCCGTGTGAACTCCTCGGCGTAGACGACCGGCACCAGACGGTCTTCGCGGCCCCAGACGAGCAAGGCCGGGGCTTTGACCCGATGGATCCGCTTCTTCAGACCCTTGTCGGGAATGGGCCAGATGAACTTTCCGGTCGTGCCCATCGCCCACATGAGTCGCACGCGGGCCGCCGTCGTCGCCGCGTCTTGCGCGTCGGGTCGCGGGAACATGCGGCTCGCCGCGTCGCCCTCGGGATCGCGGAAGATGTGAGCGCGTAGCGCCGCGGGCTCGAGCATCATCCAGTTGACGATGCGGTCGGGATCGCGCCAGAAGCCGAGCGGCGCGATCATCGCCAGGCGCCGGACCCGATCGGGGTACGCCGCCGCCACCTCGCACGCGACCATGCCGCCGAACGAATGGCCGACGAACGCCGCGTCGCGGATCCCCAGGGTCTCGAGCAGCTCGTCGTAACACAACACGAGATCCCAGAGCCCGTCGAGATGATAGACGTCGTCGTGCGCGTCCGGCGTCGTCCCCGGATGCTCGGGAGCATAGACGGTGAAGCTCTCGGCCAGCTTGTCGAGGAACGGATCCCAGGTGAGCCCCCACGGACCGTGGAAGAAGACCAGCGCGGGTCCGCGGCCTTTGGAGACGACGCGCATCCGAACGCGGCCTTGCCAGACCGTGACGGTGCGCTCCTGCGCTCCGGTGGCGACCGGCGCTTCGACGCGGACGCTCATGCGCCGCCCGCGGCGAGTCCGGCTGGAACCGGCGTGGCGCGCTGGCGCAGCCGCTCGGGCCACCAGCGGTTCTCCCAGCCCTCGTCGTCCCAGACGTCGCGGAGGCCCGGCAGCACTTCGCGGCCGAAGAGCTCGATGTTCTCGAGCGCCAGCTCGTGCGGCATCGACCCGATCTGGAGCAGCACCATCAAGTTGCCGACGCGCAGGCTCTTGATGACCTCCTCCTTCAAACGGTCGCGCACGGTGGCGGGGCTGCCGGCGATGACGAAGCCCTTCTCGACGAAATCTCGGTAGCGGAGGTTCTTGGGATTCTCGGCCCGGCGCACCGGATTGCTCATCGTCGCGACGAGGCTCCGATAATCCTGGTTGCCCGGCGGCGAGAACCACATGGCCGGAACGTGCAGGCACTTGTGATAGAAGTACTCGACGTGCCGGGCGTACTTTTCCTCGGCACGCGCGTCGTTCTCGGCCACGACCACCAGCTGCAGGAATCCCGCGCGATAGGGATTGAGGTCGCGACCCTTTTCGGCCACCACGCGCCAGTAGCCGTCCATCATCGTCTTCGCCGACCTGGCGCCCGAATAGCTCAGAAAGCAGTAGCAGACGTCGTGCTCGACGGCGAAGTCGAACGTGCTGATGCTACCCGAGCCCGGTATCCACACCGGGGGATGCGGCTGCTGGATCGGCCGCGGCCACAGATTCACGGTCGCCAGCTGGAAGTACCGTCCGTTCCACGAGAAGATCTCGCGCGCCTGCCAGGCCTTCAAGGTGAGCGCGACGGCTTCGCGGTAGCGCTCGCGGTGCTCCATCGGCGTGATGCCGTAGCAGAGGTTCACGTCCATCGGGCTGCCGAGCGGAAGGCCGGCCACCAGCCGTCCGCCGCTGATGCAGTCGAGCATCGCGTACTCTTCGGCGACACGAAGCGGCGGGTTGGACGTCGGGAGGGTCGCGCCCATCTGGACGATGGCCACGTTCGTGCCGTTCGTCGCCCGGGCGAGCACGCTGCCCATGAGATTCGGGCTCGGCATGAACCCGTACGCGTTCTGGTGATGCTCGTTCGTGCACACGCCGTCGAATCCGACCTTCGCCGCGTACTGAAGCTCGTCGAGGGTCCAGTTGTAGTACTGGCCCACGCGGCGCGCGTCGGCCAGCTCCCACCAGGGTGGCGTCACCCAGACGGACTCGTAACGCTGCTCGAAGTCGGCGGGCAACTCGCGATGCGGCATCAGATGGAACGCGCTGATCTTCATGGGTTCTCAGTCTCCCTCGTATCGAGGCGGGCGGACGAAGCCGCCGAGCTCGCGCCCGACGAGCGACGCGAACCGAAGCGGCGTCCGGTCCTCGAGATACGGCCCGATCGCCTGCAGCCCGATCGGCAGGCCGCCGCGGCTGCGGGCGGCCGGAAACGCCGTCGACGGCTGGCCGGCGAGTGTCGCGACCGAGGCGCAGAAGAGGCCGACCTCTTCCAGGACCGGCTTGCCGTTCACGTCGAGCGTCTTCCTGATCGACTCGGGCGTGTTCGGCCACGGCTTGTCCCAGTGCGGATACGCCGGCGTGATGAACGTGGGCATCAGGAGCACGTCCCACTCGCGGAAGAACGCGCGCCACGCCGCACGGTACAGCTCGCGCTGGCCGACCCAGGCGACGTAGTCGGGCGCGCCGCTCTCGATCCCGCGCTGCGACGCCCGGCTCCACTCGTCGTCGCGCGTGCGCAACACGTCGAGTCGCGCGCGCCGGTCGGCGGCGGCGACGCGCGCCGACGTGACGGCCGAGAGCAGCGACAGGTAGAGCGCGTAGTGCTGGCGATGATCGCCGAGGGCGTCGGGCTGGGTCACCTTCACCTGGCAGCCGAGACGGCCGAGGCTCGACACGAGACCCTCCAGCGCCGCCGCCACCTCGGCGTCGACGGGCACCCAGTCGAGCGCCGGCAGCACCGCGACGCGGAAGCCCGCCAGCCGATCGCGGCGCGCCGCTGGAATCGCGATCTTCCACGCGACGTCCTCACCGACCTCGGCGCCCGTCGCGACGTCGAGCGCCAGCTCGAGGTCCTCGGCGGAACGCGCCATCGGTCCTTGCACGCCCATCACGACCGCGGCATTAGGCATTGGCGGCATCGGAAACTGCCCGCTCCGCGGCATCGCCGTCTCGCTCGGGCGGTGGCCGTAGACGCCGCAGAACGCGGCCGGCACGCGGATCGAGCCCCCGATGTCGCTCCCGAATTCGAGTGGCGAGAGCCCGGCGGCGAGCGCGGCGGCGCCGCCACCGGTCGAGCCGCCGGGCGTACGGCCGAGATCCCAGGGGTTGTTGGTCCGCCCGTACACCGGATTGGTCGACTGCCAATCGGCGAGCATCTGGGGCACGTTCGTCTTCGCCATGACGACGGCCCCCGCGCCCTTCACGCGCGTCGTGACCGGCGCGTCGTGCTCCGAGCGAAAGTCCTTCCACATGGACATGCCGGCGGTGGTATGGAGCCCGCGGACGTTGATCGATTCCTTCAGGGTCATCGGCAAGCCGAGCAGTGGGGCGTCCTCGCCGCGCGCGCGCCTGGCGTCGGCGGCCTCGGCGTCGCGACGCGCCCGCACGAAGTCGGGCTCGACGATGGCGTTCAGCTCGGGATTGTGGCGCTCGACTCGACGCTGGTGCAGGTCGAGGAGATCGACGGCCGACACTCGGCGCGCGCGCAGCGCGGCGAGCATCTCGGTCGCGGTCGTGAAGGCGTGGACTCGGTCGCTCATGTCAGCATCCCTCTCACGCGCAGCGGTGAGGCGACATTACCGCCCCCTCTCGGCATGGTCAAGGATTCGCGCCGCCGCGCGCTCGCTTCGCCGCGCGCTCGAGCGCGATCATGAAGGCCTGCAGCGCCGGCCGCGGCGTCGGGTCGCGGCGACGGATGATCCCGATCTTCCGGTGGAGCGCCGGACGCAGCGGAATCAGGTTCAAGGCGCCCGCCCTCGCCTCAGGCTTCGCGGCGACTTCCGAGACGATCGAGAGCCCGAGCCCGGCGCCGACGAGCTTCTTGGTGGCCTCGGCGTTGCCGAGCTCCATCGCGATCCGCGGCGTGGCCCGGCCGCGCCGGAACCAGTCGTCGACCACGCGCCGGATCGTGCCGCCGCGCTCGTAGAGGATCACGGGCTCACGGGCCAGCTCGGCGGCGGTCATCGGCGCCCGGCGTCGCCACCGGCGGCCCGGCGGCGCGATCGCCACGAGCCGATCGACGTAGAAGAGCGAGACGAGCAGCGCTCGTCCGACCGGCACCGGCAAGGTGACGACCCCCACGTCGAGCTCGCCGCGCGACACCGCGCCTGCGATCTCGCCCGCGTTGCCCGTCACGACGACCAGCTCGAGCTGAGGATGACGCGCGCGCACCCGGCGCAGCAGCGCCGGCAGGAGATAGATGCTCGCGGTCGCCCCGGTGCCGACGCTCACCCGGCCGGCCACGCGGCCCCGGAGCCGCTGGATCGCCTCGCGCGCCTGGTCGAGCACCCTGAACGCCCGGCCGGCGTGATCGAGGAGGATCGCGCCGGCCTCGGTGGGTGAGGCGCGTCGGCCGCGCCTGACCAGAAGCGGCACGCCGACCTCGCGCTCGAGGTGGCGAACGTGGTGACTGATCGCCGGCTGGCTCAGATGAAGCGTCTCGCCCGCGCGCGAGAAGCTGCCCGAACGGGCGATCGCCTGCAACGTCCGCACGTGCACGGGATTGATGTCCATCGGCTGTCGCGCCCTGCGAGCGAGGAAAGTATCTCGAATCAGAGTGATTCTTACAATTCATTTTATGAATCCGGCCCGCCGCGGGACACTCGGCGTATGTCGTCCATCGCCATTCGCGACGCCGCGCCGGCCGACGCCGACGCGATCGCCGTCATCTACAACCAGGGCATCGAAGACCGCCTGGCGACCCTCGAGACCGAGACGCGCTCGGCCGAGGAGCGGCGTCGCTGGCTCGCCGCGCGCGGGCTCCGTCATCCCGTGCTCGTCGGCGACGCGGGCGGCCGCGTCGTCGGCTGGGGCAGCCTGAACTCGTTCAACCCGCGCCCGGCCTACGACCACGTCGCGGACTTCTCGGTCTACGTGGAGCGCGGCTGGCGTGGATGCGGTGTCGGACGCCGGCTCCTGGAGGCGCTCATCGCGCGCGGGCGCGAGCTCGGCTATCACAAGCTCGTGCTCGCCGCCTTCCCGTTCAACGTGGCCGGCGTCGCGCTCTACCGGCGGCTCGGGTTCGCCGAGGTCGGCGTGTACCGGGAGCAGGGGCAGCTGGATGGGAAATGGGTCGACGTGGTCGTGATGGAGAAGCTTCTCTGACCGGCGGGCAGGCGGCTAGAGAGCCTCGACGGGGCGGGCCACCATGATCCCGCTGTGCGTCCGTACGCTGGCCACGTAGGTGGCCAGGTCCTCGTCGAGGACGACCGCGTTTCGCGTGGTCGACGCGTGCAAGAGCCGCGGAACACCCGCCTCGTCGCGGTAGCACACGCCCGAGTGAGCACAGTCGAGGCCGTCGATCGTCGTCGTGATGCCGACGATGTCCCCGGTCACGAGGAGCCGCTGGGCGGCCGCGACCCTTTCCCTGGGAAGATAGTGCGTGACGCGCGCGTTGATCTCGGCCTCGACCAGCGCGATCTTCGCGACCTGGTCGGGGCTCCCCTTGAGCTGGCGATAGGCGCCGGGATGCGTGCTCATGAAGTGGACGCGGCGGGTGAAGCGCTCGGCGCCGGGAAGCTCGGACGTGATCAGGCGGACGACGCGCTTGGCCTGGTTGTCGGTGAACCAGTCGCTCAGGTAGTGCAGCCGTGACGCGTAGTCGGTGACCCGGCCGCCGCGGTACCGGAGGAGCGTGACCTCCGCCAGGAGCGCCTCCGGCGTGCGCTCGCCGCGCTTGAGCATCCGCGCGAGGGCCAGTGCCAGCTCGAAGAACGTCACGCAATCCAGCCCGCGAAAATCGACTGAGCAGACCTCGCGATCGTCGTAGAGCTCCAGGGTCGAGGCGATGTAGGGCGTCTGACGCAGAGCCATGCCGATGGCGCCGATCCGCTCGCCGATCGGTAGCTCGCTCCACCGGCGCTCCCGGGCCTGAGTCAGCAGTCGGTCGAAGACGTCCCGCCCCTCGAAGACTTGCGGGTCCTGAACGCCGGCCGATACGCGATGCGGGCCGACGAAGGCGACCGCTCCGGCACCGGCCAGGATCCTCCCGATGCTGGCGAGAAACGCTCGTCGCATGGGCCGCAGACTACTCATCTCGTCTCCAGCATCGCACGCTCAGCCCCGCTCGGCCGAGCGCCGCGTCACCTCCGCGGCGAGGGCCCGATGCTCGGCACACCCGATCACCGAGACGTCGGGACGAGGCCCACCGGCGTCGATGAGCCGGCGGATCACCCGGCGCCGGCGCTCTGCCGATGCGACGTCGAGGACCCCGCGCTCGATGTCGCGGCCGATCGTCGCCACCGCCTCGGCGCGTGCCTCGGCGCTCCGACAGATGAGCGCGAGATCGCCGCCGGCGCCGAGGAAGCGCCGGGCCGCCTCGGCGATGCCCCAACCGTCCGCGACCGCCGCCATCTCGAGGTCGTCGCTCAGGATGAGACCGTCGAAACCGAGACGACGCCGCAGCAGACCCGAGACGACCTCGGGCGACAGCGATCCCGGAAGCTCCGGATCGAGCGCGCGGTATCGCACGTGAGCGACCAGAACGGCGGGGCAACCCGCCGCGAGCACGGCACGGAACGGGACGAGCTCACCGCGCTCCAGATCTTCCAGGGTCGCCGAGGTCTCGGGCAAGGCGTGATGCGAATCGACGGCGGTCAGCCCGTGCCCCGGGAAATGCTTGGCGACGGGCACGAGACCTTCGGGAAGCATCGCCTCGACGAACGCGACGCCGAGCGCGGCGACGGCGCCCGGAGCCGTTCCGAAGGCGCGGTCACCGATCACGGTGTTGGCCGGATCGAGCAGACAATCGAGAACGGGCGAGAGGCCGGAGTCGAACCCGGCGGCGCGCAGCTCGCGCGCCATGGCTCGCGCCACCGCGGCGGCCAGGCGGGGCTCGGCGGAGCGTCCGACGGTGGCCGCCGGAGGAAATCGCGTGAACGGCGGCGGCAAGCGGTGCACGCGGCCGCCTTCGTGATCGACCATGACGAAGAGGTCGGGGTCGAGCCGTCGCGCCTCGGCCGTCAGCGAGAGCACCGTCTCGAGGCTCGGGCAATTGCGCGCGAACAACACGACACCGCCCAGCCCGGACTGCTCCGACAGTGCCGCGACGGAGTCCGGAAGGCGCGTCCCGTCGAATCCGACGCCGAGGAGGTAGCCGGCTCCGCGCCTCACCCGGCGAACGACCGGCCGGCCAGGTTGGCCACGATCACACCGAGCTCGACCGGATCGACCGGCTTCGCGACGTACATGCTGTAGCCGGCCGACAGCGAGCGCACCCGATCCTCCGGTCTCCCGTAGGCGGTCAACGCCACCGCCGGGATCTGGCCGCCCTCGGACCCCGCCAGCTCGCGGACCTTGCGGATCAGCGAGTAGCCGTCCTCGCCGGGCATCTCGATGTCCGACACGAGCACGTGCGGCTTCCACGAGCGAAGCATCGCCAGCGCCTCGGGTGGCGACGAGCACAGCCTGGCTTCCGCTTCCGCGCGTTTCAGGATCGTCGCGATCAGATCGAGCGCGTCGGGATCGTCGTCGACGACGAGCACGCGCAGGCCGCGAAGCGACGGACCGTGATACGTCGGCACCGGCTGCCCGGCGGTGGGGTGCGCGCGCTCCTCCTGCGGTTCGATGAACGCGGCCACGAGCGGCAGCTTCACGCGGAAGGTCGCGCCCTGACCCTCGCCGGCGCTCTCGGCGGTGACGGATCCTCCGTGCAGCTCGACGAGGTGTCGAACGAGGGCGAGCCCGATGCCGAGGCCGCCCTTGTTGCGCGTGCTCCCGCTCTCGCCCTGCTTGAAGCGGTCGAAGATGACCGGCAGCAGCTCGGGCTTGATGCCGGCGCCGGTGTCGCTGACCACGATCTCGAGGTGCGAGCCGACGCGCTGCAAGGCCAGCTGGATCCGACCATCGCGTGGTGTGAACTTCACCGCATTCATCAAGAGGTTCCAGACGACCTGCTGAAGACGATCCGGATCGCCGTTGAGAGGTCCGGCGCTCGGATCGACGAGCGATTGCAGCCGCAGTCCCTTGGCGTCGGCTGCCGGTCGCACGGCGTCGAGCGCCGACTCCAGCACGGGGTGGAGATCGACCGGACGGATGTCGAGCCGCATCTTGCCGCTGATGATGCGGGAGACGTCGAGCAGGTCGTCGATCAGCTGGAGCTGGACGTGGGCGTTGCGCACGATGGCGTCGAGAGCGCGCGGAGTCGTGGCCGAGTCGATCTGCCCCATCTGGAGCATCCGCGCCCAGCCGTAGACCGCGTTCATCGGCGTCCGCAGCTCGTGCGACACCACCGCGAGGAATTCGTCCTTCGCGCGATTGGCCCCTTCGGCCAGGGCCCGAGCCTGCTCGGCCTCGGAGTACAGTGTGGCGTTGTCGACGGCCAGCGCCGCGCGGCGAGCCAGCTCTTCCGCCATTTCGACGTCGGCGGCATCGTACTGACGGCCCTGCGTGGTTCTCACGAGCGTGATGGCGCCGATGACCCCCGAGCGGGTCGTCATCGGAACGGCGAGCGCCGAGTACGGGCGGAGTCGACGCATGATCGCCAGGTGCTGATCGTCGCGAGCAGTGGAGACGAGCGTGTCCTCGGTGACCTCCGGGATCACGACCGTTCTCCGGGACCGGATCGCCTCGGCGGACGGCTGTGAGGATGCCCAGTCGGGGGCGTACCGCTGGAGCTCCGCCAGCAGCGCGTCGCTTTCGGCGCCGGCCGCGGAGACGGCGACCCGCTCGAGCGTGTTCTCACGCGTCACGAGATCGACGATGCACCAGTCCGCAAACCGCGGCACCACGAGCTGCGACACCGTGCGCAGGGTCGTGGCGGACTCGAGCGAGGAGCTCAGGATGGCGCTCGACTCGGACAGAAGCGTGGCGCGCCGCTCGGCCGACTCGGCCCGCGCGCGGGCCGCTTGCTCGGCCGTGAGGAGCCGGTCCCGCTCGGCCTCGGTGCGGAGACGCTCCCCGATGTCCCGGGCGATTTTCGAGGCGCCGACGATGCGGCCGTCGGCGTCCTTGATCGGCGAGACCGTCACGGCGATGCTGATCGGCGTGCCGTCCTTGCGGATGCGCACGGTCTCGAAATGCTCGATCGTTTCTCCACGCCGAAGGCGGCTCAGAACCTCGTCTTCCTCGGTCTGGCGGTCCGCGGGGACGATCATCCTGATCGACCGCCCGATCGCCTCCGGTGCCGTGAAACCGAACAGTCGCTCGGCGGCCGGGTTCCACGCGGTGATGATCCCGTCGAGGTCCTTGCCGATCACCGCCTCCGCGGACCAGCGCACGATGGCCGCGAGCCTCAACGAGGCTTCCGCGGCTCGCTTCTGCTCCGTGGTGTCCTCGAGCAGCGCGGAGAAGCCGTCCGGGGTCGGGAAGACCCGAGCTCTGAGCCAGCGCCCGTACGGCCGGTACAACGTCTCGAATGCGATGGGCGCCGGCTCGGCCGACGAACGCCGCAGCTTGGTCTCGATGTCGGTCCCGACGATGTCTGGAAACAAGTCCCAGATCGCCTTGCCGATCGCCGACGACGCCGGGAGCTGCAGCAATGCGGCGGCGTGGTCGTTCACGTAGCGGCACCGCCAGCGCTGATCGAAGACGACGAACCCCTCGTCGATGCTATGGAGCAGGCTCTCGAGGCGGCGGCGGCCGCGGTGCATCGTCTCGCTGAGCGCGCTGATCAAGGCGCCGATCCCGATGAAGAACAGAAGCCCGACGACGTCGGCGAGGCCGCCGAGCTTGAAGCTGCCGAACGGAGGCAGCCAGAAATAATCGGCGATCCCAGCCCCGAGCACGGTCGTCAGCATGCCCGGCCAGAACCGGCCCGCCCACGCGCTGAGAACAATGGCGGGTATGAATATCAGGAAGGGCAGGTACTCGCTCCAGATCGATGACAGCGCTCCACGCAGCGCGCCGGCCGCCAGCGCGGCAAGCACCGCGATGGCGTAGCGGACGGGCGTTGGCCAGTCCGGGGTCCGAACGTAGCTGGAGAGCCTCGTGTCCATGGCGATCTGTTTGTGCAAATTGTAGAAATACCACAAGAAACGGCACTTCGCCCAGTCAGGGGATCCCCGCCTTGCTCCGCTCGGTCTGGCCCCGACCCGAAGGGGCCTGGACCACCTGTTCCCAATTGGGCCACCCCAACGACGGCGTGTTCTGCGATAGTGTGTGCCTCGCTTCGAGGAGGAGAGCCATGAAGGCGATCGTCTTCGCGCAAACCGGTGGCCCCGAGGTGCTGGCCCAGGCCGACGTTCCCAAGCCGGACGTGCGCGCCGGCGGCGTGCTGATCAAGAACCACGCGATCGGCGTGAACTTCGCCGACACGCGCTTTCGCCAGGGCACGTACACGGTGAAGCCCAAGCTTCCCGACTCGCCCGGCATGGAGGTGGCGGGCGTGATCGAGGCGGTCGGCGACGGCGTGACGAATCTCCGACCCGGCATGCGCGTGGCCGCCCTCACCAGCCGGGCGTACGCGGAGTATTGCGTCTCGCCGGCCTTCATGGTGGTCCCGCTCCCCGACTTCGTGAGCTTCGTGGACGGCGCCGCGTTCCTGATCCAGGGGCTGACCGCGTACCACCTGCTCCACACGATGGATACGACGACTCCGGGCAAGAGCGTCCTCGTTCATGCGGCGGCCGGCGGCGTGGGGCTCGCCGCCGTCCAGCTCGCCAAGGTGGCCGGGGCTCGCGTGTTCGGCACCGTCTCGAGCGACGCCAAGGCGGGGCTCGCGAAGGAGGCCGGCGCCGACGCGATCATCAACTACGTGAAGGACAAGTTCGCCGACGAGGTCCTGCGACTCACCAACGACCGCGGCGTCGATCTCATTCTCGACGCGGTCGGCAAGCCGACGTTCGAGGAAGGGCTTCGCTGTCTGGCCGCCTTCGGGCACATCATCCTCTACGGACGCGCGGGCGGCGCGCCGGATCCGCTCAACCTCTCGGCGCTCTCCCCGAAGTCGCAGAAGGTGAGCGCGTTCTCGTTGCCGACCCTGACGAGGGGCTTTCCCGACAAGACGCGCGAGGGCTCCGAGCGGTGCTTCGCCCTCATGCGCGAGGGGCGCCTCAAGCTCCACATCGGCAAGACGTATCCCATGGCGCAGGCGGCGGAGGCTCATCGCTACCTCGAGTCGCGCGAATCGACGGGCAAGCTGATCCTGCTCCCCTGACCCCGCAGCGCACGCGCGAAAGGAAAATATGGATCGGACGACCGAGGCGCTGGCCCGCTACGTCACCTCGTTCCGCTACGAGGATCTGAACCCGCGCACGATTCAGGAAACCAAGCGTCACGTGATCGACTCGCTCGGCTGCGCCATGGGCGGCGCGGCGAGCGAGCCGGCCATCATCGCCCGGCGTGTCGCACCGGCCGCGGGTGGCGCCCCGTCCGCACGGCTCCTCGGTGATGGACGCGCGACCACACCGGAAGCCGCGGCCTTCGCCAACTCGGTCATGATCCGGTTTCTCGACGCCAACGACACCTACATCACGCGAGGCTCCGGCCATCCGAGCGACATGCTCGGGGCGATCCTGGCCGCGGCGGAGACACAGGGCGCGTCGGGGAAAGACTTCTTGCTCGCGACAGTCGCCGGCTACGAAGTCTTCGGCGCCCTCGCCGATCACGTCGCGCTCCGTGATCGCGGCTGGGATCAAGGGGTGTTCGTGGCGCCGGCCTCGGCCGCCGGCGCCGGGCTCCTGCTCGGCCTGTCCATGCAGGAGATGGCCGACGCGATCGCGATCGCGGTCACCGCCAACGTGGCCACTCGTCAGACGCGGGCCGGCGAGCTCGCGATGTGGAAGGGCTGCGCGACCGCGGCGGCCGCGAAGGCCGGGCTCTTCGCCGCGCAGCTGGCCAAGGCCGGGATGACCGGACCGACGGCCGCCTTCGAGGGTCGCCACGGTCTCTGCGAGCAAGTTACGGGGCCCTTCGAGCTCGGCGCCCTCGGCGGCGCCGACCGGCCCTTCGCGGTCGAGCGCACGAACTTCAAGTTCTTCGCGGCCGAGTATCACGCGCAGGCGCCGCTCGCGATCGCGCTGGGGCTGCGGGACAAGGTGCGGGCGGAGGAGATCGAGTCCCTCGAGGTCCACATCTACGCGATGGCTCACAGCGAGATCGGCAGCGAGCCGGCCAAGTGGGATCCCAGGACGCGGGAGACCGCCGACCACAGTCTCCCCTATATGCTCGCCGTCGCGCTGGTCGACGGTCGACTCACCCCCGCCAGCTTCGAGCCGAAGCGATACCTCGATCCGAACCTGCGCCCCCTGATGAACCGCATCCGCGTCGCCGAGAACCCCGAGCTCACCCGACGCTTTCCGCAGGAGCTCTCGTCGCGCATCGAGGTGACCACGCGTTCGGGGCGGCGCTTCACCGAGCGGGCCGACTATCCCAAGGGCCACGCCCATAATCCGATGACCGACGCCGACGTCGAGACGAAATTCCGCGACCTCTCGGCGGACGCCCTCGGCGCAGTTCAGGCGGCCCGCGCGCTCGAGACGCTGTGGCGCCTGGACGAGGTGTCGAGGATCGGCGCGGTCGTGGACCTGTTCACACCCAAACGCTGACGAGGTGAGCCGATGGACTTTGGATTGAAGGGCAAACGCGCGCTCGTGACGGGCGGGAGTCTCGGCATCGGCAAGGCCATCGCGCTCGAGCTGGCCCGGGAGGGCGTCGACGTCGCGATCGTGGCGCGCACGAAGGATCGGCTGGAGGCCGCCGCGCGCGAGCTGGAAGGGCAGACGGGTCGCCGCGTTCTCCCGCTCGTGGCCGACGTGACCAGCAAGGAGCAGGTCGATCGCGCGGTCGCCCAGGCCGCCGAGCGTCTCGGCGGCCTGCACATCCTGGTCAACAGCGGCTCGCCGCCCGGAGGCTCCGCCACCGCGACCGGCCCCATCGAGACGATCGTCGACGAGGATCTGCTGCAGGACTTCAACGTGAAGTACGTGGGCGCGCTGCGCTGCGCCCGCGCCGCGATTCCGTATCTGAAGCAGCACGGCTGGGGACGGATCATCAACATCAGCGGCACCAACGCCCGCAACGCCGGAAACCTGAGCGGTGGCGCGCGCAACGGCTCGCTGGTGCACTTCACCAAGACCCTCGCCGTGCAGCTCGGCCGGTTCGGCATCACGGTCAATTGCATCCACCCCGGCACGACCCGCACCGAGCGCACCCCGAGGCTTCTGGCCGCCCGCGCGACCGAGCTCGGCATCTCGGCCGACGACGTCGAGAAGAGCGACTTCGCCCACGATTCGCCCCGCGGCAACTCCATCGGGCGCATGGTGGACGCCTCCGAGATCGCCTATCTCGCGGTTTTCCTCGCGTCGGACAAGGCCTGGGCGGTCACCGGCGAGCTGGTCGTGGCAACCGGCGGCGCCGGCCGTGCGGTGTACTACTAGAGCCGAATTCAGCGAGAGGAGCGGCGATGGCCGACTGGAAACCACCCACGCAAGACCGGATCGAAGGGTACTTCAAGGAGCTCAACAACTGGGGCCGCTGGGGTCACGACGATCAGCGCGGCACCGCGAACCTCATCACCGCCGCCAAGCGCGCCCAGGCCTCGTCCTTGGTGCGCACCGGGCGGACGGTCTCGCTGGCACGGGACATCGGCCCGCAGCCGGCGATCATGTACAACGTGACCTTCCCGTCGAGCCGTGAGCGCGCCGACGTCGTGCTCGATCGCTTCGACCTCGTCTACCACGGGTTCTCGATCACCCACATCGACGCCCTCTGCCACGTGGCCTGGGACGGCGAGCTCTATAACGGCCGTTCGTTCAAGGACAGCCTGACCGCGGCCGGGGCCACCTGGTGCGCGATCGACGCCTATTTCGACGGCCTGACGACACGAGGTGTCCTCCTCGACGTCGCCGCGGGACGCAAGGAGGGCTACGTGACCGTCGGGCAACCGGTCACCCCGCATGAGCTCGACGCGGTCGCCGCGCGGTCGGGCGTGAAGGTCGAACCGGGCGACGTCGTCGTCGTGCGCAACGGTGACGAGACCTTCCGGAAGGCGAATCCCGAGTGGGTACCGCGCGTGTCACCTCACCCCGGGATGCATCTGTCGTGTCTCGAGTGGTTTCGCGAGAAGGACATCGCGGCGATCGCGTGGGACATGATGGACGAGCGGCCGACCAGCTATCCGGGCTTCGCGATGAGCACGCACCTGGCCATTCCGTTTCTCGGCCTCGTGCTCGTCGACAACTCGAATCCGGAGCGACTCGCGCGCGCCTGCGCGGAGGAAGGGCGCTACGAGTTCCTCTTCACCGCGACGCCGATTCGGCTGGTCGGCTCGACGGGCGCGCCGGCGCATCCGCTCGCGATTTTCTGACATCGCGAGCCACGGACCGAAGGGTCAGGCCGGGTGCGCTCCCGGCCCGCGCAGCAAGACGCCGGGTGTGCGGCCCGTCGGCTCGCCGTTCTCCAGGGTGACCTGACCGTTGACGACGGTGGCGGCGATTCCCTCCGCCTTCTGCACGAGGCGGCGGGCACCGCCGGGCAGATCGGTCTCCACCGTCGGCATCGCGGGCCGTACGCGGTGCTCGTCGAACACCACGAGGTCGGCCCGGTAGCCCGCGCGCACGAGCCCGCGGTCGTTGAGGTCCCACGCCGAGGCGTTGTCGAAGGTGAGCTTGCGCACCGCCTCTTCCAGGGTGAAGGCCTGTCGCGCCCGCACCCAGTAGCTCAGCAAGTGAGTCTGGAGCGACGAGCCCATCTCCTGGCAGACGTGCGCGCCGGAATCCGAGAACGTGGCCAAGGTGCGCGGATGCCGCAGCATGCCGAGGACATGATCCGGATCCTCGTTGACGAGGGGCTGCACGAACACTTGATTGTCGTTCGCGAGCACCAGATCGATCATGACCTCGACCGGATGCTGGCGAAGCTGCGCCGACAGCTGGGCGACCGTCGGATCGTTCCAGTCCACGCCCTTCATCACGTAGAGGTTTCCGTAGTCGGGCTTGCGTGGGTCGGTGGTGGCGGCGCCCCCGCCCTGGAACACGTTGTCGCGCGGCTTCATGCCGGCCTCTTCGGCGACCAGCTGCCGCCGCGTGGCCGGGTCGGCCAGACGCTGCTTCTGCTCGGCCAGCGGCAAGCGACGAATTTGCCGCCACGCCGGCAGCACGTCGAACGGCAGATAGGACTTGAGCGAGAAGATGGCGTTGATCGAGCGCGTCGTGGTCTGTCCCCACATCCGCGCGCCGGCGGCCGCGCAGTCGTCCAGATAGTCGAGCTGATAGGTCCACGGATTCGGCCGGTCGCCCTGACGGCTCGAGATGGTGCCGAACATGACCGGCCGCCCCGCCTCCACCGCCACCTGCTTGAGCCGCGCGAGAAACGTCCGCTGTGCCTCGCCTCCCGATGTATCCGGACCCACCTGGAAGACGCCGGCGTTCAGCTCGGCCATGGCGCCGACCAGGCGATCGACCTCCGACCAGGCGGCGATCCGGCTCGCCACCGGCGTGTCGTCCGGCGTGACGTGCGTGGTCGCGCGTGAGCTCGAGAAGCCCATGGCGCCGACGCGGAGCGCCTCCTGCACCGCCGCGGCCATCCGCGCCAGATCGTCCTCGGTCGCGGGCTCGCTCAGCGCGCGCTTGCCCATCGTGTACATGCGCAAGGCCGAGTGTCCGATGTAGGCGCCGTAGTTGATCGCCTTCGGCAGGCGGTCGACGGTCGCCAGATACTCCGGGAAGGTCTCCCACGTCCAGTCGATCCCGGCCATCATCGCCTCGGTCGGGATGTCCTCGACCGCGGTCAGGCAGCGGGCGAACCATTCGCGCTCCTTCGGCGGGCACGGCGCCAGCGCGAAGCCGCAGTTGCCCATGATCACGGTGGTGACGCCGTGCCAGCAGGAGCAGCTTCCCATCCGATCCCAGGCCACCTGCGCGTCCATGTGGGTGTGGCCGTCGATGAAGCCCGGCGCGACGATGAACCCCTCGGCGTCGATCGTGTGCTCGGCCGTTGCTCGGATGCGCCCGATCTCGACGATCGAGCCGTTCCTGACGCCGACGTCGCCGCGATAGCGCGCGGCGCCCGAGCCGTCGACGACGGTGCCGTTGCGAATCAGGAGATCGAGACCCATGAGCGTTCTCTCCTAGTCTCAGGCGCGCCTCGGCCGGCGGGGCCCCAGCCCCGCGACGGCCTGCAGCGCGCAAAGCTACGCGGGCGCGTCGTCGCGCTCGCGCGCCACGCCGTACAAGATCATGAGAATCGGCAGCAAGTACATGTGCGCGCCGCTCCACATGAGCCCGCCCCCCAGCATCTGATCCTCGACGGCGCTGATGCCGAGGGTCGTCGCGATCCGCGCATAGTGAGGATAGAACGCGCGCTCCGGCACCGCCAGCAACATGCCGAGCGCCGTGCTCTGGGCGGTCGCGGCGAGCAGATACGCGATCTGCAAGCCAGGGTGCAGGCGCGGACCCAGCCGGGGCGCGGGGCGGATGATCGGCCACCAGAACAGCAGCGCCGTCGCGAAGAACGTCACGTGCTCGACGGCGTGCACGAGCTCGTGCTCGGCCGCGGCGTCGTACAGGACCGGGACATGCCAGACCCACACGGACGCCACGTGCAGAAGACCGGCCGCCGGCCAGAACGTCAACGCTGACAGCGCGGAGCGCGGCCGGGCATCCCGTCGAAACGGCACCGCGAGCCGCCGCCGGAGGCGCGGCGGCACACCCCAGAGGACGAGCGGCAGCGGATTGCCGAGCAACAGGAGCGGCGCGGCCATCATCGTCAGCAGGAGGTGCTGAGCCATGTGGGCCGAGAACCGGGACACGGCGAGGTCGTCGAGCGGCGACAGAAGCGCGGCCGCGACGGTCGCGAGCCCGAGGGTGTAGAACGCGGGCCGCCAGATCGGCGGCGCGTAGCCGACAGCGCGGAGCCGGAGCCACCCTCGCGCGTACGCGGTACCCAGTGCGGCCAGCAGGAGCACGAGCAAGGTCTTGAGCGCCGCCTCGATCATCGCTGGATCACCTGAGAGGGAAGTGTCGATGGGCGCCGGCGCAGTGTCAATCAATCAACGCCGGCCGGTACGCTGTCGGCGGCGGCGCCCGTCGTGGACGAATTTGACACCACGCCGCTGGCGGCATAATTTGACGGAGCCGGACACACAACGTACCGAACTTCAGGAGCGTGGCATGCGAACCTATTACGACATCGACCTGACGGGCCGCAGGATCACCAAGCGCGAGCTGCACGGCGAGGAGATCGTCAGGGCCGGCCGCTACTGGATCGCCCGGACGCTCCTCGATCTCGGCGCCGCTACCGTCGATCCGCTCTCGCCCGCCAACCCGCTCATCTTCTCGGCCGGTCCCTTCGCCGGCACCAGCTTCTCCAACGCCAATCGTACGAGCGTCGGCTGCAAGAGCCCGCTCACAGGCGGCATCAAGGAGGCCAACGGCGGCGGGAGCTTCAGCTACGGGCTGGGGCAGCTCAAGGTCGCGGGATTCACCTTGCACGGTGCCTCGGCCGAGTGGGTCGTCATCCATTTCAAGAAGGACGGCACCATCGACTTCGACGAGGCCGCGCCGTACCTGGGCAAGGGCAACTTCGAGGCCCAGGAGATGCTGCACAAGAAGTACGGACGGAAAGTCACGATCGCGCTCTGTGGGCCCGTCGGCGAGTATCAGGGCTTACTGGCGGGCATCGCGTACAGCGACAAGGACGGCCGGCCGGCGCGGCTGTCGGCGCGGGGCGGCGTGGGCGCGGTGATGGGATCCAAGAAGGTCAAGGCTGTCGTGGTCGACCTGGACAAGATCCCGCCCTTCACCGACGCCAAGAAGGTCAACGTCGCGATCAAGGACTACGCCAAGATGCTTCTGGCGGACTCCATGGTCACCAACTTCTACCAGAAGATCGGCACCATGGGCATGGCCGACCTCCAGAACGCGCTGGGCGGTTTGCCGGTGCGCAACTTCAGCGCCGGCCAGCAGGTCGACGTGGCCGGCGGCGGGAAATTCAAGATGGGCGGGGATCACATCAGTCAGCTCAACGTCTCGCGAGGCGGCGAGCACACGCACGCCTGCATGCCGGGCTGCGTGATCCAGTGCAGCAACGTCTACGTCGATGCGAGCGGCAAAGAAGTCGTCTCGCCGGTCGAGTACGAGACCCTCGGCCTGCTCGGCACCAACTGCGGCTTGAGCGATCCCGACGACCTCGCGCAGATGAATTTCCTCGCGAACGACCTCGGCGTCGACACGATCGAGCTCGGGGCCACCCTGGCCGTGCTGATGGAGGCCGGGCTCGGCGCGTTCGGCGACGTGAAGTTCATGGCCGACTGCATGGCCGAGATGCGACGGGGCAGCGAGCCGGGGCGGTTGTGGGCGCAGGGGACGGCGCGGGTCGGGGCCCACTACAATGTGCGCCGCGTCCCCGTCATCAAGAAGCAGGCGATCAGCGCCTACGATCCGCGCGTGGTCGAGGCCACCGGCATCACCATGATGGCGACGGCGCAAGGCGCCGACCACACGGCGGGCAATCTGCCGAGGCTGAAGACGCGCGAGATGAACGTCGAGCAGATCGTCGAGCAGAGTCTTGCCCACCAGGCGCGCGTAGCGGCCAACGACTCGCTCGGGCTCTGCATCTTCGGCATGAGCGTGACCAATCCGAACACCGAGTTCCTCGTCAACGCCATCAACGCCGCGCACGGAACCAGTCTCACCAAGGACTTCTTCGAGCCGCTGGGCCGGGACGCGCTGCGGCTGGAGTACGAGTTCAACCGCCGTGCCGGATTCACCGAGAAGGACGACGAGCTACCCGAGTTTTTCTACACGGAGCCGCTGCCGCCGACCAATCACGTGGCGCGTTTCCACGGATCCGACGTGCACCAGATGTACGAGCGGCTGCCCGCGCCGGCGGCGCGCTCCTGACCGACGGGCGGGGCGCGTCAACCGACCGGTTGCGATTCGGGGGGCGCGAGCGGCAGGAGCACCGTGAACGTGCTGCCCCTGCCCTTGACGCCTTCGCTCTCCACGGTGATCTCGCCGCCGTGTAGCTCGACGAGCTTTCGCGTCAAGGCGAGGCCGAGCCCGGTCCCCTCCTGCTCGCGGGCGGACGAGGCGTCGACCTGCTCGAACTTGTCGAAGATCCGGGCCTGGTCCTCCAGCCTGATCCCGATCCCGGTGTCCGCGACCCTGATCCTCACCAAGCCCGGGTCGCCCGGGCCGCCGCGGAAGACCGTGTCGGCCGTCACCGTGACGTGTCCCCCCGGGTCGGTGAACTTGATCGCGTTGCTCAACAAGTTGTAGATCATCTGCTGGACCCGCATCCGGTCGGCGGTGATGGCCGGCAGGGGCTCCTTCACTTCCACGGTCACCGTGATGTTCTTCTCATGCGCGAGGGACTGGACGACGCCCACGACCTCCGGGATGTCTTCCGCGACGGGCACGCGCGCGAGCTCGAGGGTCAGGTGGCCGGCGTCGACCATCGCCAGATCGAGCAAGTCGTCGACCAGCTTTCGGAGGTGGCGGCCGCCCACGAGGATCGACGTCAGATATTCCAGCTGGCGCTCGTTCACCTCTCCGTAGGTCTTGTTGGCGAGCACCTGGGAGAAGCCGATCACCGCGTTGAGCGGGGTGCGAAGCTCGTGGCTCATCGAGGCGAGGAACTCGCTCTTGGCCCGGCTGGCCTGCTCGGCCGCCACCTTGGCCTCGAGGAGCTGCCGCGACTGTTCCAGGAGCTGCCGGATGTGGCGCTGCGCGTCGGCGTGCAGGCGCGCGTTCTCGAGCGCGACGAGCAGGGCCAGGCCGACCGCCGCTCCCAGAGCGATCAGCACTCCCGTCCACGTGCGGGCTTCGAGCCGCGCGGCGTCGGCCTGCGCGGCGAGGACTCGCGTATGGATCGTCGCCATCAAACCGTCCAGACTCTCCTGGACTTCCTCGGCCAGCGAGCGACCCTCGGTGTCGGTCAGCGCCAGCGCCCTCGCTTTGTCGCCGCGCCGAAGGAGCTCTTGCTCGGAGATGACGACGCCGCGGTACCGCTCGAAGGCGGCCCGCGCCGCGGCGAGCTGCCTGGTCTCCCGCGCGCCTTGCGCGTAGACGGCGAGCTGCTCGAGATCCTCCGCCACACGCGCCGCCCGCTCGCTCCAGGCTCTCGCGTAGCCCGGGTCTCCCAGCGCCAGCGCGCGCAGCTCGAGGCGGACGAGCGGCGTGATGGCCTCGCGGGTCGACGCGGCCAGTCGCACCGCCGGGATGGTGCGGGTTGCGATCTCACGATTGACGGACACGAGATTGCCGAGGGCGTGGAAGCTCAGGTACCCGACGACCGCGAGCACCGCGATGACGAGCAGAGAGATGACGAAGGGCTTCGTCGCGAGCCGCGTTCCGGACATCCTCGTTACCGCGCGCAACGATCGAGCCGGAGCGGTCGCCCCGCCGAGGAAGGGTCCGGGGCCGCACCGATAGGGCATGAAAAGCGGGGGGCGAGCACCATTGTCGGGTTCCTCGGGCGAGGCAGACGCAAACCACAGACCATTTCTGGACAATATCGCCATCTCTGATTTGGCGGGCACTTATTGCGCCGGACGTGTCCCCCGGTCGGCTCGAACGGTGTATTTCTGACCGATCTGTCGAGCTTGGTGTGGACCGACAGTGACCAGGCCTCGGGGCTCCGGGAGGCTCCCAACCCGGTCTTTCACGCGGGGGCCCGGCCGGGGTCTCAGACGATGTAGCCACTACCCGGGCGGGAGGACAGCGATGAGCGACAAGAGCACGATGCTACGGCAAGCGGAGGAAGCGTTCACCGAGCTCCATCAGGCGGTCGATGGCCTGACCGACGAGCAGATGCGTCGGGTGTGGCTCGGCAGCTGGGGAGTCCGCGAGATCCTGATCCACATCTCGGGCTGGCACGAGGCGATGATCCCGGCCCTTGGAAACATCGCCAAAGGCGAAGCGCCCTACCCCCCGGGAACGTATGATGACTTCGATGCGTGGAACGCGCGCTTCGTCGAGCGGAAGGCCGGTGTGAAGACCGCCGACGTCCTGGCGGAGCTCGATCTGAGCCATCGACTCTTCGTCGGCGCCGCCGCCGCGCTTCCGGAGCCTCACTTCGCGCCGGGCGCGGCCGCCCGCGACTCGTTCGACGGCGCCGGCGCCGGGCACTACCGGGAGCACGCCGCGCAGATCCGTGAGTGGAGGCAGCGCCCGTCGTGACGGAGCTCGGCTTGCTGCTCTTCGAGTCACCGATCGGCACCTGCGCAATCGTGTGGGGCGACCGGGGCGTCGTCGGCGTGCGGCTGCCCGAGGCGAGCGAGTCGGCTACGCGCGCCCGGGTCCTCCGGGAGTTCCCGGGCGCTCACGAATCGCCGGCGCCGCCCCACGTGCGACGCGCGCGCGAGGGCATCGTCGCGCTGCTCGGCGGCCAGGCAGAGGACCTGTCGTTCATCGAGCTCGACATGAGCCTGATCGCGCCGTTCAACCGTCGCGTCTACGAGATCGCGCGCACGATCCCGCCGGGCGCGACGCTTTCCTACGGTGAGATCGCCGCGCGGCTGGGCGATCCCGGCGCGGCGCGCGACGTCGGGGCCGTGCTCGGTCAGAACCCCTTTGCGATCGTGGTGCCGTGCCATCGCGTACTCGCCGCCGGCGGCAAGATCGGCGGCTTCTCGGCACGCGGCGGGATCAGAACGAAGCTGCGCCTGCTCTCGATCGAGGGCGTGCAGGCGCCGGGCACCGCCCCGCTCTTCGAGGGCGGCCCTCTCGCCGGCACGCGGTAGCGCGGCTTCTCCGGACGTCGGCTTCCGTCGCCGGCGGCGATCGTCTATCATCGCCTCTCACCTGAAGTTCATCTCGTAGCCCAGGAAGGTCCTCATGGAGACCGACACGATCCGCGGGATGATGATCTCGCTGCTCGCCGTCGCGATCGTGGGCTGCGCCTCAGGGCCGGTGACAGGGCGCGTCTCCGTGACCGGCCAGGAACCGGCACCCCTGACCATGAGCTGGGAGTCAGGACTGTTCGGCGGCAGCGGAACGATGGCGGCGGTCATGCCCGACGGCGAGCGGTTCAAGGGCACGTACACCGTCGTGAAGAAAGGAATGTCCCACGGCCGGATCGATCCGGCCTGGGAAGGCGACGAGCCGGCCGACGCTCGCGGCGAGATCGATAACAGCATGTGGGGCGCGGCGCGCGACCGCGGCGCGTTCGTCAGCGCGCATCTCAACCAGGCGATCGCCACCTTGAAGGGCGACCGCGGCAGCACGATGCTCTGCCGCTTCGCGCTCGACGCCGCGGAAGCCGGCATGCGCGGGGGCGGCGCCGGCTCGTGTCAGACCTCGAAGGGCGCGAAGATCAGCGCGAAGTTCTAGGAGGCCCTCAGCGCCCGACTCGCCGCCACCTCGAGCGGGGCCGGCCGCGTGGGGTGCGGAATCAGCCACAGGACGAGCGCGGCCGCGCCATAGCAGATCACGAACGCGATCAGCGCCTGCGTGTAACTCTGCGTCCGGTCGTAGATCCAGCCGGTGTACACGGCGGCCGGCATCGAGGCGAAGCTCTGGAACATGCTGATCCAGCCGCGGATCGTGGCAAAGTGGGCGCGGCCGAAGACGTCGCCGACCAGGGCCCACGTCACCGAGTTCACGCCGTCGCCGAACGAAAACAGGATGGCGAAGAGCACGAGCGCCCACCACGCCCCGTCGCCGTAGGCCAGCACGGCGAGACCGGCGGCGCCCAGCAAGACCCCCACGGCGCCGACCGTCTGCTTCGACTGCCGGTCGCCGAGCCACCCCGTCAGCGGCCGGATGACCACGGTGGCCAGCGAGGTGAGCCCGACGTAGAACGCCGCCGCCGGCTCGTCGAGCCCCTTCCAGACCAGGAGCGGCACGAGGTGCACCGTCACGCCGGCATACGGGACGTTGCGCAGGCCGTGGAAGGCGGCCAGTAGCCAGAACGTCGGCGTTCGCAGGGCCTCCCGGGTGGTGAACTCCCGCGCGTCGCCGAGTGGCGGCGTGAGCCCGAGCGCGGTGGCGCGGGTGGAGCTTTCACCGTCGGGCAAGAGCCCCATGCTCTCCGGTGAGCGTCGGATGAGGAGCACGAGCGGGAGCAGCATGAACACGACCAGACCGGACAGGACCGCGGCCGTCCGCCAGCCGAGATTCAACACGGCCAGCGCGACCAGCGGAAAGATCACGACCCCGCCGATGGCCTGGCCGGTCTGGACGATCGACATCGCGAGCCCACGCTTGCGGCGAAACCAGTGAGCGACCACCGCCAGGGTGGCCTGATTGAACCCGGCCTGGAAGCCGAAGCTCAAGGGTCCGATGAAAACGAGGAGAAAGAGAAGATAGCTGTGGGTCAGCGAGAGCAGGATGAGTCCCAGCCCCGCGAGCGACGTCCCCACGACCAGCATCACCCTGACGTCGAATCGGTCGATGAGGTACCCGACGAACGGCGCCCCCAGAGCGGCCTCGAGCCTGGACAGCGAGAACGGCAGCGAGGTCGCGGCGCGGCTGAGGTTGAGCTCGGTGAGGACCGGCAGGAAATAGAGGGTGAATCCGGTGTTGAACAACCCGCCCTTCACCGCGTCCTGGACGCAGCCGATCACGACGATCCACCAGCCATAGAAGATGCGCCCCGGGCTCTGCGAGAGCGAGCGCCTCAAGGTCGGCACCCGTCATCCGGGGCTGCGTCGCGCCGCCTCACGGCTTGTAGTTCACGCTCTTGGGCAGGACCTTGCGCAGGAGATCCGGGTACACGAACGCGCCGAGGTCGAGGGGCTTGGTGAGCTTGCCTTGCTGCTTGAGCTGCGTCTCGGCCAGCTTGAACAGGCTGATGGTGAAGTCATCCAGGACCATCTCGAAGCGGAGCTTGGTCATCAGCTGTTCCACCAGCGGCGGGTCGAGGTTCTTGAGGAAATCGGACACGTCCTTGGCGGCGCGCTTGCGGTCCTTGTTGATGATGTCCGTCGCTTCGACGAGCGCGCGCATGAACCCGTCGGCCTGCTCCGGGTTCTTCTTGATCCAGCCGAGATTCATGTAGATGTAGACGCCCTGCTCGAGGATCCCTTCCTGGTCTCGGAGCACCTTGGTGTTCTTGACCGCGGCCAGGCCGCGCGTGACCCACGGCTCCCACACGGCGTAGGCGTCGATGTTGCCGCGCTCGAGCGCCGCCATCATCTCCGGCGCCTCCACGTTGACGACGGTGTAGTCCGCCGCGTTCAGCTTGAGCTTGTCGATCAGGGCCAGCCAGAAGACCTCGCCTCCCGAGCCGCGCGCCACGCCGAGCTTCTTGCCCTTCAGCTGATCCAGGTTGTCGATGTTGCGGCCCACGATCGCGATCCAGCGAACCAGACGCGTCGCCTGGGCGACGATCACCACGTTGGAATCAAGGTTGTGATTGCTGACCCCGGCGATCTCCGAGCCGAAGGCCGACTCGATCTGGCCGTTGATGAGGAACGACACCATGGCCGAGCCCGACGGCCCGGTGTTGATCCGCACGTCGAGCCCGTGCTTCTTGAAGAGTCCCTCCTGCTGGGCCACGTAGTAGGCGGAGAACACCGGATCCACGCCGGTGGCGATGGTCATCTTGGTCTGCGCCCACGCCGCGGCGCTCCATACCAGCAGGCTCACCACGAGCAGGCATTGCGCACCGCGTATCAGCATGACGACCCCCCGATGAGACGTGACGTTGCACGCGCGAGGAGGCGGCCCCCGCGCCCACGCCTGGCGACACTAGGTCGCCGGCGAATACTTGCCCGCGAAAGTATAGATGCTCCAGCGGAACATGCGATCGGTGGCGAAACCGAGAAGCCCCAGGGTGACCAGGGACACGAAGATCTCGTCGACCAGCATGAACAGCCGCCCGTCCCACAGCATCTTCCCCAGACCGTCGTTGGCCGCGATCAGCTCGGCCGCCACGATCGTGGTGAAGGAGTTGGCCATCGCCAGGCGCATCCCGGTGAGGATGTACGGCACCGTCGCCGGCAGCGCCACGTGAACGAAGATCTGCGCCGGCGTCGCGCCCAGCGATTCCGCCGCGCGGAGCTTGTTGGGCGCGATGGCCGAGACGCCGGCCGCCGTGTTCAGGATGACGATGAAGATCGTCGTGTAGATGATGAGGAAGACCTTCGACGCCT
>Ga0137404_10000380_pt1 | contig 28910 bp, 25 predicted proteins | sample CZOMad2_1_16fung_FD_108285 | JGI IMG/M metagenome (GOLD analysis project Ga0137404, IMG submission 108285) | Vadose zone soil fungal communities from Angelo Coast Range Reserve, California, USA - CZOMad2_1_16fungal (Illumina Assembly) | ecosystem: Environmental > Terrestrial > Soil > Vadose... | reverse complement strand
CAGCTCCTGGTGAATTCGATAGCTAAGATAATCAAAGTTTGATGAGCCGGCGATCAGGTGTTGGCCGTCGATTAGCATGGCTTTCAAATGGCTCATGCCGCCCTGAAACAGCCGCAGATCGATTTCCGATCGCGCTGATTCCAGACGTGCATAATTCGCAAAGAACCGCCAGTTGTTCTGCTCGGGCGTCACCATCTTTACCGTGACGCCGCGGCGGGTTGCCGCGCGCAAACGTTCATAAAACGGAAAAGTGATGTAAGGACTCTCGACAAAAATCGAGTGTTGCGCGCCGTCAATCAGATCCAAAACTCTTTGAAAGGCCGCGCGATTTGTGCGGCCATCGACGGTGAAAAGATCCAGGCCGTCGAACTGCCCCTGGGCCACCCGATCGCGTCCGTCCCACGTCGCCAAAAAATCCTGGCGTAGAAATCCGGCGACAGCTTCGTCTTCGATACGGAGCATCATGTCGTGCCAGGAGGCGTTGTGCTCGCTGAAGTTGATCCCGCCGACATAACTGACGCGACCGTCGAGCACGATTAACTTCTTGTGATTGCGGCTAAGCAGCCGGCGTGGCGAAGGGCCATACGGGTTTGTGAATCTGATTTCCACGCCACGGCCTTCGAGTTCGGTCATCATGGCCGTGGTTTCGCGGGCTTCATACCGCAGTTCGTCGTCAAACAAATTTGCGGGCGAGTAGCGAAAGCGATCGCTCAGCACAACTCGGGTGAAAGAATCGGCGAGCACCCGCTTGTCAGTCGCTGCGGATGAAAGCAAAGCCACCGACAGTTGCTTGCCGGCCGTATCGCCTTCAAACGCAAACGTCTGGACAAAGACCGACTGTTCGGCTGCAGCAATGTCTTCGCTCAGTCGCGCCCAGAATTCGTTGTAGTTGACCAGCAGGTCGATCATTATCGGTATTCGGGGAAGCAGGCTTGGAAGCCTGCGTTCCGCCGGCAAGATGCCGGCGCTCCAGGTCGGCGCTGATTGTATTCGATCCTGATGCTAGAATGAATAGCCGAGGAGCACAGAATCCCGAATGCTTCACATTCATAATGGCGACTCAGCCGCCGGAACCGCCAGGAAATCCGATATTCCGGGTGAGCATTTCGCCTGGCGCGAGGCCCTCGTGTGCGGGCCGGTCCCCGGAGGTTTGACGGCAGAAGAGTTTCGTCGCGTGCGCGCCAGCCACCTGGTTGAAGCTTATGGCGCGAATCTTGAAAAGACCGAGCAGGAGTTGCGTGGACAGGAAGAGGTCCTCGCGCGATTCAACGATCATGAAGAAGTCGTGCTCTGGTTCGAACACGATCTGTTCTGCCAGATCCAATTGATCTATTTGCTCGATTGGTTTTCACGGCATGAACCGGGCCAGACAAAGCTGAGCCTGGTTTCCATCGGCGAGTTTCCCGGCCTTGAGAACTTTCACGGTTTGGGCGAGTTGAATGAAGAACAACTGGCTTCACTGTTTCCGCAGCGACAGATAATCACCGGCGCGCAATTGCAGCTCGGATCAAAAGCGTGGGCTGCTTATTCCTCTTCGAACCCGAAAGAAATCGAATCGTTGCTTGAGGCAGACTCGTCGCCATTACCATTTTTGCGGGAGGCGCTCGTCAGGCATCTCCGGCGCTTTCCTTCGACCGAGAATGGATTGGGAAAAATCGGGAGCGTCAGTCTTGATTTGATCGCCAAAAGTCATCGCAACTTCAGGTCATTGTTTCCGGCTTTTTCCAGGCGCGAACCTGAATACGGTTTTGGCGATGCGCAGCTCTATCTCGAATTGAAACGACTGGCCGATGCCGAAACTCCGCTGTTGAAGATGAGGAGCGGTGTCGACGGAGCAGCCCTGGATTCGGCGCAAATGTTGCTTACATCATTTGAAATCACTAAGCCTGGCAAGGCGGTGCTGGCCGGTGAGCAGGATTTTGTGGTAACGAATGGAATCGACCAATGGTTGGGCGGCGTTCATCTCGAGGGAAGTGAAGCTGAGTGGCGTTGGGATGAGCTGGCGCAAGAACTGCTCGTCAGGCTATGAGTGGTAGGGACTTCAGTCGGTGTTTGCGAAAATACCAATCACAGGCCGAAAGCTTGTGCCACTCAACGATCCTTCGCGCACCGAAATCCCGACACCATCCAGCGCTCTTCCGGATGGAAAAAATTTCGATAGGTGGCGCGGATGTGGGCGCGCGGAGTGGCGAATGATCCGCCGCGCAGGACTTTCTGACCGACGAACCACTTGTCGTTATATTCATCGAACTCAGATTTGAATCCGGGATACGGCGTGTAATCCGAGGTGGTCCACTCCCACACGTCGCCAATCATTTGCTGGCATCCGTAAGCACTCTTACCCTCAGGGAATGCGCCAATCGGAGCCACGCTCCAGAGGCCGTTCTCAAATAGATTTCCGCGGATTTCGTCGGGTGAACTATCACCCCAGGGAAACGCGAGTCTTCGATTGAGAACCGGCGAAAAGCTCGCGGCTTTTTCCCACTCGGCTTCGGTGGGCAGGCGCTTTCCGGCCCACTTCGCATAGGCCGAAGCTTCCAGAAAGCTCGTGTGCGTCACCGGTTCATTGAGTTTGTCGGCGACGCGATGCAGGCCGGCAAAATCACGAATCATCCATTCACCATCGCGCTGTTCCCAGTAGAGCGGCGCCTGCCAATGCTCGACGTTGATCCTCTCCCAGCCGGCTGAATGCCACCAGCGAAAATCCCGGTAACCCGCGGCGTTGATGAACTCCAGGTAGTCACCGTTGCTGACCGGCGCGCGATCGATCAGAAAGTCCTCGAGGAAAACTTTGTGCTGCGGCTTCTCGTTATCGAAAGCAAAGTCGTATTTTTTGGAGTGCGGCGACTTGTCGCCGGTTTCACCAGCGGAGCCCTCCCTCACGGTCGGGCTACTGCCCCGCTCTCCACCGGACGCGCTGCCATAACCAAGTTCAAACAATCCTCCCTCAATCTCCGCCATGCCACTGACCGTTTCAACTGAAGCTGGCGCCGGCAAAATCACCACGTCGAACTGATCGCAAAGCAGATGCTTGATGTCGTAAACCAGAAGTTCCTGATGCTGCATCTCGTGCTCGATCCCCAGCCGCACGATGGCGAGAATTTCCGCCGCATCGTCCCGGTCCGAAACCTGTTCGATGAATCGCGCCATCTGCTCATCGATGTGCGCGCGGTACGCTACAGTTTGTTTGACGGTAGGCCGTGAACGAGTGCCGCGCTTGGGCCGCTCGATTCTTTGGCCAAGGCCCTCGTAATAAGAGTTGAAGAAAAAGAGGAAATCTTCTGAATGGGTCTTGTATCCGGCTTGATATTTCTGCAGCACGGTTTCAAAGAACCATGAGGTGTGACCGATGTGCCAGCGTGGCGGGCTCATGAAGTCGGCGGTCTGGATGACATAGTCTTCGATCTCGAGCGGCGCCACGATTTCAAGGGTGCGCGCGCGGACGCGCGAGTAGAGATCCGCGATTGTGTGCGTTTTGGATTTGGAAAGCTGTTCAATTGAAGAAGCCATCTAGTAAGGTCTCAATAGTACCCGTTCAAGTCGCGCTCAACAAAAGCGGAGCCAAATCAACGAGCCCGCAAAGCGGGCGACAGATTAATAGCCCCGGGCGTAAGCCCGGGGTTCCCGCAGCAAAGATGATCAGAGCCCGGGGGGCGACAGATACAGAACCGCGCGCGTTAGCGAGCAAGTAACGTCTGTTCCTCCGTACTGACTCTGTCGCCCGCTAAAGCGGGCTTGATAAGGAAAGGACGACGCGGTCCCCGGGCTTACGCCCGGGGCTACCAATATGCCGCGCCTACGGCGCTCATTGAGCGCCATCGTCATAGTCCTTCTAATTCAGGCTTCACTTCACCACGATAGCTTTTGTACCCCGCTCAATCACTCGCCCAATGATCTCCGCCCGCGGATAATTCCGGCGCAACTCTGTTAACAGATCTTGGGCTCTAGCTTGCGAAATCGACATCAACAACCCACCTGCCGTCTGCGGATCGTAAAACAACTTCATCAAATTGGGATCAACCGTCGGCGCGACCTCAACGTCTTCACCGACGTATTCGCGATTGGTTTTGTCGCCGCCGGTCAACAACCCCGCGGTCGCTAATTCCAACGCGCCGCCGATCAAAGGCACGCGCGTCGAATCGATTTCAATCGTGACGTTACTGGCACAGGCCAACTCCCACGTATGACCGAGCAGCGAGAATCCGGTGACGTCAGTTGCGCCTTTCACGTCAAATTTAGCAATTGCTTCCGCTGCATACTTGCCCGGCGTCAACATGGTTGCTATCGATTCTTCAATCACAGTTGCCGGGGCTTTCGCTAACTTGATTCCGGTTGAGATGACGCCCGTGCCGATTGGTTTTGTCAGGATCAGCACGTCACCGGGCCGGGCGCCGGCATTCGTCGCCACCTTGTTCGGATCGATGACGCCGGTGACTGAATAGCCGAACATGATCTGCTCGTTGTCGACGCTGTGACCACCCAACAGCGCTACTTTGTTTTCAGTCAGCACAGATAATCCGCCGCGCATGATTTCGCCCAGGATTGCGAAGTCCAAACCTTTTTTGGGGAAGCAGGTTATAGCCATCGCCGTGATCGGAGTCCCGCCCATGGCCCACACGTCGTTGATCGAGTTGAGCGCGGCGATCCGGCCATAATCAAACGGGTCGTCCACAATCGGCGTGAAAAAATCGAGCGTCTGCACCAGCGCCAGATCGTCGCGCAACAGGTACACTCCGGCGTCGTCCGCTTTGTCAAAGCCGACCAGCAGATTGGGATCGAAAGGTTGTTTCTCAAGCCCGCTCAACACCTGAGCGAGGACGCCCGGCGCCAGCTTAGCCGCTCAACCAGAGCACGAAACCATTTCGGTCAGACGCATTGCCGATCTCCTCTCGCGTTGATTTGATTTGGAACGATTCAGCGTCGCACCGTGCCTGTGATATTGTCAATCTCCATTACTGGGAAGGAACCGAAACGATGGAAAGAACAATTCGCTGCCGGCAACTCTTTCTGACGATCGCCGTCCTGGTGGTCAGCGCGTCGGCATCGTTTGCTCAAGACGCCGAACTCCTCCGCCACTTTGATTATGACCAAAAGACGCCGCTCAATCTTAAACGAATCGGTGTAGCGCATCGCCCTCGCGCGGATGTTTACGACATCACCTATGACAGTTTGAAAGGCGGCGTGGTGCCCGCGTACCTGGTCGTCCCCAAAGGCCGTGGTCCGTTTGCCGCGGTGATCTGGGGGCATTGGTATTGGGCCAACTCTTCAATGGCCAATCGCGGGGAATTTCTGGAAGAAGCCGTCGTGCTCGCTTCTGCCGGAGTGGTGTCGCTGTTGACTGATGGACCGCTCGCGCGTCCCGGCCACATTGAGATCAAAGATCCTTTTGACGAACGACGGCCAGCTGAGTTCTTTCAGCAAATAATGGACATGCGGCGCGGCGTCGACCTGTTGTTAGCTCGTAAGGACATCGACCCAAAACGGATTGCGTATGTAGGCCATAGTTATAACGCCGGAATTGGAGCGCTGTTGAGCGGAGTCGATCGACGATTCAAAGCATTCGTGCTGATGGCCGGCACCACGTCTGACGAAGTCGGCAGGGCCACCAAAGAGTTCCAGGAGTATCGACAAAAGGTCGGCGCGGAAAAACTCGACGCCCTGACGGAAAAATACTCATGGCTTGATCAAGGGAAGTATGTTTCGCACGCGGCGCCCGCAGTCGTCTTGCTCCAGTTTGCTTCCCAGGAAAGTTTCCTGACACCGGAACGCGCCCGCCAATATGCGGCCGTCGTCAGCGAACCTAAACAGTTCAAGCTTTATGACGCACCACATGCGCTTAACGCAGAAGCCCGTCGCGACCGAATTGCTTTTCTGACTGAGCAACTGAAACTGAAGCCCTTACCGGCCGCGGCGATTGCCGGCATTCCCAATCTTTACCAACCACCGGCAAACTAAAAATGCACGACGTCCTGATTATTGGCGCTGGTCCAGCCGGGTTGTCCGCCGCGCGTTGGTGTGACGAGCTGGGGCTGGACACGCTCGTGCTGGAACAGAGTGAGGAAGTCGGCGGTCAACTTCTTGCGGTTCACAATCCAATCGAGAACTATCTCGGTCTTCGTGCTGCGAGCGGTCGCGAGTTGCGCGATCTCTTTGTCGAGCAAACTAAGGACTGTGATTTTGATCTGTGGACTCAGGTCGAGATTGCCAGCGTGGATTTGAAAGCCAAACGCGTGGTGCTTCGCAGCGGTGAGGAGCTTCGATCCATTGCGATCATCATCGCGACGGGTTTGCGCCGCCGCACGCTGGGTATTCCCGGCGAGGACGAATTCATAGGCCACGGCATGATCGAATCTTCCGGGGATCGACAGGCGTTTGCCGGAAAGGATGTCTGCGTCATCGGCGGCGGCGATGCGGCCGCTGAGAATGCTCTGTTATTCGCGGAAGTCTGTCCTACGGTCACGTTGGTTCATCGCGGAAAGAAACTGCGGGCGCGCCCGGAGTTCATTGAACAAATGCACACTAATCACTGCATCACCGTTTTCCCTGAGTCAGTTGTGCATCGCATTATCGGCCGCGAGTGGGTCGAAGCGGTCGCGATTGAACGCGCTGGCGCCATCAAGCCTTTTCAGATGGCCGTGCAGGGCGTGATCGTGCGCATAGGTTTCCAACCGAACACCGGACTGTTTCGTGATCAGTTGAAAGTGGACGATCGCGGCTACGTCTCGATCGGGGGCCATCAGGAGACGAGCACGGAAAATGTCTTCGCGATTGGCGACGTTTCAAGTCCGCTGGCGCCCACGATCAGTGGCGCAGTTGGCGGCGGCGCCACGGCTGCAAAAGTGATCGCGTCGCGATTGGGCAGATAGTTGTCCGCAGATTACACAGAGCAGGCCACAAAAAGGCGTAAGAGGAGCAAGAAGGTGTCGAAATCCATTTGTGCCTTTTGTGCTGCCTGCTTATCTGCGTAATCTGTGGATGACCGAGATTTACTTTCCGTTCAGCCATGCCGCTCTCAGCGACTTCGCCTCTGGCGGCGCGTTCGTCATTTCTTCAAGGCGATAATCCATTAACTGTGGCGGACCCATGATGAGGGTTAATGGAATTGTGCGGGCGCCGCGTTGCACCGTCAGCGCCACGCGGTCGCCTGGTTTGTAGCGACCCACTACTTTCAAAAGATTTCCCGTCATCAGCTTTATCCCGCCGAACGTATTTATGGTGTCGCCGACTTCCAAGCCGGCATCGGCAGCCGGCGACCCTGGACGAACGCCGATTACTTTGAAGTTGTTTAGATCGTTTTCATCAGCAGAGATGCCCACCGACACGGGTTGTCGCGGCTGGCGCACGAAGCGCAGTCCGACCTGTGCAAAGGCGTCTTCGTATGGCGGCGATTCAACGCCACGCACAAATCGTTTGAAAAAATCGCTCATATCCGCGCCGGCAACTTCGGATGTCACTCGTTCAAAGTCTTCGTTTTTATAACCACGCCCGCGCAAGTAGTACGTCGCGTTAGGACTCTTCAAATAAAACTCCTCATACATGCGCCTCATGACCTCATCCAGCGAGGCTTTGCCGCCGGTCTTCCCGCGGATCAATAAATCAAGAACGACCCCGAGTATTTCTCCCTTCGGATAATAACTAATCGACGTGTTGGCGAGATTCGTCTGTTGCGCGTGCGGCGCGTCGTCAATAAAAGGCGCGGACAGCGAAGATTCTTCCGCGCTCATCAGGCGGCTGCCGGGAGAGTTCTCGACTTCGGTGATCTGCTGTGCCAGCGTGGCCCACAACTTTGCGTCATTCCACAGACCGGAGCGGCGCTGCATCAAATGGCCGTAATAGTTGGTGATTCCTTCGGCAATCCAAAGTCCGCGCGTGTTGGCCGGCCGCGTGAAATCCCACGGACCCAGCTCGATCGGTCGCAGACGCTTAACGTTCCACACGTGGAAGAATTCATGCGCAATAGCGTCGAGCGCCTCTTCGTACATCCCTGAGTCGGCAAGTTTTCCGGGCATGATGATTTGCGTCGAAGTCAGATGCTCCATGCCGTCGTTTGAATGACCATCGGCGGCGAAGTGGACCAGGAAAGTGTAAGAATCAAACTCGGGCGGGCCCCACATCGCGGTTTCGGCTTTCACGATCTTTTCGATGTCGCCGACCAGCGCGCGACGCTTGCCGCCGTCGTTGCCGAGCGAATGGACCACGACGTGATAGTCCTTGCCATCGACCTTGAAATCATCTTCGGTCCAGTCCGGCGCGACTTCAGTGGGCGTGTCGATCATGATGTCCCAGTTGGGGAACTGCCAGTCGCGTTGATCCGCGCGGTCAGTACGGCCGTTGATAATGCGCCAGCCCTTCGGTGGATCGATTGAGAGCAAGGCCGGGTCCTGCTTGTGATCAACCACATACATGAAGAGGCACCCGCCATTGAAATTCGCGTGGCGTGAATCAAGCTCGGAAAAAGTTCCGGACAGATCGTTGGCAAACACTTTGTAGTTGAAGAAGACGATCGTCTGACTGCCCGAAGGTTTGAAGCGACCAGCGTCAACGCGCCAGGTCTGATCATCTATTCGGGTGATGGGTGGGTTCGCGAGGTCGCAATCGAGACCTGGAGGGCAAACGTTTCTCGCGCTCACTTCCTGCACGTTCTTGGCAAAGTCGAAAACCGCATAACGTCCCGGTGACCACTTGGGCATCTGAAAATCAAGCGAGTCGATGTTCGAGTCTGCAGGCCTTTCCACTTCAATGCTGACTTCAAAAAGATGCGAGCTGGGATGCGGCATCGCCAGGCGATAGTGGATCTTGAGTGGCTGGTTTTGACCAACGACCGCAATGCTGATTGTGAACAGCAGTAACGACAGGCATGCAACGCGCGCGACAGAGACTCTCAAGCTATTCATCATTTATCCGCAGATTACACAGATTACACAGACTCCGGCAACTGATAGGGCGAAGGCGTCCACTCGGTTTGATCTGTGTAATCCCCAAAATCTGTGGATTGTTTTTTCAGCGAGGACCGAACTAAGATGTCAACATGCCCGCAACCGAGCGACTCTACTACCGGGATTCACGTCTCCTTGAATTCGATGCGCGAGTCATCAGTCTAAGCGATCTCGATGACGGTCAGATCGCGGTGACCCTCGATCGCACCGCGTTCTATCCGACGGGTGGTGGGCAACCCACAGACACGGGGACGCTTGGCGATGCTCGTGTGGTTGATTGCATCGACGCTGAGGACGAGGGCGTCATGCACGTAATTCAAGGGCCGGCGCCTGAGGTGGGCGACACGGTCCACGGCAAGATCGATTGGCCGCGGCGTCTGGATCATCTGCAACAGCACACGGGTCAGCACATTCTCTCGGCCGCGTTTGTGCAACTGTTCGACGCGCCCACGCTGAGCTTTCGCGTGCTGGAACATGAATGCGAGATTGATGTAGAGCTTGAAAATCCGACTGACGAACGAATCGAACAGGCAGTCGATCTCGCCAATCAGATTATTTGGGAGAGCCGTCCGATCTCGATTCGACAGGTAACGTCGGAAGAAGCTGCCGCTCTGCCTTTGCGTAAAGAACCCGCGCGCGCAGGCGAGTTGAGGCTGATCCAGATCGGTGATTTCGATCTGACTCCTTGCGGCGGTACGCACGCGAAATCAACTGGCGAAGTCGGTGTGATCGCTGTGCGCTCGTGGGAGCGCGCCAAAGGACTCACGCGAATTCACTTCATGGCCGGAGTTCGCGCCCTCACCGATTATCGCAAAGCTAACCAAACTGCGCGCGAGGTGGCCGCATTGTTCAGTGCCGGCCGCGAAGATTCTCCGGCCCTGGTTGAGCGTTTAGTTGAAGAGAACAAAAAAGTGCGGCGACGACTCGGCGAGCTTGAACAAGTCGCTAGCCGCGTCGAAGCCGAAGAACTCGTTGGGCAGGCCACCTTCGACAGCGCACCGCGGATCATCACCAGAGTCTTCGACGATCGCACCGCTGACTCACTGAAACAGCTCGCTCTCGCGCTGATCGCTCACCCAAACACCGTGGCACTCCTGGGCTCGCTTGACGGCGACACCGCGCGACTGGTTTTTGCGCGTTCGACCGACGTCTCGGGCGACATGAATCGGTTGATGCGCAAAGCTTGCGAAATGATCGACGGTCGAGGTGGCGGCAAGCCGGACATGGCACAAGGTGGCGGGAAGAATCTCGAGCAGCTGGGCGAAGCGTTGGACCACGCAGCCAAAAGCTTGATCTGAATCCGTAAAACTTACCGACTGAACTCTCGATCCGCGCGAGGAAGCCGTGAGGCAATCCCCCCAAACAAGCTAAGCTATTTACCTCCAGTGCCAACTGCGGCCGATTTCGATAACTTGAAACTCGAAACTTGAAACGGTATTCTGCTTCGGCGTGGGGCAGTAGCTCAGTTTGGCAGAGCGCCGCGTTCGCAATGCGGAGGTCAGGGGTTCGATCCCCCTCTGCTCCACCAACCTACCTATTATCAAGAATCTGTGGTCCGGCAGAAATTGACCCAACTCCTCCACTGCCCAATGCAATGTCCACTGTCAATGGCGGACGTTGCAGACCAGATAGATGCGTATGTAGCATGAGCGTATGAAACGTCGGGTCGTTGTCACGGGTATTGGTCTGGTCACGCCGCTCGGCAACAATGTTGAGACAACATGGGCTGGGTTGATAGCGGGCAGAAGCGGCGCGGGCCCAATCACTAAGTTCGACGCCGCAACCTTTCCCGCGCGCTTCGCCTGCGAGGTCAAGGGCTTCGATCCGCTCGACTACGTCGTGAAGAAAGATGCGCGCAAGATGGGCGCGTTCACACACTATGCGATCGCCGCCTCAGACGAAGCACTTGCTGACAGCGGACTGAAGATTACGGGTGAGAATGCGGAACGCGTCGGCTCTTACATCAGCAGCGGCATCGGCGACTTCTGGGGGATCGAGCGCGAGCACTTGAAACTTCTGCGCGAAGGGCCGGGCCGTGTCTCGCCGTTCTTTATCGTCTCGGTGCTCGCCAACATGGCGGCGGGGCAAGTCTCGATCAGAAACGGGGCGAAGGGGCCGAACTCGGCGACGGCCACAGCCTGCGCCGCCGGGAATCACGCCATCGGCGATTCTTTCAGGATTATCGAGCGTGGTGATGCCGACGCGATGATCTGCGGCGGCGCAGAATCAACCATCACGCCGTTGACGATGGCGGGCTTCGCGGCGATGCGCGCGCTCTCGACGCGCAACGAGGACCCGGAAGGCGCCTCACGCCCGTTCGAGCGTGACCGCGACGGATTTGTGGTGGGTGAAGGCGCCGGGATCATGATCCTCGAAGAACTCGAGCACGCTCGCCAACGCGGCGCGCACATCTATGCGGAGATCGCCGGCTACGGCGCAACCAGCGACGCCTACCACATGACCGCGCCGGACGAAACACAGAGCGGCATCATCCGCGCGATGCTCCGCGCAATTCAGGATGCCGGCATCACTCCTGAGCAGATTGGTTACATTAACGCGCACGGCACTTCGACTCCGCTCGGCGACCGGGGCGAGACGCTCGCCGTTAAGAAGACCTTCGGCCCACATGCTTATAAGTTGGCGTGCAGTTCGACAAAGTCTATGACGGGTCACCTGCTGGGTGCGGCGGGTGGTGCAGAATCCGTCTTCACGGTGCTGGCCATCCATCGTGGGAAGCTGCCGCCAACAATTAACTACGACACGCCAGACCCGGAATGCGATCTGGATTATGTGGCGAACGAAGCGCGCGAGACGCAGGTCGAGTACGCGCTCACGAACGGTTTCGGCTTCGGCGGTACGAATGCGGTGCTGGTTTTCAAACGCTTCGACTCTTGAGAAAGCGAGGAGTGACGTCGTTCGCCGAGCGCGCTGCCTGAGGTTCATTTTCTGTGGAAACATCTTACTCATCGCTTGGCTTATTTGCTTTGCTCGGGCTGGGATTCGTCTTTGGCCTCAAGCACGCGACCGAGGTCGATCACGTTATAGCCGTATCTGCGATTGTGAGTGAACATCGCAATGTTTTACGTTCAGCACTCGTCGGCGGGTTATGGGGCGCGGGGCACACGGCGTCGCTGGTTATCGCCGGCGTGCTGGTGCTGGCGTTTCGCGTCGCGATTCCGCGGCCGGTTGCCAACTGGTTGGAGTTTGGCGTGGCCTTGATGATTATTGCGCTGGGCGTGCTGGCGTTGACGCGCGCGTTGCGCAGGCGCTCAGACGTGCACCTGCATCGGCACAACCACGATGGACAGTCACATGTGCACGTTCACTTTCACGAACCCGGAACTGAACACTCGAAGATCAAAGGTTCCGAGTCAACGCATGCTTCACACTCCCATGCGATCGCGCGGGTCGGATTCAAACCGCTCCTGGTTGGCGCGATGCACGGCCTGGCGGGCTCTGCGGCGTTGACGGTGCTGGTCTTGACCCAGATTCAGTCTGTCTGGCTGGGATTGCTTTACCTGGCGTTATTCGGAGCCGGATCAACTCTCGGCATGCTATTGATGTCCGGCCTGATCGGATTACCATTCGCACTGAGTCCGCGACGGCTTTCCGGCTTCCACTATGGACTCCAGACAGTTGCAGGCACGTTGAGTATTGCCTTCGGCATTTGGTATGCGTTTGAAACAGCCCTTGTCAACATTCTGTGGCGAACGATTCCCTAACAGGCTGATGAAAAACCAAGCGTAGCCACAGAGACACGGAGACACAGAGAAAGATGAGAATAAAGAGGTAAGCATTTGTTGGCATTTCTGATAAGTTCTGAATCCTTCCAATCTCTGTGACTCTGTGTCTCTGTGGCGATTTTGCTTTTTTAGCACCCTGCTAAGGTGCGTTCTTTCGCGTTTGCCCCACCCCTAAAACCAGTTAGAGAGAATAGGCCGGGGGAATCCAAATGAACAGCTACAGAAGAGAGCTTTGGTTCGAGGTGCCTACTCGCCGGGCGTTCATCAACATAACGCCGCAGGTTGAGTCTTGCTTGCGCGACAGCGGGATTAAGGAAGGCCTCGCGCTGGTCAACGCGATGCACATCACCGCGTCAGTATTCATCAATGACGATGAGAGCGGGCTGCATCATGACTACGAAACCTGGCTCGAGGAACTGGCTCCGCACGAACCCACCAGTCGTTATCGACACAATCTGACCGGTGAGGACAACGCGGATGCGCATATCAAGAGGCAAGTGATGGGCAGAGAAGTAGTCGTCGCGGTTACCGCCGGTCGTCTGGATTTTGGACCTTGGGAGCAAATTTTCTATGGCGAGTTTGATGGCGGGCGCAAGAAGCGTGTGCTGGTGAAAATCATTGGCGACTAATTACGATTTGGAGTGCGCTGAAAAGCCGGCGCACTTCGAAGAATCGGCGGGAGCAAAAATCAATGACCGACAAAATTGAAAAGACCGACGAGCAGTGGCGCAAGGAACTCTCGCCCGATCAATACCGCGTGCTGCGCCAGGCTGGGACCGAACGAGCGTTCACCGGCGCTTACTGGAATAATCACGAGACCGGTGTCTACTACTGCGGGGCCTGTGGCCAGGAGCTTTTCGGCTCGGACACAAAATTCGAGTCCGGCAGTGGCTGGCCCAGCTTCTATGCGCCGATCGCGACAGAAAATGTGATTCAAGAAACAGATCAAACCCTCGGCATGGTTCGCACTGAGGTGAAGTGTCAAAGGTGCGGCTCGCATCTGGGCCATGTTTTTCGGGACGGCCCACAGCCGACCGGGTTGCGCTATTGCATGAACTCAGCCGCGCTTAAGTTTGAGAAGAAAGAATAGCTTCGGCCCAGATCATCTGCGCAGCGCACCCGCATTCGTAGCACCAACATACTTGACTCATCAAGCAACTCGGACGCGAGTTCCGAAGCGCCAAAGGCGCGGGATGTAATAGCCCGGGCCAACGGCCCGGGTATGATTCGCGCATTAACCGGAAGCGCTGAAAGCGCGACCTGTGGATGCGCTAAGGCGCCAATACTTCGAGAAAGGTGCCTTCGGGGAGCAACGCATTTCGCGCTTTCAGCGCTCAATCAAACGACAATCGCCGCACCCGGCCCGTTGGGCCGGGCTATTACATTTCGCACCTTCGGCGCTCAAGACAACAACCTGCCAATCACATGATTTGATGAGTCAAGTATGTTTAGTCCCGTATTCGTCCTTGTCCAATTCCAGCTCCTCAATCTCGCCTGTCGCTTCTTGAGTCGGCATAGAAGTCTGGCTCTGACATCATTTCAGCAAGCTCAACTCGGCCGGAGTTTGAGGAAAGTTCCGCAACGCGCTGAGAAAAAACTCCCACAGTTCCGATGCCATTCCAGAGCGGCATCACAAAATGCTGGTCGTTGAGTCGGCACATAACTTGCTCAATCAAACTCCGTTTGATTCGGCATGTAAGTGCCTAGGGCTGGAAGGGGACTCAAAAGTGAGACTGACCAAAGCCATTAAGACGTTGCTCGTCTGTGGGTCAGTATTGGGCGTGGCCGTTTGGTTCGCTTCGGCCAGAAGCTCGCCCGCCGTTAATCCTGCTGAGGCCCAGTCCAAGCCGGTGATGGCGCCGGCGAATCACGCGTTGCTTGCTAAGGCCGGCGACGTGGGCTACGTCGGCAGCGAAGCCTGCAAAGATTGTCACGAAGATCAGTTCAAAGCGTACTCGCATACCGCGCATGCTCAACTTTCCACGATCGGCAGTTGGAAGAACAAGATCACCGGTTGCGAAGCTTGTCATGGTCCGGGCAAGGACCACATCGCCGAAGGCGATCCCGCCAAGATAATTTCATTCAAAAACAAATCGTCGAAAGATGCGGCTGAAACTTGTCTTGGCTGCCATGCGGGCAAAGAAGAGCACAACAACTTTCGTCGCGGCGAACATTGGCGCAATGACATTGGCTGTACCGAGTGTCACTCGCCGCATGGCAACACCGCACCGGCAAAGAATTTCGCCGCCTCGAATATCCGGCCGACTTCAGCGAACGGTGAAAAGCCGGGCTTTGCAACCATCAGAATGCTGCGCGCGAACGACCCGCAGCTCTGTGTAGGTTGCCACAGCGAGGTCAAGCCGGCGTTCTCCGCGCCCTTCCATCATAAGGTTTTGGAAGGGGCCATGCGTTGCAGCGATTGCCATAACCCGCATGGCGGATTCGAACTCAAGCAAACCAGATTGGCGACCGGCGCGGATGCCGCTTGTATTAAGTGTCACGCGGACAAACAAGGGCCGTTTACTTATGAACACGCTCCGATAAAAACCGAAGGGTGCACCGCTTGTCACACGCCGCATGGATCAGCCAATCCTCGGTTGCTGAGGTACGCCGCAGTCAATCAACTTTGCCTGACCTGCCACAGCGTGGCGCACGATGTCGGAGCGATTGAGCCATCGGGCCCGCAGCATAACCAGAACGCGCAGTATGCCAACTGCACTACCTGTCACATCAAGATTCACGGATCGCGCACTAGTCCTGTTTTCTTCCGTTGACGAGTGTCCGGGTCTATAGCGGCGCCGTGGGAGGGCTCAGGTTTAGCCAAGAGGGTGGAGGGTATGAAAAGCAACGTCAAGAAAATGTTGCGGGTTCTATCGAGGCCGGCGCTGGTGCTGACGCTTTTGGCGGGTGTCTCAAACGCGCAGACGCCAACCCCAACACCGAAGAAGACCGAGGCGAAGAAGCCTGCGCCGGCCGCGATTGCAGCCGGAGAAGACGCCGGCAACTACACGATCATCTCCAGTATTGAAGTCGGCCTCCGCGGCCTCAAAGTCGTCGGTGACTCGAACAAATACAAGAGCGATCTGAATGACAAAGCCGGTCCGCGAGTGTTCGACTCGAGCGTCCTGGTGCGGTCAAAGGGCGGCCAGGGAGGGTTGTTTGATTCTTTGCTGGTCACTGCGACGGGTTGGGGCGCCGACCCTCAGGGTAACTTGAGGATTAGCGCTGAAAAGCCCAAGTGGTATCGCTTTGATGGCACCTACCGCAGCTCTAAGTATTTCAGGTTTCTCAACAACATTGCCAACCCGAATTGGATCTTCAACCCGACGACTTTCAGCCGGCCGCCCAATGTCATCACCGGCGAGCACGGTTTCAACACCCAGACTCAGCTCGGCGATTTCGATCTCACGTTGTTGCCAAAGAATGAAAACATCAGGTTCAACGTGGGCTACTCGCCCGAGCGATACAGTGGCCCGGCTTTCACCAGCTATCACGTCGGCGGGAACGAATTCATATTTCTGGGGAACTTGAAGTCACGAGCGAACGATTTTCGTGTCGGCGCGGACGGCAAGCTGGGGCCAGTCGATTTTTCATTCCTGCAGGGCTTCCGCCGTTTTCGTGACAATAGTTTTATCGATCTCGGACCAACACTGGGCGTGAACGTGAACCCGGCCGTGGCCAGTTTCACTAGTTTCAAACGACAGGAGCCGACGCATGGAAGTGTTAACTACACGCGCTTCAGCTTGCACTCGTTAGTCGCAAAGAAGCTGGATCTGACCGGCCGCATCACTTACAGCAAAGCGACCTCAAACTCCACTTACCTCGAGAACATGACGGGGCTGAATTTCGCCACCAGGATCACGAGCGGCGTGCCGCCCACTGCTCAGTTGGGCGCGCCCAACACGCTCCTCGTCGGCCAGTACAACATCCCGGCGACTGCCACCCGCCCGAACTGGCTGGGTGATATTGGCGCAACTTTGCTGGTAACCGACAAGCTGAGAATCTCGAATACGTTTCGCGTTGAGAACTTCGAGATCAAAGGCATCGCCGTATTCAGCGATATCTTCACGGTCCAGCGGGCCGCGGTTGTCGACACCCGGTCGTTCAACAACCTGGCCGTCAATAAGAGCACGTTGTATCGCAAGTATCAGGACACAATCGAAGGCGACTATCAGATCAGCGGGAACTACGCCCTCCACTTTGGGTATCGCTATGGGAGCCGGCGCATTGAGCAGATCCTGAGCGGGTTTGCGCTCAACACAAACGCGCCAGTGCTTTTGACGCCTGAGGACGATGTCGAAACTAATCACATCAGGGCATTCTTCGGCGGCTTCAAAGCGCGGCCCGTGAAAAATTGGACGCTCTACTTTGACGCCGAGCATGGCACGGCCGACAACGTCTTCACCCGCATCGGAAATTACAACTACACGAACGTGCGCGCGAAAAGCAGATATGCGCCGACGCGCAAGCTGAATTTCAATCTGACGGCGATCATAAAGAACAATTCGAACCCTTCAGAGATCGCCGGCGTTTCGTTAGCAGATTTCGGCGTCAACCTTCGATCGCGGACGTTTACTTCTTCCGTGGACTGGATGGCGAATTCCAACCTCTCGTTCAGCACCGGCTATAACTACAACTGGGTAAACAGCGACGCGGTGGTTGATTATTTCTACCAGGTTCCCCCCGCCGCCAGTGTGCGGCATCCGATTGGGCACAGCCTGTACTTCATGAGAGACAACTTCTTCTTCCTCGACGTCACCGCGCGGCTCGCACAGCGACTGACGTGGTTCGGTTCCTATCGCGTTAACGAGGACGGGGGACAGGGCACGCGCATCTCTAATCCAACCGGAAATCCTGGAACCTTGATTAACTCGTATCCGATGAGTTTTCAATCGACCGAAACGCGCTTTGCCATCAAGCTCAACCGTTGGCTTGATTGGAATCTGGGCTACTCGTATTACAAATACAACGAGAGCGCGCTGGTCGGGCCGCGGCCGCAAAATTATCATGCGCATCTGCCATACACGTCTTTGCGGGTTTATTTTGGGAGGAAAGAGTAGAGTGTCGCAGGCACGAAACATTTTATAGTTTGGCGAGCCCATTTATGGGCGACAGACGCATCGCGCTCCTAACGGAGCTTAGGACCCTATTACTGCGGACGCCATAGACACTTCGCCGCTATGCGGCTTCGGATTAGATGAATCGAGAGCTGCTTCGCAATCGGAGATTAAGAGCATTTACCTTCGTGGTAGTAGCGACGCTCTCGATCACTTTCCTGATCGCAAAGGCGACGGGCCAACGTCGTTCACAACTACCTCGGCCTCGCAAAGAGGTGGCGGCCCAGAAGAGGCCGCAAGTCGATTACGCGAAGTTCTCTCATCAGACTCACGTGGTCACGCAGAAACTGGCCTGCAACTCCTGCCACAAAGTTCCGTCAAAGAATTGGAAGGAAGCGCGCCAGGGCGACGCGGCCTTTCCTGACGTCACTGACTTTCCCGAGCACGCCTCCTGTCTGAATTGTCATCGCCCACAATTCTTTGCGCGTGAACGGCCCGCGCCAATCATCTGCTCAAACTGTCACGTCAAAAACAGCCCACGAGACACCAGCCGCTTCGCGTTTCCCAGTCTCGGTAACGTTTCTGATCCGCTGGTAAAGAGACGCGTGTTCGTTTCAGAATTCGCGGTGGGGTTCCCGCATGACAAGCACATCGATGTGGTCGGGTTACACTCGCCGTCTTTCAGAAATGATCGCGGTTGGTTCGTGAATGCGGCGCGGCAGGAAAAGAAAAAGGACGCGCCGCCAAAGAGCTGTCCCATGTGCCACCAGACTTATCAACCGCAAGGCGATTCCAGCGAAGAATTTGTGACCAGGCCACCGAAGAATATCGGTGATGCTTTCTGGCTAAAGAAGGGCTCGTTCAAGACCTCGCCGAATAGCCATGCGATCTGCTTTACGTGTCATAGCTCCGATTCCGGGATTGCGCCGTTGCCGGTGGACTGCAACGTCTGTCATAAGCTCGCCTCTCCTCAGCAGCTCAAGGCCGATTTCGATCCCAAGCTGGCCGTCACCACGGGAATAGCCGACGCGACAGTGCTCAGCAAATGGAGCCGGCGAATTTCCGCCGGTAGTTTCCGTCATGAAGGCGGCGAGCATCCGGATCTGAATTGCATGGGTTGTCACAATGTCGCGAGTCCGGCCTTTAATCCGCTTGAGATAAAGACACTGAAGGTGAGGGTGCGTTCGTGCGGCGGAGCGGAGGGATGTCATGTGACGGCGACGACAGATGAAGGTGGCGCTTTGAATTTCGAGCTGGACCAGAGGAAAAGAGATCCGGCGTTTGTTTGCACCAAATGCCACGTCACGTTTGGCAAGGAAGGCGTTCCGGAAGATCATCCAGGCGCGATTCCAACGCCGAAGCCGAAGGTAAAACCGAGCTGAAGATGGGACTGCGTGACCGATTTTCCCGGCTCTCGCGCCTGATGTGCGGAAGGTCTCTGACCTTCCGGCTCATTACGTTCAAAACAGATCGGGGCTCAGCGCTGAAGCAGACCAGGTCGCGTTCCCGTTGGGGCAAAGCCGCCACCGCACATCAGGCGGCAAAGCCGTACAGAATAGCGACTCGATTATGTGTCTCTGTAATGAATGTTTTGCGACGCTGTTTCACCACAGAGACACAGAGAACCACAGAGGTTGCACAGAGAAGGCGGCTATCTACGGTCACCTTGATCCTGGCCCTGATTGTTGTTGGTATGACTTTCGTTACGATCTTGAATTCGCGGGTGTCGGGGTCGATGCCAAAAATTACGACTGGATTCTTGCCGGATCAGCAGCAGATGCAATTTCCCGAAGGCCTGGACTACGGAAAGTTTCAGCACAGCAGCCAAAACCATGCGCGGCTCCCGTGTCGGTTGTGTCACCAGCGCGACGACAACTCGCCGCGGCCAAAGCGGCCCGCTGGTTCCAAACACCTGCCCTGCGCCGGCTGTCATGCGCAGCAGTTCTCAAGCTCTGAAGGTCCCATCTGCACGATCTGTCATACCGACGTGAAGTCAGGAGCGCTGAAAGCGTTTCCGCGTTTGCAGAGTTTTCGCATGACGTTCGATCATGCGCGTCATCAGAGCATGGGCAGGGTTAGTTGCGCGACCTGTCATCAACCGGCGCGAGGCGGCGTGGCCCTGTCAATACCCGCGGGCTTCAACGCCCACATAACTTGTTTCCGCTGTCACACTCCGCGCGCCCAGTCCGGTGGCCGCGATATCTCTTCGTGCGGGACGTGTCATGAGTTGGGTGGTTACTCGCGGACACCTGAATCTGCGCCGGCCTTCCAGGTCAGCTTCAATCACTCCAGGCATCAAAAAATTGCCTGTACCGAGTGCCATCAGGTCAGGCCGGGAATGCCGCAGCGAAGACAAGTCACCGCGCCGGAGCCGCTCAACCATCACGCGACCGGACGAGGTAAGAGTTGTATGACCTGCCATGACGGCAAGCGGGCGTTTGGCGGCGACGACTTCGCGGTCTGCAAGCGTTGCCACACGGGTGCGACGTGGCACTTTTGAAAACTGATTTAGCAGCCACAGATTTACACGGATTAGCGCGGATCGAACAACAGCTAAGCACTTAATCTTCTTATCGGGGTCAATCCGTGTGAATCTGTGGCAGTAATTTCCGGGGAGCTAACCATGAAAGTCTTTACAATTATTGGAGCTTTTGTTTTCGCGATCCTGTTGGTTTCAACCACCTGGACTGTCACGTCTGGCGTGTCGGCACAGGATGGCAAGAAGTCGCCCGACGTAATTACCCTGTCAAAGGAAGCGAAACTTGGCCCAGTCACATTCAACCATGCGGATCATTTCACCAGGAATCGCAGCGTCGACGGCACCGCCAAAATTGCCTGTGTGGAATGCCATCACACGGCGCAACCTCTGGCCGCAGCTCTAAAACTGAAAGACCCGCCACACAAAACTGTGTGGCCGGCTGATCGGACCACCACTCTCTCCGCGGAGTTGCTTGAGAAAGATGCTGCTGCGCCGCCGGTGAATAGTTGTCGTGATTGCCATGCGCGGACTGAAACCAAACCAAAGCTTTTGCCTGAGAATCCCCAGATTAAAGCAGAAACTGACCCGATCATCCTGACCAATCAGCAGGCTCATCACAGAAACTGTGGTGGTTGTCACGACGCGGTTTTGAAAGTGAGGCCGGAGGCCCTGGCGGTCGGATCGAAAAAGTGCACGACGTGTCACAAGCGTCCGGCGGCAGCTTCATGAGTGGCACAGTCTGGGCCACTTACTACTTAGGGGAATTTTCCTTCGGCGTGGGCAAAAGCTCGCAGACAGCCATGGCGGCTCCGCAACTTTGCACTGACCCCCGCAGCGGCACGATCATTGCGCTGTGAGATTGAGCGCCGGCCAGATTGGAATCAGGTCGAGCGATCAGTGGAAGGTGAAGCAATCATGAAGACAAAATTTAATGGCCTGGTGAAACTGGGTGCGGCCTTTGCGGGCCTAACGTTGGCGGCGACTCTGTTGGTGTTCTCGGTCCCGGCGAGGGCCGCCGCTGATGATTTTGACGCCGCGGGAACATACAAGGCGAAATGCTTTGCCTGTCATGGCGCCAAAGCGGAGAAGAAATTCGACGCGGCCCTGTCGGACAGCGACATGGTGCAGGCAATTTTAAAGGGTAAGAAACCTGAGAAGCCGCCCAACATGCCGGCCTTTGAAGAGCGAGGCATTACCGCCGATCAGGCAAAGGCGCTGGTTAGTTATATGAAGTCAGTGCAGTAACGGCGGTCAAGTATAAATTAGGTTTTGCTGCCGAGCGTGCGCGTCCTGCGCCACGCTCGGCGTTTGTCGTTTCGATTTCGTATGGATGGCGTATGGACTTGGAGGAACAGGCAATGAGCGAAGCCGTTGAGGTGAAGGTTCCCGCACTCTTTCATAACTACATCAGCTTTGCCGGTTTCGCTATTGCCATCGCCAGTCTGTGCAGCATCGTCTTGCTGTTTCTGATCGAACTATTCGGGAATACTAATACCGCTTATCTGGGAATATTCGCGTACGTGCTTCTTCCGTCCGGCCTGGTCCTGGGTCTGGCCGTAGTTGGCGCCGGAATGTTGTGGGAACGTCGCCGCCGGCGGCGGCTCTCGCCCGGCGAGATCGCAAAGTTTCCCAGAATTGACTTCAACAATCCGAACAGCAGACGAGCGTTCTTCAGCTTCATCGCCCTCAGCATGGTTTTCGTCTTCATGAGCGCGTTCGGAAGTTACCGCGCCTTCGAACACACAGAATCGGTAGCGTTCTGCGGGACGACCTGTCATGAAACGATGAAGCCTGAATTCGTTTCGTTCCAGGTCGGGTCGCACGCGCGCCTACGTTGCGTTGATTGCCACGTCGGCGCCGGCGCGGAATGGTACGCGCGGTCGAAAGTTACCGGCGCGTATCAGCTCTATGCCGTGGCTTTCAACAAAGTTCCCAAACCCATTACCACGCCGGTGCACAATATGCGGCCGGCGCGCGATACCTGCGAACAATGTCACTGGCCGGCGAAGTTCTATGGCAGTCAGATGAGAGTCTTCACGCGCTATGCCTATGACGAGCAGAACACTGCGCGCACTCGCCGGATGTTGATTAACGTCGGCGGCGGGGATCCCGCCACCGGCCCAGTCGGCGGCATCCATTGGCACATGAACCTGGCGAACGAGATCACTTTCATTTCAACGGATGATCATCGTCAGGTCATTCCGTGGGTGCGTTTGAAGGACAGCCAGGGCAAGGTGACCGAGTATTTTGATCGCACGCGGCCGCCGGCGCCGGACAAGATTGCGGCGGCAGACAAACGGCGGATGGATTGCATCGATTGTCACAGCCGCCCAGCCCACGTTTATCTGCCGCCGGACGTCGCAGTGGACCAGGCTTTCGCGGCCGGCAGGTTGGATCCGTCGATCCCTTATCTCAAGCGAAAATCCGTAGAACTCCTCAGCCAGCAATACGCCACCACACCGGACGCCGTGAAGGCGATTGCGACTAACTTGAATGATTTCTATCGAGCTACTTATCCGGTCATGTATTCGCAAAAGCCTGATGCGATCAAGGGTTCAGTAACTGAAGTCCAACGCATCTTTCAAACCTATTTTTTTCCGGAGATGAAAACTGATTGGCAGACACATTTCAACAACATCGGCCATTTGAATTCGGCGGGTTGCTTCCGTTGTCATGACGGCGAGCATGTCAGCAACGACGGCAAAGTGATCACCAACAACTGCAATGTCTGTCACGCCGTGATCTATGACTCGCTGAATCCGGCCGCCACAGTAAAGATGGGATCGTTCCAACATCCGGTTGACCTGGGCGGGCTCGCGGATCGCAAGTGCGAGTCTTGCCATAAAGCCAACCAGCCATTCCAACATCCGGTGAATCTTGGTGATATATCTCAGTTTCAGTGCGTTGAGTGTCATCCGAAGAAGTGAAATTGGCGGGTCAGGTGCGGGCCAATCTGATGTTCGCGCTACGCGCTCTGCCGCAAAGCCGAAGGCTTTCCGCGCGGGCGGCGGCAGAGCCGCGAGCCCGAGCTCGATCTCTTCAGCATCAGGGCTTCCGCATGCGACCTGCGAAAAACTTCGCCAGGGCTGAGTGATTTCACTCACACGCGGCCCGCTCGATCGCCGGCTCGCCGGAAAAATTGATACTCGAGTCTCGGCATGAGCATTGCTCTCAATGCCTTTGACAAGGTCAGATCTTAGGAGGCAGCTATGGGCGCGACATTCTCGAATTGCTGAAGAGCGAACTCGACTATATCGAGAAGGGTGGTTATGGCCGTCGAGTGCGCACTCCCTGGAAACCAACTTCACCGTTCCGCGAATCATTGACCTGCGTCAACTACGCATTGCCGGAAAAGGCCCACCCCTGCGCTGAGTGTCATCTGATCGATTTCGTTCCGTCTAACAAGCGCAGTGAAAAACTCCCCTGCCACGCCATTCCGCTAAACGCCGCCGGTGATACGGTTGAGAGTCTTGAGGAGAATCAGCCGAAAACAGAAGCAGCTTTAAAAGGATGGATGCGCGCGAGGATCAAAGAACTCGAGTCCGACCGCTCGAGTTGAGCAGGCTTAGGTTGATAATCGGGCGTCGCCTATAATCATCCAGCCGTTCCTATTGGAACCGCTGGGTGGGAAATGAAAAGCGAGAAGGGCACCCTGAAGAATCAAAAGCATAAAATCCTCGTCGTCGACGACGAGAAGATGATTCGTTGGTCGTTGGTCGAGGCGTTGCGCGGTTGGGGCTATGAACCCACTGAGGCCGCCACCACCACCGCTGCCCTGACTGCCTTTGAAGCCGACACCCCGGCGGCGATCCTGCTCGACATTAATCTGCCCGATGGGTCAGGCCTGGACGTGCTGCGCAAGATTCGTCATCGGCAACCCGACGCGGTGGTAATCATGATCACCGCGAATGTCCTGGTCGACGAAACCATCGCGGCATTACGCGGCGGCGCGTACGATTTCATCGGCAAGCCGATCAATCTGGAAGAACTGCACGTGGCCATTCGCAACGGCATCGAAGCCAGCGACTTGCGCCGTGAAGTGACCCAGTATCGCCGCGAACGCGCGCAACAATTCAGTTTCGATCAGATCATTGGGAAGTCTCCGGCGATGCGCGAGATGTTGGCGATGGCCCGCAAGGTTGCTGAGAGCGAAGTCTCGTCGGTGCTGCTGCAAGGCGAATCCGGCACCGGCAAGGACCTGGTGGCCAAAGCTATTCACTACCAGTCGAATCGCTCTGACGGACCATTCATCGCGATCAATTGTGCGGCGATTCCAGGCACGCTGATCGAAAGCGAATTGTTCGGTTACGAGAAAGGCGCGTTCACCGACGCCACGGCCCGCAAGGAAGGAATGTTCGAGCAGGCCGAAGGCGGCACGTTGTTGCTGGATGAGATTGGCGAGTTGGAGTTGAGCCTTCAGGCAAAACTTTTACGCGTGCTGGAAGAAGGAGCGTTTCGCCGCGTCGGCGGGTTGAAGGACATTCCGTTCGACGCGCGGATTATCGCGGCCTCTAATCGCGACTTGCGGACTGAGAGCGAAGCAGGTCGCTTCAGGCTGGATCTTTACTATCGCCTTTCAGTAATTCAAATCGACATTCCGGCGTTGCGAGAGCGAGGCGACGATGTGATTCAACTGGCTGAACATTACATCGAATCGTTTGGTCAGCGGCTGCGCAAGACCGTGCGCGGAATCGAGGACGACGTGGCCGACGCATTCCGGCAATATCACTGGCCGGGAAACGTGCGCGAGCTGCGTAATGTGATCGAACGCGCGTTGATTCTCGAAGATGACGACGTGATCACGACTAAGTATGTGCCGCGAAACCTGGCCGGCCCAGACCAGACGGCCTTTGCAGGTGATGGAATCGGAGCCGGCGAGATGTTTCGCTTGCCACCGGCGGGCACGTCGCTCGAGGAGGTCGAGCTGTCGCTCGTGCGTCAGGCCATCGATCGTAGTGGCGGAAACCAAACCCGGGCCGCCGAGCTGCTGGGCATTTCGCGCGATCAGTTGCGTTACCGGCTGAAGAAGTTGGAAGTGGCGCCCGCTGCTGTTTCTGGTTCTGCGAACTAATCGTTGCGAACTCCGCAGGCTCACTTTCAACGCCAAAGCATGTTGCCAGAATCACCACCAGATCCTTTGTCCAACTCCGAAGCTCTCGAGCGATCCCTCAAAGAACTCTCGGACATCAAGTTCGCGCTTGATCAATCGACCATTGTAGCCATCACCGACCAGCGCGGCATCATCAACTATGTGAATGACGAGTTCTGCCGCATCTCGAAATACTCGCGCCAGGAATTGTTGGGGCAGGATCATCGGATCATCAATTCCGGATATCACTCGAAGGAGTTTATCCGCACTCTCTGGACAACCATCGCCGGCGGCAAGGTTTGGAAGGGTGAGCTCAAGAACCGCGCCAAAGACGGCAGCATCTATTGGGTTGACACCACCATCGTGCCGTTTCTCGACGCCGACGGAAAACCTTATCAGTACGTGGCCATTCGGCATGACATCACGCAGCGCAAGCTGGGTGAGCAACGGATCGCTGAACAAGCGGCGCTGCTCGATGAAGCCCGCGACGCGATTCTGGTGCGCAGCCTCGACGAGACCATCGTCTTTTGGAACAAGGGAGCGGAACTTCTTTATGGATGGACCGCGGCCGAAGCAATTGGCCAAAATGCCCAGGAGTTGTTGTTTCGAGAAGCTCCTCTTCAGTTTGAAGACGCACAGCGAATCTTGGCTGAGACCGGCCACTGGGTCGGCGATTTGAACCAGGTAAAAAAGGACGGGCGCGCCATCATAGTTCAGGGCAGTTGGACTCTGGTCCGAGACGAAAGCGGCGCGCCTCATCAAAAACTGGTGGTCAACACCGATGTTACTGATAAGAAAAGACTGGAAGCTGATTTACAGCGCTTTGCGCAGCTTTCGCTGGTGGGCGAACTCGCCGCCGGCCTGGCCCACGAGATCAAGAATCCGCTGGCGGGCATTCAGGGGATCGTAGACATTTTGTTGCGGCAACGCGAGGCGAACGATCCAGAACGTGAAGCGCTCGAGGGAGTGCGTCATGAAGTAACGAGAATCGACAACACGGTGCGCGCACTGCTGGATCGCGCGCGGCCACGCACGCTGGATATCCAGCTTCATTCGTTAACGGAGGTGACTCGGCGCGCAGTCAATCTGGCAACTGCGCAGGCGGCGGTGCACGCCGAGCGCGCGGGACAGATCAACGTTAAGTTCGACGCGCCGTCCGACTCGATCATTGCGCCGCTTGATGCGGCGCAGATCGAAGACGCGATCCTCAACTTGATTATCAACGCTATCGAAGCCAGCGAAACCAAGAGCCGTATCACGGTGCGCGTCTTTCGATCCGAGAGTGATGACGACGCGACCGATCTCCGAGAGGAAGCGACCATCGAAGTTTCGGACCAGGGTTCCGGGATTAGCGTGGAAGATCTCGCACGCATCTTCCACCCATTCTTCACGACGCGAAAGCTCGGCACCGGCCTTGGTTTGCCCGCGGTGCAACGCATCGTGCGCGCGCACGGCGGCAGGATAGAAGTGAAGTCGATTGTGGGCGAAGGCTCGGCTTTTACGATTCATCTGCCGCTGAATCGGTAGTAGCGAGTTAGGTTCCGGGACGCGAGACGCATTGAAAAGTAAGTCATGACACGTGGCCACAGCACCGATAGGTGCTTAATGTTTATGGCTCCCGGCCATCTTGATTTCTTCACAGCTCCGGTAGGAGCAGAACATGTCGCTCCTGACGGAGCTGAACTTCTTTTGGGGCGCACGGGACGAGGGCGGCCGTGCAAGTTTCAGCGATCGGGCCTTAGGGGCACGGGCTGTAACAAAGCGGGCCCGGCTCATCGATATGATAGGATATTGACAATGAATCACGAGAAATTTCGTAACGACCTGCAAAAACTGCGCACCGAACTCCAGGCGATCAACTCTCTGGATGAAGGCGAACAAACCCTCCTGCGACAAGTTGAGTCAGAGATCGAAGCTCTGCTTTCCAGAGATAATGACAACCTGCGAGCCGACCGTGAATCGCGTCAGCGATTGGGCGCAGCACTGGCGGAGGTCGAGGCTGCTCATCCGCGGCTAACCTTGCTGATGCGACAGATGGTCGACTCGCTTTCGTATCTGGGCATTTGACGAGAGCCACCTTAGAACAAACTGGGCGTCGTTCCTGGCTCGGCATCCACGCGCTTGATCAAATCCTCGTTGTCGATCTCGGGATAGTTGACGCTGCTACCCACCGGATGGCTCTTCATGGCAATGGCCGGGAAAGGCTCTAGTAGCTTTCTTAATTCGCCGGTGGGAATGCGCGGGTCGAGCCAAAGCTCGGTGGACTCCTCAGGTAGAATTACCGGCATCCGATCATGAATCGGTTCCAACAGTTCGTTTGCTCCGGTCGTGACGATCGCGCAGGAAACGATCGAGACGCCATCCTTCCTCCATTCGTCCCAAATGCCGGCAAAGGCGAACGGCGCTTCATCACTCATCTGAAAGAAAAACGTCTGGCGGGCCCGTCCCGTCCGTTTCCATTCATAGAAACCGTCGGCGGGAATCAGGCAGCGGCGTCTTTGAAACGATTCACGAAAGCTCGGTTTAGTTTCCAGAGTTTCGGCGCGTGCATTGATAAATCCTTTTGGTTCTTTGCTCCACGAAGGGATCAGGCCCCAGAGCAGCATTCTCGCAAGGGCGGGCGTTTGCGAATCGAGAATGGTCAGAATGTTCTGACCGGGCGCGATATTGAATCGCGGGATGAGGTCGTCAAGCTCAAACTGATCGGCGCCCGCCAGCTTCAGCCGGATCCGATCGATAGCTCGAAGTGTAAATCGTCCGCACATTAGTCGTTGAGTGACCCGCGCATCTTGCGCGTGTTTTTCACAGGCCGGTCGCCCGCGCCACTCTTAGAGCGCCGTTTCAATCCGGGTTCTGACCTCGCTTAGGTGTTGCAGAGTCTCCGCGTCGCCCGCATCGGCACCGGCGGCATTCGCTTTATCCAGCCATTCGGAACTTCGCTGAAGATCGCCCTGGCGCCAGGCCAACAGCGCCAGTTGCGCCGCGCTTCCGGCGACTCCGCCGAGGACACCGCGGCGCCAGCTGTCAGTTATGCCCGGCGCCTCGCTGACCTGTACATAGAGAGCGTGGGCTTCCTGCCACAAACCTTGCGCCTCTTCAACGGCGCCAGTCTCATCTTTGAGTATTGCAAAACCTCGAATGGCATTCGCGAGGTCGAGCGGCGGTGTGTCTTCCCGACTGCGATAGATCGAGAGAGCTTCTACATAGCAAGCCTCGGCGCGGACCGTTTGCCCTGCATGGCGGAGCGCGTCGCCAAGGTGTCGCACCGCGTGTGCGAGTCGCAAGGGGTTGTCAATTTTTCGCGCACTCGCAACGGCGAGCTTGTACTTCAGCACGTTAGCGTAGTAGCCGAGGCTGGCCACGGCAATCGTCCTTTCATTACGTGGCCCGTGGTTACAGAACCGAGCGGTAGCGATCGGATCATAAACTCAACTTCACTGGCAGCATCTCCATCGCTACCACACCGGGTTCTGTAACAAGGTTTAGCAGGCTGATGAAAAACCAAGCGTAGCCACAGAGACACGGAGACACAGAGAAAGATGGGAACAAGGAGGGTAAGCATTTGTTGGCATTTCTGATGAGTTCTGAATCCTTCCAATCTCTGTG
>Ga0137404_10000376_pt1 | contig 29178 bp, 26 predicted proteins | sample CZOMad2_1_16fung_FD_108285 | JGI IMG/M metagenome (GOLD analysis project Ga0137404, IMG submission 108285) | Vadose zone soil fungal communities from Angelo Coast Range Reserve, California, USA - CZOMad2_1_16fungal (Illumina Assembly) | ecosystem: Environmental > Terrestrial > Soil > Vadose... | reverse complement strand
GCACTTTGTCCGGCGGAAGAACCGCCGCCACAATGTCCCATTGTTCTTTGGTCAATTCCATCCATAACCACCTACACATCAATGGCAAAAATCACAAGCCCTATTTATGAGATGCGCTCGAGAGATAATTTGTTCAGGTCTATTAGTTTGGTTGAATGTGCCATCACCAAGCTCACCATAAAGATTGTAACCCATCATCCAAAGGCTACCATTAGATTTCAAAAACATACTGTGATAATAGCCTGCGCTGATATTTGTCACGGTCGTAGCTGCTTGAACAGCGACAATTTGCAGAAGCAGTAGAATGACTGCGAAATATTGTTTTACATTCATCCGAATGAAAATGATCATTGATTTACCGGAATTGATTTGCAACAGAAAAAGTTTCAAATTTCCATCCTTGAACTTCGCCGTTTAATCCGTAAATTGTCCGCCGCTAAATTTGCGAATTTCGGAAGCAAGGTCATCGGAAATCTTCCACGCCCAAGCCGCTGCCTTCGATGATGCTTTTCAGCGTGCCGATGGGAATGGGTTTGCTGCCGTGCATGGCCACAATCACTTGTCGTCCGTTTTCATGACGCCATTTCTGATGGCTGCCGGATTGCGCGACCAGCACAAAGCCGTGCTTACGCAGAACTTTGATGACTTCCTTGGCGTTGCGAACTGGAAATCGCTGGCTCACGATACGGCGAGTTCCATCAGTTTCGCGCCTTTGTGCAGCTTGACGGGTGACGGTTCAAACCAAAGTTCCAAGGCTTCTTTCGCATTGGCGACGGCTTCTTCTTCCGTGTTTCCGGCGGAAGCGCAGCCGGGCAGTTCCGGGAAAACCGCAGACCAGCGATTTGTTTCCAAGTCATGTTCAACCAACAAGCGCAGTTTCATGTTAAGCAATTTATCATTTTCAAAAGTGAACGCAATTAACAAACTCCGTCCTTGAACTTCGCCGTTTAATCCGTAAATTCTCCGCCGCTAAATATGAATTACAAAATTTCGAAAGCTGCCGCGTCGCTCTCGCCGTCACTCACGCTTGCCATTGACGCGAAGGCCAAGGCGATGAAGGCTGCGGGCGAAGACGTCGTCGGTTTCGGCGCGGGTGAACCGGATTTCGACACGCCGCAACATATTAAAGATGCGTGTGCAAAGGCGCTCGCCGCCGGTTTCACGAAATACACGCCCAGCAGCGGCATTCCCGAATTGCGCGAAGCCATCGCCGAAAAATTTCAACGCGAGAACGGCCTCACTTACAAGCCGTCGCAGGTCATCGTCTCGAACGGCGGAAAACATTCGTGCTTCAATGTCATTTGCGCGACGTGCGAAGCGGGCGACGAAGTCATCATTCCCGCGCCGTATTGGTTGAGCTACCCGGAAATGGTCAAGCTCGCGGGCGCGAAGCCGGTGATTATCCAGACGAGCGACAAAACGGAATTCAAAGTCACGCCACAACAATTGCGCGCAGCCATCACGCCGAACACGCGGTTGTTCGTTTTGAATTCGCCGAGCAATCCGACCGGCTCGGTTTATACGCCCGAAGAAGTCAAAGCACTGGGCGACATTTGCGTCGAGAAAAACGTCCTCATCATGAGCGACGAAATTTACGAACATTTGCTTTACGACAACGCGAAGGTCAAAAGTGTCGCGAGTTTTTCACCGGCGCATTTTGAGCACACGATCATCGTCCACGGTTTTGCGAAAGCGTGGAGCATGACTGGCTGGCGTCTCGGATTTCTCGCCGCGCCGGAGCCGATTGCCAAGGCGATTGACGCCGTGCAATCGCACAGCACCAGCAATCCCTGTTCGTTCGCGCAAAAAGGCGGCGTCGCCGCGCTCACTGGACCGCAGGATCATTTGCCGAAATGGCTAGCGGAATTCGATAAACGCCGTCGCTTCGCGCACACGAAATTAAATTCCATTCCGGGAATTTCCTGCGTGAATGCGAAAGGCGCATTTTATCTGTTCCCGAACATTTCCAAAACCGGTCTCAAGTCCGCCGACTTTTGCGCGAAATTGTTGGAGGCGGAAAAAGTCGCGGCGGTTCCGGGAATCGCGTTCGGCGCGGACGATTACATCCGTTTGAGCTACGCGACCGGCATGGCGAACATCGAAAAAGGTCTGCAACGCATCGAGAAATTCTGCAAGACGCTGGTGAAATAATTGCAGTTAAATTGCCGCTGGCTCTGGTGACTTGCCAGACTGCATCATTTCGACATTGATTTCAGCCGCGCCGCTTCGGCATCCAGCCAGCCGGTCAATTCCTTGCGCCGGCTTTCTGTCAACCGCGCGTCGGCGTGGATATTGGTCTTGGTTTATTTCGAATCCCGCGTGTGAATGGCCGCTGATGCCCATCTTATCAAAAGGCGGAACCAAAATGGATTTCATGCATCTCAATTGAAACGACGGTATGAACAAAAAGCAAAACGATTCATGCCCGTCGAGAAACAACGCAACATAAAAAAACAAAAGGTGAATTATGGAAAATAAAAATAACATAATGTCCGAAGGCGCAATCGGCCGGCGGTCCTTTATAAAACGGTTGGGGATGGCGGGCGCAACAGCGGCATTGCCCGTTGGCGCTTTGTTGGGCAGCCAAACGAGCGCCAGCGCGGGCTTAAACTTCAACGGCAGACTCTTCAATGGCAGATTAAGCGCGGGTGACGCGGCAATTCTGCGGTTTCTGGCGGTGGCGGAAATTCTGGAGGCCGATCTTTGGCAGCAATACAACGAACTGGCCCTGGGCAACGAGTCCTATCAACTGGCCTTGAATATTCTGGATGGTGACGAGGCGACGTATGTCAATCTGAACACTCGCGATGAGATCAGCCACGCGGCTTTCATCAATGGTTATCTGCAGTCAAAGGGTCTCCAGGCAGTAAGCCTTGAACCGTTTCGCACGTTGCCCAGCAGTCAGGCGACGGGATCGAATAAGACCGCCAAACGGTTGACCAACTTGATGAATCTGACCGTGGACACAAGCTGGTATACCCGTTACCGGAGCGCGCTGAATCCTGATTTTGGCGCCCAGTTCCCGCAGTTGGTCAACCTGGTGAACGTGCCCGGCATTCCGAACAGCGATCTGCCGTCACCGTTTGATTCCAACGGGAACTTGGACCCCAACGGGTTTGAAATTCAATTCATTGGGAACGTTGCGGGCTTTCACTTCGCAACCGTCGAGGAAGGTGGTTCCAGCCTGTATCAATCAATGCTGCCCAAGGCGAACAGCCCGGAGGTTCTCCAAATCATCGGCGCCATCGGCGGGACCGAAATACAGCATTTCCAAACCTGGCAGGACAAGGCCGGCAATGCGCTCGAGGTGACGGATCTAAACGGCAATGTTCTGTTTCCGCAATTGCCGCTGGCCGGGGATCTGCCCAATCCTCCCGATGGGACGGATAACGCCGATCCAAACAGCACGAATCAAATCTTCCCGGCGCCGTGCGAGTTCATCGCCAAAGGTCTGCCTCCATGTTCAGTGATCCGGCCAATATCCACGAAGTTGGCAGGCGCGGTGGCGACCATCGCCTTTTTCACCGACATGGGACTGTTTATTGGACAAGATAGGGCATTCTTTAACTTTGTAATGACGCTCGCGGAAGAAGCCGATGCGGCCAGGCGCAATGCGTAAAAATGGGTGAATTTGGAGTGAGAGTTAACTGCCCGTGCGCCTTGATAAAAAGGCGCACGGGTGCAACTGGCCTTGCCTTGATTTGGTGAATAAAAACGTGAACAAAAGTTCACGCGTCCGTCACATTGCCGTAACACGCATGGATTAGCGTGTCTTGCCGTGAAAAAGATTCTCATCCTGACGGCTGGATTTGGCGACGGTCACAACGCCGCCGCACGCGCGTTGCGCGACGCGATTGAACTTGTGGATGAGGACGCGCGCGCCGAAATTCTGGATTTGTTCGCGGACAGTTACGGCGCATTCAACACGCTTGCCAGAAAAACTTACCTTGGGCTTGTCACTTACACGCCGAAACTTTGGGGTGGAATTTATTCGATGCTGGAAAATCCGTTCGTCGAAAAACAACTCGGTGGATTTACACGTTTGCAGAATACGCTCGAAAAAATTCTGGCCGAGACGCAACCTGATTGCGTCGTTTCCACTTATCCGGTCTACGGCCACGTCATCAAAAAAATTTACGCGAGCCATCACGAGCGGCCTTTCAAATTCATCACCGTTGTCACGGATTCAATCACGATCAACTCGGCATGGTTCAAGGCTCCGGCGGATTATTTTTGCGTGCCGAACGAAGCGAGCGCAGACGTTTTGCGCGCGGGCGGCATTACGGAAAAACAAATTCAAGTGCTTGGCTTTCCGGTCAGTCCCATTTTTGCGGAAAATCCAAATGAACTTTCATTGCCCGCCGGCAAAGAGCCGCGCCGCGTGCTTTACATCATCAACACCGGCAAGAAAAAAGCGGGCAAGGCGATTGACCGGTTGCTGGAAATTGACGACGTGCATTTGACGATCACTTGCGGACGCGATCCTGAACTGCGAGCGAAGTTGATCGAGCGCACGCAGGATTTTGGCGACCGCGTAAAAATTCTCGGCTGGACGAACCAGATGCCGGAATTGATGATGTCGCATCATCTCGTTATCAGCAAAGCCGGCGGCGCGACGGTGCAGGAAGCGATTGCCGCGCGTTGTCCGATGATTGTCAACCAGGTGATTCCCGGTCAGGAAGAAGGCAACGCAGAATTGATCCAGAAATTAAATCTCGGCGCAGTCGTCGAAAAAAACAAGGAGGTCGCCGAAGCCGTCGAGCTTGCCTTTGAAAAAAATGCGTCGCTTTGGACCCAATGGCGCAAAAATCTGGCGAAGGCCAGCAAGCCGGATGCCGCAAAGGACATCGCGGAATTGATTTTGGAGGATGCGGACGAAACCAATCCGCGCCGCAAATCCGTAAAACTTTTTGAAACAACTCCGGCGCGCGTCATGCGTCCAGAATTGCCCGCAAATGGAAATGGTGCCGCGCAAATGTTGCTCTGCGATTTTCACATCCACACGAATTATTCGGACGGAAAACTTTCCGTGCCGGAGATCATTGATTTCTACGGCGAGCGCGGCTTTGATTGCATTTGCATCACCGACCATTTGGCCGACCCGAAACGGCTGCTCGGAAAATTATCCGAGCTGGCGAACATGACTCTCGCGCAGGAGCAGATCGGCGAATACTTCGCTATCATCGAGCGCGAACGCCAGCGCGCGTGGCACCGCTATAAAATGCTCGTGATGACGGGAGTCGAATTCAACAAGGACGGCTACACGCGCAAAACTTCCGCGCATCTGCTCGGCATTGATTTGAAAGCACCGATTGACGCGTCGCTGGACATTCCAGAAATCATCGCGCGCATCCACGCGCAAGGCGCGCTCGCCGTCGCCTCGCATCCGCACATCATGAAAAGCGAATGGGGCAAGAACACGCTTTACCTTTGGGAAAACCAGGAAAAATTCGCGCCGTTGATTGATGCGTGGGAAATCGCGAATCGCAACAACATTTTCAACGACATCGGCCTCAAGCGACTGCCATTCATCGCCAACAGCGATTTTCACAAGCCGAAACATATTTACTCCTGGAAAACTTTAATCCACTGCGAAAAAGATTACGAAGCGATCAAAGATTGCGTCCGCCGCAACGAACACGTCGCCATCACGCTCTACCGTGATTTTGCAAACGCGCCGGAAAAAAATATGCGGCACGGTTTTGAAACGCCGAAAATTTTTCAGGAACGGCTACAGGTCGTGGGCGGTTAGGACAATTTTACTTTTGCCCCGCCGGCGCTTAAATCGCCGTGTGAATCTCCTTGAAGTGCTTCAACCATTTCGCGAATCCTTCGCGCGTCGGCTTTTTTGTGGCCGTGACTTTTCAACGGGTCGGTGCCGCCGGTAGATTCAATCAGGATGTCCGCCCAAATGATCCCGGTTTTGATATGCACCGATGCGATTTTGGCGATGCTAATGCTGATTTCATCCTTGCTGAACCAAGAGCGCTTATGCCGGACGACCGATTTATCAGTCACTTCGATGACGGTTGGAAATAGAAAATTTCCGCGCGTCCAACGACTAGCCTGAAACATTGCCGAAGGCATACGGCTAGATTGAACGAACAAAATCATTTCGGCAACTCGATTTGATTTTGCCGTCCCATCATTTTTGACATATCGTCGCGGAAATTAATGGCTGAACGTCCCATCATCATCGCCACGCGCGGCAGCGCGCTCGCACTCGCGCAGGCAAATCTCATCGCAGAAAAATGCCGCGAAGCATTTCCACGACTTCGCTTTGAACTGAAAATCATCAAAACGACTGGCGACAAATTGCAAAAATCATCGCTGGTTGAAGGCGGTTTGCCGAAAGGCCTATTCACGAAAGAACTCGAAGTGGCGCTGCTCAAAAATCAGGCCGACCTCGCGGTTCACAGCTTGAAAGATTTGCCGACGGAAATTCCCGCCGGTTTGATCCTTGCTGCGACGCCAAAACGCGAAAATGTCCGCGACGTTTTGATTTACCGCGACGCGGAATTTTTGAAAAAGCGCGCGGCAGAAAAATCGGATGATTGGTCGCCGGGTCAAAATGAATTACGCGGCTACAAATCTGGAATGACGTTACGCGATTTTCCGAAAGGCGCGACGATTGCCACGAGCAGCACACGCCGCAAAGAACAATTGCTCGCCGCGCGACCGGATTTCAAGATTGTCGAAATTCGTGGCAATGTGCCGACGCGAATGCAAAGAGTCGCCGAGCGCGGCGAATTGGATGCGACTGTTCTCGCGCTCGCGGGTTTGACGCGGCTGAATTTTCAAATCAAGCCGGTCGGAAAACTTCTCGGCGATGCCGTGCCGGACGGTTTGCTCGCGACAATTTTGGATTTGGACGTGATGCTTCCATGCGTTGGTCAGGGCGCGATCGGAATTGAAATTCGCGCGGATGACGAACGCATCGCGAAAATCTGCGAACGGCTGAATCATTTCAATACGTTTCATTGCGTGACGGCGGAGCGCGCATTTTTGCGCGCGATGGGCGGCGGCTGCCAAAGTCCGGTCGCGGCTTACGCGGAAATTACCGGCGATAAAATTTCCATGCGCGCCGTTTCATTTCGCGATGCGCAAGTCAAACGCGGCAGCGGAAAGCGTCCTATTTCAGAAGCTGCGGTTTTGGGTCAGGAAAGCGCGGAGCGACTGAAGTAAAGTAGGAGTCGAGGTCACGAGACTCATTCTTAAATTGAGACTCCTTACGTCGTCTCCTACGGAATTAACCTTGCCAAATGCGCGCACTATCGTAAAGTGTGCGGCCAATTTTCAAATTATGCACTTGAATGGATTTAGCATTTTTCTAGCGGACGCGGCGGCGGCTCCGGCATCGCCAGCAGCCCAACCACAAGGTTCACCGTTCGGCCTGATGGTCCCACTGGCGTTGTTTGTCGTCATGATTTATTTCCTGATGATTCGCCCGCAATCGCAGCAACGCAAGCAGCAGGCCAAACTGCTCGAAACTCTCAAGTCCGGCGACAAAATCGTCACCGCGAGCGGCATTGTGGGCAATGTCATTTCGGTGAAAGATAAAACGGTTTCAATCCGCTCGATGGATGCCAAAATGGAAGTCACCAAATCTTCGGTGACAGAAATCCTCGAACGCGGCGGCGATGAAAAACCTGTTTCCTGATTCGCCATGAATAATAACGATCGCTGGAAATTTTTTTTGGTGCTGGGACTTATCGGCTTGTCGCTGTATTGGACTTATCCGCCGACGTCGCGCGATTTGATTCAGGAATTTTCTAATCGCGCGGACAATCAGGATGCCACGTTTTCAAATATTCTTGCGCAGGCCGAATCGCTTCAAAAATCCGGCGCGAACAGCGAGTTCGCCAATTTGCGGGAAGCCATCGGCACGAATGACATCGAAAAGTATTTTGGCACAGTCAACGCATCAGATCCGACGACATTTATTTTGAACCAGATTCAGCGCGACGCTTCAGGCAAAATCAAACTCGGCCTGGATTTGCAAGGCGGCACGGCGTTCCTCGTCGAAATGGATACGAACGCGTTGAACGAAGTGGCGGTGAATGGAAACACAAACGGCGTCAATCAATCGCAAAACACTTCGGCGGCGATTTCGCAAGCGGTCGAAGTCTTGCGCAAACGCGTTGACCAATTCGGCGTGGCCGAGCCGGTAATTCAACCGGCGGGCGCAAATCAGATTTGGATTCAATTGCCGGGACTTTCGGAAGCGGAAAAAGAAAGCGCCGAAGTGCAAATCCAAAAAGCTGCGTATTTGGAATTTCGGCTGGTGCATGAGCGCAGCGGGGAAATCGTTGATCCTCAAACCGGGCAGATTCTTGAACCGATTCCGCCGGGCTACGTCGTGCTGAAACACGTTGAGCCGCCGCAAAATGGCAAACAGTCGCGCCCTGAAATCGTCGTCGTCAAAAAAACTGCTGAAAAAGATTTAGCCGGCGACATCACAACGAGCGCAATAATGTCGCGCGATGAAATGGGAAATCCCGACATCGTTTTTTCATTGAAAGACAGCGCGGCGAAAGCTTTCGCAAAAATGACTGCGGATTATACCGGCAGGCAAATGGCTATCGTGTTGGACGGTGAATTGCAATCTGCGCCAGTGATGCAAGTAGCTATTTTGGACGGTAACGTCCGCATTACCGGACATTACAGTGAAGAATCAGCGCAGCAACTTTCGCACGTCCTTCAAAATCCACTGCGCGCGCCGTTGAAAATCGCTTTCAAACGCAACGTTGACCCGACGCTTGGCAAAGACACGATTCGTCACGGCATTTATGCGTCCATCGCCGCCGTCGTTTTCGTTTCGCTGTTCATGCTGCTTTATTATCGCGTCGCCGGCCTCACGGCAAATGTCGCGCTCATCGTCAACATCATCATTTTGATGGGCGTCATGTGCAGCATCGGCACGACGCTGACGTTGCCGGGCATCGCGGGCATCGTGCTGACCATCGGCATGGCCGTGGATGCGAACGTGCTGATTTACGAACGTCTGCGCGAAGAAATCGCAAAAGGAAAATCGTTGCGCGGCGCGATCGCCGCCGGTTATGCGCGCGCGTTCGGGACGATTTTCGATTCGCACGTCACCACGCTCATTTCATCCGTCATTTTGATTTTCATGGGTACGGGCGAAATCAAAGGCTTCGGCGTCACGCTGACCATCGGTGTCGCCGCCAGCTTGTTCACCGCGCTGGTCGTGACGCGGTTGATTTTCAATTTCATGCTCGACCGCAACATTTTGAAAACGCTGTCAATGCTGCACGTCATCAAGAGCGCAAAATTGAATTTCATGAAAGTCGCCACGCCGCTGTTCATCCTTTCGTGGACGTTCATTATTCTTTCGCTCGGATTTGGTTTCACGCGCGGCGAAAAATTGTTCGGCGTGGATTTTCGCGGCGGCGACAGCACGACATTCAGCTTCGCGCAGAAATTGGACGTGGATAAAATCCGTTCTGCCGTAACACAAATCGGCGAGAAGGACGCGCAAATCCAATATCAAAAAGATATTTCCACCGGCACGGAAACATTGGGCGTGACGACTTCGAGCGGTTCGGGACCAAAAGTGCAGCAAACGCTGGAATCGCAATTTCCACAGGTGCAGTTCAAAGTCATCAACACATTGCAAATGGGCGCATCGGTCGGCAAAGACGTTCGCGATTCGGCGATCATTGCGTCATTTCTTGCGATGTTTGGCATTTTGGTTTACGTCGCGTTTCGTTATGAATTTTCATTCGCCGTCGCCGCCGTCATCGCCGTGTTTCACGACGTGCTGCTGGCGATCGGTGCTTATTGCATCGCCAACGCCATTTCCGGCCGTCAATTCAACGCCACGGTCGTCGCCGCCGTGCTGACCATCATCGGTTTTTCCATCAACGACAAAATCGTCATCTTCGACCGGATCCGCGAAGATTTGAAATTGGGAATGCGCGGCACGTTCCGCGAAGTCATCAACGCCGCGCTGAATCAGACGTTGAGCCGCACGATCATCACCAGCGGCACCGTGTTCATCGCCACGGCGTGTCTGTATATTTGGGGCGGCGGCGTCATCAACGATTTTGCGTTCACATTCCTCGTCGGCATCGTGACGGGAACGTATTCGTCAATTTACATCGCAAGCTGGGTCGTCCTGAAATGGCACAAAGGCGAACGTCCGAAAATCGGCGCGTCCGCAGTGACGATGCAAAATGCCGGCTCTGCGAAAGTTTGATTTTTCTTCTTATTCCCAATCTTAATCGTAATCTTAATCCAGTTTTGCAAAGAGATTAGGATTAAGAAAAAGATTACGATTACGATTCAACGCGATGAACACCATCACGCCCGCCTATTGGATTGGCTTCATTCTTTGCGTTCTCTTTTTTCTCGCGCTAGACCTCGGCGCGTTTCATCGCCGCGCTCGCGCCGTTAAATTCAAGGAAGCCGCCATGTGGAGCACCGGTTGGGTTGCACTGGCGCTGCTCTTCGCGCTGGCGTTGGCACACTGGCGCAATCGGGAGGAAGCCATCCAATTCACCACCGGCTATGTCATCGAACTGTCGCTCTCGCTGGACAACATCCTTGTCATGGCGATTATTTTTTCCTATTTCCGCGTCCCGTCCGAGCAACAGCACCGCCTCCTCTTTTGGGGAATTCTCGGCGCGCTCGCCATGCGCGGCGCGATGATTGCCGGCGGCGTCGCACTCATCAACCGCTTCGATTGGGTTCTTTATGTCTTTGGCGCATTTCTTGTCCTGGCCGGAATCAAAATGTCATTTTCAAAAGAAGAAATGGAACCCGAAAAAAATCTCGTGCTGCGGCTGGCTCGAAAATTTTTTCCCATCGCTGAAAATTTCCATGGACAGAAATTTTTCACGAAGCTCAATGGCAAATTCGCGCTCACGCCGCTCGCGCTCGTGCTGTTGCTCATCGAAACCACCGACTTGATCTTTGCCGTGGATTCCGTGCCCGCCGTTTTTTCCGTCACGCGCAAGGCGTTCATCATTTTCACGTCAAATGTTTTTGCCATCCTCGGCCTGCGCTCGATGTATTTTCTTCTCGCCGGCGCGATTGGTTATTTTCGCTATCTGAAAACCGGCCTGTCGGTCGTCCTTGTTTTTATCGGCGCAAAAATGTTGATTGCACCGCATGGTGAACAGCGCTCATGGTATCAAAAAGAAATCAAGACGACAGATTCGCTTTTAATCGTGGCTGTGATTCTATCAGCCTCCATTGCGTTATCCATCATCGCCGCGCGGCATAAAAAAAAGTAACCACGGATTATGCGGATTTAATTCTATTTTGCTTTTTAATCCGCCCAATCCGCGTAATCTGCGGTTAAAATGAAATTTCGCTGGTCGCTCGCGCCATCGCAACCGCTTCTCGCGGGACAACTGGCGGCTACACTTAAAATTTCTCCCTTACTCGCGCAATGCCTCGTCAATCGCGGCTTTGAGGAAATTTCCGCGAACGAAAATTTTCTGCAACCTCGGCTCAAAAATCTCGCCGACCCTTTTTTGCTGCCGAACATGGACAAAGCTGTCGAGCGGCTTTTTCGTGCGCGCGAACAAAACGAATCGCTCGTCATTTTCGGCGATTACGACGTTGACGGCGTCACGTCCACTGCCCTACTCGTCGAAGTTCTGCGTGCGCTCGGATGGCGCGTCGAATTTTATTTGCCAAGCCGCATCGCCGAAGGTTATGGCTTGAGCGCCGACGGCGTGGAAAATTGTCTCAAGAAATTTCCAACCACACTTTTGCTCGCAGTGGATTGCGGCTCGACTGCTGTTGAAACAATCGCTTCGCTCAAAACGCGCGGCGTTGACGTAATCGTTCTCGATCACCATCAAATTTCAAATCCCGCGCCGGATGCGGTTGCGCTGGTAAATCCACAACTTGCGGGCGAGAAAGAAATTTCATTTCGCGAACTTTGTTCCGTTGGTTTGGCTTTCAAGCTTGCTCACGCAATTCTCAAACGCGGACGTGAAATGAATCTGCCCGGCGCGGCGGAATTTGATTTGAAACCGCTGCTCGATTTGGTCGCGCTTGGAACCATCGCCGATTTGGTTCCGCTTACCGGCGAGAATCGGATTTTAGTCTCCGCCGGTTTGCGGCAACTCAACGAAACCAAACGCACCGGAATTCTCGCGTTAAAAAAAGTCGCGCAAATACAGGACAAAATCGGGACTTATGAAGTCGGTTTTCAACTCGCGCCGCGACTGAACGCCGCCGGACGTTTGGAAACTGCCGAAGAATCATTGCACTTGCTGCTCGCCAAAAATTTGGAAGAAGCCATGCCGCTGGCGCAAAATCTGGATTTGCGAAATCGCGAGCGGCAAAAAATTGAAAAGACAATTGTCGAGGAAGTCGTCGGCACGATCCGCGCGAAATTTGATTCCCAAAATCATTTCGACATCGTCGAAGGACAATTGCTCTGGCACATCGGCGTCGTCGGCATCGTTGCCTCGCGCGTGTTGCAGGAATTTTATCGCCCGACCATCATCATCGGCGGCGAGAACGGTGAGATGCGCGGTTCGGGCCGCAGCATCGCCGGATTTGATTTGGCAAAAGCGCTGAACGAATGCAAAGAACATTTGATTCGCCACGGCGGTCACGCGATGGCGGCGGGCTTGAGCATTTTGCCGGATAAAATTGATTTGCTGCGCGAAAAGTTGAATGAAATGGCGCGCCGACATTTGAAACCAGACGATTTGCAACCGTCATTGCGGCTCGATGCGGAAGTCGGTTTGGATGAAATCAATTTTCAAACGTTCGCGGAATTGGAAAAATTGAAACCGCACGGACAAGGAAATTCCGCGATTCAATTCTGCGCGCGCAATTTGTCGCACGCAAAACCGCTTCAAAAGATGGGCGCGCAAAAACAACACGTCAAAATGTGGGTGACGGATGGAACTGCCAAACACGGAGCGGTTTGGTGGAACAGCGGCGATAAATCGTTGCCCGTCGGTAAATTCGATTTGGCATTTCAACCGCAAATCAACCAATTCAACGGCAGTCGGACGATTCAATTGAAAGTTTTGGATTGGCAACAATCTGAATAAAAACAGCCGAAGCAATTCACAATCCCGCCATTTCATCTCCAACCGGCCTTTTTTGGCTGATAAAGTTCCATTGTCCATCTCTGACTCGGGTAAGTCGCTCAATAAAGTTCCCAAGTCGGCCTCTGACTTACCTACTTCCTTGAACCAAGTTCCTAAGGTTACATAGTTTTGACCGACGGTTTTGGATTTAAGCCTTTCGCCGGACATTGACAAGTCCTTTTTTGGAAAAGTGTATGACATTCTTGGCCTTGGACTTTAGACTTTCGGAAATGAACGCAGCAATTTTAGTCGCCGCCGGCAAAGGCACGCGCATGGGTTCGGATAAATTATTTCTCGAACTCGCTGGACGCCCTGTCATCGCGCACACATGGCAAAGATTTAATGACGCGAAGTGCATTGATGAAATTGTCTTGGTCGCAAGTGAAGGGCGGCAAAAAGAATTTAAGAAACTGGCGGCGCAATTTCATTTCCAAAAACCGTTTCGCGTCGTCGGCGGCGGCGCGGAACGGCAGGATTCGGTTTGGAACGGATTGGAATCGCTCTCGGCGCTCACGGAAATCGTGGCGATCCACGACGCGGCCCGGCCTTGTGTGAGCGAGGAATTAATCGCGGCAACAATTAAGAGAGCGGAAGAAACAGGCGCGGCAGTCGCATCGCAACCGGTCACGGACACAATCAAGGAATCCAAGGATGGCCGCCTGATTCAACGGACGCTCGACCGTTCAAGGCTTTGGGCGGTGCAAACGCCGCAGACGTTTCGCGTGGAAATCATTCGCCGCGCCATTTCCACTGCGCGACAGAAAAATTTAATTTTCACGGACGACACGGCGGCGTGCGAGCTGATTGGCCAGCCCGTGCGGCTCGTATCGAGCATTGCCCCAAATCCAAAAGTCACGGTGCCGGGCGATTTGCCGTTCATCGAAACCTTGCTAAAAAACTTTTAACCACCAAGACACAAAGTCACCAAGTTCAGGCAAAACTTTCTTTTGTCGGATGTAAATGGCGTTGCTTTTTCATCTTTGTGACTTTGTGACTTGGTGGTAAAAATACTCAAGATGAAACGACAATTGATTTTTGGCTCGGTGATTGTGTTGCTGGTGTTGAATCTGGCGATCGGCGCGGGAATCTATTTTGATTCAGCGCGCGCGTCGCAGGCGAAAGATTCTCCCGTTGCCGGCCTGGATTTGTTCGCCAATGTGCTGCAAAAAGTTCGCACGGAATATGTGGACGGCACGAATTTGACATATCACAGCCTCACTTATTCAGCGATCAAAGGCATGGTCAACACGCTCGATCCGCACAGCGAATTTCTGGACCCGCAGGATTATCAACGCTTGCAGGACGACACGCAGGGCGAATTTGGCGGGCTTGGTCTCGTCGTTTCGATGAAGGACGGCTATGTCACCGTCGTCGCGCCGATGGAAGATTCGCCCGGATTTCGCGCGGGCATTTTGACCGGAGACCGCATCATGAAAGTTGATGGCAAGGACATCGAAAAGGCGACGCCGCTGGGCGAGGTGGTCAAACAACTTCGAGGCGAACCCGGCACGCAAGTCGTCGTGACGATCCAACGTCCCGCGACCGGCGCGGAAAAAACGTTCACGCTCAAGCGCGCCATCATCCAGATGGACATGGTCAAAGACATCAACAGTAAAAAAGAATTCCCGCTCGGCGACGACAAAATCGGTTACATCCGCCTCAATGAATTTGGTGACCGCACCGGCGACGAACTCGAAGCCGCGCTGAAAAAATTAAAAGCGCAGGACATGAAGGGATTGATCCTTGATTTGCGCTGGAATCCCGGCGGCCTGCTGGATGAGGCCGTCGAAGTGAGCGGAAAATTTTTGCCGCGCGGACAATTGGTCGTTTCCACCGAAGGCCGCGACCCGCGCGAAAATTCCATCCGCCGCGCCGATGGACGCGGCGATGAATTGGATGGAGCCCCGATGGTCGTGCTTGTCAATTTGGGCAGCGCGAGCGCCGCGGAAATCGTCACCGGCTGTCTGCAGGATTTGCATCGCGCGGTCATCCTCGGCCAAAAAACGTTCGGCAAAGGTTCGGTGCAAAGTATTTTCCCGTTCGACGACGGCTCCGCGCTCAAACTCACCGTCGCAAAATATTACACGCCGAGCCATAAAGTCATCCACGAGCATGGCGTCACGCCGGACATCATTGTGCCGATGAGCGACGAAGAGGAAGCCGCGCTACTGATGAAGCGCTCGCCCGGTGGAATCGAATCGCTCAATGAAACCAACCGGATGCGCATTAAAAAAATTCAAGATGTGCAACTCCAGCGCGCCGAAGATTTGCTCAAAAGCCTTTTGCTTTACGGCGAATTTTCAAAACCGGAAAAAGTCGCGGCGAAGTAAAAAACCACCAATAAACACAAACTGACACGAATCATTCGAACGAAAGATCACAGAGATTTTTAATTTGTGTTTATTCGTGTCTATTCGTGGTTAAAAATAAACTAGTGACAATTCTGGCAATCGAAACTTCCTGCGATGAAACCAGCGCCGCCGTCGTGCGCGATGGCAGCATTTTGTCCAATGCCATTTCTTCGCAAGTCGAACTTCACGCCGAATATGGCGGCGTCGTTCCCGAACTTGCCGCGCGCGAACATCTGAAAAATCTTTTGCCCGTTGCGCGAACCGCTTTGAACGACGCAAAAATTTCCATTGCGGAAATTGACGCCGTCACTGCCACGCAAGGGCCGGGTTTGCCAATGGCGTTGCTCGTCGGACTCAAGGCCGCGCAAGCAGTTGCATTTGCTCTGCGAAAACCGTTCATCGGCATCAACCATCACGAAGCGCATCTTTATTCGCCGTGGATTCAAAATGCTTCTCCCTCGCCCCTCCGAGGGGAGAGGGCCGGGGTGAGGGGTGAGGATTTGCCCGTTGCCGACTTCTCGAAACTTCAACCCAACATTTCCCTCATCGTCAGCGGTGGCCACACGATGCTCGTGCTCGTTGAATCCGAATTGAAGCATCGCGTCCTCGGCTCGACGATTGATGACGCCGCCGGCGAATGTTTCGACAAAACCGGAAAAATGATGGGCTTGAATTATCCCGCTGGGCCGGAAATTGATAAATTGGCGGAATCGGGAAATCCAAAGGCATTTGATTTTCCACGTCCCCTGCTCCACGACGCGAATGACGATTTCAGTTTCAGCGGCTTGAAAACTTCCGTGCGCTATTTTCTGCGCGCCAATCCGGCGTTGCTGGATGACCCGCAAAAAATTCGCGACCTCTGCGCCAGCATCCAGGCCGCCATCGTTGACGTGCTGGTGACAAAAACCATCCGCGCTGCAAATCGAAACGGCGTTCGCTGCGTGACCGCGTCCGGCGGCGTGACGTGCAATCGCGCCTTGCGAAACGAATTGGAACGCGCCTGCGAAAAAAATGGATTTGATTTGCGCCTCGCCGAAAAAAATCTTTGCACCGACAACGCCGGAATGATTGGCATTCTCGCCGAACGGAAATTGAAGCAAAGCATTTCCGTTCCATCGCTCGACGAAGAAATCAAGCCCGGCTGGGCGCTGGCCTGATTTATTTTCGAGCGGAAGAAACCTGTAGTTTTATCGTGTAATTACGATTGGTTTGAGCCTCATAGAATTGAGGATAAATTTTAATCGCTTTCTCGTAGTCGGCAATCGCGCCGGGATAATCCAAGACAGCACGTTTGACGTTGCCCCTAGAATTATAAGCCTCGGCAAATTTAGGATTTAGTTCAATTGCTTCATAAACCCCAAATTCAATCGAACGCTAACAATTAGCATATAAATTTCGGAACGTTTCAAGCGTTTTATTTTCTTTGGTGCAAGCGAATTGCTACGATGGCTACGTTAATGAACAATCGTCTGCCCATTTACGAAATCGAAAGCGAAATCATTTCGCGCCTGCGCGCCGACCGGCGATTGATTTTGTCCGCGCCGACCGGCTCCGGCAAATCCACGCAAGTTCCCCAAATGCTTTTGCGGCACGATTTTTTGCGCGATGGACAAGTCGTCATTCTTCAACCGCGCCGCCTTGCCACGCGTTTGCTCGCCGCGCGCGTCGCGCAAGAACTTGGTGTGAAACTCGGCGAAGAAGTCGGCTATCAAATCCGATTTGAAAATGTCACGTCGGCCAAAACCAAAATCCGCTTCGTGACCGAAGGCGTTTTGCTGCGGCAAATGATTGAAGACCCGAAATTGCGCGGCGTGTCCGTTCTCATTTTTGATGAATTTCATGAGCGGCATCTTTACGGCGACATCACGCTCGCCCGCGCGCTCGATTTGCAGGAGCAGCATCGCGCCGACCTGAATCTCATCGTCATGTCCGCGACGCTGAACGCGGGTGAATTGGAAAATTATCTTTCTGAAGTTCGCAGCCCTCACCCCCAGCCCCTCTCCCATCCGATGGGAGAGGGTGGCCAAAGGCCGGGTGAGGGTTGTGCGTTCGGTTGCTCCGTCCTGTCATCCACCGGTCGCGTTTATCCGGTCGAAGTCGAATACGCCGCGGAGCCGGGCTACACAGACAAACGCCCGACTTGGGAACAAGCCGCTGATGCATTTGCAAATTACGTTTCCAATGGCGGCGAAGGCGATGTTTTGGTTTTCATGCCGGGCGGATTTGAGATTTCTCAAACAATTGAAGCGATTCGCCACACACCGGAATCGAAAGGATTTATTTTACTGCCTTTACACGGCGAGCTTGAACCGAAATTGCAAGACGCTGCCGTCGCACGTTATGATAAACGCAAAGTTGTCGTTGCCACAAACGTCGCGGAAACGTCGCTGACGATTGATGGCGTTCGTCTCGTGATTGATTCCGGCCTCGCGCGCATCGCGCGATATGACGCCAATCGCGGCATCAACACGCTGCTCATCGAAAAGATTTCGCAATCATCTGCCGACCAGCGCGCAGGTCGCGCGGGACGAACTGCGCCGGGCGTTTGCATGAGATTGTGGTCGCGCGAAGAACACGGCCACCGCGCGATTCAGGAATTACCGGAAATCAAACGGCTCGACCTCGCGGAAGTGGTTTTGACTTTGAAAGCGGCGGGTGTTGACGATTTGCGGAAATTTCGCTGGCTAGAAAAACCGGATGAAATTTCGCTGACGCACGCGGAGGAATTATTGATGGATTTGGGCGCATTGAAATCTGTAGCGGCGGTCTGCGACCGCCGAAATGACGGCGCTCACAGAGCGCCGCTACAAATAACTGAAATTGGCCGCAAGATGCTGGCGTTCCCGTTGCATCCGCGCTATTCGCGAATGTTGCTCGCGGCGCAGGAATACAATTGTGTTTATCAAGCCGCGCTCGTTGCCGCGCTCACGCAAGGACGCGATCTGCTTTTGCGAAACGTGGACAAGGCGACAAACGAATTGCGCGAAGATTTACTTGGCGAAAAGGCATCGTCAGATTTTTGGATTCTCATGCGCGCTTGGACTTATGCAGCGAACAATCAATTTCGGCTCGACGCCTGCCGCAAATTGGGAATTCACGCCATCACCGCACGACAGGTCGGGCCATTGCTTGAACAGTTTTTGCGAATTGCCGAACGCGAAGGTCTCGACGCCAAACCGCGCGAAGTCAAAGACGAAGCTTTGCAAAAATGTATTCTCATCGGGTTTTCAGATCGCGTCGCACGACGGATGGATCAAGGCACGTTGCGCTGTGAATTAGTTCATAACCGTCGGGGTGTTTTAGCGCGCGAAAGTGTTGTCGGAAAAAGTGATTTGTTTGTCGCGGCAGAAATCCGCGAAGTCGAAACACGAGACAAAGAAATGAACACGATTCTTTCGCTGGCAACGGCGATTGAAGCTGGCTGGCTGCGCGAATTGTTTCCTGAAAATTTGGAATCTGATTTGCGGGTGCAGTTTGATTCCACGCAAAAGAGGGTTGTCGCCGCTGAACTTTTGAAATTTCGCGGACTGGCGTTGTCGGCAAAACGAATTGAACCGCCGCCCGCCGATGCAGGCGCAAAAATTTTGGCGGATGAAATTCTCGCAGAACGATTGCCGTTGCCAAATTGGGATCATTCGGTTGAGCAATGGCTTGCGCGGCTGAATTTTCTTTGCGCGAACTGTCCCGAATTGCAATTGCCGCCATTTGGCGACGACGACAAAAAGCATATCATCGAACAGCTTTGCCACGGCGCAGTGAGTTACAAAGAAATCAAGGAACGTGAAGTTAAGCCGATTGTCATGTCGTGGCTTTCGCAATCGCAGCGCGAGTTGCTGCACAAACATGCGCCGGAAAGATTGACGTTGCCGAATGGTCGAACCCCGAAAGTGAATTATGAAAATGGCAAATCGCCGTTCATTTCGCTGCGCATCCAGGAATTGTATGACGTGAACCAGACGCCGAAGATTGCGACAGGCAAAATTCCCGTGACGGTTCACATTTTGACGCCGGGGATGAAACCGATTCAAGTGACGCAAGACCTCGCAAATTTCTGGCGCGAGCATTATCCGAAAATCAAATCGGAACTTCAGCGCAAGTATCCGAAACATTTGTGGCGATAGTTTTTTCGCTTCGCGTGTCGAGCAAGGCGTTCACCTTTTCGCCGATGATTTTTTCGCAGCGGACGATTTCTTCTTTGCGTTGCTTGAGGTGGTCGTCCGCGATGGCTTGCAGGTCGTCAATGTTGTAGAGATAAACGTTCTCCAGAAAATTCACGGCGGGGTCAACATCGCGCGGCACGGCGATGTCAATGAGCAGCAGCGGTCGGTCTTTGCGGTGTTTCATGAGCGGCTCAAGGCGCGCGCGATCCAAAATATGATGCGGTGCGGAAGTGCTGCTGATGGCGATGTCAATCCGCTCGAACTCCCCTGCCCAATCGTCGAATTGCACGGCGCGTCCGCCAAATTCCTTCGCAAGAATCTGCGCGCGTTCAAACAAGCGGCTGGCGACGATGATGCTTTTCGCGCCGCGCGAGAGCAATGCGCGCGCAACTTTCTCGCTGGTATCACCCGCGCCGATGACAAGCACGTCGCGTTCGGCGAGCGAACTGAAAATTTTTTCCGCAAGTTCAACCGCAACTGACGCAACGGACACGCTGCCTCGCTGAATGTTCGTGTGCGTGCGAATGTGTTTGGCAACATGGAATGCGCGTTGAAAGGCTTTGTTCAATCGCGCGCCAGTGTGACCGTGCTGATGCGCGAGTTTGTAGGCATCTTTGAGCTGGCCGAGAATTTCCGTTTCGCCGAGCACCATCGAATCAAGCCCGCACGCGACTTTGAACAAATGCTGAAGGCTTTGCGAACCGGCGAGCGCGTAAAGTTTGTCGTCAAACGGCTCATCGAAAGCGTGAGTTGTTTTAAGAAAGTTTTTCAATTCAGCAAATGCTTTCGCAGGCTCAAGTGAAGTTGCGGCGTAAATTTCCACGCGATTACATGTAGAGAGAATCACCGCTTCATCGGCGATGCCGGAGTCGCGCAAAAATTTGAGCGCATCGGGAATTTTCGCTTCGGCAAAGGCGAACCGTTCCCGCAATTCAACGGGCGACGTGTGATGGCTCAAGCCGATGACGACGACATTCATGGCTGATGATGCAAAGTTGAAAGCAGGTTCGTGCCCCAAAATGTCAGCAGCAAGAACGCGAATGCGGCAATAACGCTGGTCGCGAAAGCGCGGTTGGATTGCGCGCGCCTCCAGTGCGCGAGCAACAGCGCAAGATAGCCGAGCCACATGAAGATTGACCAAAGTGTTTTCGGATCGGACCAGTAATTTTCATCTGTTTTTTTCGGCAAATGCGGGCCAAGGGCAAGCCCGATCGTGAACAAAATAAAACCGGCAAGCACGAGCCGGAACGTGACGAGTTCGAGCCGTTGAATCGGCGGCAGCAACGACAACACGGCTCGAAGTTTATGGAATTTCAAATCGTGTTGCTGTGCCAGAAACATTCCCGCCGAAATCGCGCCGAGTCCAAATGCGCCATAAGCGAGAAGAATCATCGAGGCGTGAAGGCTGACGAGACCATTGGAAAAATCCGGCTGCAGTCCGTGCGGCGGATCGAGCGACGGCATGAGCGCGAACACGCCGATGCCGAAGAGAACCGGCGATGCAAATGCTCCGAGGAACCGCAATTGATGCGCGATGCCAACGACGAGATAAATTGCAACAATTGTCCACGAGAGGAACGTCGTTGCTTCGTAAAGATTATTGATCGGGCAACTGTGGAAAGAAAAACCGCGCCGGACCATCGCCGTCGTTTGCAACGCGGCGGCGGCGAGGAGCAGGAAATAATTCACATGGTCGTCCCGGCGAAAACCGCGTCGCCAAAGGAAAACCGAATACACCGCGCTTGCGCCGTAAACCGCCACGGCGAGCAAAAAGAAATGCCGGTCAGTGAACCAATTCACGATGGCAGGTTAATTCGGAAAAGCTGTCGGGAAAAGGCAAATTGAACCGCAGACTCGCGGAGACGCAGATAAACAAGTGCAATCTTGCCAATTACGCCCATGTTTTGTCTAATCTCGCCGTGCTCAATCAGCAAACCTTGAATCGCGCCGTCACTTTTTCCGGCATCGGCCTGCACAGCGGCAATCGGGTCAACATGACGATTTTGCCAGCGCCCGCGAACAGCGGCGTGCGGTTTCGCCGCGTTGATCTTGATGGCAAGCCGGAAATCGAGGCGCGCGTGGAAAATGTTTCAGAGACAAACCGCTCTACGACGCTTGCCAAAGGAAATGTAAAAGTTCATACCGTCGAACACGTTCTCGCCGCGCTCGCCGGTTTTGGAATTGATAACGCCGTCATCGAATTGGACGCGAACGAACCGCCAATCGCCGACGGCAGTTCGCGCGAATTTTGCAAAATCATCCAAGCCGCTGGTTTCGCACCGCAGGCCGAAAAAAAAGAATTTTATTCGCCGTCCGAACCGATTGAACTGGAATCCGGCGAAACGATGATGACGCTTTTTCCCGACGAAGGCTTCAAGGTCACCTGCACCAGCGCGGGCAAGCATGGAAGATTCACGCAATTTTACAGCACTGAAATCACGCCGAAGAATTGGGAAAAGGAATTGTCGCACGCGCGGACATTTTGCTTTTACGAAGAGATCGAGCATCTCATCAAAAATAATCTCATCAAGGGCGGCAACCTTGAAAATGCGATTGTCATCCGTGACGACGCAGTTCTGACGACGGAGCCGCTGCGTTATCCCGAAGAATTCGTCCGGCATAAGATGCTCGACATCATCGGTGACTTGTCGCTGCTCGGAAAATCCATTCGCGGACATTTGATCGCCATCAAGCCGAGCCACGCGGCGAATTGCGAGTTTGCAAAATTGATTCAGGCGCAAATGAACAAGCCATTGCGCGCGGCGCAGGCGTTCGGCCCGCCGCCGGATTTGCAAAAAAATGCCGAGAAAAAAAACGCGTTGCTGGAACAAATGCGGCTCGGCGCGGAATTGGACGCTGAACAAGTGATGCAAATTCTTCCGCATCGTTATCCGTTTTTGCTCGTGGATGGAGTTTCAAAAATTGACGGAAACAAAATCACGGCTTTCAAAAATGTCACCATCAACGAACCGTATTTTCAGGGACATTTTCCGGGTCATCCCATCATGCCCGGCGTGCTGCAACTGGAAACCATCGCGCAAACGGCGGGAATTCTCATGCTGCGGCAGGCCGAAAACGCGGGACAAATCGCGTATTTCATGGCAGCGAACGATGTGAAATGGCGCAAACCGGTTTTGCCCGGCGACGTTCTGGTCGTCGAAGTCGAGATGATGAAAATGCGCGGCAAACTCGGCAAGGCCAAGGGCGTTTGCAAAGTGGACGATGAAATTGTCAGCGAAGCCGAAGTGACTTTCATGCTTCGCGGAGAATAATTATGCTTCATCCGACTGCAATCATTCATCCCAAAGCGCAAATTGGAAAAAATTGCGAAATCGGACCGTATTGCGTGATTGGCGAAAATGTGATTCTCGGCGACAAATGCAAATTGCATTCGCATGTGGTCATTGACGGCCATACGAAACTCGGACGCGAAAACGAAATTTTTCCATTCGCGAGCATCGGGTTGAAGACGCAGGATTTGAAATGGCGCGGCGGAATCACGCGCACGGAAATCGGCGACGGCAACACCTTCCGCGAATACGTCACGATTCACAGCGCGACCGGCGATAGAGAAACCACGCGCGTTGGCTCGCACAACACGATTCTCGCATATTGCCACATCGCACATAATTGCACGCTCGGAAATCGCATCATCATGTCGAATGTTGCGACGCTTGCCGGTCATGTGACCGTCGAAGATTTTGCGGTCATCGGCGGACTGGCGGCGGTGCATCAATTTTGTCGCATCGGAAAAATGGCGATGGTCGGCGGCTGTTCAAAAGTCGTGCAGGACGTTCCGCCGTTTATGATGGCCGACGGCAATCCGGCGGAAACGCGCACCGTCAACAAGACCGGCATGGAACGCAACGGCATTTCCGACGAAGCGCAAGGCGCATTGCGGACGGCGTATAAAATTTTATTTCGCGAAGGATTGACCGTTTCAAATGCGATTGCGAAGGTGGAAAAAAAAATGTCGCCGCTGCCGGAAGTGAAACATTTAATCCAATTCGTTCGCACGAGCGAACGCGGCATCAGTAAATAAAAAAGACCGCCCAAAAATTTGGGCGGCTTAATTTTTTGAGAACGCGGATTAACTTTTCTTTGCGGCAGGTCTTTTTGCTTTAGCCTGCGCATTTTTGCGTTTGAGATAGCTGACGCGGCGTTTTCGTTTGATGGTTTTGTTGTATTGTCTTCCCATAATTCTTTACTTTGTTCGTGTGTTGCGGTTTTGTGATAGCACTATGCGAATTTGGCCCGGACAATTCAATCTCTATTTCGCGCCGGCTTTGGCGCTTGCGCTGCTTTGCGGCTGCCAGACGGATAAAAACAAATCCGCTGTCGCCGCATTGCGTGTTCACATCGAAGTCACCGTTCCGACGGCGACGAGCCAAACCGTTTCCATTTTGCGTTCGACGCCGATGTTGGCGACGATTTTGACAGAGGCGATTTTGACAGAGGCGGACATCGCCGGCGCAAGAATCATCAATGCGCCGGGAGGTTTTGCGCTTCAAATCCAGTTCAACGAAAATGCGGCATGGATTCTCGAACAATATTCCGCGGCCAATCCGGGAAAACACTTCGCCATTTTCGGACAGTGGGGTGAAAAACTGAAAGATGGACGCTGGCTTTCCGCCCCGCTCATCACACGCCGCATTGCCGATGGCGTTTTGACGTTCACGCCGGACGCCTCGCGCGATGAGATGGATAATCTTGTCCTCGGACTCAACAACGTCGCCCAAAAAATCCGCAAGGGACAACTCAAAACATTCAGATGATTTCTTTTCAATGTGCGAGTAGCGGCTTTCGGCAGAAAGCCGCATTTTTCAATCTGCTGAAATTAGCAGCGCCCTGCCGAGCCGCCGCTACGGCAATCTTGCTTTTATACTTTTCCACAAATCTTTTTGCGCAGTCTCCATTTCATTTTCCGACGGCCAACACCAATCTGTTTGTCGCGGGAAATCCATCGGCCTTTTTCGCGCCGACCGCGCCGGACAAGCCGTGGACGAGCGGCAGTTTCGGCTGCGTGCGCAACGACGGCTGGCGGATGCACGAAGGCATTGACATCCGCCATCTGCAAACCGACCGGCGCGGCGAGCCGACCGATCCCGTCATGGCCACCGCCGACGGCATAATCGTTTATTTCAGCAAGAAACCTTCGCTGTCGAATTACGGAAATTATATCGTCGTGCGCCACATTGTCGAAGGAATGGAAATTTATTCGCTTTACGCGCATTTGAGCGCGATCCAGCCGGAATTAAAAATTGGCGGCGCGGTCAAAGCCGGACAAGTCATCGCCACGATGGGTCGGACGTCCAATGCTGAAACGATTTTGAAAGAGCGCGCGCATGTGCATTTTGAATTGAATGTCTTGATCAACGACAATTTTGCGTCGTGGTTCAAAAAGGCTTCGCCCGGCGAACGCAATGATCATGGCGAATGGAACGGACAAAATCTCAACGGCCTCGATCCGCGCCAAATTTTGCTCGCCGAACATTTTAACGGCACGAATTTCAGCCTCCTCAATTTTATTCGTAGCCAGACGGAGCTTTGCCGCGTGCTTGTGCGCGCGACCAACTTTCCGTATTTGAAACGTTATCCGATGCTTGTAGTCAAAAATTCCGTCGCGGAAAAAGAAGGGGTTGCCGGTTGTGAAATCGTGCTCAATTACAATGGTGTTCCGTTCATTTTGATGCCGCGCGCCGAATCGGAAATCAAAGGCAAAGCGAAATTCCAGTTGCTTTCCGTGAACGAAGCCGAGGAAAAAGCGAATCCATGCCGCAAACTCGTCGTCAAACGCGGCGCTCATTGGGAATTGGCAAATGAAAGCACGCGCCTGCTGGAATTGCTGACGTATTAAAATTTATGCCGACTGACATCAAATCCCTGGCCCGTGAGGAATTGGAAGCGCAATTCAAAAATTGGGAACAGCCGGTTTATCGCGTCACGCAAGTGCTCGAATGGCTTTATGCCCGCCACGTCACAAACTGGGATGCGATGACCAATTTGCCGAAAGCTTTGCGCGAGTTGTTGCAGAAAAATTTCCCGCTGCAAAATCTGGAATTAGTTCGCAAGCAAGGTTCGCATGACACGACGCAAAAATTTCTTTGGCGGCTGGCCGACCATTCGCTCATCGAAAGCGTTTTGATTCCGGCGAATCCTGCGCTTTACGGCGACGCCAGCGACCGACACACGCTCTGCATTTCCACGCAAGTCGGCTGCGCTTACGGCTGCAAATTTTGCGCGAGCGGACTCGAAGGCTGGAAACGCAATCTTACGCCCGACGAAATTGTCGAACAGGTTTTGGCGGTGGAACGATGGAACGTCAACGAACATAAAGCCCAAACCAACGAACGCCTTGTCAACAACATTGTCGTCATGGGCATGGGCGAGCCGCTGGCAAATTACGACAATTTGATCAAGGCATTGAAAATTTTGAATGCGCCGTGGGGTGGAAACATTGGCGCGCGGAAAATCACCATTTCGACCAGCGGCCTTGCGCCGCAAATCCGCAAGCTCGCGAACGAGCCGATGCAATTTCGCCTCGCCATTTCCCTGCACGGCGCGACAGATGACGTTCGGAACAAAATCATGCCGGTGAACCGCAAATATCCGCTCAAGGAACTCGTCAACGCCTGCGAGGAATATCAGCACGAAAAAGGCCGGATGATCACGTTCGAATATATTTTGATCGCCGGTGTCAACGATTCGCTTGAACAGACCAAGCCGCTCGCCTCGCTCGCCAAAAGACTTTTCGCAAAAGTAAATCTGATTCCCTACAACAAAGTCGAAGGCTTGTCATGGGAACGTCCGGGCGAGGACGTTTGCGAAGCATTTCTCGACGCGCTCGAAAAACAAAATGTCACTGCAACATTGCGCCGCGAAAAAGGCGGGGACATTGACGCCGCGTGCGGGCAATTGCGGTTAAAAACAGAGCGTGAACTGGCAAAAACAGTTTGATATATTTGTTTTGTGAAACGGAAATCGAAAGTTTTGCCGCCATTGCCGGAACGTGCCGCGAAAATGCTCGCGCGGTTAAAACACGTGCGCGGCTTGAGCGACGACGAGAAATCCGTCCACGCGCTTGGTCTGGCCGCAACTCCCGAAGAACGATGGCAACTCAACGAAAACTTCATCCGGTCGCTCGGTTATTGGAAGCCCTTGAAGCGGAAAAAATCCGCTACATGCTGATTGGCATGTCTGCCGCGATCGTGCAAGGCGTCATGGGGACAACCATGGACGTTGATATTTGGGTTGATCTGCCACCGCGACAATATATGCGCGTCCAAAATCTTGCGCGTTCCATTGGCTGCGTAATTGGTGCAAATACAGTCGTCTATACGTCGGATGGAACTCCCGTGAATTTTATTTTTGGAGACGTTGGCGGAATTGATTCCTTCAAGGCAGAATCTAGGCATGCAAAGAAAATGATTTTTCGTGGAAAAAAAATTTCCGTTCTGAAACTGGAAAGGATTTTGAAAAGCAAGGAAACGCTCCGACGCGATAAAGATTTGGCGCACATCATCCAGATTCGTGAATTGCTGAAATGCCGACGCGCCTTAAAATCAAAAAAATGATTGCTCTTCTCGATTACGGCTCCGGCAACCTGCGCAGCGTCCACAAATCGCTGCTCAAGGTCGGCGCGCAGGTGCGTGTCGCGCAGACGCCGCGCGAGATCGGCGATGCGCGGGCGATGGTTTTGCCCGGCGTCGGCGCGTTCGACGATTGCATCAACGCGCTGCGCAAACAGGAATTGCTCGAAGCCGCGCGCGATTTCATCAAGACCGGCAAACCGTTTCTCGGCATCTGCGTCGGCTATCAGGCGCTGTTTGAACGGAGCGAGGAATTCAATTCCTGCGCGGCCGGACTCGGAATTTTTCAAGGCAGCGTCGTCCGCTTCACGGAAAAGCCCGGCTTGAAAATCCCGCAGATCGGCTGGAATCAGATTGAAATCACGAAAACGGATTGCCCGTTGTTTCGCGGAATTGAAAACGGCAGCTACGTTTATTTTGTCCACAGTTTTTTTCCGCAGCCGGTGGACAAATCCATCGTCGCGACGCGCACGGATTACGGCGACACCTTTGCGTCATCCGTCTGGCGCGACAATGTTTTCGCCACGCAATTTCACCCGGAGAAAAGCCAGAAGGTCGGCTTGCAACTGCTGAAAAATTTTGTAGAATTGCCGAAAATATAGTCGCATGAAATGCCCCGCCCATAATTCCGAAGCCGTCGGCATTTGCGCTTATTGCGGACGCGCCCTGTGCGCTGATTGTGCGAAATCATCCGCGCAACGCATGACGTGTTCGGATGCTTGTGCCGCAGCTCTCGCGCGCGACGATAAAGCCATGCAATTGATCCTGCAAAAGAGCGTGCAAAGCGCGCGTGCCAGTGCGTTTTATTCTTTTCTTTGCGGCGGGCTTTCGGCGGCGGGCGCAATCGGCGCGTGGTTTTATTTACCCGTGCCATTCCTCATATGGTTCACCGCCGGATGCAGCCTGGTCTTCACCGCTTCGGGAATCTGGTATAGCACCATTGCAAAAAGACAATGACAATTCGCGGCTTCCAGAAGTTCATGCAAGAATATGAAGCCTCCCACCGCAAGCATTGTCACCAGCGGATTTGGTTTTCCAATTTTTCCGGCGGCCAGCGTTTCTGACCTGCGCAACGAATTTTCTGAACCAGTCAATTTATCCACGATAAAAATCTGCATGACGCCCAAAAAAGCAACCCGACCGATTCCGCTCATCACACCGCAAAAATTGCCCTAAAGAAATAAACCACGCTTGATTTTCATCCACCGTTGAAGCAACTTGGGTTTCCAACATTTTAACAAAGGAACAAAAAGGAAAATTATGGCACATGAATTACCGTCACTTCCGTATCCGTCCGATGCTTTGGAACCACACATTGACAAGGCCACGATGGAAATCCATCACGACCGCCATCACAAGGCTTATGTGGACAATCTCAACAAGGCCATCGCCGGCAACGCCGCGCTGGAAGCCAAATCCATCTGCGACCTGATCAAAGACATCGCGTCTGTGCCGGAAAATATTCGCGGTCCCGTCCGCAACAACGGCGGAGGCCACGCGAATCATTCGTTCTTCTGGAAGATTCTCGGCCCGAAGGCCGGCGGCGCGCCGACCGGCAAACTCGCAGACGACATCAAGGCGGCGTTCGGCAGCTTCGATGAGTTCAAAGCAAAATTTGAAGCGGCGGGCATCGGACGTTTCGGCAGCGGCTGGGTCTGGCTCGTGAGCAATAATGGCAAACTGGAAATCGTTTCGACGGCGAACCAGGATAATCCGATGATGGGCAAAGCCATCGCCGGTTGCGAAGGCAAGCCGGTCATCGGCTGCGATGTCTGGGAACACGCGTATTATCTGAAATATCAAAACAAGCGCGCGGATTATCTCAAGGCGTTCTGGAACGTCGTGAACTGGGCGGAAGTCGCGAAGAATTTCTCGAGCGCATCTCATAAATAGGGCTTGTGATTTTTGCCATTGATGTGTAGGTGGTTATGGATGGAATTGACCAAAGAACAATGGGACATTGTGGCGGCGGTTCTTCCGCCGGACAAAGTGC
>Ga0137404_10000374_pt1 | contig 29181 bp, 30 predicted proteins | sample CZOMad2_1_16fung_FD_108285 | JGI IMG/M metagenome (GOLD analysis project Ga0137404, IMG submission 108285) | Vadose zone soil fungal communities from Angelo Coast Range Reserve, California, USA - CZOMad2_1_16fungal (Illumina Assembly) | ecosystem: Environmental > Terrestrial > Soil > Vadose... | reverse complement strand
TGATCTGGCAAGGCTAAATTCCTTCGAACAGGGCTGTCGATAAATAACGCTCGGAGAACGAGGGCACGATGGCGAGAATGGTCTTGCCCGCATTTTCCGGGCGCTTGCCGATCGAAAGCGCCGCGGCAATTGCTGCACCGGAGGAGATACCGCCCGGAATACCCTCGGTACGCGCCAATGCGCGAGACATATCGAGCGCGGTGGCGCTGTTGATCTTGACGATCTCATCGATGACGGAACGATCGAGGATTTCGGGAATGAATCCAGCGCCAATTCCCTGGATCTTGTGCGGGGAATGCTGGCCACCTGACAGCACCGGGCTCTCCTCGGGCTCGACGGCGACGACACGCAGCGAGGGTTTACGCGGTTTGAGCACCTGCCCCACCCCGGTGATGGTTCCGCCGGTTCCGACGCCGGCGACGAAGACATCGATGTTGCCGCCGGTATCGTTCCAGATTTCTTCCGCCGTGGTGCGGCGGTGAATTTCGGGATTGGCGAGGTTCTTGAATTGTTGCGGCATGACAGCATTCGGGGTGGTGCGCACCAATTCCTCGGCGGTTGCGATCGAGCCTTTCATGCCCTGGGCCGCCGGCGTCAAGACGATTTCAGCGCCAAGGAACGCCAGCATCTTGCGCCGTTCGATCGACATCGATTCCGGCATCACCAGTTTCAGCCGGTAGCCGCGCGAGGCAGCCACGAACGCCAGGGCGATGCCGGTGTTTCCCGATGTTGGTTCGATCAGCACGGTGTCGGCATTTATCACGCCGGCCTTTTCCATCGCCAGGATCATGGCCGCGCCGATGCGGTCCTTCACGCTCGCTGCGGGACTGAAATATTCCAGCTTGGCGAGAATGGTCGCGCTCGACCCGTGCTGCTGCGGCAGTTTTTGCAAGCGGACGATCGGCGTATCGCCGACGGCCTCCACAATGTTGTCAAACACGCGACCCCGGCCGGGACGGTACGCTGCGCTCAAAGCCGAAGATACGTCCATGACCTACTCCTCTGACCGTGCTGTGGGTAGATTTGACGGCGCTTCCTCCATTTGGAGGCAGCACGAGCCCGAGTACAAGCCGGAATTGTGCGAGTCAAAAATTCGCTGCATTGCAAAATTCGAATTCGATCAAGTAACTTAAAACCAACGCAATTATGTTGCGATATCGTCAAACAAATCAGCGTATGTTCGGCTCACGGTTCAGATCGCAAGGAGGTCACGATGCCAGCAGTTGCTGAAATCCCGTCGACCGTTGCGCCTAACCCGGATCCCCGTGGTTGCGATCTGCCTACCTGCCCTGTCTGCGCGGATTCAATGGTCGCTGCAGAGGCTTCGGCCTTTCTGTCGGACAACATTATCAGCTATCTCTGGACCTGCGATACCTGTGGTTATGGTTTTGTGACCAAGCATTCAGCCAAGCGTTTGGTGCGCAACTAGGTTTGCCTTCACTAAAGCTTGAACCCGTAAAATTCAGAGCGTTGACATAGGTCTGCTTTGGAGCGCGGCGGCTACGGTCGCTCTTCGCCGATCAAACCTGAGCCATGCCGCCGTCGGCGAAGATTTCGCTCCCCGGCTTTCGGGAGGACCTAGGGAAAGGCGCTGGCTCCACTTTGCGAGTGGGGCACCGGATATACGAGCGACGTTGAGGCGATCGTGGCACGCCGCAAAGCTCGCGAGCGTTGACACGCGGCGTCTGCAGCGATCGGGATGAAAGCGGACGTAGCGCGGACGCCGTCAAACAGACGCGAATGATCCACAGCCGATGTGGGCTATTGCAGTAACGTGAATCGCTACCATAGGCAGTGGCGCGCAGGGCGTTTTTCTTCATTTCTCACTCGCTGCCATGTCGTAACCTGCTATAACCTGCCATTCACAGCGCGTAGTCCTTATAGAGGGCACATGCAGCGGCGCAAATTCATCACGCTTATCGGTGGTGTAGCGGCGAGCACGTGGTCACTCGCGGCGCATGCGCAGCAGTCTGACAGAGTGCGGCGGATTGGCGTGCTGATGGCGCATACCGAGAGCGACCGGGAATTTCAGGCATACTTGGCTGCATTCCGGGAGGGCCTCAAAAGGCTCGGGTGGACTGAAGGCCGCAATATCCAGATCGACACTCGCTGGGGCGCACTTGAGGACGCGGAAGTCAGGCAACGATCGGCGAGGGAACTCGTCGCTCTCCGACCCGACATCATTCTTACGCAAAACACGCCGCCGACCGCTTCAATGCTGCAACAAACTCACACCATCCCCGTCATTTTTGTCATCGTTGCCGATCCGGTCGGCAGCGGCTTCGTGGGGAGCTTGGCGCGGCCGGGCGGTAACGCAACCGGTTTCACCATCATGGAGCCAACGACTGCTGGCAAGTGGCTTGCGCTGCTCAAGGAGATCGCACCGCGCGTCAACCGCGCCGCTTTTTTGTTCAATCCGAAAACGGCACCATATGTCGACTATTATCTGAGCCCGTTCAAAGCGGCCTCAGGATCCTTCGGGATGGAGGCGATCGCCGCACCTGTTCGCGATACGGCCGAACTCGTTAGCGTCATCGCGGCGCAGGCACGCGAGCCAAATAGCGGACTGATCGTGATACCGGATGGCTTCCTAAACGTTCATCGCGCTGAGATCATCCTGCAGGCTGCTCACTATAATCTTCCTGCCGTCTATCCGTGGCGTTTCTTCGCTGAACAAGGTGGCCTGCTGTCCTATGGAAGTGAGCAGCGCGATATGTTTCGGCTTGCCGCGAGCTATGTCGATCGCATCCTCAAGGGGGAGCTGCCGAGCGAGCTTCCGGTCCAAGCCCCAGTCAAGTATGAGTTGGTGATCAACCTCAAGACTGCCAAGGCGCTCGGCCTCATCGTACCACCTGCGCTGCTCACAAGCGCCGATACGGTGATCGACGAATAGAGACCCCGGCAGTGGCGCATCAGCGCGGGGCGATATCACCCTTTGCCCATTCGGCGCGCGTGCGTTGGCAAAAGCCCTCGAACGTTCCCGTTGAAATCGCCGCCCTGATGTCGTGCATCAGGCGCTGGTAATAGGCGATATTGATCTCCGACAGCAGCATCGCGCCCAGCGTCTCGCCAGACTTGACCAGGTGATGCAGGTAGGCGCGCGCATAGCCGCGCGTGGAAGGCCAGGAGCTTTCCTCGTCGAGCGGCCGCGGATCGTCGGCGTGGCGGGCGTTGCGCAGATTGATCTGGCCGAACCGCGTGAAGGCCACGCCGTGACGCCCGTTGCGTGTCGGCATCACGCAATCGAACATATCGATGCCACGCGCGACCGCTTCCAGGATATCGTCGGGCGTGCCGACGCCCATCAGGTATCGCGGGCGCCCCTCGGGCAGGATCGGGGCGACCTCATCGATCATGGCGAGCATGACCGGTTGCGGTTCGCCGACCGCGAGGCCACCGATCGCATAGCCGTGAAAACCGATCTCGACGAGGCCACGGGCGCTGGCCTGACGTAGTACGGGTACGTCACCGCCCTGTGCGATGCCGAACAGCATGCAGCCCGTAGGCGCAGTCTCGAAGGCACGCTTGCTGCGCTCGGCCCAGCGCAAGGATAGCTGCATCGCGCGTTCGATATCGCTGCGTTCGGCCGGCAGCCGTACGCACTCGTCCATCTGCATCGCGATATCGGAACCAAGCAGCCGCTGCACCTCGATCGAGCGCTCCGGCGATAATTCGACCATGGCGCCGTCGATGTGGGAGCGAAAGGTCACCGCCCGCTCACCGACCTTGCGCAGTTCCGACAGCGACATCACCTGGAAGCCACCGGAATCCGTCAGCATCGGACCATTCCAGCCGGTAAACGCCTGCAAGCCCCCAAGCGCTGCAATGCGCTCCGCGCCGGGCCGCAGCATCAGGTGATAAGTATTGCCGAGCACGATATCGGCGCCGGCGTCCCGCACCTCGCGCCAGTGCATGCCTTTCATGGCGCCCGCGGTGCCGACCGGCATGAAAGCAGGCGTTCGGACCACGCCATGCGGCGTATTAAGCCTGCCCGTGCGCGCCCGCCCGTCACGGCCGAGCAATTCGAAATGATTGGCTGTTGTCATCGGATCGACCTATCACGAAACAGCAGGCAGGCATCCCCATAGGAATAAAACCGGTAGCCGCTCTTGATGGCGTGCGCATAAGCCCGTTTCATGGTCTCAAGGCCGCTGAATGCCGATACCAGCATGAACAGCGTCGAACGCGGCAGGTGAAAATTGGTCAGGAGAATATCGACCGCGCGAAACCGATAGCCCGGCGTAATGAAGATCGCGGTTTCCCCGCGGAACGGCGCGATCGTGCCATCTTCCGCCGTGGCGCTCTCCAGCAGGCGCAGCGAGGTGGTGCCGACGGCAACGATGCGGCCACCCTTGGCGCGCGCCGCGTTCAGCGCCTCGGCGGTGTGGCGCGAGATGTCGCCCCATTCAGAATGCATCTTGTGGCCGCCGGTATCGTCAGCCTTGACCGGCAGGAAGGTTCCTGCCCCGACATGCAGCGTTATCCGTTGCATTCCGACACCGCGCTGGCGCAGCGCCGCTTCCAGTTCGGGGGTAAAATGCAGTCCTGCGGTCGGCGCCGCGACGGCACCCTCGGCAGCGGCGAACATGGTCTGATAGTCGCAAGTATCGCGCTCGTCGGGTGCGCGCCTGGAGGCGATGTAGGGCGGCAGCGGCGGGCTGCCGAGATCGGCGATGGCCTGCTCGAGCACCGGCCCGTGAAATGAGAACGAGAAAGTGACCTCGCCGTCGTCGCCCTTATGCTCGACCTCTGCGTCGAGATGGCCGAGAAGGCAGACCTTGGCCTCATTGCCAAAACGAACCACGTCGCCGGGCGAGAGCTTCTTGGCAGGTCTAACCAGCGCCTGCCAGCGCGAACCGTCGAGCCGCTTGATCAGGGTTGCCTCGATCTTCGGCTCGGTGTCACGGCTGATGCGTCGGCCTTTCAATTGGGCTGATATCACCTTGGTGTCGTTGACCACGATCTGATCGCCGGGCTCGAGCAAAAGCGGAAGCTCGGCAACCCTGCGGTCACGCAAGACCGCATCGGGCTGCACGATCAGCATTCGCGCGGAATCGCGCGGGCTCACGGGGCGCAGCGCGATGCTGTCGGCGGGAAGTTCGAAGTCGAACAGATCGGTGCGCATGGGCGCGTTGCGGTCCAGCATTGTCGGAACGTCATTCCGGAGGCCACGCGAAGCGGGGCAATCCGGAATCTCGAGATTCCGGGTTCGCGCTTTGCGCGCCCCGGAATGACGGTTAGCGTTTAAGCCGCATCAATCGCCATATGGGCCTTGATGATCTTGTCCGGGTCCTTCACCGGCTCGCCGCGCTTGATCTTGTCGACGTTCTCCATGCCCGACGTCACTTTACCCCAGACCGTGTATTGCTTGTTGAGGAAGGAAGCATCGTCAAAGCAGATAAAGAACTGGCTGTCGCCGGAATCGGGACTCGCCGCGCGCGCCATCGAAGTGGTGCCACGCACATGCGGTTCGTTGTTGAATTCAGCCTTGAGCTTCTTGCCTGACCCGCCGGTTCCGGTGCCATGCGGACAGCCGGTCTGCGCCATGAAACCTTCGATCACGCGATGGAACACGATGCCATCGTAAAATCCCTCACGCACCAGTTCCTTGATCCGCGCGACGTGGCCGGGCGCCAGGTCCGGCCGCATCTCGATGGTGACACGTCCCTGAGTGGTTTCGAGGATCAAAGTATTTTCGGTGTCAGCCATGCTCTTTTCTCTGCAGGTTGGGGTGGAAGTTTCCGGTTGCGAAATTGTATGGCGAACGGCCGGCCGGCAACGGCGCCGGCCATCCTTTCAGTAAATGGCATCGGCGTGCAGCGTTGCAATGTCTCCATCACCGCGATCCGATACATCAGCCGGTCGTTGTCGTCGGCCCGTTCCGATTCATAGGTGATCCGGGGGTGGCCTAGGATTTCGCCGGCCCGGTTGAAGCTCACGATCACGGTGATGTCGATATCGGGATGGGCGCGTGGCGGCGGCTTCCAGCAGGTTCTCAGCCTAGCAAATACGTCGCGAATGGTATCGACCTGCGCCGGTTCCGCCGGCGCGGAGGTTGACCACACCAGCAGCAGCGCTGCCACACACCGGATCCGCAGAATGCGAGGCCGGTCCACCGCCGGCTACTTGATGTCGGATGCGACTTGCACCTTCACCATCTTGTCGGGATCGGTCACGCTGCCGCCTTGCGATCCCGGCGGCGCCTTCTTCAGTTTATCGACCACATCCATGCCCTGCACCACCTCGCCGATCACGGTGTACTGGCCATCGAGGGGAGTTCCCTCTGCGAACATGATGAAGAACTGCGAATTGGCGGAGTCGACGCTGTCGCCGCGCCGTGCCATGCCGACAACGCCGCGCGTGAAATGAACCTTGGAAAACTCCTGCTTGAGGTTCGGATATTTCGAGCCGCCGGTGCCATTGAAATTCTGGCCGTCGCCGGTCTGTGCCATGAAGCCGTCCATCACGCGGTGGAACGGAACGTTGTTGTAATAGCCCTCTCGCGCCAGCTGCTTGATACGCTCGGCGTGCTGGGGTGCGATATCCGTCCTCAGCTTGATGACGATACGGCCCTTGGTGGTGTCGATGACGATCGCATTCTGCTTGTCGAGAGCAGCGGGAAGCGGTTGTGCGATTGCGGGCGCGGCGCAGATCAACGCGGCGAGAACGGCAAGAATTCGAATCATGAAGGCTCCAACTGAGAGATAGAAGGCTAGCGGGTGAATTTGGCCTTGAGGCGCTTGGCGACGGCCTTGGGGACGAAGTTCGAGACGCCGCCCCCCATGCCGGCGATCTGACGCACCAGTGTGGCGGTGATCGGGCGAACGGTCGGCGAGGCCGGCAGGAAAACGGTGCGGACCTGCGGCGCCATGGCCTCGTTCATCCCCGCCATCTGCATCTCGTAGTCGAGATCGGTGCCGTCTCGAAGGCCACGGATCAGGATCGTAGCGCCGGCCCGCTGCGCGGCGGTGACGACGAGGTCATCGTAGGTGATGGCCTCAAAGGCACAGCCGGCCTTTGCCGCGACCGGACCGAAGACTTCCTGAAGCATCTCGAGGCGCTCTTCCGCCGAAAACAACGGCGCTTTTCCGGGATGGATGCCGATGGCAACGACCAGCCGGTCGCACAGCGCGACGGCCTGCCTGACCACGTCCAGGTGGCCGTTGGTAACGGGGTCGAATGAGCCGGGATAAAGCGCGATACGAGGCATAAAACCGTCTACCCTGCCCGGGCCTGGGCCGCAAGCCGATCCGGTTGCCGCAATCGATGCCGCTCGCCGGGACTATTTCTCCTCGTCCATTGAACCAACGCCGGACCTGCAAAGTCTCATTCAAGTGGGCTTTGTTTCGTCCCAGGCCGGGGCACGAAACAAAACTGTGCCGGGATGAAACCAGTTTCGGAATTAGCGAAGAACTCCGGAAACCGGCGCTTTGTATCACTGGGCCAACGAATGATGGGCCAAAGGCCCAATGCAGGGGACCGTCATGATCAAAGCTCTTTCGGCCATCGCTATTGCTGCGTTTGTCGCTGCTGCCCTGACTGTGCTGCCCGGATTTGCTCCGCAGGTCGAGGCCAGCGTGCCGCAGGCACTTGCCAAGGGGGACCGGCTGGACATCCGCCCAGCAGGTCGCGATTGCTCGCAGCAAGCCTGGCCGCATTTCGAAGCCTCCTGCCTGCACGTGGCGGGCTCCACGACCAGGATTCGGGAAGCCCGCCTGGTCACGGCCGACCGCCGGCCATAGCGAGCTGCTGGCTGGTCACAGCCGACCGCACGCGAACAAGCGGGCTCAAAATGGCAGGGCTGATCTGATTCAAAAGGAAGCTGGGACTTGCGATGGCCTCCATTGCCGCTCTCGGTTTCGACTTAGGCCCGCAGCCTCGTTTCGTTGCGGATGCACCTTCCTAGTGGCTTGAATCCGACGTTTGGTAACCCGGCCCGGACCGTCCTCACTGCCCGGGGAGGGACTGCAGGGGGTGGGCAGACGTGAGCGCTCCGGGCTGCTACGTGTACAGAATGTCCAAGGCCGACACTTCGTCGTTTAGAATGAACGATCTTTCGGATAAAGCTCGAGCTGAAGTAGCGGACTTGCTGGACGTCCAGCTGTCGCCGTTGGGACTCCGTGCAATCGAGGCGCTTTCGCCCCAAATTGGGGAAGCAGTACTTGATGTGGGCTGTGGTGCTGGCCAATCAGTCCTGCAACTTGCGGACCTGGTGGGGCCCAGAGGGAGGGTCACAGGAGTCGACATCGCTCCGCTGGTGTTAGAGGTCGCACGTCGCCGGGCAGTGGGGCGCAGCCAAGTGGACTTCATCGAGTGCGATGCGCTGAAGCTCGCGCTTCCCGAGCGCAGCATCGACTGTGTCTTTTCGCGCTTCGGGGTGATGGCTTTCCGCGACCCTGTCGCTGCGTTCTCAAACTTCCGGCGAATGATGAGACCCTCGGGTCGGTTGGCCTTCGTCTGCTGGCGATCGCTGGACGAAAACGAATTGGATTTACTTCCCCTCCAAGCGGCCGGGCTTGAAGAATGGCTCGACCCGACGCCATTCAGCTTCGCAGACCCCGGCTACATCCGAACCACGCTTCAGACAGCTGGTTTCCGACAGGTCACGATCCAGGCGCACGACGAGATGGTCTCCAGCGGAGATTTGGACGCCACGATTGTGGTACTGCTGAGCGTCGGCGCGCTTGGCAAGATCATCCGAGAAAATCCGAATGTGAGGGCGGCGGCGGAATCCCGCGTTCGGGCAGCTCTAGCGGAGCGAGGGAATCAAGCCGCTGTAGCGTTGAACGCGGCAACTTGGGTTGTCACCGCCCGGCCGTAGTCCAGTCGGCAACGCCCGCTAAGGCCCGTGAAGACGCCATGCTGCCGGGTTAGGTATTCGGCACTAACCATCGCGACGCTGACGATGCTAACTGGATGCACCAGTGCACCAAAACGGAAGGCGCGCGGCCTAGCCGCCGTTGCCGTTCTCGGCTTCCTCGCCGATATGTTCGACCGAGACCACATGCTCGTCTTCGGCGGTGTCGAACACGATCACGCCCTGGGTCGAGCGGCCGGCGATCCGGATCCCCTCCACCGGGCAGCGGATCAGTTGACCCTTGTCGGTCACCAGCATGATCTGGTCGGAGTCCTCGACCGGGAACGAGGCCACCAGCTTGCCGTTGCGGTTGTTGACCGACATCGCCACGATGCCTTTGCCGCCACGGCCGGTGGTTCGGTATTCAAAGGATGAGGTGCGCTTGCCGTAGCCATTCACCGAAACCGTCAGCACCACCTGTTCCTGCGCCGACATCTCGACATAACGCTCGGAACTGAGCTGAATGGTGCTGGCGGTTTCTTCGGCATCGGCTTCGGCGGTCTCCTCGGCCGCGGCGTCGCCGGCCACGGCACGGCGCATTTTCAGGTAGGCAGACCTCTCGTCGGAGGCCGCCTCGACATGCCGCAGGATCGCCAGCGAAATCAGCTTGTCGCCTTTGGGTAACGCAATGCCGCGCACGCCCATCGAGGTGCGCCCCGAGAACACCCGCACATCGGTGACCGGGAAACGGATGCACTGGCCGCCGGCGGCGGTCAGCAGCACGTCGTCGCGCTCGGTGCAGATCTGCACGTCGACAATCGCCTCGTCGGCATCGAGCTTCATGGCGATGATGCCGGAACGCCGGACGTCGACGAAGTCGGACAGCTTGTTGCGGCGGACGTTGCCGCCGGTGGTCGCAAACATCACGTCGAGATTGGCCCAGGAGGATTCATCCTCGGGCAGCGGCATGATGGTGGTGATGCGTTCGCCCTGCTCCAGCGGCAGGATGTTGATCATGGCCTTGCCGCGGGCGTTCGGCGCCGCCATCGGCAGCCGCCAGACCTTTTCCTTGTAGACCTGTCCGCGGGAGGAGAAGAACAGCACCGGGGTGTGGGTCGAGGCCACGAACAGGCGGCTGACGAAATCCTCATCGCGGGTCTGCATGCCCGCCCGACCTTTGCCGCCGCGCCGCTGCGCGCGATAGGCCGACAGCGGCACGCGCTTGACGTAGCCGGCGTGCGAAACCGTGACCACCATATCCTCGCGCTGGATCAGATCCTCGTCCTCGACCTCGCCTTCCTGCTCGATGATGACGGTCTTGCGCGGCGTTGCGAATTCCGACCTCACGTCGGCAAGTTCGCTCTTGATGATGGCCTGGACGCGCGCGCGCGAGCGCAGGATGTCGAGGTAATCGGCGATTTCAACGGCGAGCTTGTCGAGCTCCTCGGAAATCTCCTCACGTCCGAGCGCGGTGAGCCGCTGTAGCCGCAGATCGAGAATAGCCTTGGCCTGCTCCAGCGACAGCCGCGCGGTGCCGTCGGCGGCCAAGGTGTGGCGGGGATCGTCGATCAGCGTGATCATCGCTGCGACATCCTTCGCCTGCCAGTCGCGCGACATCAGCGTTTCGCGCGCGGTATTAGGATCGGGCGAGGTCCGGATCACGCGAATGATCTCATCGATATTGGCGACCGCAATGGCGAGACCGACCAGGATGTGGGCGCGGTCGCGGGCCTTGTTGAGCAGGAACTTGGTCCGGCGCGTCACCACCTGCTCGCGGAAGGCGATGAACAGCGTCAAGAGGTCCTTCAGGTTCATCACCTGCGGCCGGCCGCCGTCGAGCGCCACCATGTTGGCGCCGAAATTGGTCTGCAGCGGCGTGAACCGATAAAGCTGGTTGAGCACGACATCCGGCACCGCATCGCGCTTGAGTTCGACCACGACGCGGAACCCGTCGCGGTCGGATTCGTCGCGCAGGTCGGAAATGCCTTCGATCTTCTTCTCTCGCACCAGCTCGGCGATGCGCTCGACCATGTTGGCCTTGTTCACCTGGTAGGGAATTTCCGTGACGATGATCGCCTCGCGGTCCTTGCGGATGGTGTCGATCGTCACCTTGCCGCGCATCACGATCGAGCCGCGGCCAAGGTGATAGGCCGAGCGGATGCCCTGCCGCCCGAGGATGATGCCGCCGGTCGGGAAATCCGGCCCCGGGATGATGTTGATGAGCTCGTCGATCGAGAGCCCGGGATTGTCGATCAGCGCGACGCAGGCGTCGATGACCTCGCCGAGATTATGCGGCGGAATGTTGGTGGCCATGCCGACCGCGATACCACCGGCGCCGTTGACCAGGAGATTCGGGAATTTGGCCGGCAGTACCGTCGGCTCGCGATCCTTGTCGTCATAGTTGGCCTGGAAATCGACGGTGTCCTTGTCGATGTCGTCAAGCAACGACTGCGCGATCTTGGTCAGGCGGGATTCGGTGTACCGCATCGCGGCGGGCATATCGCCGTCCACCGAGCCGAAATTGCCCTGCCCGTCGATCAGCGGCACGCGCATGGAGAAATCCTGCGCCATGCGCACCAGTGCGTCATAGACCGACTGGTCGCCGTGCGGATGATATTTACCGATGACATCGCCGACGGTGCGCGCCGACTTATTGTGCGATTTGTTCCATTCGAACCCGTTCTCATACATCGCGTAGAGAATGCGGCGATGAACCGGCTTGAGGCCGTCGCGCGCATCGGGCAGCGCGCGGGCCACGATCACGCTCATGGCGTAATCGAGGTAGGAGCGCTTCATCTCGTCGAGGATGGATACGGGACGAATATCCGAGGGCGCCGGCGGCTCTCCGGGTTTCGTATCTTCAGTGTCAGACAAAGGGGAAATCCGGTCAGTTCTGGTTACGAATCATATAGCGCATCAGGGGCATTGAAACCACCCTTTACTGAACTACGGAAGCGCTTTTTCCCTTCGTTTTTCCAGTGACTTAGGCAGCGGTAAGGCCAGCGCCGCAGGCCTCATGAATCGGCCATCGGAGCCGTCCTGGCGGCGGGCTCTTCCAACCCGGATTTGGCTGTGCGGGAGATGCCGGCGAGGGACTCCGCTGGCCGAACGCCACGGTAGGCATGATCCGTTCGCGAAAGCCTGACGGAAATCGCGCGCTTACCCACCAATCCTCGGAATCGAGATCAGGCCACTAGAACGGAATATCGTCGTCCATGTCGCTGTTGCGCGCGCCGGCCGCCACCGCGCGGCGCGGTGCAGTGCTCGACGGTCCGCTGACGCCAAAATCACCGCCCTGATCGTCCGATCCGAAACTGCCACCAGCCCCGCCACTGCGGCCTTCGAGCATGGTCAGGTTCGAGTTGAACCCCTGCAGCACCACCTCGGTCGAATATTTCTCGACACCGCTCTGGTCGGTCCATTTGCGCGTCTGCAACTGGCCTTCGAGGTAAACCTTGGCGCCCTTCTTCAAATATTGTTCGGCGACCTTGCAAAGGCCTTCATTGAAAATCACGACCCGGTGCCACTCGGTCTTTTCCTTGCGCTCGCCGGTAGCCTTGTCGCGCCAGCTTTCCGAGGTGGCGACGCTGAGATTGGCGATCGGACGCCCATCCTGCGTGCGCCGGATCTCAGGGTCCTTGCCGAGATTTCCGACCAGGATCACCTTGTTTACGCTTCCCGCCATCGCCGCTCTCCACTCTTGTCTTGCCGTCACCGGACTGGCCGACACCCTGGACTTGGGGGCCCAGCCGCCGCCTTGAAAGCCCCTTGGGGCCGCCTTGCGCCGACCCTATACGCTCGCCTGTCTCGCGAGCCGCTGGATCGGCGGTTATCCACATATAGCATTGCACGCCGCGATGTTCCAGTTTTGTTCCCTAAATTAAGTGGGGGCACACCCCGACGCCGGAGTTCGCGAAACTCCTCCCAAACAGACAGTTTCAGGCCCACAAGGGGGTTCCCCTGGCTTCGGAAAAGCCTTACAATTCATCGGCTTCAACCCCGCCCAGTTCGGTTCGAAGTGTTGCATTTCGGAGACTGCAATTGACGTTCCATACGGCTATGGTCGATTCCAAACGGAGTCGCATGGCGGGTGGCGGGTTGAGGCAAACGCTTCAGGTGGAAACGAAGCGAAGGAATAGGCCGGTGAATACGATGAAGAGGTTGTTGCTGGGAGCTGTCGGGCTGGTTGCGATGAGCATCGCCGCGCCGGCGCTCGCGGCCGACCTTCCGGTGTATAGCAAGACGCCTGCCATGATCCCCGTCGCCTATGATTGGAGCGGCTTCTACGTCGGCGCCAATGGCGGCTGGGGCACCGAGCGTCGTTGCTTCGATTCCATCACCGCCGCGGGCGCCTTCATCGCGGCCGATGGCTGCCATACCACCTCGGGCGGCGTCGCCGGCGGTCAGATCGGTTATCGCCTTCAGAGCAACTCGTGGGTGTTCGGATTTGAATTCCAGGGCGACTGGGCCAATCTGCGCGGCAGCAATGTAAGCGTTCTCGCGCCAGCCAATACCAATCGGTCGCGGATGGATGCGTTCGGCTTGTTCACGGGACAGGCGGGTTATGCCTTCAACACCGCGCTCATTTATTTAAAGGGCGGCGCGGCCGTGGTCGCCGATCGCAATGATATCCTCGCAGGTGGCGTTGTCGCTGCGACATCGGCCGGCGACAACCGCTGGGGCGGAACTGTCGGCGCCGGCGTGGAATTCAGCTTCGCCCCGAACTGGTCGGCGGCGTTTGAATACGACCATTTGTTCATCGCCAACAACAACACGACGTTCACTTCGACCACCACCGGTTTAGCGGTCGGCTCCGACCGCATTCGCGGCGATGCAGATATCGCAACCGTTCGCATCAACTACCGCTGGGGTGGCCCGGTGATCGCGAAATACTGATCGCGGCCTGAATTGAACTTCCAAATCTGAGAACGCCGGCCTCGCGCCGGCTTTTTTGTTGCTGTCGTTTGTCTGCTTTGCAGGGCTACGTCGATTTGCGGCGTTAATCTGTCAGCGGGTGTAACATTTTCGGAACAGTATTTTTGGTCGTATCGGCTATATCCCTTAAGGCCGCGCGGCGATCGCGACTGTATTGGAAATGCTTTGGGCGCTTTGGCGGTCCCGTCGTCGCGAGATTCTGATCGCGGCATGAATTGACCTTCTAAATCCGAGAAGGCCGGCCTCGCGCCGGTCTTTTTGTTGTGGTTCCTGTATTGCTACTGCCTGCTGCTGCCATTGCGCTTTGGTTCCGCAACAAACCGTTGATGGCTTGCACGAAGCACTGGAAATCCGTTCTCGTTCTTCCTATGTTCCGAACATCACCACCGGCGTTTGATCGCAGTGATCCAGCGATGCGCGCCCGAATGCGCCGTGTCTGACGCGCGCCTGGAAATGCCGATATGGATGAAGTGATCAGGGCCAAGCGCCAACAGACCGGCTCCGGCATGCGCGCGATCAGCATTCGCGGCGCGCGCGAGCACAATCTCAAGAACATCGATCTGGAAATTCCGCGCGACAAGCTCGTGGTCTTCACCGGCCTGTCCGGCTCCGGCAAATCATCGCTCGCCTTCGATACCATCTATGCCGAGGGCCAGCGGCGCTACGTCGAATCGCTCTCGGCCTATGCGCGCCAGTTCCTGGAGATGATGCAGAAGCCCGACGTCGACCAGATCGACGGCCTCTCTCCGGCGATCTCCATCGAGCAGAAGACCACCTCGAAAAACCCGCGCTCGACGGTCGGCACCGTCACCGAGATCTACGACTACATGCGCCTGTTATGGGCGCGCGTCGGCGTACCCTATTCGCCGGCGACCGGCTTGCCGATCGAGAGTCAGATCGTCTCGCAGATGGTCGATCGCGTATTGGCGCTCCCCGAAGGCACACGGCTTTACCTGCTGGCGCCGGTGGTGCGCGGCCGCAAGGGCGAATACCGCAAAGAACTCGCCGAATACCTCAAGAAGGGATTCCAGCGGGTCAAGATCGACGGCACCTTCTACGAACTCGCGGAAGCGCCGGTTCTCGACAAGAAATTCCCGCATGACATCGACGTGGTGGTGGACCGCATCGTGGTGCGGGGCGACATCGGCCAGCGGCTCGCGGAAAGTTTTGAAACCGCGCTGAAGCTCGCCGAGGGTCTGGCGGTGATCGAGTATGCGGACCCTCCTCCGTCATCACCGGGCCGCGCTGAAGGCGCGAGACCCGGTGATCCATCTTCTACAAAAGAGATGGATGGCCGGGTCAAGCCCGGCCATGACGACAAGAAAAAGACCGCCAAAATCCACGACAAGAGCGGGCCGGAACGGATTCTGTTTTCAGAAAAATTCGCCTGCCCGGTTTCTGGCTTCACCATTCCCGAGATCGAGCCGCGGCTGTTCTCCTTCAATAATCCCTACGGCGCCTGCCCGGCCTGCGGCGGGCTCGGCATCGAACAGCATATCGACGAAGACCTGGTCATTCCCGACAAGGAATTGACTTTGCGCAAGGGGGCGATCGCGCCATGGGCAAAGTCCTCCTCGCCCTACTACATCCAGACGCTGACTGCGCTCGCAAAATTCTACAAGTTCACGCTCGACACCAAATGGAAGGAGCTGCCCAAGAAAACGCAAAGTGCAATCCTCCACGGTTCGGGCGAGGACGAGATCAAATTCTCCTACGAAGACGGCGTGCGCTCCTACGACACCAAAAAGCCGTTCGAGGGCGTCATCACCAATATCAATCGCCGCTATCGCGAGACCGAAAGCGAATGGGCGCGCGAGGAACTGGCAAAATATTTCTCCGACGTGCCCTGCGAGGCCTGCCACGGCTATCGCCTCAAGCCGGAGGCGCTGTGCGTCAAGATCGGCGGCAAGCATATCGGCGAAATCTCGGAACTTTCGGTGCGCCGCGCCGGCGAATGGTTCGAAACCGTGCCGAAGGCGCTCAACGCGCAACAGAACGAGATCGCGGCCCGGGTGCTGAAGGAAATCCGCGAGCGGCTATCGTTCCTGCTCGATGTCGGCCTCAATTACCTGACGCTGGCGCGCGCCTCGGGCACGCTCTCGGGCGGCGAGAGCCAGCGCATCCGGCTGGCCTCGCAGATCGGCTCGGGGCTGACCGGCGTGCTCTATGTGCTGGACGAGCCGTCGATCGGCCTGCACCAGCGCGACAATGCGCGGCTTCTGGATACGCTGAAGCGGCTGCGCGACCTCGGCAACACCGTGATTGTGGTCGAGCACGACGAGGACGCCATTCGGATGGCCGATCATGTGCTCGACATCGGCCCCGGCGCCGGCATGCATGGCGGCCATATCGTGGCCCAAGGCACGCCCGCGGACATCATGCGCAACCCGAACTCGCTGACCGGCAAATATCTCACCGGCGAATTGTCGGTCGAGATCCCCGAGCGGCGGCCGCCGAACCATCGCCGCACCATCAAGGTCATCAACGCGCGCGGCAACAATCTCAAAAACGTCACGGCGGAAATTCCGCTCGGCCTTTTCACCTGCGTGACCGGCGTCTCCGGCGGCGGCAAATCGACGTTGCTCATTGACACGCTCTACAAGGCGATCGCGCGAAAACTCAACAATGCCAGCGAAGGCGCCGCACCCCATGATCGCATCGAGGGGCTGGAACATATCGACAAGATCATCGACATCGACCAGTCGCCGATCGGGCGCACCCCGCGCTCGAATCCTGCGACCTATACCGGCGCGTTCACGCCGATCCGCGAATGGTTTGCCGGGCTGCCCGAGGCCAAGGCGCGCGGCTACGAGCCCGGCCGGTTCTCCTTCAACGTCAAGGGCGGCCGCTGCGAGGCTTGCGAAGGCGACGGCGTCATCAAGATCGAGATGCACTTCTTGCCCGACGTCTACGTCACCTGCGACGTCTGCAAGGGCAAGCGTTACAACCGCGAGACGCTGGAAGTGCTGTTCAAGGGCAAGTCGATCGCGGATGTGCTCGACATGACGGTCGAGGAAGCCGCCGAATTCTTCAAGGCGGTGCCGCGGGTGCGCGAAACCTTCAAGACCCTGCACCGCGTTGGCCTCGACTACATCCATGTCGGCCAGCAGGCGACGACGCTGTCCGGCGGCGAAGCCCAGCGCGTCAAACTGGCAAAAGAACTGTCAAAACGCGCTACTGGCCGCACGCTCTACATCCTGGACGAGCCGACCACCGGCCTGCATTTCCACGACGTGAAGAAGCTATTGGAGGTGCTGCATGAACTGGTGGCGCAGGGCAACACCGTGGTGGTGATCGAGCACAACCTCGAGGTGATCAAGACCGCCGACTGGGTGATCGATCTCGGCCCCGAAGGCGGCGACGGCGGCGGCGAAATCGTCGCCTGGGGTCCGCCGGAAGACATCGCCAAAGCGCCGCGGAGTTATACGGGAAGGTTTTTGGCGCCGGTGCTGGCGAAAGCGGGGAAGCCGCGGAAGAGCGGGGCGAGCGAGGCGGCGGAGTAAAGTGCTAACGTCCCATAAATTCGATTACTACTTCTCCGCGTTCGACGGCACTAATAATAGCTGGCAAGGAACGCAATAGCTGCGCAATCAGGATTTGATTGTCCGTGTTGCCAACTCTAATCCATAAGATCGTTGGACCGACGTCACGCGCCGCGCGGAAAAGCGGAAAGTCCCTATCCTTGGTGACTAAGACCGCCGCGCGGGTAATGGCTGCATCCCAAATCTGCCGATCGGTTGCGGTTAGCAGTCCGACGTCGGCAACATGGACCGCCTCGCAGCCGGCGTCACGCAAAGCTACTGCCAGCGAGGGCGGAAGCTGAGCGTCGATAAGAAAGAGCAAAACCTATTCCGCCGCAATAATGGGATGGTCTGCCTGACGGGCAGCAAAGGCCAAGACGGCATCGATATCCGCATTTTCGAGATATGGATACTCTTGAAGGATCGCCTCGCGCGATTGGCCCGCCGATAGCAAAGCGAGAATATCTGCAACAGTAATGCGCAGTCCGCGAATGCAAGGGCGGCCATGCAATCGGTCGGGGTCTATCGTAATTCTCTTCAACAGGTCGGACATGGGACACCTTTGATCCATTATACCAGACGAAACGGGGATTGTCAGCGCGTTGGGCGGAATAGCCAAAGGCGTAATCCGCCGCTGCACCCCGAAGCGATGGCGGATTACGCTACGTAATCCGCCCTACTACATGATACTGCCACTAGGTCAATTCGGATCACTCCGCTATCGCCGCCTCCACAAACCCCGCCGGATCGCCGCAGAACTCCCGCATGACCTTGTAGTGATCGGTCTGCTCGACGGTCACCGGCTCCAGCCCGTATTTCGATAGCCGCAACAGCCGCGCGTTCGGATAGGCCATCAGCATCGGTGAATGCGTGGCCATGACGACCTGGCAAATCGTGGATTGCTCCATCCGGCGTAGCAACTTCAGGAATTCGATCTGGCGCGCCGGCGACAGCGCCGATTCCGGCTCGTCAAAGATGAAGATGCCCTGCCGCTGGCAGCGCTCCTCGAAGAAGCGCAGAAAACCTTCGCCGTGCGAATGCGAGAGGAAGTCCGGCGGCGGCGGTCCGGGCGTTCCAATGGCGGCCTCATCCAGATATCGCGCGACCGAGAAAAAACTCTCGGCGCGGAAGAACCAGCCATTGGTGATCTTTGGCAGCCAGCTCGCGCGAAGCGCCTTCGAGAGTGCTCCGCCCATCTTTTCGATCGCCTTGGAGTGATCCACCGGCATGTAGCCCTTGCCGCCGCCGGCTTCGTCATATCCGGCGAGCACGGCTATTCCCTCCAGCAGCGTGGACTTCCCGGTGCCGTTCTCGCCCACGATGATAGTGATGGGGCGATCGAAGCCCAACTCGAAATTATCCCCCAGAAAGGGCAAGCAGAACGGATAGGCGTTGCGGTCGGCAATGCGCGACGGGTCGAGCCATAGCCGTCGGAGGTACGGCGCCGGCAGATTGATGGTTCGATTTCGTCTTGCGGCCATGCGCGAAGTCCGAGCGGAACAACTTGTATTTCAATGCTTATACTCTGGCCGCCGCGCAATCCTAGATAGCGAAGGCGACCGTTTCGCAAAGAAATCCAATGCCCGGCGCCACCTATACCCTCTTCCGCAACGCCATCCTCGCCGAGCAGCAAGTCGTGTGCAGCTATGACGGCCGCTCGCGCGAGCTCTGTCCGCATATCATCGGCACCAACAAAAGCGGCGAAGAGGTCGTGCTGGCGTGGCAATTCGCCGGAGAAAGCTCAGGCCCGCTGCCGCAATGGCGGTGCTTGAGACTAGCCAATGTCAGGAACGCCCGCGCCCGTCACGGGCGCTGGCATGAAGGCGGCTCCCACAAGACGACGCAGAAATGCGTGACCAGGATCGATCTCGACATCAATATCCACGTGCGCAAGCGGCGATAGGGACCCTAAACAGTACCAGCTTTGTCGTCCCGGCGAACGCCGGGACCCATACGCCGCAGCCTCTCTGGCTAGCACAGAGGCTCGACGGCTTTCTAACGACTAGCATCGGTGGGTTATGGGTCCCGGCGTTCGCCGGGACGACGGCAAATGATTTGCCCCGACGGGCAGATTGCACATATCGGCCATGCGCAAATTGCCCGTCGTGTTAATCTGCCGCAGGCAGCGCGCCTTGCGGCACGGACCCGACACACCTCACATTGACGCCGTCCCGCATCCACAAGAGGGGCGCTTCGCGATCGTCACGAACGTTGGATGCGGGATGCAATGGACGCGGCGCGCGCTTCTGACGAGGGCGCGTGTTCGCGGACGGCAAAATCGTGTGGTCCTGACGCCCCGACGCTGGTGTCAAGTCCGCGGAATCAATTCCGCTGATGACGGGGGCAAGAAAGCCCGGTCCCCGAGGAGAGCGCGCTATAAGCCGTAAAACCATTGCGCAGGAAACGCCGGGTGAATCCGGCCAAACCTGTGGTGACTATACTCGTGTGCTTCATTTATTTCGCACGCGAGGCTGCGGGTGCGGCTAACACCCGGCGTTTCCTGCGCCCTCCTTTGTCGGAGGAAGGTTGTTATCCATAGCTCGGGCGCTCCGCGTCGCGGGAATGTAAAGGCGCGCGTCTGAGGCGAGACAGAAGCAATTCACTGTTCGTCATTCCGGGATGGTGCGTTAGCACCAGACCCGGAATCTCGAGATTCCGGGTTCGCTCGTTTCACTCGCGCCCCGGAATGACGGTGCCGATCTTACACACCACTCACCGCAACCCCGTCCCGCCGCAGCGCTGGCATTTTACAACTTTGTCGCCCTTCTTGAGCAGTCCCTTGCCTTCGCAATTCTTGCACTTCTGCTTCTTCTTGATGTTCGGGCCTTTTTCATTGGCCATGATCTTCTCCCGGCGGTATTTGCATGCACTCGCACGAAGACGGCATTCTCGTTTATAAGCAAGGCCAATTCTGTATGAGGACCTGCATGATCACACGCCGCACGCTCATTCTGACCGGCCTAAGCGGCTTGCTCGTCGGCGCCGTAACGCGCAACGCCCCGGCCGCACAGCCCTCCCCCGCCGACCCCGTCGGGATCGTCAACGCCATCTACGCGCGTGCCGCAAAAGGCAAAGGCGATGGCGGCGGCACGTTCATCATTGAAGACAAGGCTGCCAAGGCGAAGTATCTGTCAAAATCTTTGGTCGAGTTGTGGACCAGGGCCGATGCCCATACCTCGAAGGACGACGTCCCGCCGATCGACTTCGATCCCGTCACCAATTCGCAAGATCCGGATGTCAAATCATTCAAGGTCGTGGCGGAGAAGATCGAAACGGACAAGGCGGTCATCGCCGCCACCATCTCCGGCCGGATGCCGCGCGCCAAGCCCAGCGACAACACCATCCGCTACAATTTCGTGCGCGAGGATGGCAAATGGAAGATCGACGATATCAGCGGCACGCTCGACGGCGAAGCCTGGTCAATCCGCGATATTCTCAGCGAGTCCTTGAAAGAAGTGGTCTGACGGTAATCTGGAAAGCAATGCCATGACCGAAGTCGTGAACAACAAGGCGCATCACCGCTATGAACTCACCGTCGACGGCCATCTCGCCGCGACCTATTACGCGATCTCAGGCAACGTCATCACCTTCATCCACACCGAGGTGCCGCCCGAACTCGGCGGCAAGGGCGTCGGCTCGAAATTGATCAAGGGCGCGCTCGACCAGGTGCGGGCCGAGGGGTTGAAGGTGATCGCGCAATGTCCGTTCGTCAAAGCCTATATCGAGAAGCACCCGGACTATGCCGACCTCTTGAAAACCTGATCCCCCGTGAGCGGTTCCTTGCGTCCTGTCGGTTTGCATCCGCGGGCCCACCGACCTAAATGAAGCCGTTGAATCCCGTTTTGCGAAAGCTAAGGCATGGCCACCGTCCGCGACAACAAAGTGCAAAGCCGTTTCGAACTCGATGTCGAGGGCGGAGTCGCCTTTGCCAACTATCGTGCCATGCCCTCGGCCGTCATCATCACCCACACCGAGACGCCACGCGCGCTTCGCGGCCGCGGCGTCGCCTCGGAACTGGTCAAGGGCGCACTGGAACTGATCCGCGCCGACGGCCAAAAGGTCATCGCCGGCTGCGGTTTCGTGGTGGACTACTTGCGCAAGCATCCGGAATACGCGGATCTGGTGGGGTGAGTGGTTTCAGACCGTCGTTCCGGGGCGACCCAACGCGTCGAACCCGGAACCCCGAGATTATAACGTCGAGATTCTACGATGTGCCATTGCACATCGTAGTTCGCGCTGACGCGCGCCCCGGAATGACAAGATTGCCCTCACACAATCCGGATCGACATATCCGGCAAGCCCTCGAGCTTGCACAACAGCACATCGCCCTTGACGACAGGACCCACGTTCTGCGGCGTGCCGGAGTAAATGATATCGCCGGCCTTCAGTTCGAACGCTTCCGACAGTTTGGCGATCTGCTCGGCGACGCTCCAAATCATCTTGTCGAGGTCGGAGGCCTGCCGCACCGTTCCGTTGACGGCGAGCGAGATCGCGCCCTTGCTGAAATGCCCCGTCTTCGTCGCTGGGTGGATCGGACCGATCACCGCGCCATGGTCGAAACTCTTGCCGATTTCCCATGGCTTCTTTTCAGCGGCCATGCCGTTTTGCAGATCGCGCCGGGTCATGTCGAGGCCGAGCGCATAGCCGAAGACGTGATCGAGCGCCTTCTCCGGCGCGATATTGGTGCCGCCGGATTTCAGTGCTGCCACCAGCTCGACCTCGTGGTGGTAGTTCTTGGTCAGCGAGGGATAGGGATGATCCGCCACGTCGCCGACCGCGACAACCTGGATCGCGTCTGTCGGCTTCTGGAAGAAGAACGGCGGCTCGCGGGTCGGATCGGAACCGCGCTCGATCGCGTGCGCGGCATAGTTGCGCCCGATGCAATAGATGCGGCGCACCGGAAACACATCCGCCTGGCCGGCAATCGGGATCGTGATCGCAGGGACGTTGAAAATTGGCTTTGGGCCCGATTGCGCCTGCGCCGAACCGCCCTGCGTCGCAGCGCCCGCCAGTGCCAGCGCGCCCGAGGCGAGAATGCTCCTGCGATCGACGGTATCCATTTGTATGCTCCTGTTGATCCTTCCGGAAACGTGTCTAGCGCCGCCATTCGCGCCGGGCAAGAAAATCAAGCGGCTGCGCTGCGGCATAAAAAAGGCCCGCGACAATGCGGGCCTTTTGGTTTGGCGAGAAAGGGTTGCTTACCACTTCACGTCCGCGGGCAGTTTGCCGCCGTTGGCGGCGAGCTTCGCCATCACCTGCTTGTGCAGCCAGATGTTCATGCTGGCCGAATCATTGCTGTCGCCGGTGTAGCCGAGCTCTTTCGCCAGCTCCTTGCGCGCGGCAAAACTGGAATCGATATCGAGCGCTTTCATCAAATCGACGATGGAAGTGCGCCATGCCAGTTTTTCTCCCTTGGCCGCGACCGCCTTGTCCAGGATCGGCGCGACGTCGACGGATTGCGCCGGTGCAGCCGACGATCCGCCAGCCGGCGCCGCCGATCCGGAAGCCGGACCTGCGGCAGCACCGCCGCCTGCAGGGGCTGCATCCGCCTTGGTGCCAAAGATCGCGCTCATGATTTTTCCGAAAATACTCATGGCTTTCTCCCAATGAACTCACTGATCGTATGAAAACTAACGGCAAGCACCGGGCGGATAGCATCAAACCTTGGCTGCCTCGGCATCGCTTGCCCGTGCAAAGGAAACGCCTCGAAGTTAGCTTAACTGAGGCAGAATGGCGGCGGCATGACCGATGTCTCGGCGTGCGCTGCCAAAATGCAAATTCACTCAAGCGTGAGCGACGGCAACCGCAATTGAGAGTACGCTGAGAAATTCAGTTCGCGACACGGCCAGTTCTGGTTTTCCTGTCTTCGCGTCTGGCTTGATCGTGATCGCTTCTGCAGACGGTCCCGCGCTGCCCTGAGCTTGCGTGAATCCGGCCGCTGCACCAAGGGAGACAACGACCATGGCCACACCATACTCTGGCAATGTCCCACCGCTGGCTCAGCCAGCACAAGATACTGCGGCGGGACCTGTCATCCGCAAGATCACGCTATCCGATCTCCATCAAGCGCTTCGGCTCGGCTGGGAAGATTTCAAGGCGGTTCCAAGCCATGCCATCATCCTCTGCGTGATTTATCCGGTGCTCGGCCTGGCCCTGGCGCGCACCGTGCTCGGCTATTCCGTGCTGCCGCTGCTGTTTCCGCTGGCCGCGGGCTTTGCCCTGCTCGGTCCTTTTGCGGCGCTCGGTCTTTATGAGCTGAGCCACCGTCGCGAACTTGGCCAAGAAGCATCGGCTTGGGATGCCCTCGACGTGCTGCGCTCGCCCTCGTTCGGCGCCATGCTCGGGCTCGGCACGCTGCTGCTGGCGTTGTTCGTGACCTGGGTCGCCACGGCGCAAGCGATTTATGTCGCGACGTTCGGTTACGAAGCCGCCGCCGGAATACCCGACTTCGCCCACCGCGTACTGACGACGCCGCAAGGCTGGTGGTTGATCATTGTGGGATGTGGCGCAGGCTTCCTGTTCGCCGTCGTGGCACTGTGCATCAGCGTGGTGTCGTTCCCGCTGATGCTCGATCGACACGCCGGCGCCGCTGACGCCATCGTGACATCGCTTCGGGCCGTCGCACGAAATCCGGTTCCCATGGCTGTCTGGGGATTGATCGTGGCCGCCTTGCTGGTGGTGGGATCCCTGCCGCTCTTCCTCGGCCTTGCGGTGGTGATGCCGCTGCTCGGTCACGCGACCTGGCATCTCTATCATATGGTCATCGCACCCGATCCCAATCCACAGCCGATCCCGCTCCGGCCTCAACGCGAGCGGCGCTCGGCCGCGGATTTCCCGGCTGCATTGTTCCCATGGCGGCGCAAGGACGACGCATAAATCTTACGCCACACCGATCGGACCGCCGGTGATGGTTGACCGGCGGTTCGGCATGAAGCGTGCTGATGTTCCATCACGCCGGGTTCGCCCAAGCCTTGTTTTGGCCGCGGTCGACCCCGACATATCCGGTCGTCCGGTCCCCCTCCAGGAGCCAAGCCAGTCGGTGCGAATTTCGATGATCTTCCGCTGCGTCTTCGCGGTGAGCACGGTGCTCACCATTTCCGCAAGCGCGGCGCTCGCCGTGCCCTGCGGTACCGGTAACTTTCAGGCTTGGCTCGATGATTTCAAGACCGAAGCGGCCGCGAAGGGAATCTCGCAAGCCGCGATCGCATCCGGCCTGAATGGCGTGACGCTCGATCAGAGCGTTCTCTCCCGGGATCGCTCGCAAAAAGTCTTCAACCAGAGTTTCGAAGAATTCTCCAGCCGCATGGTCCCGCCCCGAGTCGCGCGCGGCGCGAACATGATGAAGCAATATGGTTCGTTGCTGTCCCGCATTGAGCAAAGCTATGGCGTCCCCGGCGAGGTGCTGGTCGCGATCTGGGGATTGGAGACCGACTTCGGCGTCAATATCGGAAAATTTCCGACGATGCGGTCGCTGGCGACGCTGGCATATGATTGCCGGCGCTCCGAGATGTTCCGAAACGAATTGATGGACGCCTTGCGGATTATCGAACGCGGCGACCTCACGCCATCTGAAATGCGCGGCGCCTGGGCCGGTGAGATCGGGCAGACCCAGTTCATGCCCTCGTCCTACGTCAAATTCGCGGTGGATTTCGACAACAACGGCCGCCGCGACCTGCTACGCAGCGCACCCGATGTGTTGGCATCAACCGCCAATTTCCTTGCCGGTTACGGCTGGCAACGCGGCAAGGGCTGGGAACCCGGCAGCGCGAATTTCACCGTTCTGCAGCAGTGGAACAAGAGTGAGGTTTACGCCAAAACCATCGGCTATTTTGCCACCCAGCTAGCCCACACTCCCTGACACACACGTAAGAGTGATCTTTGGTTCATTATTTAAACCATATTCAAACCGCGCATGGTCACGGAACCTCAGTCGGCTACGAAAAGACATTTGTCGCCGCCACTTGGACGGGATTGCTACTGGAGCCCAGCCTTTGACGTGATTGAACAGGAAGCGTTGCCGAACTGTTAATCATCTCTTACAGGAGATATGCGATTTATGATTAGCTGCACCGCAACATCGGAACTTCCAGCGCGGGGAATCACGGCTTATGTTCCCTTCAATGATGAGGTCTCCCAAAGACTGAATCAAGATACAAGGAGATCAACCCATGTTGCTTTCGCTCGTCCGCATGATCCAGGCGTTCCGGGATTACCAGCGCAATGTCGCCGAACTGTCCCAGCTGACCGATCGCGAACTGGCCGATATCGGCCTTGATCGCTCGGATATTCCGCGCGTTGCAGCCGGTAATTATAAGGGCTGAACCACATTCAGCCGAGGTTTAAGACGGACAACGCCCGCCAAGTCGCGGGCGTTGTCGTGTCAAGCGGACCCGTGCACTCCGCGGCGAAACGCGCTACCTCTGTGCCCATGATAGGCACCCCATCATCCCAGCAATTCCTGCATATTATCGGCGGTGGTCTCGCTGGTTCTGAAGCGGCCTGGCAGGCGGCGAATGCCGGGATCAGCGTCGTCCTGCACGAGATGCGCCCGGACCGCATGACGGAGGCGCATCGCACCGACGGCCTTGCCGAACTGGTGTGTTCAAATTCGTTTCGATCCGACGATGCCGCCAATAACGCGGTCGGATTGCTCCATGCAGAGATGCGCCGGCTCGGCTCACTGATCATGCGTGCCGCCGACGCCAACCAGGTGCCTGCCGGCGGCGCGTTGGCGGTGGACCGCGACGGATTTTCGGCTGCCGTCACCAAAGCCCTGCACGACCACCCGCTCATCGAATTGCGACGGGGCGAGATCAAGGGACTACCACCTGCGGACTGGAACAACGTGATCGTCGCGACCGGCCCCCTCACCTCGGCACCGCTGGCCGAGGCCATTCGCGAACTGACCGACGAGAACGCGCTGGCATTCTTCGATGCAATCGCGCCGATCGTGCACCGGGATTCCATCGACATGCCGGCGGCCTGGTTTCAGTCACGCTACGATAAGGTCGGCCCCGGTGGCACCGGCGCCGACTACATCAATTGCCCGATGACAAGAGAGCAATACGATCGTTTCGTCGATGCGCTTATCGCCGGCGAAAAGACCGACTTCAAGGAGTGGGAGACCAATACGCCCTACTTCGACGGCTGTCTGCCGATCGAAGTCATGGCCGAGCGTGGTCACGAGACCCTGCGGCATGGGCCTATGAAACCGGTCGGGCTGACCAACCCGCACGATCCGACCGTGAAGGCCTACGCCATCGTGCAATTGCGCCAGGACAACAAGCTCGGCACCCTCTACAACATGGTCGGATTTCAGACCAAGCTGAAATACGGCGCGCAGCAGCGGATCTTCCGCATGATTCCCGGGCTCGAAAACGCCGAATTTGCCAGGCTCGGGGGCTTGCACCGCAATACCTTCCTGAATTCGCCAAAGCTACTGGATGGGCAGCTGCGCCTTCGCGCAGATCCGCGGCTGCGTTTCGCCGGTCAGATGACCGGATGTGAAGGTTATGTGGAGTCCGCAAGTATTGGATTGATTGCAGGCCTTTATGCGGCCGCCGACGCGCGGGGCCGGTCGCTTCCGTCTCCACCTCCGACAACAGCGCTCGGATCGCTACTCGGTCACATCACGGGCGGCCATATCGAAACCATCGACAGCGGCCCTCGATCGTTCCAGCCGATGAACATCAATTTCGGACTGTTTCCTCCGCTGGCTGCGTCGCCCAACAGAAGCCCCGACGGGACGCGTTTGCGCGGCAACGAAAAAACGATTGCAAAGCGACGTGCCATCAGCGCACGTGCGCTGTCTGATCTCGATTTTTGGATCGCCGAACATCTGCGCGTTGCAGCGGCAGCGTGAGCGTTCATGACTTTGCCCAGGGACGAGGCCGATGTTCTATCGGCGCGATGGGCTGAAGACGTGTTGCTGAAGCGTGACGTGTTCTCCACGGTCGAACGCGGCCGTTTTCGAAAAGCAGACGGCGACGTTGAGGCGGTATTGCGCAGGATCGACCTGGTTCCGTGGTGGTCGATTCAACTTCGAGAGCGAGGACTTGAATGCGTCCTTACGCTGAGAATTGTCGCGACCTGGCTGCCCGCCACAATGTCCACAATGTCCGAAACCTTGGCGTTGATCGAGGCATGAATAGGTCGCTGTCGGCACGCGACATCCGCACAAGATCGCGTCGAACCTGCGCCAGTGGCAAGAACATCGGCCGCACCTCCGGTGGCACCATCTCAAGCAAACCGAAGGCCGTCTTCAGATGTCCCTTCGCCTCGCCCAGCAGCTGGTCGAAAGCGGCGCGCAATTTCTGGGTTTCCTTGCCTGCGAACACTTCCTCGATCCCGCAACCGTGCCTCTGCAGTACCTGCTGCGGCACGAACAATTGACGCCGCGAAGCATCCAGCGGCAGCGACGCCATCACCTGCGTGATGCCTTGTGCCAGGCCCGCGTGGCGCGCGAGATGCTCGATCTCTTCCGACGTCTGCCCGGCGATCTGGGCCGCTAGCGAAAAAAGAGCTGACGAAGTGTCGTTGATGTAACCTTCCAGCGCCGCCATGGTCGGCATCGGATCGTTGTAGAGATCGAACTGATGCTCCTCGATCAGACGCGACAGCCGCTCGACCGGCAGGCGCCAGGTCCGTATCACCAGCAGCAATTCGGCCGCAACCGGATTGCCCTCGACACCGCCATGCTCCACGCCCGCCAGCATGTCGGTCCACCATTGCAGGCGCATCTCGCCTGGCAGCGGTTGACTAACCTGCTCGTGCACGCGGGAAACCTCGACGTTGAAGGCATATAACGCCAACAACGCGCGACGCTGAGAGGCAGGCACGAACAGCGCGGAAGCATAGCGGACAAAATCGTGCGAGCGCACCAGTTCCGCGCAGAATCCGGCCGCCTCCCTGCTTGCGGCTGGTTCGCTCATGGGACTGCGATCAGCGCCGCCGCGACGCGCCGCCTCTCGCCGATCATGATGTTGTAGGTGCGGATCGCAGGTCCGGTCTGCATCGGGTCCAGCACGATACTTTTAGCACGCAACGCCTCACGAAGACCTCTGGGAGGAACCCAGACATCCGTGCCGGTGCCAACAATGAGCGTGTCGATGGTATTCGCAGCTGCGAAGACAAGAGCAAGGGAGCCTTCGTCGATATCTTCCGGCTTCGTCACCGGCCATGCCCACATGGCATCCGGCAGGCACAGCAGCGAGCCGCGATGCGACATTTCGGCGAACGCGAAGCCGCCGTTGCCATAGGCCTCGATCGGCGCCGACCTCGGAAGATGGGGAGCGTCCGAGCGGCCCGCCATCGTCACTTCTTTCGAGGAATGTCCGGGGCGTCTGCCCGGTGGATGCCGACACCAAGATAGATCAGGATCGGCGCTGCGATGAAGATCGACGTATAGGTACCAACCAGCACCACGCCGAACATCATGACGGCGGTGAAGCTGTGGATCGCATTGCCGCCGAACACTAGCAGTGCCAGCAGCGCCAGCGTCACCGTGACGTGGGTGATAATGGAGCGCGACAGCGTTGAATTGATGGACTCGTTGAGCAATTCCGGCATCGGCATCTTCTTGTACCGCCGCAACATTTCGCGGATGCGGTCGTAGATGACGACCGTGTCGTTCAGGGAATAACCGAGAATCGTCAACAGCGCCGCGATGCTGGTGAGGTCAAAATCGACCTGCGAGATCGACATGAATCCGATCGTCAACACAATATCGTGGACGTTGGCGATCATGGCGCCGAGCGCGAACTGCCATTCGAACCGAAACCAGAGATAGATCAGGATCGCGAAGATTGCGAGCATCAGCCCGAGCATGCCGTAGGCGAGCAGTTCGCCGGAGACGCGCGGTCCGACCACTTCTACGCGCCGGTATTCGACGGCATCGCCCAACGCGCCGCGCACCTTCTGAACCGCCTC
>Ga0137404_10000371_pt1 | contig 29283 bp, 21 predicted proteins | sample CZOMad2_1_16fung_FD_108285 | JGI IMG/M metagenome (GOLD analysis project Ga0137404, IMG submission 108285) | Vadose zone soil fungal communities from Angelo Coast Range Reserve, California, USA - CZOMad2_1_16fungal (Illumina Assembly) | ecosystem: Environmental > Terrestrial > Soil > Vadose... | reverse complement strand
GGCCTACGAGTCGCTCACCGGCTGCGCCGAGCTCCTGGGCGGCGTGCTGCTCCTCGTGCCGCGGACGACGCTCCTGGGAGCCCTGGTCTGCGCCGCGGACATGCTGATGGTGGTGACGCTCAACTTCTCCTACGACGTGCACGTCAAGCTCTTCTCGATGCACCTGCTGTTCCTGGCCCTCCTGCTCCTCGCCCCCGACCTCCCCCGGCTGGCCAACCTGTTCCTGTGGAACCGTCCGGTGGAGCCGGCGGTCACGCCGCCGCTCTTTTCCCGCCCGCGGTTCGACCGGCTGGCGCAGCTCCTCCTTCTCCTCTTCGGCCTCTATTCAATCGGCACGACCTGGACCGAGACCCGCGTGCGCTACCGGGAGTTCCATCCGCCCCGGCCGCCGTTCTACGGCGTCTGGTCGGTCGAGGAATTCGCCGTCGACGGCAAGGCCGTACCGCTCTTCACCGATCCGAACCGCTGGCGCTGGGTGCTGTTCCAGCAGCCCCGAGCGCTCACGGTCGAGCTGATGATCGGAGCGCGCCGCGCTTACTCCCTCGATCTCGATCTCGCGAACCGGCGGATGCGGCTGGGAAAACCGCGGCCGGTGGTGGGGCCTCCGGAGCCGCCGTCGTCGCCGCCGATATCTGGCACGCCGGACGAATTCTCCTTCACCGCGCCGGAAGACGATCTGCTGCTCCTGGACGGCCAGCTGGGCGGCCACCCCACGCACGCCCAATTGCGCCGGTCGCCGCTCCTCGCCCCCGGCTTCCACTGGTTTTTCGACCCTGCCCCAGAGGACCGCTGACGCCGGAGTGCCGCGCCCACGGGGCAGGCCAACCGGGGGGCTGTCGGGCTCAAGGAGCCAGGAAAGACGGTGCGGTCGCCTCTCCTGCCAGCACCGCCTCGATCTCGGCCACCTCGCGGTCCCGCCGGTGATACCCCGTCTCCTCGATCAACCGCTTCGCCCGGTCGAGGCTGGCGCGGGCCGGGCCGTGCTCGCCGGCCGCGAGGTGCAGCCGGGCGAAACCCAGATGGGCGTCGGTCGCATAGAGGCGCATGCTGCAGCGGGCGCAGAGGCGGAGGACTTCCTCGGGGTCGGCTCGGCTGCGGAATCTGTCGTTCATGGCCAATCGCAACTCGGCGCGGGCGAGAAGTCCCCGAGGGATTTCATCCATCCGGCCGGATTTGCGTAACCCTTCGAGCCCCTGCTCGATGGAGCCCTTGGCCAGATCCAGGTCCTTGTGGCCGACCTCCCGGGTTCCCAGCAAAATGGCTCTTCCCAGAGAGATCCGGTCGAGCGCAATGTCACGCAGCCAATTCTTCTGCAGCGCCACCTGGATCGTATGCTCCGCACGTTGCCGAACTTCTCGCCACCGGCCCAAGTCGAGCAGCAGATTGCAGTAACCGAACCCTCTGAACCCATAGAGGAAGGGCTCTTGAGAGCGGCGCGCGTGGTTGACCTGTTCGGCTTCGCGAAAGACTTTCTCCGCGCGGTCGAGGTCACCGCACTGGTGCAGAATGATGGCGAGAGCGGACCTCGCGTTTGCCTGCTCTTCGGGAGGGCCGTCGAGCACCAGGTGAAGGCTCTGCTCGGCGATCGTCTGCGCTCGCCCTAGGTCTCCCAAAACTTCCAGGAGTGCGGCTAGGTTGGCAGACTGCCAAGAAGCATGCCGCTCATTGGCCAGCGCCAGTTGCGCCTCCAATGCCTCTTGCGTCGTCCTCAGCGCCTCCTCCAAACGACCCACAGCCCGGAACGAATAACCCATCTCTCCCAGCACGAACGCCCGGGCTTTGGGGCTGAGCAGTGGGGTGGTTGCCTCGGGAGGTCGCAGAAAGTTGGTCAACACCTGGAGATTGATGCCCCAAAGTCCAAGAGTGCTGGTAGAAAATCGTTTCTTTCTGAGGACCCTGGTGCGGAATACTTCTTCGAGAGCCTCCTCGGTCTTGCCAGCTTTGCACCCATGCACGACGGCGGCGAAAAGCGGCGTAAGACCCGGAGCTGTATCCGGGTACGTCTCAACGGCTTCCTTGTAGTACTGATAGAGCCGGCAGTGCGCCTCCCGCCAGGAGGCAGGATTCTCCTTGGCCAGCTTCTCGCCAAAATGCTCGCGCACCAGGGGATGGGCATCGAGCGCCTCCGGCTGGTTGGGATCCTCCTCGGCAATCAATCGGCTCCCCCGGAGCTTCGACACGAGGTGGAACCAGTCCGTCTCCGGCAGACTCGTCAAGTGGTCGGTGAGACGCGAAATGGGCGGAGCCGCACGCAGGGCCGCGAGAGCCTTCGCTTCTGCAGGGCGGTCAAAGAGCCCGAGAAGGAGCAGCAGCTCGACTTCCGGGCCAGGCCCGAAGCGGCGCACGAAGGCCTCCATGATTCGGCGCGGATGGCGGCTCTGTGCGTCCGCGCCCGTCTCCCTTGGGATCTCGGCGCTGGCCTCGGCGGCATGACCCGGAAAGGCCTGAAGATACGAGGCGAGAAGGTTCACTGCCAGCGCGTGGCCGCCGAAGCTCCGTGCCACCTGCTCGAGCTCAGCGTCCGAGCCACGGATGCCGCGCACCCGTAGGAGCGCCCGACCGGCTTCGGGAGAGATCTGCTCCAGGTCCCGGCTTACCGCAGTTTCGACGAATTCGTCGAGGTCGGCCACCGCCTTCCGAGTCGTGATCAGGCAGAGGCCCTGCTCGCTCTGGGCCAACCGAGTCAGCAAGGCGGCAAGGCCAGCGTCCTCTAGCCAGCCGCCCTCCACGGCCGACTGCAGCGGCTCTACGCCGTCGAGGACCAGGAGGTTCTTCTCGCGGCAGATGAGATCCGCCAGTCGCTCTCCCTTGGCCCAAGGGGAGCCGGATTCAGGCTCCGAATCTCCGAAGAAGCGCAGGGCTTCTCCGAAGAAGAGGTCCGCCGAGGCGCTCCGCTCGCCTGTTCCTTGCCGGAAGAAGGTCCAGCCGAAGACCTTCCGCGCCCCGCGGAAGCCGTCGGGCTCCATGCGCTCCAGCCACTTGTTGACGAGCGTTGACTTGCCGACCCCACCCCAGGCGACGAGAGTCGCGATCCGCACCTCGCCGGTGTCCCACAGCTCGTCCAGCCAGCCGAGTTCCTCGGCGCGGCCGAAGAGCTCGGCTCCGGTCACTGGGAGGCGAGTAAGATCGATCTTCTCTGGTTGCGGATGCAGTGGAGAGGACACCCTGGATGACCCCTCCCGGGTGATTCCCCGGGCAGCATCGCGGGGGCGCTCGACCGCCGTGGCGATCTGGTCGGCAACCTGGGCGAAGATCTCGTTTCGGGTGCTATCAGGAAGCCCGTCGATGGTCTTGCCGTCGTGCGGCACCATCTCGATGGCCTTGAGCCAGTCGACCCGATGCCAGGGGCAGGCCGAGAGCAGGACCGGGAGCAGGAGCAGCCCGTTCTTCTCGCGCTTCTCCAGCAGGAAGGGAACCTCCTCCTTGCGGACGAAGGGGGACGAGAGATAGTGGGCCGAGATCAGGCAGACGGCCGCGTCCGCCTTCTCCAGAGCCGCTCGGATCTCGGGATACCAGCTGTCCCCGGCATCGATTCGCCGATCTTCCCAGACCTCGAAGAGCCCCTCCTGGACCAAAACTTCGAGTTGAGGAAGGAGGATCTTCTTCCAGGCTTCATCCTTGTGGCTGTAGCTCACGAAGACCGTGGGCAGGGGCATCCAGACATTGTAGCGAAATGGAGAGGCCCTCCTTCTCGTGCAAACGTCCTCCTGAGAGGACGCACGAAGCTCCGCACGGGGCCAAAAGGCCAAGAAAGTCTTCAGAAACCTCTGCAGGTCGACTTCCAACGTCTCCGGCTCGACTTTGGATCCGTCCGGGTCGACTTCCGGCGTCTCCGGATCGACTTCTGATGCGTCCGGCTCGACTTCTGACCTCTCCGGGCCGACTTCTCATGCCTCAGGGTCGACTTTCCATCCAAGGAAAGTAACTTTTGACGAGTGCCGGAAGACTTTCCACGGCTCCGGAAGCGTCCGGAGAGTTCCCGGAAGCTCCCGGAGGGATTTTGGAAGCGTCCGGAGGGTTTCCGGAAACGCCGGGAGAAGTTCTGAAAGCGTCCGGAGGGGGTCCGGAAGTGACCGGAGGGTTTCCTGAAGCATCCGGAGAGATTCTGGAAGGGTCCGGAGGGTTCCCGAAAGCGTCCGGAGGAAGTCCGGACGCTCCCGGAGAGCGTCTGGAGCCTCCCGGAGAGGTCCCGGAGGATTTTCCTGGGTTTCCGTAAGCTTCCGCCGCGCCCAAGGGGCAGCCCCTGGGCGCGGCGGAAGACTCCAGCCTTTCGGAGGGATCGCTTAGAACGGGATGTCGTCGTCCTCGGGCTCGCCGAAGCCGCCGCCACCACCGCCACCACCCTCGTCGTAGCCACCGCCCCCGCCGCCCGAGGGTCCGGGACCGCCGGGACCCTCGAACTCGGGGCCGCCGCCGCCACGGGAGCCGAGCATCTGGAAGTTCTCGCAGATGACCTCGGTCCGGTAGCGCTTCTCCCCGGTCTGGCGGTCGTCCCAGGAGCGGGTCTGGAGCCGCCCCTCGACGTAGATCTGCTTCCCCTTCGTCAGGTACTGGCCGGCGACCTCGGCCTGCCGGCCCCAGCAGACGATCTGGTGCCACTCCGTCTGCTCTTGCCGCTGGCCGCCCTTGTCCTTCCACTTCCGGCTGGTGGCGAGGGTGAAGCTGGCGACGGGCTGCCCCGAAGGGGTCGATCGGACCTCCGGGTCGCGGCCCAGATTGCCCACCAGAATCACTTTGTTGACCATGCTTCCATTCTCCTCTTTTCTCGGAATGCGTTACGGTATCACACCCCCCCGGGCAACTCCCCGGGGGCGGGCTCGGGCGACGTCCGTCCGAGCCTCCTCATGAGGAGGGACGGAAAGCGTGCGGCTGATCTTGCAAAGAGTGAGCTCCGCCTCGGTGACGGTCGAGGGCGAGGTGGTGGGACGGATCGGCCGCGGCATCCTCGTCCTGGTCGGCGTCGAGCGCGCCGACGGCCCGGAGGAGGTCGCGGCGGCGGCCGAGAAGCTCGCCGGCCTGCGTATTTTCGACGATGCGGAGGGGAAGATGAACCTCGACACCCGCGCCGTGGGGGGCGCCTTCCTCGTCGTCTCCCAGTTCACCCTCGCCGGCTCGCTCGCCCGCGGCCGCCGCCCCTCCTTCGACGACGCCGCCCCGCCCGCCGCCGCCGCTCCCCTGGTCGAGGCCCTGGTCGCCGACCTCCGCGCCAGGGGCTTCGCCGTCGAGACCGGCCGCTTCCGCGCCTATATGGAGGTCGCTCTGGTCAACGACGGGCCGGTGACGTTTCTGCTCGAGGTGTAGGGGCGCCGCCCCCCTACCCCAAATTCACGATCCGTATCGGCACCGGGGTGAAGCAGAGCACGAAGAGGAGGAGGGCCAAGGCGGCGATCCAGAGCCGCGGGCGGTCTAACGGGACGCTTTCGTCGACCACCGGCGGGTGGCGCGGGCGCAGGAGGAGGAGGATGCCGCACCAGAGCCACCAGCCCGGCCAGAGCAGCCCGGTGAGAGCGAGCACCCCCCAGAGCGGCCAGGCCAGGCGCCACTGCCGGCGCCCGATCGCCGCGTAGAGGACGTGCCCGCCGTCGAGCTGGCCCAGGGGCAGGAGGTTCAGGCCGGTGGTGAAGAGCCCGAACCAGGCGGCGAAGGCGACGGGATGGAGGTTCAGGGTCTGGCCCGGCCCGAGGCGGCCGTGGAACAGCCAGGCGACGAGCCGGATGGCGAGACACCAGCCGGGCAGGAGGAGACCCGCCTCCGCGGCGTTCGGGTGAGCGGCCTCGACGAAGGTCGAGACGTGCGAGTGCGCCACGCCATAGAAAAGGAAGGGGAGGAGGGCCACGAAGCCGGCGAGCGGGCCGGCGACGCCCACGTCGAACAGCTCGCGCTTATCGCGGATGGGTGCCTGGATGCGGATGAAGGCGCCGACCGTACCGAGGCCGAAAGGGACCGGCAGGAAATAGGGAACCGTCGAGGCAAGACCATAGCGCCGGCAGGTAAGATAGTGCCCCATCTCGTGCGCAAAGAGGATGCCCAGCAGAATGAGCGAGATCTGGGCTCCTACGGCGAGGAGTTCTGGATGGTGCCACACCCATACCGCGGTCTCTATCGGGAAGCGCGGATCGAGAAGGCGATCGTCGATCTGAACGTCGGTCCGAATTCCCATCAGAAGGACGGGGCTGAAAGTCATGACGGAAAGGAAGGCAAGGAAGAGCAGCACCAGGGCGAGCCCCCAGCGTGGTCGCGGCAGCGGGGGAGGGCGGTAGGCCACGGGCTGCGGCGGGGGCAGCAGCTCGAGCCGGGGGAGCGGTACGATCGGCGGCTCGCCGTTCACGACCGGCGAGCTCCCCGGAGCGGAGCGGGAGCGGAGGAGGCGGTCAGAGGTTCTTCAGATCCTTGCCGGGCTTGAAGCGGACGGTCTTGCCGGGGGTGATGGCGACCTCGACCCCGGTCTTGGGATTCCGGCCGACGCCCTTCTTGCGGTCGCGTACCTGGAAGACTCCAAACCCGCGGAGCTCGATGCGCTTGCCGTTGCAAAGAGCGTCCTTCATCGCCTCGATGATGGTGTCGACCGCCTGCGCGGCCTTCACCCGAGGCACTTCCGTGAGCTCCGCGACGCGGTCGACGATGTCAGACTTGATCATCTGGACTCCGAAACGGCGGCGAGTCTAACAACGGGCGCTTCAGGGTGTCAACAAAACGTCGACCGCCCTACGCGCCCGATACCGCCTGTTTTTTGTAGAGGATACAACGTTCGAAGGCGGCGACGGTGGCATCGGTCAGGCGCTTGAGCTCCTCCAGGTGGAGACCGGCGGGACCCCCTTCGGCGCGGTCGGCGTAGAGGATCGCCACCAGGCGGTCGCGTAGGCGGACGGGAAGCATCACGCACTCGCGCGGCAGCTCCCCGCCCCAGGAGGCGGCCAGCTCGCGGTGCGCCGGCATCGGCGGCAGGGGACCCAGGTGGAGACCGCTGCCGCCGCGCAGATTGAGGAACAGGGAGGGCCGGTCGAAGCCGACGCCGAAGGCGGCGAAGGTCTTGGGTTCGATCCCCGCGCCGACCGCCCGCCAGGCGGTGACCCGGTCGCGGCTGGCCTGGAAGAGGGCCACCCGCCGGTAGTGCATGCCCAGGAAGGCGAGCAGGAGGTCGCCCACCTCCTCGCGGTCGTGGACCGCGGCCAGAGCCTCCAGGGCCTCCTCGAGGTCGGCGGGCGGCGGCAGCGGCTGGCCCTTGTCGCGGCCGACCAGGGCCGCCCGCTCCTGCGGGGTGAGCGAGAGGCTGCGCGGCGGTGGGGCCTTCGCCACGGCGGGGCGGGGCAGTGGCTCGGCCGGAGCGGGTGGGGGCGGCGGCTCGACCGGCACGACCCGCGGCCGGGGCGTGGTGGTTCGGGGAGGCATGGCGGCCGGGGAGGGCGCCGGGGATGGCGGAGATGCCGGAGACGGGGCGGGCGGCCGCGGAACGGCGTCCACGGGGGACGGTACGTCCGGCAGCAGCGCGTCCGGCAGGGGCGGCGGCGGCTCGAAACGCGGCGGGCGGGCGAAGGGGTCGCCTTCGAGCGGCGGCAGGAGGGAGGCCAGGCCCTGTCCCGGCCGCGCGGCGGCGGCCGGCGGGCTCTCCTTGTCCCACAGGTAGCGCGAGCGGTTCAGCCGGTCGAGCAGCTTGGCGAAGCGCGGCGGGCACTCCTCGTCGTAGTACTTCTCGAGCGCCTCGAAGATGCGGATCTCGTTGCCCACGTGGACCCGCACCCGCTTGCCGGTGGCGAAGGCGATCTCGTCCTGGCAGGCGAGGTTCCGGGCGTCGAGCATCGCCACGTCGAGCCGGCCGCCCAGCGCCCGGAAGGGGATGGCGCGGCAGCGCCGGGCGAGCTTGGCCGGCAGCAGCTCCTGCACCTCGTCGGGGATGCCGCGCAGCTCCTCGACCCGCACCGCCGGCACCCCGAGCTGCTCGGCGAGGCCCTTCTGCAGGAGCTCCTCGGTCAGGGCATCCATCTCCAGGAGACAGGTGCCCAGTCGGCCGCCCACGACGTTCTGGTTCTTGAGCGCACGGGTCAGCTGCTGGACGGTGATCCAGCCCCGCGCCACGAGCAGTTGTCCAAGCTTACCCATCTACGACCGGTTGGCTCCGTCTTCCAAGCCTTCGATTCGGTTTCTAACTTCTTGTCTGTAGGCAACTTAACCGTGGAGAGGAGATTATAGGGGCGGCTCCGCGCCTTGTAAAGCACCCGGCGGTCCTATGGTATTCTGCAGGGGTGAGAATGCTGGGCCTCACCCTTCTGCTCCTGCTCCCGATCGCCGCCCTGCCGATCCACGCGGCGGCAACCCCTGCGACTCCGCCGAGCCCCGCGACCTCTGTGGCCGGGCAGGCCGCCTTCCAGTTCGCGCTCGGCAAGGTGCTGGCCGCCGAGGGCTCGTTCACCGAGGCCCTGGCCGCCTTCGAGGAGGCGGAGAAGCTCGCCCCCGGCGATCCGTACGTGCGCCTGGAGCGCGCCGAGCTGCTCGGGCGCCTGGGCACCATCGCGCGCACTCCCCACGCCCGCTCCGACTACCTGGGGAAGGCGGTGGAGGAGGTGAAGCGGGCGCGCGAGCTGGCGCCCGGCAATCCCGACGTGCTGCGCGGCGTGGGCGAGGTCTACCTGGCTTTGGCCGACCAGGACCCCGCCGCCCTGGCGACCGCCCAGGAGGCCTACGAGGGCCTGCGCCGCCGCGACCCCTCCGATCTCCAGGTGATGGTCACCCTGGGCCGCATCTATCTCGAACAGGGGCAGGCGGGACGGGCGGCGGACGTCTTCCGCGAGCTGGTGAGCTACGTCCCCAACAACCCGACGGCCAACTCGCTGCTCATCGAGTCGCTGCTCAAGGCGGATCGCAAGGCGGAGGCCGAGGCGGTGCTCAAGGAGACGCTCGGCTTCGACCCGGAAAACCTCCAGGCGCGGCTCACCCTGGCCGAGGTCCAGGGGCAGCGCGGCGACCACCGGACGGCGCTGGAGACCCTCCTCGCCGCCCCCGAGTCGGTGCGCGGCGACCCCCAGCTGCGCCGCCAGCTCGCCTCCGCGCTCTACTTGACCGGCGACCTCGACGCGGCGTTGAAAACCGCCGACGACCTGCTCAAGGCGCAGCCCGACAACCAGTACCTGGAGCTCCTGAAGGGGCTCATCCTGACCGCCCAGGGGCGCAATCCGGAGGCCCTGGCCCTGCTGTCGCGCCTGCGCGATGCCGATCCCCAGGACCTGGTGCTCACCACCACCCTGGCGCGGGTGCTGCGCCGGGAGGGGAAGAAGGACGAGGCGGCGAAGCTCCTCACCGATCTGGCCGCCGACCTGGCGAAGGACGGCAAGGCCCAGGAGTCGCGCGACGCCATCCTCGAGCTCGCCCAGCTCTACGCCACGACCGAGGACTGGGCGAAGGTGAGCGAAACGCTCGCCCCCCTCCTCCACGCCGACGAGCCCAAGGCCCGCACCGAGGCCCTGCTGCTCAAGGCCGACGCCTTGATCGAGCTCAAGCGCTTCGACGAGGCGGTGAGCCTGCTGACCCCGGTCACGGCGACCTCGCCGCTCCTCGCCGCCAAGCGCGGGGAGGTACTCTGGAAGGCGGGCAAGGAGCGCCAGGCGAAGCGCCAGCTGGCGCAGCTCGGCCGCTCGGACGACCCACAGAGCCTGCTCGCCGCCGCCCAGTCGTACCAGCGACTCGACCAGTACGAGGAGTCGATCCCGCCGCTCAAGAAGGCGCTGGCCAGCCACCCGAACCTCCCCGCCGCTGGCTTCCTGCTCGGCGCCGCCTACGACCACGACCGGCACCGAGACCTCTCGGTCGCCGCCTTCCGCCAGGCGCTCAAGGCCGATCCCGACTTCCATGCCGCCTTGAACTACCTGGGCTACATGTGGGCCGAGAAGGGCGAGCACCTGGACGAGGCGCTCTCCCTGGTCAAGCGGGCGGTGGCCCTGGAGCCGGACAACGGCGCCTACGTCGACTCGCTGGGCTGGACCCACTATCGGCTCGGCCAGTACGACCGCGCCCGCGACTATCTGGAGCGGGCGGCCCGTCTGGTGCCGGAGGACGCCACCGTCCACGAGCACCTGGGCGACGTCTACGTCGCCCTCGGCCAGCCCGACAAGGCCCGTGACATGTACCGCCGCGCCCTCTCGTTGAGCGACCACAACCCGGAGCAGACCGAGCAGGTCCGGCGCAAGCTGGACGGCTTGGACGGCACCACCCCCCGGCGCTAGATTCTACGAACGTGAGCCCCCTCCCCACTCCGGCGTACGGCGGCGGCCGTGCGTCCCGATTCGGGGTCGCGGCACTCCGATTCGGGGTCGCGGTGCTCCTTGCCCTCGGGCTCGCCGGCTGCTCCCTGCGGCCGGCGCCCGCTCCGGTGCCGGCCGGCGGGGCGGCGCCCTGGCAGATTCCCACCGCGGCCTACGGCTCGCAACGGCTGTTCCGGATCAGCTACTCCGGGCCGGAGGGAGAGGGGAGCTTCCGACTCACCCTGCGTCTCCCCGCCGCCGACCGCTACCAGGTGACGACCGCCGACCCCGTGGGGCGCGCCCTGTGGAGCCTCGACGTGGCCGAGGACCAGGGGCTCTTCCTCGATCACCGGAACCATACCTTCTGCCGGTTCGAGGGCCGCTTCGACATCTCCGGGGTGCCGCTCGCCCCGTTTCCCCTGCTCTCGCTCCCCTCGCTGCTCCTCGGTCGGCTGCCGGCGGAGCCGGCGGCGCCGCCGACCCAGAAGGGCCGGGACCTCCACTTCACCGACGGGATGGACCGCCGCTGGACGGCGACCGTCACCTCCGGGCAGGTGGTCGCCTGGACCCTCTGGGAGGCGGGCGAGAAGCAGCCGGCCGTCCTCTGGGTGCAGCGCGACAGCTGGGCGATCCTCTCCGACCGTGCCCAGGGGGTGCAGATGCGCTGGAAGGAGGTCGTGCGGGAGGCCCTGCCTGGCCCCCCGGCGCCGCTCTCCGTACCCCCCGGTTTCGCCGAGGAGGACTGCCGGGAGTAGCGGATTTGACACCCCGGCCCGCCGCCTCTAGCATAGAGCCCCGCCGGCGGGGGTACCCCTGCCGGGGAACGGGTGATCTCCAGGAGTTTGTCCCCCGGCGCGCCCGGACGGGCCGCAAAGGTTATAATGCGTGGGTTGATGCCGACGCGTGTCTAGTGCGGTCCCCCGGGAACCGTGGGTCCTGCTCGCCGGATCCCGAAGAGCCGCAGCGACTCTGCGAGGGCGCTGCCTGCAAGGGTAGCGCCCGGGACTTGCGCATCTGTCGCCGCGCCAGTCGCCGCCAGTCGCTTTGCCGCGCCAGAGGGTTCGACTAGGGATGACGGAGAGGACGCAAAATGGAGATCACAGAGGTCAAGGTCTTTCCGATTAACGAGGAGAAGCTCAAGGCGTTCGTGTCGATCGTATTCGATCAGTGCTTCATGGTCAACGACATCAAGATCATCCAGGGTCGGGACGGCCTTTTCATCAGCATGCCGAGCCGGAAGAAGAAGAACGGCGAGTTCAAGGACGTCGCCCACCCGCTGAACAACGAGACGCGGCGGATGATCGAGACCAAGGTGCTGGCCGAGTACGAGCGGGTCTTGGCGGAGCGGGGAGAGCGGACTCCGGAGCTGTCGGCGGCGGTGCAGCAGCGCACCGAGCTCGGCCGCCTGGCCGCGGATACCAGCGCGGTCGTTCCGGAAAGGACGATGGAGGAGGTCGAGGAGATGCACCTCCGCGACTCCTTCTGGACCGTGACCTAAGCGGTCGTACGAGACTGGGGCGTCGCCAAGCGGTAAGGCACGGGACTTTGGATCCCGCATCCGGAGGTTCGAATCCTCCCGCCCCAACCAGGTCGAGCAGGAGAAGGAAACCCAGCGACAGCGGTATCCTGCGGCAGACCCCGGCAGGGGGTCACGCTTCGCTCTCAGGCAAGGAGTGACGAGAGGATCATGCCCGGCGAACTGAAGATCTTTGGCGGCCGCTCCCATCCCGCCCTGGTGCAGGAGATCTGCGACTATCTGCACCTCTCGGCCGGCAACGTCTCGGCCCTGAATTTCTCGGACGGCGAGATCTTCTGCCAGATTGACGAGAACGTCCGCGGCTCCGACGTCTTCATCGTCCAGCCGACCTGTGAGCCGGTCAACGAGAACCTGATGGAGCTCTTGATCCTGCTCGACGCCTTCAAGCGCTCCTCGGCCTCGCGGGTGACCGCGGTGATCCCCTACTACGGCTACGCCCGGCAGGACAAGAAGGACCGGCCACGGGTGCCGATCACCGCCAAGCTGGTGGCCGACCTGATCTCCAAGGCGGGCGCCGACCGGGTGCTCACCATGGACCTCCACGCCGACCAGATCCAGGGCTTCTTCGACGTACCGGTCGACCACCTGTTCGCCGCGCCGGTGATCCTGGAGGCGCTGCGCCTGCTCGACGTTCCCGACCTGGTGATCGTCTCGCCGGACGCCGGCGGGGTGGAGCGGGCGCGGGCGATCGCCAAGCGGCTGGGGGTGGGTCTGGCGATCGTCGACAAGCGGCGCACGGCCCCCAACACGGCGGAGGTGATGCACGTCATCGGCGATGTCGACGGCTGCAACGCCCTGATCATCGACGACATCATCGACACCGCCGGTACCCTGACCAAGACCGTCGAGGCCCTGAAGACGAAGGGCGCCCGCCGCATCCTCGCGGCCGGCACGCACGGCGTGCTGTCGGGCCCGGCGCTCGCCCGCATCAACGAGTCGCCGCTCGAATCGATCCTGATCACCAACACGATCCCGGTGGAGAAGAAGCTCTCCCGCTCGGCGAAGCTGCGGCCGCTCTCGGTCGCACCTCTCCTCGGCGAGGCCATCCGCCGTATTCACGAGAACAGCTCGGTGAGCTCCCTCTTCGTGTGAAGAGGCTCCCACCGGTTTGAAAGAAGCGAGGAATTTCCATGAGTGAACTGGCCATCGACGTACAGAAGCGTGCCGGAACCGGCACCAACGCCAACCGCCGCCTGCGGCAGTCCGGCAAGATCCCCGCCGTGGTCTATGGCGGCGGCAGGGATACGGTGCCCATCCAGGTCGACCGCAAGACCCTGATCGACCTCATGAAGACGGGCGAGAGCGAGAACGCCATCTTCCTCCTGAAGCTCGCCGACAGCGGCCAGGAGCGGCACGCCATGATCCGCGACATGCAGGTCGACCCGCTCACCCGCCAGGTGATGCACATCGACTTCCAGCGCATCCTGATGACCGAGCGGGTCCGGGTCCAGGTCCCGGTCGAGCTCATCGGCACGGCCTACGGGGTGAAGACCGAGGGCGGCATGATCGACTTCGTGCACCGCGAGGTGGCGGTCGAGTGCCTGCCGGGCGACATCCCGAGGCACGTCGATTTAGACGTCACCGAGCTGCGGATCGGCCAGCACGTCGAGGCGCGCGACCTGAAGCTCCCCGAGGGCGTCACCCTGGCGGAGGAGCCGGACCGGGTCATCATCTCCCTCTCCCACACCAAGGCGGAGGAGTCGGCGACCGCGACCGAGGGTCAGGCCGAGCCCGAGGTGGCCAAGCGCGGCAAGACCGAAGAGGGGGCGTAGGGTCTGGGCCGGCTCATCCTGGGTCTCGGCAACCCGGGCGAGTGCTACCGCGAGACCCGGCACAACGTCGGCTTCGCGGTGGTCGAGGAGCTGGCGCGGCGGCGCCGGGTGCCGCTCGGCGGGGAGGAGTGCAACTCCCGCGTGGGCCGGGACGGCGACCTCCTGCTCGCTTTGCCCCAGACCTATATGAACCGCAGCGGCTACGCCGCCCACTGCTTCGTCGAGCGCCACGGCTTCCTGCCCGAGGAGGTCCTGGTGGTCTTCGACGACGTCAACCTGCCGCTCGGGCGACTGCGCCTGCGCCGGGCGGGCAGCCCGGGCGGTCACCGCGGCCTGGAGTCGATCGTCGAAGGGCTGCAGACCGACCAAGTCCCCCGCCTCCGCCTGGGGGTGGCAGGGGAGGAGGGGCCGCCGCCCGGCGGCGATCCCCTGGTCGATTTCGTCCTCACTCCCTTCACCGCGGAAGAGCGGCCGGCCGTGGAAGCGATGGTCGGCCGCGCGGCCGACGCCTGCGAGGCCTGGCTGGAGCGGGGGATCGAGGCGGCGATGAACGGCTTCAACGGGTAGGGCTCGCCGATTCCTACCGCAGCGCCTTGACCATCGCCACCACCCCCGCCCGGATCATGGCGACCGAGATGGCGGCCAGGAAGAGGCTGGCCACCTTGGCCACGGCGCGGTTAATCGAGGGGCCGATGATGCGCGCCAGGTAGGGGCCGAAGGCGAGGACCAGGAAGACGAGGAACATGTTGGCGACCAGCGCCACCAGGGTGGGCAGATAGCCGTAACCCTGCTGCGCCACCAGCACCGCGGTGATCGCCGCCGGTCCCATGATGAGCGGGATGCCGAGCGGCACCACCCCCACCGTCGAGCCCGGCTCGGCGCTGCGCTTCGGGTCGCGCCGGCGATAGTCGTCGAAGATCAGATTGGAGATCGAGAGGACGAGGAGGATGAGGCCGCCTCCCACCCGCAGGTCGTTCACCGTGATCCCCAGGAGCTTGAAGAGCAGGTGGCCGGCGAAGAGGACGAGCACCGCCAGGATGAACGCCGTGGCGACCGCCTGGAGGGTCAGCCGCCGCCGGCCGGCCGGCGAGAGGTCTTCGGTCAGCCCCAGGTACATGGGCAGGATGCCCAGCACGTTGATCGCCACGAAGAGCGGCAGGAAACTCTCGATGTAGTCTTGCATCTGCCTCCCCCGTACCCCTACCCGTTCCCGCTCTCGTCTGCGTCTTCTTCTTCGGTGGCCTCGCCCTGCCGCCGCTGCCGCTCCTCGGCCTCCTTCGCTTGGAGCTTGGCGAAGAGCGGTGCGAAGCCGGACAGGCGCCGCACCGCGGTGAGGTCCTTGTCCCGGCCGAGCAGGTCGGTGCGCAGGAAGGTCTTGTCGCGCAGGCCCCCGAGGAGGTCCAGGGCGCGGGCCGGATCGCCTTCCGACGCCGCCAGGCAGGCCTGGTTGTAGAGCGGGATCCAGGAGTCGGGGCGCAGATGGGCGGCGCGGGCGAAGAGCTCGGCCGCGGTCTTGCGGTCGCCGGCGTGGCGCGCCGAGTTCCCCGCCTGGAGGACCGCGGTGAAATCGTCCGGCTCCGCGGCCAGGGTCTTCTGGTAGCCCGCGAGCGCCTTGGCGTACTCGCCGCGCTCGTAGTAGAGGTCGGCCAGGCGCCGGTAGACGCGCGGGAAGTGCGGGTCTGCGGCGATCGCCTTCTGATACCAGGCGCGGGCTCCGGCCTCGTCCTGGCGCAGGGCGGCGACCATCCCCAGGTTGCTCATCGCCTCGACGAAGCCGGGGGTGATGGCGAGCGCCTCGCGGTAGGAGCGTTCCGCCCCGTCGAGGTCGTCCTCGATGAGGCTGATCGTCCCCAGCATGGCATGGACCCGCGCCTGCTTGGGGTCCAGGGAGAGCGAGTGCAGGTACTCGGCGCGCGCTCCCGCCCAGTTCCCCTGGCGCATCCGGTCGAGGGCCAGGATGTTGACCGCCGAGACGTTCCCCGGGGTCACTTGCAGGATTTCGAGCAGCAGCCGCTCGCTCTCGGCCCACCGCTTCTCCTGCGCGAAGTGGCGGGCGTCCTCCATCTTGGTGTAGAGGGGCATGCCGTCCTTGGGATCGATCCCCTGCATCGCCTCGCGGGTGGTGCGCGGGGCGAGGTAGCCCAGGGCCTGGAGGCTCTCCAGGGTCTCCTTGTCCATCGGGCTCTTCTGCGGTGCCAGGCCGCGGCGGCGGCTGTCGTCGAGGATCGCCTGGAGCTCGCGGTCGAGGGCGGCGCCGCGATGGGCGGCGGCGGAGTCGCCCGGGTAGAGGTTCTTGAGCTCACGGGGGTCGCGGCCCAGGTCGTAGACTTCCGGCCGGGGCGCCCGGATCCACTTGAAGCCGCCGTGACGGATGCCGTAGAGCGGCGCCATGCCGAACCCCACCTCGGAGAGCAGCGACTCCGAGTACTGGGGGAGGTCGGGCGGCGGCACCTCGCCACGGAAGGCGGGCAGGAGATCGGTCCCCTGGGTCTCCGCGCCGCCGGGCAGGTGGAGGGCGGCGAGCACGGTCGGCACCAGGTCGACCGAGCGCACCGGGCCGGTGTAGACCTTGTTGCGCGGCAGGAGGCGCGGGCAGCGCAGGAAGAGCGGCACGCGGACCGTGACGTCGTAGATGAAGACCGCATGGGTCTTCTCGCCGTGATCGCCGAGGCTCTCGCCGTGGTCGGCGGTGACGATGACGAGGGTGTCGTCCTGGACGTGAAGCCGGTCGAGCGCGTCCAGGACCCGGCCCACCGCGCGGTCGAGCACCGCGATCTCGGCGTCGTAGGGGGAGGGCGAGAGCACCCGCTCGGCCGCCGAGGCGCGGTAGGGCTGGTGGGCGTCGAAGAGGTGCATCCAGAGGAAGAACGGGCGCCGGTGACCGGCGGGACCGGCCGGCGCCTCCTTCGCCCAGCCGTCGAGCCAGGCTGCCGCCCGCGCCGCCGTCTTCTCCCCCGGCCGGGAGCGGATCATGAAGAGCTTGGGCTCGTCCTCCGACCACAGGTCGTCGTCGTAGCCCTCGAAGCCCTGGACGAGGTTGTAGCGGCGGTTGAGCACCAGGGCCGAGACCAACGCCTGGGTGCGGTAGCCGGCCGCCTTGAGCCGCTCGGCCAGGGTGACGGCGTCGTCGCCCAGGGCGTAGCTGCCGTTGTCGCGCACGCCGTGGGCCGGCGGATAGAGGCCGGTCAGGATCGAAGAATGCGCGGGGAGGGTGATCGGCGCGGCGGTGATGGCGTTGGTCGCCCGCACTCCCTCCCGGGCCAGGCGGTCGAGCCGCGACGTGCGGGCGAGCGGGAAGCCGTAGCAGCCGATGCGGTCGGCGCGGGTGGTGTCCAGGGTGACGAGGAGGACGTTCAACCGCGGCCGGGAGCAGCCGGCGAGGGGCAGGAGGGCCAGGGCGGAGAGCCAGAGGGCCGTCCGCCGTCGACGGAAAGGCCTGGGTATGATATGAATTTGCACGTTCCTGTCCACGAAACTTGAATGTCTTGAATGGCCTTTGAACCGCGACTCCGGATTGTACGCCGGACAGCCTGTCTTGGGAGGAAACGTTCATCCATGAAGCTAAAAGTGTTGGCCTGCCAGCTGCTCGCCTTTTCGATCGCCGCCGCCGCATCCGCCGACGTCGCCATGGTCGAGCATCAGGCCCTGCGCAAGAGCCTCGCGAAGCCGCCGAAGGTCAAGCATGGCCATCCGGTCAAGGCCACCGGCTCGCAGGCGTTGATCGACAATTCGGGTGTCAAGTACTTCATCAACACGAACATCACCTTCAGCACCTCGAGCTCGGCCTCGGCCGCCATGTCGGAGGCGAGCTACACGCACGCCGTGGCCGCCACTACCTCCGGCGGCGGCACAACGAGCAGCACGCTGGACGACGCCTACGACGGCTACAACACGATGTGCCTCAGCCTGAACAATACCGTCGCTACCTGTCAGACGGGTAACGCGAACTTCGTCATCTACAATAAAAACGGACCGGCGACGACGGAGTGCCGGGGCGCGGCCTCCGGGGTGGACCGGCAGGTGGTCTTCCCGGCGCAGGTTGCCGGCAACATCACTATGCAGCGCAAGGTCTTCGTGCCGGACAACGATTCCTTCGGCCGTTGGCTCAACTACTTCACCAATACCGGCGCGACCCCCCAGACGGTCACCATGGTGGTCGCGAACAACCTGGGGTCGGACAGCAACACGGTCATCGTCACCAGCTCGAACGGCAACGCGACCGCCGAGGTCACCGACACCTGGGTGACCACCTTCCAGAACTACTCGGGCAACACCAGCTCCGACCCGCGGCTGGGGCACGTCTTCCAGGGCCCCGGGGCCGTCACGCCGCTCGCCGGCATCAACTTCGCCAACGGCGACGACAACCCGTTCTGGGGCTACACCTTCACCCTGAACCCCGGCCAGACGAAGATCATCATGAACTTCGCCGTGGTCCAGCCGAGCAAGGCCGCGGCCGCCGCCAAGTCGGCCACGCTCGTCGGGTTGCCGCCCAACGCCCTCCAGTGCACCACCCTGGCGGAGCAGTTGGAGATCGCGAACTTCGTGGCCGCCCAGCCGATCGTGACGGTGCCCACCCTTTCCGGGATCGGGCTCTTCACCCTGGCGGCCGGCCTCGGGCTCGCGGCCATGGCCCTGCTGCTCAGGCGGCGGCGGTCGGCCACGGTCTAGAAGTTAAGTCTGAGAAATTTAGTAAAAGGGCGGCCCTGCGGGGTCGCCCTTTTGCGTTCCTTGGCGATATGGTATAAAGCATGTTCTGAATTGAACTTGGGCCGCGACCTGTGCCCTGCACCTCTATAGCGAGGAGGAAATACGACCCCATGATGCGAAAAGTGCTGGCCTGTCAGCTGCTTGCCGTCTCCATCGCCGCCGCCGCATCCGCCGACGTCGCCGTGGTCGAGCATCAGGCCCTGCGCAAGAACCTCGCGAAACCGCCGAAGGTCAAGCACGGCCATCCGGTGAAGGCGACCGGCTCGCAGGGGCTGATCGACAACTCGGGCCTCAAGTACTTCATCAATACGAACATCACCTTCAGCACGACGAGCTCGGCCTCGGCCGCCATGTCGGAGGCGAGCTATACCCACGCCGTGGCCGCCACGACCTCGGGCGGCGGCACCACGAGCAGCACCTTGAGCGACGCCTTCGACGGCTACAACAGCATCTGCCTCAGCCTGAACAACACGGTCGCCAACTGTGCCACGGGGAACGCCAACTTCGTCATCTACAACAACAACGGGGCGGCGATCACGGAGTGCCGGGGTGCGGCCTCCGGGGTGGACCGGCAGGTGGTCTTCCCGGCGCAGGTTGCCGGCAACATCACCATGCAGCGCAAGGTGTTCGTGCCGGACAACGACTCCTTCGGCCGCTGGCTCAACTACTTCACCAATACGGGCGCGACTCCCCAGACGGTCACCGTGGTGGTCGCGAACAACCTGGGATCGGACGCCAACACGGTCATCGTCAACTCGTCGAACAACAACAACACGGCCGAGACCACCGACACCTGGATCACCAGCTTCCAGGCCTACTCGGGCAACACCTCGTCCGACGTCCGGCTGGGGCATGTCCTCCAGGGTCCCGGGGCCACCGCGCCGGTCGCCGGCATCAACTTCGTCGACGGCGACGACAACCCGTTCTGGGGCTACACTTTCACCCTCAATCCGGGCGAGACCAAGATCATCATGAACTTCGTCGTCGGCCAGCCGAGCAAGGCCGCGGCCGCCACCAAATCGGCCGCGCTCGTCGGGCTGCCGCCCAACGCCCTCCAGTGCACCACCCAGGCGGAGCAGCTGCAGGTCGCGAACTTCGTCGCCGCCCAGCCCATCGTCACCGTCCCCACCCTGGACGGCATCGGGCTCTTCACCCTGGCGGCGGGCCTCGGGCTCGCGGCCATGGCTCTGCTGCTCCGGCGGCGGCGGTCGGCCGCGGTGTAGAGGGTTTAAGACCGGTCTGCCGAGGGGAAAAAGGGAAGGGCGGCCCGACCGGGCCGCCCTGGCTGTTTCTAGCCGCCGACCCCGACGTTGTTGACCACCCGCCGCACACCGGTGGTCTCGACGGCGACCTTCTCGGCCTTGGCCTTCTGCCCGGGGGTGGACGCCCGGCCGGAGAGGGTGACCTCACCGCCGTCGGTGGTGACGTCGATCGAGGTGCCCTTCAGATCCGAGTCGGCGAGGAGCTTGGCCTTGATGCTGGCGGTGATGGCGGCGTCGGAGAGGGCCGGACCGACCTTCTCCTTCACCTCATGGCCGAGATCGCGGGCTCCCTGCTGGAGCTGCTGTCCCGCCTCGCGGGCGGCGGGCCCGATCTGCTTGCCGACCGACTGCGCCCCCTGGGCGACCGCCGCCCCCAGCTCGCGCGCACCCTGCCCGAGGTGCTCGCCCGCCTGATTGAGGTGGCGCTCGGCCTCGGCGTTATGGAATTCGACCTCGGTGCTCTGGGGGCCGCGCTGGATCTCGACCTTGCGGTCGGGTCCTGGCCGGTCAACGACGACCTCCTGGTGCCGCTCGCAGCTGGCGATGATGGCGATGGCAACAGCCAGCGCGAGCAGGACGAGGAGAGCTCCGCGAGACGTCTTTCTTCTGTTTCTTTTCATGGCTTTGTCCTCAGAAAAAGGGGGGGAGGCGCTCTGGATCTTGGATTCAGTACGCCTCCCCGCTAGGGAGGGGCCGCGAAAAGGCCGCTGGAATCAGTGCCGGGGTCCACTGCCTGACCCCTCGGCATCAATCAGATAAGGCTGCAGCTTTTGTGCCATCTTGTTCCCCAAATGGCCCCCCGGAGGTCCGGCATGTATCTTGCGGTCGCTCTCCTTCGTGAAGGAGGCAGCATGCCACGCGCGATCTGGAAAGGGAGCATCACTTTTGGCCTGGTCAACATCCCGGTGGGCCTCTATTCGGCGGAGAAACGCCAGGAGATGCAGTTCCACCTCCTCGACAAGCGGGACCAGTCGCCGGTCCGCTACAAGCGGGTGGCGGAGAAGAGCGGCCGGGAAGTGCCCTGGGAGAACATCGTGCGCGGCTACGAGTACGAGGAGGGGCAGTACGTCATCCTCTCGGACGAGGACCTGAAGCGCGCCAACCCCGAGGCCACCCAGACGGTCGACATCCTCGACTTCGTGGATGCCGCTGAGATCAGCCCGGTCTATTTCGACAAACCCTACTACCTGGCGCCCGACAAGAAGGGGACCAAGAGCTACGCCCTGCTGCGTGAGATCTTGACCCGCAGCGGCAAGGTGGGGATCGCCAAAGTGGTGATCCGCACCCGGCAGTACCTTTCCGCCCTGCTGCCGCAGGGCGACGTCCTGGTCCTGAACCTCCTGCGCTTCGCGCACGAGCTGCGCGACGCGGACGAGCTCCCCGTCCCTCACGGCAAGGCCGGGGTCTCCGACCGCGAGCTCCAAATGGCCGAACGGCTGGTCGAGGGGATGGTTTCCGAGTGGGACCCCGAGAAGTACCGGGACAATTACGAGAACGACCTCATGAAGATGATCGAGAAGCGGGTCAAGTCGGGCGATACCGCCGCCATCGAAACGCCGGTCCCGCGCCGGCAGGAGGGGAACGTGGTCGATCTGATGGCGCTCCTGAAGCGTAGCGTCGAGGTCTCCGGCGAGAACGGCGAGCCGGAAAAGAAGGGCAAGAAGGCCAGGTCCACCACCAAGTCCAAGCCCGCTGCCAAGCCTTCGCGGGCCAAGCCGGCCGCCAAACGCGCGGCCAAGACCGCCAAGAGCCACAAGAGCCCGGCTCGGAAGAGCGCCTAGGAGCCTGCCGCCATGGCCCTGGAGGAGTACAAGCGCAAGCGGAACTTCAAGCAGACGCCTGAGCCGCCGGCCAGGAAGGCCCCGGCCGAGGGGCGCTCGTTCGTCATTCAGAAGCATGCCGCGACCCGCCTCCACTACGACTTCCGGCTGGAGCTGGACGGCGTCCTCAAGAGCTGGGCGGTGCCCAAGGGGCCGAGCCTCGACCCCGGCGAGAAACGCCTGGCGGTCCACGTCGAGGACCACCCGGTCGACTACGGCGGCTTCGAGGGGATCATCCCCAAGGGACAGTACGGCGGCGGCACCGTCCTGCTCTGGGACCGCGGCACCTGGGAGCCGGTGGAGGACGACCCGGCCGCGGCCTACCGTAAGGGCCATCTCAAGTTCCGGCTCGACGGCGAGAAGCTCCACGGGGGCTGGAACCTGGTGCGGATGCACGGCGAGAAGGCGGGCGAGAACAAGGAGAACTGGCTGCTCATCAAGGAGAAGGACGAGGCGGCGGTGCCGGGGAGCGGCGAGGCGATCGTCAGCGAGCGGCCCGAAAGCGTCGCCTCCGGGGAGAGTATCGAAGAGATCGCCGCCGGGTCGGAGAACGTCTGGGAGTCGAACCACAAGGCGGCGAAGCCGGCTGCCGCGACGAAGAGGAAGAAGAAAGCTCCGGCCTTCGACCCCGCTGCCATCCCTGGGGCGCGCAAGGCCGCCCTGCCCAAGGGCGGCGTCGAGCCCGAGCTTGCCACCCTGGTCGACGCGGCGCCGCGGGGCGAGGAGTGGCTGCACGAGATCAAGTACGACGGCTACCGGGTGCTCTGCGAAATCGACCGCGGCACGGTCCACCTCTGGACCCGCCGCGGCAAGGACTGGAGCGACCGTTTCCAGCCGATCGCCCTCGCCGCCTCCCGCCTTCCCGTGCGCCAGGCCCTCCTGGACGGCGAGGTGGTGGTGCTGGCGCCGGACGGCACGACGAGCTTCCAGGCGCTCCAGAACGCCCTGACCGGCGGCCGCGGCAAGGACCTCGTCTATTTCGCCTTCGACCTCCTCCACCTCGACGGCTATGACCTGCGCCCGGCCACCCTCCTCGACCGCAAGGCGGCGCTCGCGGAGCTCCTCGGCGCGGTTCCGGCAGAGACGCCGATCCACCTTTCCGAGCACGTCGAGGGCCAGGGCGAGGACTTCTTCCGCCAGGCCTGCTCCTTTGCCCTGGAGGGGGTGGTCGCGAAGCTTGCTCGAGCGCCCTACCGGAGCGGCCGCGGCAAGGACTGGCTGAAGGTCAAGTGCCTGAAGCGCCAGGAATTCGTCATCGTCGGCTACACCGACCCCGAGGGCTCGCGCACCGGCTTCGGCGCCCTGCTCGTAGCGGTCCACGACGAGTCCGCCGTCGATCAGCTGGTCTTCGCCGGCAAGGTGGGAACCGGTTTCAACGAAGAGACCCTGACCGATTTGAAGCGCCGCCTCTCCCGGCTGGAGAGGAAGACTCCGGCCTTCGCCAATCCACCCCGCGGGGCGGAAGCGCGGCGCTCGCACTGGGTGGAGCCCAAGCTGGTCGGCGAAGTGGCCTTCACCGAGTGGACGGAGGACGGCATTCTCCGCCACCCCTCCTTCCAGGGCCTCCGCGAGGACAAACCCCCGTCCGAGGTCGTCCGTGAGCGTCCGCAGCCGTCCCAGCGGAAGCGTGCGACCGCTCCCCGCGCCGCGGCGAGCACGGCCCGGGCGAAGCCAGCCAAACCGGCCAAGTCGGCCAAGCCGGCTAAAGACACCGAGGTCGCCGGGGTGCGCCTGTCCAATCCGGGAAAGGTCCTCTATCCCGGCCAGGGGCTGACCAAGCTCGACCTTGCCCACTACTACGAGTCGGTCGCCGACTGGATCCTTCCTTACCTCAAGGACCGCCCCCTGACCCTCGTCCGCTGTCCGGAGGGCCAGGCCCGGCAGTGCTTCTATCAAAAGCACGTGAGCGAGCAGTTCCCGCAGGCGATCTACCGGGTCGACGTGGGGGAGGAGGAGCCCTACGGCGCCGTCGACTCGCTCGACGGTCTCCTGGCGTTGGTCCAGATGGGAGTCCTGGAGCTCCACATCTGGGGCGCCCACCGGGACCGCGTCGAGCAGCCCGACTACATCGTCTTCGATCTCGATCCGGACGAGGGGCTCGGCTGGGAGCGGGTGGTCCAGGGTGCCCGCACGGTCCGCGACCGGCTCTCCGACTTAGGGCTTGAGACCTTTCTGAAAACCACCGGCGGCAAGGGGCTCCACGTCGTGGCCCCGCTCACGAGGCGGCTCGGCTGGGACGAGGTCAAGGTCTTCACCAAGGCGGTCTCGGAGGCCATCGTCGCCGACGAGCCCTCCCTCTACACCTCGAAGCTCCCCAAGGTCCGCCGTCAGGGCAAGATCTTCATCGACTATTTGAGGAACGGCCGCGGCGCCACCTCGATCTGCGCCTACTCGACCCGCGCCCGGCCCGGCGCCCCGGTCTCGACCCCCCTCTTCTGGGAGGAGCTCGACGAGAAGGAGCTGCGCGGCAACACCTACACGGTAGAGAACCTCCCCGCCCGCCTGGCGGATCGCAAGACCGATCCCTGGGAAGGGTTCAACAAGGTCCGCCAGTCGATCACTGCGGCCATGCGCAAGACGCTGGGGCTGAGGTGAGGGGGGCACCCCGGGCGACACGGACCATCACGGACACACGGACGATCACGGGACTTCCATGGACGCTCACCGCCGATTCCGCCGCACCCTACCTCTCCTGTTGCTCCTCCTCATGGCCGGCTGCTCCCGGGAACGGCGGCTGGCTTGGCAGGAGGAACCCCAGGGGATGCCTGCCGCTGTCGCCACGCTGTTGCGGACGACCGTCGAGTCCGGCACCCTGCCGGCCGGCGCGCGCCACCAGAAGGAGCGGGTGCGGGCCTTCGAGGAGACGCGCGATTTCTACCGCAAGCGCCGGTACCAGCCGGCCTGGAGCGACGTCCGCGGACCGCTCCCCCGCGCCCAGGAGCTGGTGGCGGCGATCGACGGCCTGGCGGTCGAGGCGCTCGATCCCCGGCAGTACGACCAGGCGGGGCTCCAAAACCGGCTGCGCGAGGCCAGGTGGGAGGGACGGCTGGACGATCCCACGGTGCAGCGCCGTCTGGCCGACCTCGACGTGACCCTCACCTACAACTTCCTCGTCATGGCGGCCCACACCGCGATCGGCCGCCTCCAGCCGGAGACGCTTCAAACCGGCTGGTACACCAAACCGCGGAACGTCGACCTGGACGTCGTCCTCACCCGCGCCCTGGGGCCGGACGGGATCAAAAAGGCGCTCGCCTCGGTGACGCCGCAGACCGCCGGCTATGCCCGGCTGCGCGAGGCGCGGGCCCGCTACGGAGAGATCGTGAAACGGGGCGGCTGGCCGGAGGTGCCGTCGGGTCCGCCGCTGAAAACGGGCACTTCCGGCGAGCGGGTGCGAATCCTGCGCGCCCGCCTGGCGGACGAAGGCGACCTTCCCGCGGCAGCGCCCGGCGCCGTCGTCGCAGGCATGGAGACTCGCTACGACGACCTCCTGGCGAACGCCGTCACCCGTTTCCAGGCCCGTCACGGGTTGGCGGCCACGGGGGCGGTCGACGCCGACACCCTGGCCGCCCTCAACGTGCCGGTCGCGGCACGGCTGCGGCAGATCGGCATCAACATGGAGCGCTGGCGCTGGATGCCCAATGACCTCGGGAGCCGCTACATCCTGGTCAACGTCCCGGAGTTCGAGCTCAAGCTGGTCGACGGCGGCCGGCCGGCGCTGCAGATGCGGGTGATCGTGGGGAAGGCCCAGAGCAAGACCCCGGCCTTCTCCAACCGCATCACCCGGATCGACCTGAACCCGGTCTGGCACCTGCCGCCCTCGATCGTACAGAATGAGGTGGCGCCCGCCGTGGCCCGCGACCCGGGGTATCTCGCGCGCAAGCACCTGGAGGTGGTCAAGGGCTGGGGGGCGGACGCGGAGGCGATCGACCCCGGCGCGGTCGACTGGGCGCGCATGGGGAAGGGCGACTACCCCTACCGATTGCGCCAGCCCTCGGGGCCGGACAATGCCCTGGGGCGGATCAAGTTCGTCGTCCCCGATCAGTTCGACGTCTACCTCCACGACACCCCGTCGACGCGCCTCTTCGCCGCCGCCAAGCGCGACCTGAGCCACGGCTGCGTGCGCGTGGAGCACCCGGTCGATCTCGCCGCCTATCTGCTGAAAGACGATCCGGAATGGTCGCCGGAGGCCATCCAGGAGGCGATCGAATCGGAAGAGACGCAGTCGCTCCCCCTCCCCCAGCCCATCGCCGTCCACATCCTCTACTGGACCGCCTGGGTCGACGAGGACGGCACGGTCCAGTTCCGGAAAGACGTCTACGGCCACGACGCCGATCTCGACCGTGCCCTGGCGGCGGAGCCGAAGGTGGCGCTCGACCCGGAGGCGCTGCGGGGGGAGAAGCGAGCGGCGGTGCCGGAGAAGCGATCCCTTACCGAGTAGATGGACCCGAGCCCAAAGCTCGGGCCTCGTCTATGATGGCACAGTGGCCGTTGGAACGCTTTGCTACCACCGGAGGCCGCCATGCCCCATCGCCCGTTCGCTCCCGTCGCCCTCGCCGCCCTGCTCACCTTTCCCGCCGCCGTCCGGGCGGCCGCGCCCGCCGGTCCCCCCTGGGAGGGCAAGCTTGCCGCCTGCCCCCTGCCGGGCGGCAACGGGGAAGCCCTCTGCGGGACCTATGAGGTCTTCGAGGATCGCGAGGCCCATGCCGGGCGGAAGATCCCGCTGCGCATCGTCGTCCTGCCGGCGACGGGTCCCGAGCGGGCGCCCGATCCCGTCTTCTTCCTCTCCGGTGGCCCCGGCGAGGCGGCCACGGGGCGAGCGGCGCAGCGCGCCCACTCCCCCCTGCGAGCCCGTCGCGACCTGGTTCTCGTCGACGTCCGCGGCACCGGCGGGTCGAACCTCCTCTCCTGTCCGATCTGGGGCGACGGCACCCGGCTCGACCACGTCTTCCCCCTGGACGCCGCGACGGCCTGCCGCGAAGAGCTGCGCCAGCGGGCCGACCTCACCCGCTATACCACCGCCGCCACCGTGGACGATCTCGACGAGGTGCGGCGCTACCTGGGATACGGCAAGGTGAACCTGGTGAGCATCTCCTACGGCACCTACGTCGCCCAGGTCTTCCTCACCCGCCATCCCGAGGCGGTCCGCAGCGTCGTCCTCTCCGGGGTGGTGAAGCCGGGCGAGCCGTCCCCCCTCTACCACTCCCGCAACGCCCAGCAGGCCCTGGAGCTCCTCGCCCGCGACTGCGCGGCCGAGCCGGCCTGCCATGCCGCCTTCCCGCACTTCCGGGAAGAGCTGTCGGCCGTGCTCGACCGGCTCGGCCGGGAACCGGTCCGCGTTCTGGTGACGAACCCCGCGACCGGCAAGCCGGTCGAGGTGCGGCTCACCCGCTCGGCCGCCGCCGACGGCCTCCGCTTCGCGCTCTACGGTCCGGAAGACGCGAACCAGATCCCCCTGCACATCCACCTGGCCGCCGAGGGGGATTACCGCGCCCTGGCCCGTGGCGCGGTCCAGCTCCGCGCCCAGATCCAGCGCGGGCTCGCGCTCGGGCTGCTGTTCTCGGTCACCTGCGCCGAGGACCTGCCGCGCATCGACCCGAAGGAGATCCCGGCCGCCACCCGGGGGACCTTCTACGGCGACGACCGGGTGCGCGACCAGCTCGCCGTCTGCGCCATCTGGCCGCATGCGCCACTGCCGCCGGGCGGGGGCGACCTCGTCCATTCCGACGTCCCCGCCCTCCTCCTCTCCGGCGAGCGCGACCCGGTCACCCCGCCCGCCGACGCCGCCCAGGTCGCCAAGGGTTTCCCGCACGGCCTCTGGGTGCAGATTCCCCACGGCGCCCACAGCGGCGCCGGCGACTGCGAGGGCCGGATCGTCGCCGAGTTCGTAGAGCGGGGGGCGGCCGAGGGGCTCGACGTCACCTGTCTGAAGACGGCGCAGCCGGTGCCCTTCGTAACCCGGAACGTGAAGTAGGGGATTTCTGAGGAAAAGTCGGGAGATCCACGGCAGAAATAGGGCCATCGAGGACAGAAGCAGGGTTATCCAGGACAGAAGCGGGGCCACTGAAGACTGAAGTAGGGCAACCCGGGACGGAAGTAGGGTTATCCAGGACAGAAGCGGGGCCACTGAAGACCGAAGTAGGGCAACCCGGGACGGAAGTGGGGTTATTCAGGACAGAAGTGGGGCCACTGAAGACCGAAGTAGAGCAACCCGGGACAGAAGTAAGGTTATCTAGGACAGAAGCGGGGCTATCCAGGACAGAAGCGGGGAGATCGCGCTGCCTGCGCAGCGCCCTATCCGGGAGAAACCGCGGCCAGAAGGAATTTGCGCATCGTAGGTCATTCGACCTTCTCCATGTCGCCCCCCTCCCCCGCCCGCAGCTGCTCGAAGACCTTCCGCCCCATCGCCGGTCCCAGCGCCGCCTGGAGCTCTTCGAGCGGGGCCTGCCGGACCCCGGTGACGCTGCCGAACTTCTGCAGCAGGAGCCTGCGCCGCCGCGGGCCCACCCCCGCCAGCTCGTCGAGCTTGCTGTGGAGAGTGCGCGCCGAGCGCCGCGCCCGGTGCCGGGAGACGGCGAAGCGGTGCGACTCGTCGCGGATCTGCTGCAGGAGCTTCAAGCCGGCGTCCTCCCGCGGCAGGCGCAGCGGCTCCGGGAGCTCGGGGACGTAGATCTCCTCCTCGCGCTTGGCGAGGGAGACCATCGGGGTCTCCTCCACCCCCAGGGAGGCGAGCGCCTCCATGGCGGCGTTCAGCTGGCCGCGGCCACCGTCGATGAGGATCAGGTCGGGCATGGCGCCGACCTCTTCCAAACGCCGCCGGTAGCGCCGTTCGACCGCCTCTTTCATCGAGGCGAAGTCGTCCGGCATCCCCTCGGCGATCTTGATGTTGAAGCTCCGGTACTCGCCCTTGCGCATCTTCCCCTCCTCCCAGACGACGAGCGAGGCCACGGTCTCGCCGCCCTGGAAGTGGGAGATGTCGAAGCCCTCGATGCGGCGCGGCGGCTCGGCGAGCTCCAGGTGGCGCTCCAGAGCGAGGGCGCCGGGCGACTCGACGGCGTCGGCCCGGAAGCGGCGGTGGTGGGCGAGTTGGGCGTTGTGCTGGGCCAGGGCCACCCGCTCGGCCTTGGGGCCGCGCGAGGGGAGGCGGACGTAGACCTTCTCTCCCTTCTTGCTCGACAGCCAGTCGAGCAGCGCCTCCTCCCCCTCGATCGGCGCCGGTAGGTGGATCTCCTTGGGGATGAAGGTCGTGCGGTCGTAGAACTGGGGGAGGATCTCGGAGAGGAGCCCCCCGGGGGAGATCTCCCCCACCCCCTCCCAGAACAGCTCCCGGCGATCGAGCACCTGGCCACCGCGCATGACGAGGACCGCCACCGCCGCGTTTCCCCCGGAGACGCAGACGCCGAAGACGTCGACGTCCTCTCCGGCGACCGAGGAGAGCTTGCGCCGCTGGCTGGTCGCCTCGATCTCCCCCAGGGTGTCGCGCAGCTGGGCCGCTTTCTCGTAGTCGGTGGCCTCGGCCGCCTCCCACATCTGCCGCTTGAGGTCCTTGACCAGCGACTCGTTCTTCCCGGCGAGGAAGAGCTTGGCCTGGTGCACCGCCCGGTCGTAGGCCGCCTTGGTGGTCAGGCCGGCCACGCAGGGGCCCAGGCAGCGGTGCATGTCGTAGTAGAGGCAGGGGCGCGGCAGGGTGCCGTCGATCGGGATATGGCAGACCCGGACCCCGAAGAGCTTCTGCACCAGCTTGATCGCCTTGCGCGCCAAACCGCCGGGGAGAAAGGGGCCGAAATAATCGGCGCCATCCTCCCGGATGCGGCGGGTGAAGGCGATCCGCGGGTACTCCTCGCGGGTGAGCTTGAGATAGGGGTAGGTCTTGTCGTCGCGGAGGAGGACGTTGTAGCGCGGCTTGCGCTTCTTGATCCAGTTGTTCTCTAGGAGGAGTGCCTCGGACTCGGAGTC